>Ga0335069_10007469_pt1 | contig 15779 bp, 13 predicted proteins | sample Lox_Sample_11_FD_206714 | JGI IMG/M metagenome (GOLD analysis project Ga0335069, IMG submission 206714) | Soil microbial communities from Loxahatchee National Wildlife Refuge, Florida, United States - Lox_Sample_1.1 | ecosystem: Environmental > Terrestrial > Soil > Wetlands | place: USA... | reverse complement strand
GGGATCGCGGACTTCACCTCCACCAGCAGCACCACCTCGGGCAGCACCACGATCCAGTCCACGGTCTTGCGGCTGCCGGTCCGAGATGAGTAGGTAATCTCCGGCAGAACCTGCGCACCGGCCAGCAGCCGCAGCTGCCGGCCGATGTACTGCTCGAACAGGTGCCCCAGGTCCCGGGCGAACCGGTCGCCGTAGTGGCCCAGTCCGGTGAAGTACACGCCCCACGGGGTCGCTTTGGCCCAGGCGAGCTGGGGCATCGGGCACAGGTAGCCGGGGCCGAACCCGGTCAGCAGGGGATGGCCGCGCAGCGGGTTGTAAGTGAACCGGCGCAGGTGATCGTCCGGACCGGCCCGGCCGGCGGCCCTCTCATTTTCGGCGCGGAACTGCTCCGCGCCGATCGCGAAGTGGGCATCGATGACCCGGACGACGGTGTCCCGGCCGACATGGCGGGCGATGAGCTTGCCGTCGGCGGTGTCGAACAGCGCCGGGTCGAAGCGTCCCGCGCAGGCGATCGCGCTGGCCCAAACCAGCTGGGCGGTCCCCACGTACTCCTGCAGCGTGCATCCGAACAGGCCGGTGTCCCAGCCGGGCCGCAGGCATTCCGCCGGCTCAAGCGGCGGGGTCCGGGCGAAGATGGCCGCCGTCCGGGCCAGTGCCTCGAAGTCGGAGGACTGCCAGGTCAGCTGCTCTCCAGCCATCCGCAACATGAACGCGCGCAGGTCATGGTTCCGGAGAAACGGATCCCCGAACCGGCTGTACGCGTTCAGGATCTGCAGCAGATCCCGGTCCGTCGCGTCCGCCCGGCCGAACTCGGTGCCGTAGGCCAGCGACACGCGGGCCGCGTCCGCCAACGCCCACGGCGTGTACTTCCGGTATGGGCTGTTCAGCCAGTACTGCTGCTCCCTGTACCGGACGGCGGCCGCCGCGATCAGCGGCAGCAGGGAACTCGGCTTATACCGGCGGACCCGCTGCCGGTACTCATAGTCGCTGACCCCCGAGCCCAGCATGCTCCCCGGCACCAGGTAATCCTCCCACGCCATGGCCGCACGACCGGAACATTTACGCGACGGTCTCAGCCGTCCGTGCAGGCCCGCCACCGCACCGCCTCCTAGCAGGCGCCATATACCTGGCGTGCACTTTTGATGTACTTCCGATGCACCCGAGGTGCACCCGCCCGGGCCAGGCCATACCAGTCCGCGCTGCAACCGATACGGCACACAACAAACCGAGTACCGGCATCCGATTCTGAGTGCGTGTACCCGGCACCCACGGACCACCTGCAGAACCAGCGGATTCTGCTCAACGAGCAGCGCGCGGCCCGCCTCCTGCCGGCCGCGGCCCGCCGCTCGGGCTGCCGCTACCACGCGGTTTCACGCTGAGTAATGCCATCCGACGTGGTCCCGCAGCGCCCTCAGCCGGCCCGCGCGACAAGATCACGACACGCGAGCAAACATGGAGCAAACATGGGCTGGAAACGGGCTTCTCGGGGATGCCCAGAATGGGTATAACCCCAGGTCAGAACGGGTGCGCCGCCAGGGACTCGAACCCCGAACCCGCGGATTAAGAGTCCGCTGCTCTGCCAGTTGAGCTAGCGGCGCGTTCAGAACGCTGTGATCGTAGCAGCAATCGGCGGGGCATTGCCAATCGCGGTCCGCGCCCCGTGTCCCGCCCGCGGCGCCCCGGCCGCCTCCGCTGCCAGGGGAAAGGATGAGAGTGACCTAGGACGTTCGGAAGAAAAGGCTCAAAGGACCAATATTCCGAACGGACCATGGTAGCTGTGTCACGAGGGCTCCGCGCTGGCCGTGGGTTTGCGATTACGATATGTAATGAACCTGGCGCGGAATGTGCACCATAGGCAAACGTGACGAAACGCAGGCAGAGCGGGGTATTTCCGGGTGACGCAGTCATGACCAACCGTGAGGTTGCCGAATCGGCGGCCATGTCCGAGCCGCCTCAGCCGCCTCAGCCTTCCGTCACGGACGCGGCCGGGACGGGACGCAGGCTGGCCTGGCTCGACGTGCTCCGCGGGGTGGCCGCGCTGGCGGTGGTCTTCGACCATGCCGGCCAGCAGGTGCTCCGCCACGTGCGGGTGATCGTCTATCACTGGTTCGACACGGGCTGGTACGGCGTCTTCGTCTTCTTCCTCATCAGCGGGTACATCGTGCCGGCCTCGCTGGAGCGCAAGGGCAGCGTCCGGACGTTCTGGGTGAGCCGGCTGTTCCGGCTGTACCCGCTGTACCTGCTGGCCGTGGGCATCGCGGTGGCGCTGTACCTGGTGCACTTCGGGTCGCTGCGCGGCGAGGACGCCGACCCGGCCGCGTCGGTACTGTCCCAGCTGCTGATGATGTCGAACGTGCTCGGCAATCAGAACCTGCCCAACGTGGTCTGGTCGCTGTCCTACGAGATGATCTTCTACCTGCTGCTCACCGCCCTGTTCATCGCCCGGGTGCACAAGCGCGGCAGCTGGTACGCGCTGGCCTTCGCCGCCGCGGCTGTCGCCATCGGCGGCCTGCTGCCGCAGGCCTACTTCACCAGCAACGTGGCCACTCCCCGGCTGGTCGCGCTCGTGGCGGACCTGGCCGTGCTGGCCGGCGTGGCCCTCGCGGTCGTCCGCCGCGGCACGTCACGCCTGCTCGGCGCCGCCCTGGCGGCCATGGTGGCGATCGCGCTGCTCGCCTTCAACGGCGGCTGGATCTGGCCCTGGCAGGCGCTGTCCATCCTGGCCCTGATGTTCACCGGCACGGTGTTCTACCGGGCCGAACAGGGCCAGTTCCCCTGGCCCAAGGCCATCGCGGTCGGCGTGACCGTGCTGGGGCTGGCCATCGCGTCCGGCCTGTGGCACAGCCAGGCCTGGGGCATATCGGCGCACGCCGAGCTGCTCTGGGAGCGCCGCTGGTTCTCCTCGTTCCTGCTGGCCGGCCTGACGTTCGGGGCCGGGCTGGCGTTCCGCCACCTCAGGTGGCCGCGGGCGCTGACCTGGCTGGGCCTGATCAGCTACTCCGTCTACCTGCTGCATCCGCTGGTCCTCGAGGTCTACCACCACTTCACCTGGACCCGGCAGCCCCATCCCTTCTGGGAACAGGCGCTGCTGGGCGCGGGCATCCTGTCCGTCGTGATCGCGCTCAGCTCGGCCACGTACCTGTGCGTCGAGCGGCCGATGCAGAACGTCGGCCGCCGGGCGGGCCGCTGGCTGGACGCCCAGCTCGGCCCCGACCGGATGCCGGACACGGTTCCCCTGGCCAAGCGGCCGGCCATGGCGGGCCGCGGTCACCCGGCCACCGAGTAGCCTGCCCGTCGGGCCCTCCGGCTCACCCCCGCCGCCAGATGTCCCGTCCTTTCCCGGGCCGGATGCTGGCATGCTGGTGTCATGCCCCCGTCCCCGGACCCTGAGCTGCCGCCCCCGCGCGAACCCGGCACGCCCTACCGGATCTGCCTGGTCTGCCTGGGCAACATCTGCCGGTCGCCGATGGCCGAGACGGTGCTGCGCGCCGAACTGGCCGCGGCCGGCCTGGACGGCGCGGTCGTCGTGGACAGCGCGGGCACGGGGGACTGGCATGTCGGCGACGCGATGGATCCGGGCGCCCGGGCCGCGCTGGCCCGCCGTGGCTACGACGGCTCGGCGCACCGGGCCAGGCAGTTCCAGGCGCCCTGGCTGGGGCGGCGTGACCTGATCCTCGCCATGGACGCGCGCAACCTCGCGGACCTGCGGCGGATGGCCCGCGGCCGGGACAGGAGTATCCAGGACGCTGGCCGGATCCGGTTGTTCGGCGAGGTGGGCGGGCTGACCGAGACCGGCGGCGGCGACATCCCCGATCCCTGGGGCGGCGACGCGGACGAGTTCGGCGACGTGCTCGACCTGCTCCGCGCCGCCGCGCCGGTCATCGCCGCCCGGCTGGCGCGGCGGCTCGAGCCCCGCAGCGCCCAGTGAGCTCTTTCACCTCCGCCGCGCGCCGGGTCGCGGGGCAGACCGGCCTGGCCGTCCGCGAGGCGCGCGTCGTCGGCTCCCAGCACGGCTACCAGCACCTCATGCTCACGCTGGCCGGAGGCCGCCGCGCGTTCGCCAAGGTGGCGCCCCAGGCTGACCCGGCCGGAGCCGGCCCGGCCCGGGCCGGCCCGGCCTCGGATGAGCGCGCGGCCGCGTTCGCGGCCGAGGCGAGCGGCCTGCGCTGGCTGGCCGAGGCGGACGCCGTCCCGGTGCCCGAGGTGCTGGCCGTCACCGAGACCGCGCTGGTCATCTCGATGATCACGCCGGAGCACGCCACGCCGTCGGCCGCGTTCCGCTTCGGCGCCGAACTGGCCCGGCTGCACGCGGCCGGGGCCGAGGCCTTCGGCGCCCCGTGGCGGGGGTTCATCGCCAGCCTGCCGCTGGACAACACGCCCGCGCCCGGCCAGTCCGCGCCCGCGCCGGGCCGGCCGGCATGGCCGCCGTGGTACGCGAGCCGCAGGCTGCTGCCCTATCTCCGGATGGCGGTGGACTCCGGCGCGCTGCGCCCGGAAGACGCCCGGCTGGTGGAGGCGGTGATGGACCGGATCGACTCGCTCGCGGGACCGGCCGAGCCGCCCAGCCGCATTCACGGAGACTGCTGGGCCGGGAACGTGCTCTGGTCAGGCGACCAGGGCTGGCTCATCGACCCGGCGGCGCACGGCGGCCACCGCGAGACCGACCTGGCCATGCTGGCCCTGTTCGGCGCGCCCAGCCTGGACCGGATCCTGGCCGGCTACCACGACACGGCGCCGCTCGCGGCGGGCTGGCGGTCCCGGGTCCCGCTGCACCAGCTCCATCCGCTGCTGGTGCACGCGTGCCTGTTCGGCGCGGCCTACCGGGAAGAGGTCCGCTCCGCGGCCCGCGCGGCCCTGTCCGCCTAGAGTTCCGCCGCCCGCCCGAGCCAACCCACGCAATCACTCCGCATCCCGGTTCCCGCCCTCCGTACCCGGATCCCGCCCCCAGCATCGGCCCCCAGCAGTCGGCCAGAGCACCCGCCGAACCTGACCGTCGTCTCCCTGGTCTCCTTAGTCCCGCCAGGCACAAATCTCGTATATTTATTCGATATTCTGAATATTAACGGGGAGGATTCGCGCTTCGAGGTGAATTTTTGGGTCTATGGTGCACAAAAGTCACCCCAATGCCAAAATCCACCCCGATCTTTCATGCCGGACGAATAGCGTTTCCGCTTGGGCATCACAGCGCGCACCAGTATCACCGCGTGGATCATGCCCGCGGCGGTGCCTCCAGAGGGATGATCGCCGCGAACTAAGGCCCGGCGCGATCGCCCGAACCAGCCCGTTTCCTGCCGTATCTCGTCGACCGGGCCTTCCTCCGGCCGCGCCTCCTCGGCCGAGCCCGTTTCCCACCGTGCCTCCTCGGCCGTGTGAGCCTCGCCAGCCTCCCCAGCCCCGCCAGCGCCACCAGCCCCGCCAGCCCCGCCAGCCCCGCCAGCACTCTCGACCCCGCCAGCCTCGTCAGCCGGGCCGAACTCGTCGGCTTCGTCGAAATAGACATCGTCATCCGCGGCTACGCCACCCTGGGCCTCGGGGGCGAGCGGCAGGGCGATCCGGAACGTCGCGCCGCGGCCGGGCGCGGTCCGCACCGAGGCGGCGCCGCCGTGCGCGGCCACGAGCGCGCTCACGATCGCCAGGCCGAGCCCGCTGCCGCCGGTGGCGCGGGTCCTGGCCTGATCGGCGCGGTAGAACCGCTCGAACACGCGATGGGCCTGTTCGGGGGACATGCCGGGCCCGTGGTCGGTCACGTCCAGCGTCACGGCCGGGGCCGAGTCGCTCGCCCGGGGGTCAAGCGTCCCGGATCCGATCGACACCTCGATCGGGGATCCGTCGGGGGTGTGTGTGAGCGCGTTGCTCATCAGGTTCCCGATCACCTGCCGCAGCCGCGGTTCGTCGCCGGTGACGAGGAACGCGGCGCCGGGCTGGACCGACAGGTCGATGGTCCTGGAGGGGGCGAGCAGCCGGGCGTCGTGCACCGCGTCGGCGGCCAGCGAGAGCAGGTCGATGGGCTGCCTGGCCAGGGGCCGCTGCTGGTCGAGCCGGGCCAGCAGCAGCAGGTCCTCGACGAGCAGGCCCATCCGGGCCGCTTCCTTCTCCACCCGCTGCATGATCCGGTCCAGGTCGTCTGGCGTGAGGCCGCCGCCGGCCGCCAGCGCGCCGGCGCCCGCGGTCCCCGCCGCCTCGTCCTTGTCCCAGTGCGTGACCAGCCCGCCGCGCTGGCGGTAGTACTCGGCGAAGCCGCGGATGGCGGTCAGCGGCGTGCGCAGTTCGTGGCTGGCATCGGCGATGAAACGCCGCATCCGTTCCTCTGACTGGTGCGCCGCCGCCTCGGATTCCTCCCGGGCGTGGAAGGCGGCCTCGATCTGGCTCAGCATCGTGTTCAGCGACCGGCCCAGGCGGCCGACCTCGGTCCGCGGATCGCGCTCGGGTACCCGCCGGTTCAGGTGCCCGGCCGCGATCTCCTCCGCGGTCTCCTCGATCTCGCCCAGCGACCGAAGGTTCGCCCGGACCACCGCGTATCCCACGATCAGCAGCACGAACAAGATCACGATACCGACGATCAGGTCCACCCCGATGAGCTGGCGGATGGTGTTGTAGACACTGCTCACGTCAGTTCCGAGGATGACCGTGCCGTTCGTGCCGTTGATGTTGGACGCAATGCTGATCACGCGCCACCGGTCGCCGGGGTTGGTTCCGGGAACCGTCATCGTCAGGCCAGGGGTCGCGGCGAGGGCCGACGTGACCGCCGGGGACAAGTTCGACACGCTCTCGCCCTGGGGCGCTGCCCAGGGAAGGTCCGACGGCTGCACGATCTGCTGGAGACTGCCCCCGGCTGGCAGCCACCAGACGGCGTACCCCGCCTGCGCCAGCGCCGTGGCCTCGCCCGGCGAGCCGGCCGCGGCCAGCGCCGCGCTGTGCTGGAGAGCCTGGGTCTGCAGCACCTGGTCCTTCTGGCCGATCAGGTAGCTGCGGATGAAGCTCGCCCCTACCACGCTGATGACGACGACCGCGATGGCGACGAGGGTGAACATCGCGGCGATCAGCTTGGTGCCCAGCGGAGTACGCCTTGACAGCCGCTGCAGGGCCCGCCACGGCCGGACCGCCCCCCGGCTGCTCGCTCCCTCCGCCGTCATGCCGAACTCACGATCAAGAAGAGGGAAGGCGCAGCACGTACCCCACACCGCGCAGGGTGTGGATCAGCCGGGGCTCCTTGGTGTCCACCTTGCGCCGCAGCACGGACACGTACGACTCGACGATGCCGGTGTCGCCGCGGAAGTCGTAGTCCCAGACGTGGTCGAGGATCTGCATCTTGGACAGCACCCGGTTGGCGTTGCTCATGAAGTACCGGAGCAGCTTGAACTCGGTGGGGGAGAGCTGGATCTGCTCCCCGGACCGCCACACCTCGTGGCTTTCCTCGTCCAGTTCGAGGTCGGCGAAGGTGAGCCGCGGCGTCGGCTCGACGCCGTCCCCGCGAGTCCGGCGCAGCACGGCGCGGATCCGGGCGATCACTTCCTCCAGGCTGAACGGCTTGGTGACGTAGTCGTCGCCGCCCAGCGTGAGGCCGCGGATCTTGTCCTCGGTGGCGTCCCTGGCGGTCAGGAAGACGACCGGGATGCGGGCACCGCCGCCGCGCAGCCGCCTGATGACATCGAATCCGTCCATGTCGGGCAGCATCACGTCGAGCACGATCAGGTCGGGCCGGTGGCGCTGAGCGGCCTGTACCGCCTCGGTTCCGGCTGCCGCCGTGACGACGTCGAAACCCGCGTAGCGCAGGCTCGCGGACAGCAACTCGAGGATGTTGGGCTCGTCCTCGACGACGAGCAGCCGGGCATCCGGTCGCTGCCGCGCATCGGTCAGCGTTTCCATGCTCTATATTGTCACCCGCCACGCTGAGGATAACCTGAAGGCCCGCTGGAGATGGCCTCCATGCGTGACGGCGAGACCGGGGTGACCGGCCACGACAGGCCGGGGAGCACCGGCCGCGACGGGGCCAGGAGACGGCCGGGATTACCGGTGCGCGGGTCCGGCGGCCTCGCGCCAGTAGGCGATGGCGGCGGGTCGCGAGCCGACCCCGAGCTTGGAGTAGATCCTCCTGACGTGGTTCTTCACGGTTTTCTCGGCCAGGAACAGGTGAGCGGCGATCTCCCCGTTGGTCTGCCCGTCCGCGATGAGCGACATGACCTCTGCCTCACGTGCGGACAGCCCATGCGGTTCCGCGCCGTTGAGAGCGGCCTTTTCGCCTCCGTTGGGAGCGGGCCCCTCGCCCCCGTTCGGCCGAGGGACCTTCAGATCGTCCATCTGACCTCCGGCTGCGGACGGCGGACCGGTACCGCAGCGAACGTACCAAACACGGCAGGTACTGCGTCAGTCCCATGAAGGCTCATGTACATGAACACATGAGCCGATGCAGGACAACTTTGCCAGTACTTGTACCCAGCATCCCAACCTGCATGCCTGGGGCCAGGCGAACGCTAGGCGGTGCCCTGGACGGAGGTTCTCGAGATGAGATCCCGCGGCAGCTGCCGGTCGTGCGCGAGGTCGCTGAAGAACTGCTTCGCCGCGGTGGTGTCCCACTCGACGGCCGACCCGACGCTCGTGTTCGCGAACTGACCGAACGGCACCGTGGTGGTCACCGGGTCCCGCAGCGCGAACGCCACCGAGACCAGCGAGGAAAGGCCGGTGCCCTGGTCCACGGTGATGGCCGACGCCGCGCCGTTGGCCGCGGGGATGACCGCGAACGGGTTGGCCAGCGTGCCCGCCGAGGTCATCTTGGACAGGATGCCCTTGAGCAGGATCCGCTGGTCCTGCTCACGCTGCAGGTCACCCTCGGCGAACGCGCGGGTGCGCACGAAGCCGAGGGCCTGGTCGCCGTTGAGCACCTGGCAGCCGGCCTTGAGGTTCAGGCCGGCCTTGGGGTCCTTCATCGGCGCCTTCAGGCACATCTGCACGCCGCCGACGTCGTTGACCACGGTGACCAGCCCGCCGAAGCCGATGCCCATGTAGTGGTCGATGGGCAGCCCGGTGACGTCCTGCACGGTCTCGATCAGCAGCTTCGGCCCGCCGAAGTCGTAGGCGGCGTTGAGCTTGTTCCAGCCGTGCCCCGGGATCGGCACGTAGGAGTCCCGCGGCAGGCTGACCAGCGTCGGCCGGGTCCCGTTGGCCGGCAGGTGCAGCAGCATGATCGTGTCCGAACGGCTGCCGCTGATGTCATGGCCGAGGGCCAGCGTGTTTTCCTCCTGCCGGTTCAGCCCGGCCCGGCTGTCCGAGCCCGTGATCAGCCAGTTCGTCCCGGCCGAGGTGAGCGACGTCGGCACCAGCACGTCGGCCTTGGTCAGCTTGGAGCTCACGCTGTAGTAGACGCCCGCGGTGGCCAGGACGGCCAGCACCACCAGGCCCGCCAGGATGGCCAGCAGGCGCCGGGGCCGCAGCCACCGCCGCCACCCGCGCCGTCCCGGATTCCGCGGACCGCCCGGGCCGCCGGTCCAGGAGCGCGAGGGCGGCTGAGCGGGCCACGCGGTCCGGCTCGCCCCGCCCGCGTCCCGGGGGCCTCCGCCGCCCGCGCGCCCGTCGTCCGGGGTGTAGCTGTCCGGGGCGTACCAGCCCTGCCCCTGCCTCTGGCCCTGCCCCTGCCCCTGGCGGCCCGGCGCCTGGCGGCCCTGCGCCGGCCCTTGCGGGTTGGGCGTGAAGCTCGGCCGGGACCGCTGGCCAGCGGCCCCTGGCCGGTCAGGCTCGTCGTTGTACCACCCGCGCGGCCAGTCATCACTCATGGCGACCCCCAGACCGTAACCGTGAGGACGGAACATTCCTCGCTAAGCACGGAGTAGATGCTATGAGCAAAAGGCCGCTGCCCAGTCAACCCCTGACATGAACCCGCGTGTCGCGTGGATCACCGGCCAGGTCATCGGCACTGAGGCGGCTCCCCCTCCTGGGACATATCCAGAAACCTGGAAGCTCTACCACTGGGACTGACCGCCACGGCCCCCCGCCGTAACCCGCCCGCCCGCCGCTCAGGCCAAAGGAAATTGACCGAACGAGCCCGCTCCCAGCCTTGCCGGACACTCCCTGCCATGACCGCGCGGCTCCGCCGAGCCCGGCGCGGACTCGGACTCATATCTGACGAGGCCGCATCACCGCGAACGGTTGGAACCACCCGTCGCTCCTGCCTGAGGTCAGGGAGTGAACGGGCACCCGGTCTTCGTGCTGGCCTGGTCCACGGGCCTCGCGTCAACTCCCGGCAAGGCACGGCCTGGACACCGGGCAACGCAGTACGGCACCACACGCCACGAGACTCCATGTGATCGACGTCACAGAGATGTCCTGACCAGAATCCTGACCACACGGTTCGGGCAAGCTTGGCACTCCCGCCAGATCCGCAGGTCACCAGCTATACGGGATGGGGTGAGCGATGGGATTCGAACCCACGACATCCAGGACCACAACCTGGCGCTCTGACCAGCTGAGCTACGCCCACCATCGCCTCACCTGGCCGTACGGCCGGGTAACAGCATAACGCGCGCTGCCCCGAAGGGCATCGCGCGGCTAACGATGAGTATAGCGGATCGCCGTGCGTCACATGACCGCCGCACGTCACATGCCCGGCGGTCGTCACACCACCTGCGGACCCGGCCCGGAGTACTTCGCGGCGATCTCCCGCGCGGTGGCGGAATCCGGGCCTGGCTGCGGCACGAACACCGCCTTCCGGTAGTACCGGAGCTCCTGCACGCTCTCCTTGATGTCGGCCAGCGCCCGGTGCCCGCCGTGCTTGGCCGGGGAGGCGAAGTAGGCCCGCGGATACCAGCGCCGCGCCAGCTCCTTGATGCTGGACACGTCGACCATCCGGTAGTGCAGGTAGGCGTCGAGCTCGGGCATGTCACGGGCGATGAACCAGCGGTCGGTGGCGATCGAGTTACCGCACAGCGGCACCCTCTTGGGCTCGGTGACGTGCCCGCGCACGTAGCCGAGCACGATCTCCTGCGCCTCGGTCACCGCGATCCCGCTGGGCAGCTCGGCCAGCAGCCCGGAGGCCGTGTGCATCTCCCGGACCACGTCCGGCATCGACTCCAGCGCCTCCGCCGGCGGCTTGATGATCAGGTCAACGCCCTCGTCGAGCAGGTTGAGGTCCGCGTCGGTCACCAGGCAGGCGATCTCGATGAGGGCGTCGCGCTCGATGTCGAGCCCCGTCATTTCGCAGTCGATCCAAACGAGCCGGTCATTCACCATCACAGAGTACGACCTCCGCCGCCGTGACCTGCCAGCCAGAATCTTTTGACCGAACGAACGTGCTCCGTGCCCCGCGGAACCGGCCCGCCCGGCGGGGGCACCCCGCCGCGGCGGGGCGATACGCGGGTGCGCGGGGTCTCAGCTCCGCTGCCGGATGTGCTCGGGGACGGCGATGCCCGGCCGCAGCGCCGCGTCGGGCTCCGGCTCGCCGAAGGTCGTCGTCACCGGCACCACGCCGACCCACACGTCCGCCGCGTAGTCCTCCGGCTCGTCGGAGGGCCCGCCGGCGCGGATCTTCACCGACGCCTCGGTGAGCGGCAGCGCCAGGACGGAGGTGGCGGCCAGCTCCTTCCTGGTGGGCTGGCGGACGTAAGACCACTGCCCGGGCGTCAGGTGCTCGGTGATGGTGCGCAGCGCCAGCGACTGCTCGTCCGGATCGGTGACCAGCCGGGCCACGCCGAAGATCATGGCGCTGCGGTAGTTCATCGAATGGTTGAACACCGAACGGGCGCAGACCAGCCCGTCCAGGTGCGTGACGGTGACGCAGACCTGCTGGCCGCCGCCGGCCAGGAACGTCGCGTTGGCCGACGACCCGTGCAGGTAGAGGGTGTCGCCGAGGCGGCCGTACCCGGTGGGGAGCACCCGGGGCACGCCGTCGGCGATCACCCCGAGGTGGCAGATCAGTCCGGCATCGAGCACCGCGTAGAGGTCGTCACGGTCAGTCCGGCCGCGTTCGCGGTGCCGCCGCAGCGCGGTGCGCGGCGTGCTGGAGAGATCAGGATGGCTCACGATCCTTACGGTACGCCCGCCACCCCCGTGGTCAGACGGCCGCGGCCCGCAGCTCGTGCGTGGTACGCGGGCCCAGGCGGATGGGGGACCCGTTGACCCGAGCGGGCTCGGGGAGCTCGCAGGTGACCGTGGCATTCAGCCGGGTGAGGTGGTCGATGTCGATGCCGCCTGGTCCGATGTTGTCGCACTCGGGCACCTGGGAGGCGCCGAAGTGCCCGCCCCGCGCCCACAGCGCCCGGCTGCGCAGGCGGGTCAGCTGCCGGTACGGGGCCGGCTGCCCGGCCGGCCAGCGCCGCGGGATCTGCCACGAGTCCAGCCAGCCGAGGATCGCGGCCAGCCCGATCATCTGGTAGCTGGTGAACGGCTCGCGGGCCGTCCCGAGGACCCCGATCTGGACGCACAGCCGGCCTTCGCGGTTCACCGCCGCGGGGCGGTGCGGCAGGTGTTCCGGCACGTAGTCCAGGTACTCCGGCGTGCCCAGCGCGCAGCCGGCCCGGACGATCGGCAGCAGTTGCGCGATGTCACCGGTGAGCGGATCCCACACCAGGTGCGTCGGCCTGTCCTCCTGGTTCAGCCGCTGCGCGGCCGACCAGACTGAGACGACGCGCGGGTCGGCGCCTAGCGTCAGCCAGACCACCCGCGGTGCCCCACCCCCCAGCTTTCCCCCGTCGGTCTGTGCCCGGATGCGTCTGGCGCCCGGCATCCACGCGTCGGCCACAGGGTTCCTCCCAGCTTCCAACGGTCTAGACCTTCTAGCTCCCTTTCCACCTGCTTACGTCAGCATTCATGAATAGTCCATAGGGCGGACGTTAAGATTTTCCGTTCCGTCCGTTCTACGATTCGTTAGATCATGACCGTAACCAGCACTCTTCCGGGAATACCTAGCCCGTCGCGGCTGGCCGGCTGGATCAGCCAGCGCATCGGCGGCGAGCCGGCCGGGCTGGCGGATATCCAGCTGATCAAGGGCGGCCGCTCGAACCTGACCTACCGGCTGACCGTCTCGGGACCCGCCGGGGACCGGCTGCTGGTGCTCCGCCGGCCTCCGCTCGGCCACGTGCTGCCCACGGCGCACGACATGTCACGGGAGTACCGCGTGCTGTCCGCGCTGGCCGGCACCCAGGTGCCGGTGGCCCGCCCGGTGGCGTTCTGCGACGACGCCGAGGTCGTCGGCGCGCCGTTCTACCTGATGGAACACGTGCCCGGGGCGGTGCTCAGGACCAGGCAGGACACGGCCGCGCTGACCGCGGCGCAGAACGCGGACCTGTCCGGGCACCTGGCCGACATGCTCGCCGCGATCCACGGCGTGGACGTCGAGGCGGTCGGCCTCGGCGGGCTCGGCCGCGGCGCCGGGTACCTGGCGCGCCAGCTCGGCCGCTGGCAGCGGCAGTGGGAGCTGTCGAAGACCCGGGAGGTGCCGGGTTACGACCAGCTGGTGGCCAGGCTGACCGCCACGCTGCCGCCCGAAGGCGAGACCACCCTGGTACACGGGGATTTCCGGCTGGACAACGTGCTGGTGACGGTGTCGCCGCAGCCCCGGATCACCGCCGTGGTGGACTGGGAGATGGCCACCCTGGGCGACCCGCTCGCGGACCTCGGGCTGACCCTGGTCTACTGGACCGACCCGGGCGAGGAGGGCTGGCTCGACCCGGACTCAGGAACCCCCGGCCCGGCCGCCCAGGGTCCGGGCCTGCGGACGGACGGCACCACCAGCCCGGGTTTCCTGACCCGGGCCGAATTCGCCGGCGGATACGCCCGGCGGACCGGGCGCGACATATCACGAATCGGTTACTATGTCGCGTTCGGCTATTTCAAGCTGGCTGTCGTGCTGGAGGGCATTCACGCCCGGTACCTAAAGCAGCAGACGGTGGGGGAGGGCTTCGAGCGGGAGGGCCAAGCCGTCCCGACGCTAGTCGCCCGCGCTCACGACGTGCTCGACGCGGACGACTGAGCCAGACTGGCGCCCAACCCGGTAGGCTGAGCCACCAGCGGTCCTACAGCCCAGCTAGCGGAAGCTCGACGGGCTCCGGCGCCCCGCTCACGCCGGGCTGTGGCCCGGCGCCCCGCTCTCGCCGGGCCTGCCGCTCGGCTTCCGCCTGCCGAGCTATAGAGGCCCGGCGCCCCGCTTACGCCGGGCCTCTATACATGGAGACGCGCCACCCGCGCCCTAGGTTCACACCCGGCTAGGTAACGAACCGATCAAGGTGCCCGCCGCCCGGAGACGCGACGGTCAGGACAGCTCCGGCCGTGCTGATCAGGAGAGGGCGGGCTGATCAGGAGAGGGCGGCGACCTGGGCCGCGATGGCGGCTGCGGTGTCCGGATCCGGGGGGTCGACGGTCATCCGGGCCGCCGCGCCGGCCAGGCCGCGCACCTGCAGCGCGTGCTTGAGGCGGCCGATGCTCGCCCCGAGGGCGACGATCCGGTCAAGACGCCCCTGCTCCGCAGGATCCCGGCAGAGCGCCGCGTAGACCTCGGGGTAGGCGGCGCTGCGCCCGGAGATCACGCCCGCGGCACCGGCCGCCATGCTGGCCGCCGGGTTGGCGTCGTTGCCCGAGAAGATCCGCAGCGCGGGCGCGGCCGCCACGTAGCCGGCCAGGTCGGCTGCGGCCGACCCGCTGACCTTGGCGCCGGCCAGCCCGGCCGCCTCCGCCACCTCCGCGAAAAGCGGCGGGGGGACGGGCAACCCGGTCCGTTCGGGAAAAATATAGGCGTAGAGCTCGGGGGCTGGTACGGCCTCGCGGATCCGCCGGTAGTGGGCGGCCAGCTCATCGGGACGCGCGGGCAGGTAGTAGGGCGTGATCGCGGCGAGGCGCCCGGCGCCGAGCGCGACCGCCGCCTGGGCCAGCCGGCTGGCGTGCCTTGCATCCGGGGCGCCGATGTGCGCGATGACGCGATCGGGACCCGCCTCGGCCAGCGCCAGCTCGAACAGGGACAGCCGTTCCGCGTCCTCCAGGGCGGGGAACTCGCCGGTGGTGCCGGCCACGAACAGGCCGTCCACCAGGCCGGCCACGAGCTTGTACAGCGCGCGGTTGGCGTCGGCGTCCAGCTCGCCGTCCGGGCCGAACAGGGTCGGGACGGCGGAGAATACTACCGGGGCGGAACCCGCGGTCACCCGAACTGCCTGGGCTTGAAGAACTCGCTCGATTCCCGCCGCCAGAGGAAGAACACGGCGCCCCCGCCTATCAGCCAGGTCAGCAGCGGGAAGATCAGGCCGAGCACCGTCTTCGGCTGGCTGAGCACGCCGAACAGGTCCAGGGTGGCCAGCCCGAACAGCACGGTGGACAGGATGCGGGCCCAGTTCCGTCCCTGCCCGTTGGCCCGCGCCATCCACAGCCACAGCGCGATGCCGAGCACGCCGGAGATGATGGCCAGCGTGATGATGAACGTGTTCAGCTGGTTGACCTGGGTGGCGGTGAGGCTGGGCCGGGCCTTGCTGATCGCGTCCTTGGTGCCGCCGATGTCGGCCAGCGAGATGATCAGGCTGACCGCGCTGAGGGCGGCGCCGGCGTACATGAGCTTGACCGCGTTCAGCACCGACGGCGGGGCCGGCGGCCGCTCCGGCTCGACGGGCTTGCCGCTCGTCGGGTAGGGCTCGTACATGGTGACCTCTGCTAGGTAAAGCGGACTGCTAAGGAGATGCCGGACGGATCGCGGTCCCGCGCTGCTCTACCGAGCTTAGTGGCTCGGCCGGTAGCGGGCGATTCGGCTCCTCGGTTCGGTGATACTGAAGGCGATGACGGACGGGACCACGAGATGACGGACGAGACCAGGA
>Ga0335069_10007468_pt1 | contig 15779 bp, 17 predicted proteins | sample Lox_Sample_11_FD_206714 | JGI IMG/M metagenome (GOLD analysis project Ga0335069, IMG submission 206714) | Soil microbial communities from Loxahatchee National Wildlife Refuge, Florida, United States - Lox_Sample_1.1 | ecosystem: Environmental > Terrestrial > Soil > Wetlands | place: USA... | reverse complement strand
TTCGCGACTTCGCCGGCTTCGTCCTTACGGGCGACCGCGACAACTTCAGTGTCGGCGCGAATCTGCTGCAGTTGTTGCTCGCAATGCAGGAGGGGGAGTGGGACGAGGTCGATCACGCCATTCGCGCCTTCCAGGCGATGACCGCGGCCATCAAGTTCTGCCCGCGCCCCGTGGTTAGCGCGCCCTTTGGCATGACGCTAGGCGGCGGAGCGGAGATCTGCCTGCATGCTTCGCGCCGTCAGCCACACGCCGAAACGTACATGGGCCTGGTCGAGTCTGGCGTTGGGCTCATTCCCGGCGGCGGTGGAACCAAGGAAATGTTATTGCGCGCACTCGACAATGCAGCTGCGCTCTCACCTCCCGACCCGCGTGATCCGTCGTCACGCTTCGCTCAGTCGGCGGAAGTAGCCGACGCGCTGAAGCGGGCTCTCGAAACCATCGCCATGGCGAAGGTATCGTCTTCGGCGGCTGAGGCACGGGCCCTCGGGTTTTTGGCTTCACTCGATCGCATCACCCTGAACCGCGAGCGGCTCTTGCTGGATGCCAAGGCGGTGGCAACTGCGCTTGCCGAAGCTGGCTACACAGCGCCCGTTCCGCGCACCCAGATTCCAGCCCCCGGAATGAACTCACTGGGAGCGCTGGAAACCGGAATCTTCCTGATGGGCGAAGCCGGTTACGCCTCGGAACACGATCAGAAGGTGGCCCGCTGGGCAGCGTACATCCTCTGCGGAGGCCGTATCACCGCCGGCACGCCGGTCAACGAGCAGTACTTACTCGACCTAGAACGAGAGGCTTTTCTCTCGTTGTGCGGCGAGCGCAAGACGCAGGAACGTATCGCGTATACACTGAAGACCGGCAAGCCTCTGAGAAACTAGCTTCGGCATGAAGCGTAAGGCCCACACCTCGTTGTTGCTCCTTCTGGCAGCGGGCGTGTCCTTCACGTTTGCGCAGAGCACGGACTCGAAGTTCGATGCTCTGACCGAAAACGGGCAAATCACCATCAACGGGCAGACTGCAAATTACCTTATTCGTCGCCTTCCACCGAGTTCGTTTCCCGATTTGCCCGCATCCATCGCCGATCAGGCAAACCAGCGTGGCTGTCTGATCCCGCAGACCTACGAAGCGCACAGGCCTGAGAATGTCATCCATGCCTCGCTCGAAAACACCGGATCGCGGGACTGGGCTCTGCTCTGCTCGGTCAAAGGCACAGTCTCCCTGCTCGTCTTCTTCGCCAACGCGCCGGAACAGCCGATCGTCCTGGCGACCGCGCCGGAGACAGAACGTTTGCAAGCGCATTCGTCGAGCCACATCCTCGGCTTCAATTGGGGAATTGATCCCGCTTCGCCCGAACGGGTCCACGACGCACAGATCGGCCTGGATCACCGACCGCCAGCCCCCGATCACGACGCGCTCGCCGATTCGATTGTCGATCGAAAGACCATCTACCACTTTTACTCCAAGGGCAAGTGGACGCTGGTCGACCTGCCGGATTAAGCTCGTGTCGCTGCCCCGCTGTTTTTCAGTACCCTGTTGCCTGATTCCTGTTCCCTGGAGTTCCCATGCCCGAAGCCGTTCTCGTCAGCGCCATTCGCACACCTGTCGGTCGCGCTCCGAAAGGCGCACTGGCCACGACTCGGCCCGATGATCTTGCTGCAGTTGCGTTGAGCGGCGCCCTGGAGCGAGTGCCGCAGCTTGACAAACGCGAGATTGACGATGTCATTCTTGGCTGCGCACAGCCTGAGGCCGAGCAAGGCTTTAACGTTGCCCGCTTCGCCGCCTTGCGAGCGCAACTACCGGTAGAGATTCCTGGGGCAACGGTGAACCGGCTTTGCGCTTCGGGGCTCGAAGCCATTGCGCAGGCCGATATGCGGATCAGAGCGGGAATCGCACGGGTTGTCGTCGCTGGCGGAGTTGAGTCGATGAGCATGATTCCGATGGGGGGCAACAAGCCCAGCCCGAACCCCTGGCTCGCGGAAAACTATCCCGCCTCCCTGCTTACCATGGGCCTGACTGCGGAGCGCGTTGCAAGGCACTATCAGATCTCGCGCGAGGAGCAGGATGCATTCGCACTCGCTAGCCACCAGAAGGCACTGGCGGCGCAGGCGGCTCACAGGTTTGACGACGAGCTGGTTCCGGTCAAGGTCACGACAGCGGTTCCTGGTCTGAAAGCCGGCAAGCCGGTTGTAAACGAAAGCACCTTTGCGGCCGATGAAGGCCCGCGCGCCGACACCTCGGCGGCAGCCCTCGCCGGTCTCAAGCCAGTCTTTCACGCCCAAGGCACGGTGACGGCCGGGAATTCTTCGCAGACGTCCGATGGCGCGGCGGCTGCGGTCCTGATGGACGCGGTGCGCGCGAAGGAGCTGGGACTGGAGCCACTCGCTCGGCTCGTTGCTTACGCAGTCGCCGGGTGTTTACCCGAAGAGATGGGCGTTGGCCCGATCTTTGCCGTGCCGAAGGCGCTGAAGCAGGCTGGTTTGACGCTCGGCGATATCGAGTTGATCGAATTGAACGAAGCCTTCGCCGCGCAGTCGCTGGCTGTTATCCGCGAACTCGGCCTCGATCCCGAGAAGGTCAATGTGAATGGGGGAGCCATTGCACTGGGACATCCTCTCGGCTGCACTGGCGCCAAGCTGACTGCGACTCTTCTTCGAGAGATGCGCCGGCGGCAGGTGCGCTACGGCATGGTGACAATGTGCGTGGGCGGCGGCATGGGCGCTGCGGGCATCTTCGAGCGGCTGAACTGATAGCGGTGCTGCTCGGTGATGGCGCTCGGGGCCGAGATTCTGTGATCAAAGTACCGCGAGCTTGCACCCATTCCGGGGCATTGCATCGGTTTCAGGGCAGTGCGGCGGGGGGGAGGGGGTAGCGATCAGAACACTGACGCCAAGTTCGAGCGCGGAGCGTCGCCAAAGAATCGGGACGATCGATTCTCACGCGTCTCATTCCTTCTATCATGCGCCAAAACGAGTAAATTCTTCGCAAAAGAAACAGGTTGAAATCTCAAGGGCCCCATCTGGGCTCGGATTTGCCAGGGGGAACGATGTCGACTGAACAAAATGCTGCTGGCTCACGGGTCACCCTTCACGCGGTTTCAAGCCTGGATGGATTCATTGCGCGCAAGGACAACTCTGTCTCCTGGTTAGAGGGCGGAAGCGTCTACGAAGCTGGGGTATCGGTCACGGCCGAGGAAGCCGCCGCCTTTGTCCAGACCATCGATTGTTATGTACTCGGCTCGCGCACGTATGAGCACGCCCTTGAACTGGGCTGGCCCTACGGCGACACTCCAACGATCGTCGTAAGCAGCAGGGAGCGGTCGTCGGCGAGGGCGAGTGTCGAGTTTTACTCGGGTGATCTGACGAAACTGGTACGCGAGAAGCTCACGCCTCACTATCGAAACATCTGGCTAGTCGGCGGGGCAAATCTGTGCCAGGGTTTTCTCGACCTCGGTCTGGTCGACGAAATCAGGCTGACGATCGCCCCTGTCCTGCTGGGGAATGGACTCCGGCTGTTCGGTAGCCTTCTGAAAGAGCAGCGATGGGCTCTGAAGAACACCGTCGCGTTCAAGAACGGCTTTGTCGAGCTGTCCTACACCGCTTCGGCTTGATTGCGTCGGAAAAGCGGGCAAAAGACATCGGCCGGGATTGCTCCCGGCCGATGTCATCTTGGGGCCCTGGTGGGCCATGCAGAATTCGCTTAGGCCTTCGCCTTAGTGCTCTTCGCGGTAGCCTTGGTGGTTGCAGCAGGCGCTCCGGCCAACGCCTTCAGGCGGGCGTTCAGGCGGCTCTTGTAGCGGGACACAGTGTTGGAGTGCAGAACACCCTTCTGGACGCTCTTGTCGAGGAGCGAAACCGTCGCCCGATACTGCTCATCGGCGGCCTTCTTGTCGCCCTTGGCCAAGGCCTCGCGGAGGGAGCGCAGGCTGGTGCGCACGCGGGAACGGTTGTTGCGGTTCACTTCGGTGCGGCGTTCGGTCTGACGGACGCGCTTCAGCGCGGAAACATGATTGGCCATTGCAAATTCCTTCTCTTCAGCCCTGGTTTTCAGGATTGGCCCGATTCTGGATGGGCCGAGGGGCTCGAAATGATGCGGGGCACAATGCAGCTCCAATGCAACTTAGGCGCATCCCTCGCAATTTCTAAGTCTACGGGAAACTGGGCAGAGGGTCAACGCGTTGGAAAGAGGCGGAATTGCGGATCCGGATACGGCCTGTTTCCTCGCGTGTACCCCTTAAGTCACTTGTTCCCCAAATCTTTACCTGGGCGCCATTGACGACGGATCGGACCGGCGCTACTCTCTCCCCATACACCGCACTTTGGGCGCTCTCGCCAACACGGTTCCGCACCAGACCATCCCCGGTCCTCTACGCGCCCGGATGCTGTTCGGTAACAGCTTATCCGCTCACATCCTCGAAAATTCTCGGACCCAAGTGCCGATGAAATTCGTATCTGCATCCAACACCCTGTTGCTGCCAGGCCGGCAGCCCCGGAGGCACTCTGAACGCTGATCTTGAGATCACACCGAATCTTGAGCCCCTGTTTGGGACCCGCGATGAAAACCTCAGACTGATGGAGGACACACTCGGCGTAAAGATCGACCTGCGATCGGACGCCGTGCACGTGGAGGGGCCGGACGAGTCGGTGGCTCGAGTCCAGCGCATTTTTCAGGACTTCGAAGCGCTTCGGCGCCAAGGCATCAATCCCCACAATGGTGAACTGAACGGCATGCTGCGGCTGGTCTGCGCGGACGCCGCTTTGACGTTGAAGTCGGTGGCCGAGACGGGCAAGCAGCGATCGGTGGGTGTGAAGCGTACCGTGCAGCCGCGCTCGCTGAACCAGCGCCGCTACGTCGAGGCCATTGAGCAGAATGACATGGTTTTTGGTGTGGGTCCGGCCGGCACAGGTAAAACCTATCTAGCCGTGGCCATGGCCGTGGCTGCCATGAACGCCAAAAAAGTCAGCCGCATTGTGCTGGTGCGCCCCGCGGTCGAAGCCGGCGAGCGCCTGGGTTTCTTGCCGGGCACTCTGCAAGAGAAGGTCGACCCCTACCTGCGGCCACTTTACGACGCGCTGTATGACCTGCTAGACCCGGAGCGCGTGGACAAGATGCTGGAGAAGAATGTCATCGAGATTGCGCCGCTGGCCTTCATGCGCGGCCGCACGCTGAACGATGCCTTCATCATCATGGACGAGGCGCAAAACACAACTGCCGAACAGATGAAGATGTTCCTGACCCGTCTGGGTAATAGCTCCAAGGCGGTGATTACCGGCGACATCACGCAGATCGACCTGCCCAATCCGCGCAAGTCCGGTCTCGTCGACGCAATCAATGTGCTTGAGGGAGTGGAGGGCATCCGGTTCTGCCACTTTGAGGATGGCGACGTCGTCCGTCATGCATTGGTTCAGCGGATCGTGCGGGCGTACGAATCAGCCAAGCCGCAGCAGCAGGAGTTGCCGCTCTCGATGGGCGATGGGATTGCCGTGGAGCCGACCACGCAGCAACCCGTACAGGCGCAAAAGCCACAGTAAGACAGGAACTGACAGCACGAAGAGAGTTTGGGTCGCGGAGATATGCGACCCAGGCTCTCCTTGTTTGCGCCACTGGCTTTTTCCGTCAGGGTTTCGGTACGGCGACGGCTGCGGGCTGCTTGTCGAAGGTCCAGTGGCAGGGGCGGCCCACAATGCCTAATCCTGTGCTGCGCTCGCCTTTGCCTGCGGTGTCCTGGAACTCCGATTTCACGTCGTAGCTGTAGTCCTGGCCTTCGGCCTTGAAAGGTCCATGCGTGTACTGGGAACCGGCGGTTACACCGGTGGCAGCCAACTTGGCCTTGCCGTCGTTGTTGATCTTGCCATCGATTGCCAGATAGGCCGGCTGTCCTTTGGCGCCGCGCTCTCCGTGCAGCACATTCCCCGCCACCGTTGAGACAAAGTGCAGGGTATAGCCGAGGGTGCCGCCTGCGGGATCGCAGGCCACAGTGGTGTTCCAGGTCCCGTCGAAGCGACCGGGCGTGGATTGGCCGACCGCGAAAAACGCGAGCGAAAACGCTGAAAACAAAAGGGTCTTACGCATGAGCATGTTCCTCTCCGCGGCGCATTTTACTCCGGTGGGCTGCAGGGGACGTGTGACGTGATGGCGGCTTCATCCGCAGGCATTGCACAGTCCCGGCGCAGGCCTTCGCGTATCATCGAAATTGACTCGGAGCAGCGCATTTTCTGGAACGGCGGCCCCGCGCACGATGATCTTCCTCGATCCAGATCTGGACCCCGACCCTGCGCCCCTCGCCAAGGCGACATCCCCTCTCGCTGCCTGGAGACGCGGCCCTCTCCCATGGGCGGAACGGTTGCCGACACCCGGTACGCTTTCCCGTTTTCTCTCCGAAGCTCAGGCCGCAGTGAAGCTGCGCGGTAGCGTTTCGGTGCTGCTGACGACAGACCGTGAGATTCGCCGGTTGAATCGCCAGTTCCGCGGAATCGATAAGGCAACAGATGTGCTCTCTTTCCCCGCAGACGCTCCGCTGACGGGCCCGGAGAAGATTGCGGGAGATCTCGCCATCAGCATCCCGACTGCGCGCCTCCAAGCTGAAGAACAGGGACACGCACTCACCTGCGAGTTGAAGATCCTTATTCTCCACGGTTTGTTGCATCTTGCCGGCTATGACCACGAGACCGATGACGGACGGATGGCTCGGAGGGAGCGCCGGCTGCGCGCAGGGTTGAGGCTTCCGCAAGGGCTGATTGAGCGCGCCGGGAGCACGAGTCGTGGACCCAAGCCTTCCAAGGCAAGGAAGAAGCCGGCCTCCCGGCGCGGAACCACAGGGGCACGGCGATGACCTCTCTCACCGTCTTTTTGCTAGTGCTCGCGGCCGTCATCGTCACGTTGGCGTCGTACATCAGTCGTGTGTACTCCGAGTTCGGCAAGATTCTCGCGCGCGAGGTGCAGGACAACATCGACGCGTGGCAGGAAGAGATCGAGCCCCATCTCGGTCTTAGCCGGGAACACGCGGCGCTTTGCGCTGCCGTTCTGCAGCAGCTGGCGCTGGGCGCGATCGCGCTCGACTTTGGCGCCATTCTCTTCGATCGTGCCCCGCACATGGGCCGCCCCTCCTATGCAGAGATCGTGCAGGCGGTGCTTGGCGTGGTGCTCGTCGTGGTCTTCTGCAACCAGGTTTTTCCGACATTGCTGTTCAACATGACCAGCGGACGATGGGCAACGCGATTGCTCTGGCCGATACGTCTGCTGCTCTGGATCGTCACCCCGATCACAGTTTTCGTACGATTCTTCTACTCCGTGGCCTCGCTGGCCGAAACGCCGGTGCCTCCCGAAGAAGAAGCTGCGGGGGATGTCGAGGCTCTGCTTGAAGCCGGCCAGGAGGAGGGCATCCTCGAAGAGGCTGACAGGGAGCTGGTCCGCTCTGCCGTTGAATTTGGCGACAAGCTGGTGCGCGAGGTGATGACGCCACGACCCCAGATATTCGCCGCACCGGACACCCTCACTATCGAACAGTTCATCGAGCAGCTGCGCGAACACAATTTTTCGCGCGTGCCGGTGTATTCCGGATCGCTCGACAGCATCTCCGGCATCGCGTTTGCCCACGACCTGCTGCAAATCAGCGACGATGATGCGCGCACGCGCACTGTCGCCGAGATTCAGCGCCCTGCTGCATTCGTTCCCGAAACAAAGCGCGGCTACGAGCTGCTGCGGGAGATGCAGCGCGAGAAGCAGCACATGCGCATCGTCATCGACGAGTACGGCGGCGTCGCGGGACTGGTGACGATCGAAGACCTGCTTGAGCAGATCGTCGGCGACATCAAGGACGAGCACGAAACCGACACACCGGTTGAAGATCCGCAGCGGGAGCCCGGTGGTTCGTGGCTTGTGCCCGGCAGCTTTCCCGTCGATCAGTTGCCTGACCTATTCGGCGAGCCGGTGGAATTGGAAAGCGGCTACGAAGCAACGACGCTGGGCGGCCTGGTGAGCGAGATCGAAGGCCGGATTCCTTTGCGCGGCGAAGTTGTTGTTCTCGATCATCCAGGCATGCGCATCGAAGTTGTGGCTTCCACCGATCGCCGCGTCGACCGTCTGCGGGTTTTCCCCCCGCCTGTGGAAACGACGAACGCCAGAGCATCGTGAGCGTGGCGACGTTGGTTGGCCAGCCTGCACGTGGAACCGCACAAACTTCGTAACTCCAAGGCAAAGCCGGTTGGCTCGCCACAGGTGGCGTACACTCGTTCAGGAGTCATACGTTGCGCTCAGGATTTGTCGCCATTCTCGGCCGGCCCAATGCCGGCAAAAGCACGCTGCTGAACGCCCTCATTGGCGAAAAGGTCGCGATCGTCACGCCCAAGCCGCAGACGACCCGCAATCGCATCGCGGGGGTAGTCGAGGTTCCCGCGCGCAAAGGAAAGCATCCTGCCGCGCAGATCGTCATCGTGGACACACCTGGCGTCCACAAGCCCAGCTCGCAGCTTGATCGGCGCATGCTGCAGGAAGTTCATGAGGCACTGGAGACCCGCGATCTTGTGCTCGTTCTCATCGACGCCAGCCGCCGCGTGCAGCTTGAAGCTGCCGGGGAACCAGGCGAGGCGCATCAACACAAGCCCCCCACCTGGGCCAGCGAAGATGAGTTCCTGTTCGGTCTGATCCGGGGCCTCGATTGTCCCGTCTTTCTTGTATTGACAAAGATCGACCTGGTAGCCAAGGATCTGCTGTTGCCGCTGATCGAGACGCTGACCAGGCAGTTCAACTTTGCCGAAGTCATTCCTGTGAGCGCACGCAAGCGCGACGGGCTCGACCGGCTCGTCGGCAAGATCGTGGATAAGCTGCCGACTGGCGAGCGCTACTACCCTAAAGACCAGTACACGGACCAGCCGATGCGCTTCATGGTCGCCGAACTGATTCGGGAGCGCATTCTGGTTGAGACTGGCGAAGAGGTCCCCTACGCGTCGGCTGTGGTAATCGAGCGCTACGAGGAACCACAAGAGGAGCCGGGCAAACCCCAAAAGAAAGCGCCAGCCAGGCTGCCCCTCACACGCATTGCGGCGGCGATTTACTGCGAGCGCGACGGGCAGAAGGCGATTTTGATCGGCAAAGGCGGAGCGAAGCTGAAAGAAATCGGTACCGGCGCGCGCAAGCAGATCGAGTCGCTGCTGGGTACTCGCGTCTATCTCGAACTGCATGTGATTGTGGAGCCAGGTTGGCGGGAATCCCGTGCGTTTGTCGACTCACTCGACTGGCGCAATCAGCTGGAGAAGCTTGCGGAAAAGCACAATCGCAAGTCGGATGCGGGCGAGTAGCTATCGTCCTCGTACCCGGCCACGCCCATCCGACTTTACTTCGTACATGCGTGAATCGGCCGCGCCGATGATGGTGTGGATCGTCGAACCGTCTGCCGGCGCGGTGGCGAGGCCTACGCTGGCGCTCACCGTGAGTTCAAGCTGACCGTTCATGCGAAAGCGCGTGGTCGTGAGAGCCCGATGCAACTCGGTGGAGAGCACGTGTGCTTCCATAGCTCCTGTCTCAGGCATTACGACCACGAACTCGTCACCACCGTAGCGGAAACACAGGTCCTGCGTACGGCTCAACTCGTGGAGGCGCTGCCCGGCGCGCGAGAGAAGTTCACTGCCCACCAGATGCCCATGCAGATCGTTCACCTGTTTGAAGCGATCGAGGTCGAGAAAGGCAAGGCTTACCGGAGTCCGGTCCCGATTGCACCGCTCCAGTTCCTTACCGAGCACGTCGTAGAGATGGCGCACATTGAAGAGGCCCGTGGTGTCATCGGTAATGGTGAGGTGCTGAATCCGCGCCACGTCGCGCGCGTTCTCGATGGCAATTGCCGCATGGTCGGCAAGGATATGCAAGAAAGCGATGGTATAGTCGGTGAGCTGGTCCTTCCGTGGATTGAGAATCTCGATCGCGCCCTGCATGCCCTTGCGCCCTCGCAGAGGCAAGGCAATTACCGAGCGGATTTTCGGCACGCCTTCGGAGGACTGAAGGAGCCTGGGATCGTCTTCTGTTTCCGGCACGATCAGGGTCTCGCCGTGCTCCACCACCCAACCGGCGACTCCTTCGCCAATCTTCACGCGCAGATCGCGAAGTGCCTCTTCCCCTCCGCCGGAGGCGATGGCGTAGTAAAGATCTCCCTGTGACTCGTCAATCATCAGGAGGCTCCACAAGTCGGCTTGGATGAAGCGCTCCATGTGCTCCAGAATCGTGCGCAGAATCGCATCCAGGTCGAAGCTCGATGTGAGCGAGCGAGCCAGCTGATGAAAGACGAGCAAATCGTCGATCGGAATCCGGTTTTCCGAGGCGAGATTCATTTGGGGGACCTGCAGATTGGGCCTCATACGGATTCTGTCACACCGTAGGCATTACCAAAGGCAGGAATTACAACGGGGCTGTGACGATGGTTTCAGACATGAACCAGGCCTAAAGTGACCCCTTTTTCCTCAGCCGCCAATATGGACCATCGAGCGCGAAGGCTTGAGGAAGCCGGGCTCACCTATGTGGTGGCGTGCCTCTTTGCCCTGTACCGTCCGTCCGATGTACTCACGCAGCATGGAGTCGCTCTCGCCCGCGCGCATATGCCCGTAGAGGTCGTGCTCCACTTGCGAGAAGAGGCATGTCCGAATCTTGCCGTCGGAGGTGAGACGGATGCGGCTGCACGCGCCACAAAAAGCCTGTGTGACTGGTGCGATGACGCCGATTTCGCCGCGACCGTCGGCAAATGTATAGCGTCGAGCAGTTTCACTCGCATCGCGGCCGGGGAGCGGTTCGAGGGGCAGAACGCGACCGATCCTCTCCACGATCTCCTTGAGTGAGACAACGATCTCCGGCGACCAGAGGCGGCCCTCCTCGAGCGGCATGAACTCGATGAACCGGACAACCACGTCCTCCTCACGCGCAAAATGCGCAAACTTCTCGATCTGGTCGTCGTTGAAACCCCGCAACAACACGCAATTCACCTTCAGGGGCGTGAGTCCTGCATGGCGCGCTGCGCGAATGCCACGCAGCACCTGCGCGAAGCTGCCCGGGATGCGTGTGATGCGCTCGAATACGGCTGCATCTACCGCGTCCATGCTCACGGTGACCCGTTGCAGACCGGCTTGCCTGAGAGGAACCGCCAGGTCCTCGAGAAGGTGGCCGTTGGTGGTAAGCGCCAAGTCGAGCGGTTCCCCGGCAAGGGTGCGCAATTGGGCCAACTGCCGGATGAGATCGAGGAGGCCATGCCGCAGCAACGGCTCGCCACCCGTCAGACGCAGCTTTTCAATGCCGAGGCTCACAAAGAGCTGAATCAGCCGGAGATATTCCTCGATTTTCAGCTCGGGATACTGCGCACCGACCTCGCCGGTGCGGCAATAGACACACTTGTAATTACATCGATCCGTGATGGAAACACGCAGATCGTGAATAATGCGCCCGTGGCTATCGGTCAGCCGTGTGGGAGCCGCAGTTGGGGAAGCGACGGCCATGAGCTAGTTCTAGGCTATACCGTTTTGCCGAGGCCTGCAGCGCCGTTCCCTGCATGGGATACGGTGCCCCCTGCATTAGTCGACGCGCGGAGTGCCACGGCGCAGCACCAACCCAGTCAGCCCGAAGCCAGCGATCAGGCAGAGGGCTAAGGCAAAGTAATAGAACATGGGATGCGCCCAGCCGGGCGAATAGGTCAGATCCTGGCCCACCCAAAGAAGCAATACAGTCGCGATGACTGTGAATTGGCCGGCAATGACCAGGAATGTGTGCCCCAGCTCGCGCTTCTTGTCGAGCGCCTCCACCTGGGCAGGGGTCAAGTTCTGTTCTTCGAGGGGGAGCAAGGGGTTTGGCATTCTCGATCTCCGAGCGGCCCGGTTGCACCGTTGGACCGCTTACAGATTCGATTCAATCACATGCAGGCACAATCCCGCCACCAGACACTGCACAGCCCGTGCGTGGGATCAAAGACAAGAGGGCTCAGGGACGAGAGAGCCAGACTCGGTTACCTCGGGAGCGGGTACCCGACGGACTGGGCATAGAGAGGCCGTTTGTCGGCGGGCAGATGGAGAACACCGACGACCGCCGCTGCATCCTGCGCCCCGTGGAGAGCATAGAACCAGGCATTCAAACCTTCGGACGCAGCGAAAAGATACACGTTTTGACCAATGAATCCAACGTCCACCTGAGCATAGTCGTTGTTTGCGGGCGCGACGTAAACGATGGTGGCCGCCGCGTGAGTTGCGTCTCCGGAGCCAACCTTGGGCCGGGCATCCCCTTCGGCCACTGACTTCAAGCTGTTGGCTTCGGCGTCATAGACGTAGACGCCGTTGGCAAGCAAGACATACAGTTCTACTTCCTGCCTGTTCATCGCCGACGGTGCCGTGCGTCCCAGCCCAGGTTTCAAGTCACGCGGGCGATTGACTCCAAAGGCTGCCCAGAGGAGGTTCGACAGGGTCTGCATGGGCAGGCCCTGATCGCGGAAGCTGCGCGTGGTCTTGCGCTCTGCCAGAGCCTGCATCAGCGGCTTGCCGCCAGTGGTCTGCGGAGCCGGCAGGGAGATGGACTGGGCGGCTGTGGTGAGCGTCCAAACGGAAATGAGGGCCGAGACCGCGATGACATAGGAGAGGCGAGGCATGATTCATCCCCCTGGATAATGCTCGAGCGTGTCCGCCTCCTCGACACGCGATGACGGGGAAGAATCTCGTCGATGTTTCGGCCGGCTACTCCGTCAAAAACGCCAGGGACTGCAGCGTTGTGATCTCGAATGGCTTGCGGCAACGGATGTTCGCGCAAGACAGCTTGTCGTCGCGCCGGACCATGTACGACTGCGCCTTGGCAAACTTGGCCCTATCCCGCTCGTCGGCATTGCGGGGCAGTTGGGCTTTTTTGCGGCGCACCACCCAGTTGACTTTGTACTCCGCGGCCTGGCCGCATTTCGGGCATGTCAGAGTATGAGTGCGCGCTTCCGTCGTTTCGTTGAAAAATTCCCGTTCTTCCATCGGCTCCAGCTCTTCGTGCGCTTTGCAGAAGCCCGCGCTCTGTGGAGAAGCGGGACTTCCGTTCGGCTGCAAACTATTCCATACTCTTCCTTGCCATGGCGAAACGCAAGCCGGAGAAGTTTTCCGCCGCGAAGGCGGTAAAGGCCAACGCGCGCGAACGCGTTGGCCAGCCCAAACCCTCTCGCATTGTTGAAGATCGGCCGCGCACTGGGCGCCAGGTTAAACACAAACCCAAGCTCGAACAGATCGTTCGGCAGGAGGAGTAGGCACGGCCAAGACAGTGAGTGCAGGCGGCGTTTTTTTCGGGGCACTCGACCCGAAGGCGCTCTGGTATGCCACGCATCTGGATGATCGATCTGGAAGGCAATCGCGTTGAGCTCTGGGAGCCAGTTGCCGAATCCGCTTAGCGGCGCAACACCAGGAGACTGGCAAATAAGGCCAGGGGCATTGTCATCAGGCCCACCTTCATAAACTCCCACGCCGTGATCTCCACGTTCTCGCGGCGCAGTGCGATCAGCCACAGGATCGTTGCCAGCGAACCGGTGACGGAAAGATTCGGCCCCAAATCGACTCCGATGAGGAGGGCATGCGCGATAATCGGCGGATGCGTGGCTTGCTGCAGCGTGGCTCCGCCGATCAGACCGATGGGAAGATTGTTCATCCCATTGGAGGACAGCGCGATAACGAACGCGGAGAGGTTCTTCGCTTCCCCGGGGGGCATCTTTGCGAGGACATCCAGCCCGCGTAGACCGAGGGTGAGCAGTCCGGCCCCCTGCAATGCCTCAACAATCACGAACAAGCCGGCAACCAGCGGCAGCACCGACCAGGAGACCCCGGTTGCGACGCTGATGATGATGCGGCGATTGCGCAGTGCCACAACGACGAGTGCAATCAGAGCGGCAACAAGTGCCGGCACCCCCAGCGGGAGTCCGTAGCCCGATGCGCCGATCAGCACGACAGCAGCAAGCAGCAATCCGGCGAGCGCCAGCCTTCCCTCGATCGTGAGCGGTGTGGGCCGCGGCTCGGCTTCGATGCGCCGTCGCAGATCCTTGCGCTCGCACCAATAGAGGCAGGCAAAGGTGACGACGATCGAGGCCAACGAGGGGAGGAGAAAAGCACCGAGCCATGCGGCCAGATGCGGAATGTGCCGGCCAAAAACCACGAGATTGGCGGGGTTCGAGATGGGAAAAACGAAGCTGGCGGCGTTGGCGATGAAGGCGCACGCCAGCAGGTAGGGGCGCGGACGCACCTGGGCCCGGCGGACAACCGCCAGAACTGCCGGAGTGAGGACGACTGCAGTGGCATCGTTCGACAGGAGTGCTGTGATGACGATTCCGACGCAGTAAATCAGGAAGAAGAGCCTTCGCGACGAGCCTCGCGCATGCCCCGCTGCAATCCCGGCGGCCCAGTCGAAGACGCCCTCTTCGCGTGCCAGTTCAGCGAGGATCATCATTCCGGAAAGAAAGAGGTAGACATCGAGGCCCTCGCCGATGGCGTGCGCGGCGTGGCCGAGCGTGATCAGCCCGGTCGCAATGAGGAGGAGAGCACCGGCGCACGCCCACCACACCTCGGCGATTCGGCGCGGGCGGACGAGCATGGCCAGGATGCTGGAGAGAGAGATGATCCAGACGGGCACGCTTTTTCGATGCTATCGGACCGACCGGGGCGTGCGGGGTCGAGGGTGAACTCGGATCTGGTCGGGAAGACCGAGCGGAACGGGCAGGGTGGCTGACGTCTTACGCCGTAAGACGCCTGTGAGACATTTGTCCTACAAGCCTTCGCGTCGTCTTACGTCTGTCTCACACTTCCTGCGTCGTCTGACAGACGTTTGTTTCGCCCTTGGTTGTTCGTTTGGAGTGTAGGACGTTTGTCTTACGCCTGCCCGTCCAGCCAGGCTGCCAGCTCGGAGTGCCCGCGCTCACGCGCGAAATCGGCAGGCGTCTTCCCCTGGTCGTTTGTGTGACGCGGATTTGCCCCGTGGTTGACGAGCAGTTCTGCAAGGTCTTTGCGGTTGGCGGTAGCCGCAGCAAAAATCGCGGTAAAGCCTCCTGCCTGGGTCGCATTGGGATCGGCCCCCTGGGACAGCAGCAGTTCGACAGTCGAAGGATTCCTGCCCAATGCCAATGCCGCGTGCAACGGCTGGTTGCGCTGCGCGTTCTTCGAGACGGCGTCGACGCGCGCCCCACGGAAGATCAAGGTCCCCACCGAGAGCGGCGTGCCAAATGCCGCGGCCAGGTGCAGGGCAGTCCAACCGTCTCCGGAGAAAGCCAAAGCCTCCGAGCCATCCTTGCCCAAGATGGACTGCAGATGAGCTTCATCGCCGGTCGCCGCCGCCTCAAACACATCGGGGACGACGCTCCGCTCGCGGCGTTTCTTCAACAGCAGGTCGCGAATCGTCTTCTGCCCGGTATACACAGACCACAGCAGCGCCGAAACACCCTGCGGGTCCCGGTAGTCGGCAACAGAAGGGTTGGTATCCAAAGCTGCGGTGACCTCAACCACGGAACCGCCTTGTATCAGCTTGATGAAGTATTGGCTCACTGGTGATTCACACTATAGGGGCCCGGCAGCTTTGGCCCGGAATAAACCGCGTCAGCCTCGGGCTTGGCCGGCTGATCGGTACGTTTGGAATAGATGCGGAATTGCACAATCAGATCGAGCATCACCGGCACAGGCTTGCCGTCTTTCATCGCCGGCTGAAAACTCGCCTTGCGGATCGTGTCGGCGGCGCTTTCGTCGAGTCCGAATCCGATGGGTCTGCCCACCACGATCTCCTGCGGCTTGCCGTCTGCGCCAATTACGGCATGATAGAGC
>Ga0335069_10007467_pt1 | contig 15780 bp, 12 predicted proteins | sample Lox_Sample_11_FD_206714 | JGI IMG/M metagenome (GOLD analysis project Ga0335069, IMG submission 206714) | Soil microbial communities from Loxahatchee National Wildlife Refuge, Florida, United States - Lox_Sample_1.1 | ecosystem: Environmental > Terrestrial > Soil > Wetlands | place: USA... | reverse complement strand
ATGATCGCTTCGCTGCGCGGGCTGCTGCTCGAACAAGGTCCCGACCATGTGGTCATCGAAGCCGGCGGGGTGGGTTATGCCGTGACCGTGACCGCGGCCGCTCAGCGCGCTCTGCCTGCGACGGGTGCAGAGGCACGCCTGTTCATCTACACGCATGCCGCGCAGGACGGGCCCATGCAGCTCTACGGCTTCGCGGACTCCGAGGAGCGCCGCGTGTTCGAGACCCTGCTTTCGGTTCAGGGCGTGGGCCCCAAGGTGGCGATTGCCATCCTGTCCGGCTTGCCCATCGGAGAGCTGGTGCGCGCCATCGCTGCGGGTGACTTGGCCACCTTGACCAAGATCCGCGGCGTGGGCCGCAAGACCGCCGAGCGCCTGTCGGTCGAGCTGCGCGACAGAATCGGCGTGCCGTCGGCGGCGGGCGCGGCGGGCGTCTTGTCGTCGCTGCCGGGCGGTGTGCCACCTGGCCGGCGCGGTGAGGTATACGGCGCCTTGCAGGCCTTGGGCTACCGGCCGAGCGAGTTCGAATCCCTCTTGCCTACGCTTGACGAGAGCAAGCCGGTTCCCGATCTCATCAAAGAGGCCTTGGCTGCCATGAGGAGGAGGTAGTGGCGCGCAAGCGGCACGACGACGGTCCCGCCCCGGGCGACGATGAAGCCCGCGTGGTGTCGCCCCAGGCCGACTCGGCCAAAGAGAAGGCGCTGGACGTGGCGCTGCGGCCGACGTCTTTTTCCGAGTTCGTCGGCCAGCGCAAGGTGGCGGAGAATCTGGAGGTCTACGTGGCTGCCGCCAAGAAGCGCGGCGGGACGCTGGACCACGTGTTGCTGTCCGGCCCTCCCGGCCTGGGCAAGACCACCCTGGCCCATCTGTTGGCGCACGAAATGGGGACCCAGGCCCGAGTGACCTCGGGACCGGCACTGGAGCGCAAGGGCGATCTGGCCGGCATCCTCACCTCGCTCGGTCGCGGGGACGTGCTGTTCGTGGACGAGATCCATCGCCTGCAGCCCATCATCGAGGAGAGCCTCTATCCCGCCATGGAGGATTTTCGCATCGAGATTGTGACCGGCATGGGCGCCGGCGCCAGCGCCATCACCGTGCCCATCGAGCGCTTCACCCTGGTGGGCGCCACCACCCGCACCGGCCAACTCACCTCGCCGCTGCTCTCGCGCTTCGGCATCGTCGAGCGACTCGATTTCTACACGCCCGCCGAGCTGACCACCATCGTCAAACGGTCGGCCAGCATTCTGGGCATCGCCCTCGACGAGGAGGGCGCGCTCGAGCTCGGTCGTCGGGCGCGCGGCACGCCTCGCATCGCCAACAAGCTGCTCAACCGGGTGCGCGATTTCGCCGAGGTGCGCGGCGACGGCCGGGTCACGCGCGAGGTGACCGACTTCGCCTTGCGCCGCCTGGGCGTGGATGAAGTGGGACTCGACGAGGGCGACCGCCGGTTGCTGCGCGCGATCATCGAACGGTTCGACGGTGGCCCGGCCGGCATTGAATCCTTGGCCGCGGCCCTGGCCGAGGATCGCGACACCTTGGAGTACGTGCACGAGCCCTATCTCATTCAGCAAGGCTTTCTCGTGCGCACTCCGCGCGGACGTCAAGCAACCCGCCAGGCTTACGAACACCTGAAGATCCCGCTGCCTTCCGGCGGACGCACCGGTCCAAGCGGGCAGGGCAGTCTCTTCTGAACACGTTTCTTTGGGACGCCGCCCCCTTAAGATCTTGGGAAAACGCGGCGATTGAACTTCAGGATGAAGTTCGTCGTTCTTGCGTGTGCCGCGTTGGCCGCGTTGTCGGTTATGGTGCCGCCTGGCATGGCCCGGGCGGAAGTCGCTCAGACCCTGCGCGAAACGGTGGTCAACGTCGAGGCTCCGCTCGCCGTTCCCCTGAGTGAACCCCTGCGCGACCGTTTTGGCCTCGGCACCATGCCGGCGATCTCCGCGACCTTGCCGGCCGGGCGCTGGACCCTGCTGGGGCTGCGCCTGCGCGGGGGCTTTCTCAGCAACGGCCCGGCGCCGGCAGACCCCTCGATTCGCGATCCAGGAATGGGTGGGCTGATGGTGCTGTCGGGCGTGGGTCGATTTCGGCCGCTGGCCGGTCGCGAGTCGTCGCGCGCCCTCGGCCCCTGGATCGAAGTCGGGGTGGGTCCTGGCCTGACCGGGACTCGCGTGCGGGCCGTGGCTGAGGCGGCGTTTGGCTGGAATTTCAAGCAGGGGAATTGGATCTTTGGTCCCTCGGCTCGCTACCTACATGTGGTCCAGCCGTCCGACGCGTTGGACAGCTCGGACGCGCAAATCGCCCTGATCGGCGTCGAAATCGTGCTACACGACGCGCGCAGGCCCACGCCGGTCGTGGCTCCTGCCAGCGTGGCGGTCACGCCGCCCAAGGTGGTCGTTCTCGATCGCGACGGCGACGGCATCCCTGACGCCGTGGACAAGTGTCCCGACGACCCGGAAGACAAGGACGGATTCCAGGACGAGGATGGCTGCCCGGATCCCGACAACGACAAGGACGGCATCCCCGACGTCGCTGACGCCTGCCCGAACGAGCCGGAGACGGTCAATGGGGTTGACGACGAGGACGGCTGCCCGGACGAGGCACCCGTCGTGGTCAAGGACGACCACATCCTGCTGACCGAGCACGTGCTCTTCGATAGCAATCGAGCTCGGGTGCGCACCAGAGGGCGACCCGCGCTGGCAGCGGTCATCAACCTGTGGAAGCAGCATCCGGAATGGGACCACCTGGTGGTTGAAGGCCACGCGGATCGCAACGGTCCCGATCCCTTCAACGACTGGCTCAGCAACGAGCGGGCCGTACGAGCGCGCAAGGTGCTGGTCGAGATGGGGTTCCCAGCGGACAAGATCTCGGTCGTGGCATTCGGCCGCAGGCAGTTGCGCGTCCCGGGGGCGGGCGAAGAGGTCGATCGGCAAAACCGTCGAGTTGAATTTGCGATCGTCAAGAAGGCGGCGGAGGGGCGGCCACAGGCTCCCGAGCACACCCGGCCGCAAAGCCCGGATCCCACCCAGCCGCCTCCTCTCCCGCCCGTGAGACTCGGAGGGCTGCAGCCATGAGGGCACGGTTTGTTATTGCGCTTGCCGCCTTGCTTGCCTTGCCGGCGTGTCTTGATCCCATTGTGGGCACCCAGTGCGCCAAGGGATACTCGGCCTGTGGCCACAAGTGTGTCCGGACCGGGTCGTGCACCATCCGCGATGCCGGGGAAGACGTGGACGGCGAAGAGACGTCCAACCTTGACGCCATTTCCAACGAAGCGGGGACCAGCGAAGCCGGGAATCAGGTCGATGCGGGGGGCCAGGAGACCAGCCCAGTGGTGGATGGAGGGAGCATTGCGGATACCGATCAGGCTGAGCTCGGCTTGGGCCAGCCGGACAGCGCCAGCCAACCGGACCTGGCCCCGCAGGAGGACACGGTCCCGCAGGAGGATGCGAGCTTGCCAGACGGTGAGATGGCGCCGGACGACGTGCCCTGGTCATCCCTTGATGGGGGACCTGCTGGCCTGGACGGACCGGAATACGGAGCCGGCGACGCCGAAGAGGTGAGCAACAGCCCAGACAGTGGCCAGGCCGAGCTGGATGGCACTTTCTCCGCCGATGAGACGGGCGCGGTGGCTGATCTGGGCGCCGATGATGCGACCTCCATCGACGTTCCCGCGGGTGATTCCTTGCTTTGCGTTGGTTGCCAGGATGGCGGCGATGCTTCCGATGACGAGACAGGCCTCGTGTTTGAGGACGGCGGCACAGACGCTACCCGCGACGACGCGGCGACCGGCGCGGACGCAGAAGAGAGCGACGCGACTGGCGAAGAGGCTGGCCCGCTGGTGTGTCCCGAGCCCAAGGTCGCCTGTAACGATCAATGCGTGGATCTGACGTCAGACCCCGAGAACTGCGGCAGTTGCAATACCATGTGCACGTCGGGCGTATGCCTGCCCAGCGGATGCTTGGTCTGCGCGACGGAGGAAACCATCTGCGGCCAACAATGCATCAACACCGCGTCTGACCCGGACAATTGCGGCGGCTGCAATGTCCCCTGCGCAAGCGGGCTGTGCAGCAACAATCAGTGCGAGGCGAGCGGAACCGGCCGGGTGACTGTCATTGGCCACGATTATCTGAAGAACCGCCCGGCCATGAACCGAATCCTGGGCAATGCAGTCTTCCTCTGGCCGGTCAACCCGGTCAACTTGCTGACCTACACCGGCGCGGCCAATCCGACCGCGGTCGCGGGCGCTAACGGAGCAATCGCGCAGGTGGCGGCGGCGACCGGCCGTCAGTTCCAGCGGACCGACGTGGCTGCTGGCGACGTACCGACTCAGCTCCCCGGGGCCGATGTCTTTCTGGTCTACGGGCAGGAGGGGGCTGACGACGCCACGCTCACGCAACTCGGTCAAGACTGGACCATCGCGATGACCACCTTCGTCAATCGAGGCGGAACCATCATCATTCTCGACGGGTTCTACCCGGGTAACTCGGGCACGGTTCAGATCCTCTCGCAAACGGGGCTCTTCAGCATTCAGCACAACGCATCCGCCACCAACGACGTGTGTACAGTCGTGGCCCGGGGCGATGCCTTGGCCACCGGGCTGCCCCGGACCTACCGCTGCGAGCAGAACAGCGTCACGTTCGCGCCGGTCGAGGCCGGAGCCAGCGTGACCTCAGTGGTGGTATCCGGGACGCCGGGCATTCCCGTGGTGGTCGACAAGGTATTCTGAGGCCCCAAGCAAAACTGATTCATGTTCGAACCGGCCTAACCACAGAGATCACGGAGGACGAAAAAGGCCACAGAGCCGGAACGAAAGAGGTTTCAGATCTTGAGCCCAACCTCCTTTTTCCGTCCGCGGCCTTCGTTTCCTCTGCGTGGACCTGGCTCCGAGACCTTTTCTTTCCGGCCTCTGTGGCCTCGGTGCACTCTGTGGTGAAACTCCGGTATCCTTGGCCGTCGCAATACTCCATGATGTCATCTCGCCGTTGCTCGGCCACGTGAGAAAAGTGGAACCCGCACGCCGTCCTGCTAGCGCGTCGCCGGAGGCCGGATCTGCGTTGGATCGACCGCCGCCTCGAACACGATGTGCGCGGGGCCACGCATAGAGACGCCCGGATAACTGGCAGGGCCATCAGCCCCGGGCGGGGCAACGCGGACAAAGAGCGTGCCGCCGAGAAGGTGCACCGGGATCTCCTGATCCGGCGAGGCCCGCTGCTCCAGGCAGGCGGCCACGGTGGTGGCACACGCGCCCGTGCCGCAGGCGAGGGTAATACCGCAGCCCCTCTCCCACACCGCGAGATCAATCTCCGCGCCGGCTGGACCTCGCCGCATGCGCGCGAATTCCACGTTGGTCCGGCGGGGGAAGAGCGGGTTGTGCTCGATGGCGCCACCGTGAGCCTCGGCCAGCCCGCGCAGGTCAGCCGCCGGATCGTCGACAAAGATCACGGCGTGCGGGTTGCCCATGGAAACGGCGGTGAAGGCAAACTGACTATCCGCCGAGTGCAGGGGATGTTTCACCAGGGGTCCGCCGCCCGGCGCGGCGACCGGGATGGCCCGCGGGTCCAACTGGGGCCGGCCCATCTCGACGGTCACCGTGTCGGCCAGACCGTTGCGGCCGTCTATCCGGCACTCGAGCAGCCCCGCGCCGGTGTCGATGCGCAGGGTCGGCCGGCGCAGGGAGAGATCCCTTTCGTAGAGAAGCTTGGCCACGCAGCGGATGCCGTTGCCGCACATCTCGGCCTCGCTGCCGTCGGCATTGATCACCCGCATGCGAGCATCACCATGCTGGGGCGGCAGGATAGCGAGCACGCCGTCGCCGCCCACGCCGAAGTGGCGGTCACATAGGGCACGCACCACCGCGGGCTCAGTCAGCGATGGAACCCCCGCCGCGGGCCTGCCCGGTCGCAGGTCTACCACGAGGAAATCATTCCCCAGCCCTTCGACCTTGACGAAGGGGATGGACGGCATGCCTGCAGTCTACGGCTGTGCGGGGGCTGGCGCCACCGGTCGTTCCTCGGGGGTGGGCGCCGCTTCTTCAGCGGGGGCCGGCTTCTTGGGGGCGGCGGGCTTCTTGGTCGGGGCCGGCTTGTCGACCGGCGTGGCCTTCTCCCGCGCCGGCTTGTCGACCCTGATCTTGCTTCCCTCCGGTGCGGCTTTGTCGGCCGCTTTCCCCGGCGCGCTCGGCTTGGCCTCGGCCGTCTCGCTCGCCGTCGCGGTCGCAGTCGTATTCGCTGTCCCCGTGCCTTCTGGCGGGATGACCGACTTGGCCTTCTCGGCCTCTTCACGCGCCTTGGCCAGCTCGTGCGCGAGCTTGGCGGTGGACGCCTCCTCCGCTTTCTTTTCGGCTGCCTTCTTGGCCGCGATCTTTTGCAATTGGCGCGAATCGGATTGGCTTGACAGGTAGGCGAGAACCAGCGAATTGGCGAAGAAGATGAAGGCGCAGATCGCGGTCGTCTTGGTCAGGAAGTTCGCACCCCCCGATGAGCCAAAAACCGATTGGCTGCCGCCACCGCCGCCAAAGGCGATGCCCATTCCTCCGCCACGCCCGGCTTGCAGCAACACCACCAGCATCAAGAAGATGCACACAAAGACGTGCAAAAGAGTCAGGAACGTATACACGCGGAAGTCCCTTCCTTTACGAGCTTGGCGAATGATTCCACAGTCAGCGACGCGCCGCCAACCAGCGCGCCATCGATGTCTTTCTGGCTCATCAAACTAGCCACGTTGTCCGGCTTGACACTACCACCATACAGAATCCGAATCTCCTGGGCCTTGTCCTGCAGGCGCTTGGCCAGCTGGCTACGGATGGCCGCATGCACCTCTTGTGCCTGGGCTGGCGTGGCGTTGCGGCCCGTGCCGATCGCCCAGACCGGCTCGTAGGCGATAATCACTTTGACCAGCTCGGCGTCGGATAGCTGGGCGGTAGCACCGTCGAGCTGACTCGAGACGCGGGCGAGAAACTGACCCGCGTCGCGCTCGGCCAGGGTTTCGCCGATGCAGATGATGGGCAAAAGGCCGCTGGTGAGCGCCGCTTTGGCTTTGCGGGCCACGCTCGCGTCGGTCTCGGAGAAGAACTGGCGCCGTTCCGAGTGGCCGATGATCACGTAGCGCGCGCCCGCATCCGCGATCTGCGCCATGGCTACCTCGCCGGTGAAGGCACCCTTGACCTCCCAGTAGCCATCCTGGGCTGCCACCCCGAGCGCGCTGGCTTTGAGCTCCTTGGCCACGGTGGCCAGGGCGAGGAAGCCAGGTCCGACCGCGATGTCGACGCTGGTGATGCTGGCCGTGGCGTCACGCACGCCAGTGGCCAGGGCCACCGACTCGGACAAACTGCCCCACAGCTTCCAGTTTCCGCAAAAGAGTGGCCGGGGAACACGAGGTTTGGACATGGAAAGACTCCTTTCTACCTTAGGACTCCAATGCGGCAAGTCCGGGAAGCTTCTTGCCCGCGATAAGCTCGAGAGCCGCACCGCCACCCGTGGAAACGTGCGTAACGCGGTCGGCGACACCGGCACGGCGAAGCGCCGTGGCCGAATCACTGCCGGCCACCACGGTCAGGCCGAATCTTACGGCGGCGAGGGCTTGCGCCAAGGCGAGGGTCCCTGCGGCAAAAGCGGTAGAACCGAACGCACCCATAGCTCCGTGCCAGAACACGGTGCGGGCATGGGCCAAGCCCGCGGCAAACCGCTGCACCGTCGCGGGTCCGATGTCGAGCGCCGCCAGATCGTTCGGCACCCTCATGGCTGGGACCACCTGTCCGCCAGGCGCGTCCGCGTTGGGTGCCGCCACCAGGTCGCTGGGCAACACGACCTCTACCCGAGCTTGCTCGGCTTTGCCCAAGAAGTTGCGCGCCAGGGCCAGCTTCTCGCCCTCCACGGGCGAGATGCCGAGAGTACCGCCGCGCGCCTTGATGAAGGTGTTGGCAAGCGCGCCGCCGAGGAAGATCGAATCCACGCGGTCGAGCAGGCTCTCCAGCAAATCGATCCTGTCTGACACCTTGGCGCCGCCAATGATGGCAACGAACGGATGCTCGATCTCGCCGGACAGCTGCCCGAGCGCCTTCACCTCGCGCTCCATCGACAGCCCCATGCCCTTGGCCGAGACGAACCTGGGCATCCCGGCGATGGAGGCATGCGCCAGGTGCGTGATCGGAAAGGCGTCGTTGATGTAGACGTCGGTGTAGCTGGCCAGTCCGCGGGAAAAGACCTCGTCATTAGCCTCCTCGCCGGGGGCGAAACGTAGGTTTTCCAGCATGGCCACGCTACCGTCGCGCAGGTCGGCTACCACCTTCTTGGCGCCATCGCCCACAGGCTCGTCCGTCAGCACCACCTCACGATCAAGAAGCTCGACCAGGCAGGCGGCCACCGGCATGAGAGAAAGCGCCGGGTCTGGCTTTCCCCTTGGCTGACCGAGGTGCGAAGCCAGGACCACCCTCGCGCCGCGGTCGATCGCTTGCCGGATGGTGGGCAGGCTCTCGCGGATGCGAGTCGTGTCGGACACACCACCAGCCGGGGTCAGAGGTACATCGAAGTCCACGCGGATGAAAACCCGCCGGCCTTGCATGTCCATATCGGCGATGGTCTTGACCGCCATGGGAGGACCGCTTTTACACGGAATAGGGCATGGTTTCCAGGCCCTATTCCGTAGACGTGCTCTTGCTGCTTGAGCAAAAAAAAAGGGGCCCCAGGGGCCCCTAAAGCTACGACGTAATGAAGTGCGCGGTGCTAAACCAGCTGCGCATCCTCCTTGATGTCTGACGTGACCAAGCTGATCAGCTCAGAAGCCACGGCGACAATCTGCTTCGGCTCATAGCCGTTCTGCCGTAAATCCCGGTACAGGGACTTGGACAGGATCTTCAGGGCACGTTCCCTGCTTACAACTGGCGCTGCGGTATTCACGGTTGCCAGAGCTTGAGACATGGACCCTCCTCCCAAGAAGGTTGCCGCCACAGTTAGCACGGGCCGTGCCACGAGGTATGACACGCCAACGTACTGATTTTCCTAATGGCCTGTTGTGTTGGCGCACCGCCAGCGCGTAGCTGTCTTCGCAGTAAGGTAGTACCTCGGGCCACAGAGTGGGAAAATCACCAGTGGATGGCCTTGATGGGTGCGCATTCCGATTCGCACTTGGGCGCGCTTGGCTAGTCAGCCTGCCAAGCGCGTGATGCGTTAATTGCATCGCGAAATTGGCTCAGGCTGCGGGCGCGGCGTTGCTCTGACCAGTTTCGCTCCCTCGCGAGCAGGCTTGCGGCTTCCTCGGCCACATCGAGCCCCTGTGTCCTGCTGACTAGCGCGAGAGGGACGCGGCGCCAAAGAACGTCGTCCACCTCGCAAGCAAGGTCGGAGCGCACCGCGAACTCCAGCTCGGCGGCCACGTAGGGCAAGTCAGGATGCAGTCTGCGCGCAAGCGAAACATCGCCCGCGATGAGCGCGAGCACTTGGCCGAGCCGGGAGCCATAGCTTGCCCTGAGGTGAGCCTCGATGTCGGGCGCCAGATTGCCAGCCGCATGGCGAAGGGGCGGGCCTGCGCCGGGCAGGGGACGCGCACGCGTCTGGCAGGGCCGCAAGGCCCCTTCCAGCCCGCGGTCGCGCAGAATCTCGACTGCACAGTCCACGGCTTGTTCGGCCATGGAGCGCATGGTGGTCAGCTTGCCGCCGGCGACGTTCAGGCAGCCGCTGGCGTCAGACCAGATGGCGTGCTCGCGTGAGGTGGCGCCGGGGCTCGCTGGCCCGCGAGCAATGAGGGGCCGCAGGCCAGCAAAGGTCGACACCACGTCGCTGGGGTGCACGGCGGCGGGCGGGAAGGCGTGGTTGACGGCCTCCAAAAGGTAGTCCACATCGCTCCTGCGGGCGCGAATCTCGTCGTCGAGGCGGGGCGGCCGTGCCGGATCGCCGTCTCCTGGCCAGTCCGTCTCGGTGGTCCCGACGATGGTGTGGGTGCCGGCTGGCAGGACAAACATCAGGCGGCCGTCACGCGGCGAATGTATCACCGCGGCCCGGCCCATGGTCAGGAGGCGATCCCCTTCCAACACCAGGTGAACCCCCAGGCTCGGTCGCAGGCGTGGGGGGCCGAGCGCGAAACCGTCGCAGAAGGGTCCGGTGGCGTTCACTACCAGGCGGGCGCGAATCTCTAGTCGATCGCAGCAGTCGTGGTCGAGTGCCTGCACCACGCGGAAACCGCCGGCGCGCCGCTGGCTCGCCTTTCGAGGGGGCAGGATTTCAACCTGAGAAATCACGACGGCGCCGGCGGATGCCGCGTCCAGCACGTTTTCCAGAACCAGCCGCGCATCGTCGGTCTGACAATCGACGTACTGCTGGGCGCCCAGCAGCCCGGCGCCGCGCAGCCAGGGCGCTGTTGCAAAGACTTCGCGCGACTTGAAGTGACGGCTGCGCACCGGTGGTCGCCAGAGGGCCAGGGCATCGTAAAGACCCACCCCAAGCGCGAGCAGGCCCGGCGAAGGGAAGCGCCCCGCGTAGCTCGGGTAGAGAAAATCCCTCGGTCGACAGAGGTGCGGGCCGGTCTTGAGCAGGCGGCGGCGTTCTGTCAGAGACTCGAAGACCAGGTGGAAATCGCCGTGTTGCAGGTAGCGTAGGCCCCCGTGTATCAGCCGCGATGAACGGCTCGAGGTCTGGCTGGCGAAGTCGCCGCGCTCACAAAGCGCCACCCGCAAGCCGCGCGTGGCTGCGTCGCGGGCGATGGCCGCCCCGGTGGCGCCACCGCCCGCCACCAGCAGATCGAAGTCCTCGCCGTCGAGCCGGCGTCGGGCAGCCTCCCGCCAACCCACGCCCGCCATGATCTAGGGCTCGACTTTGGTGAGCGCGATGTGCAGCTCTTCCAGCTGCCTGGTCGAGACCGGGGCGGGCGCCTCGGTGCACAGGTCGGTACCCTTTTGCGTCTTGGGAAAGGCGATCACATCGCGCAGCGAATCGGCGCCGCACAGGAGCATGGCCAGCCGGTCGAGCCCGGCCGCGATTCCGCCGTGGGGCGGCGGCCCGTGGCGAAACGCGTCGAGCAAGAAGCCGAACTTGGCGCGCGCGTCTTCCTCAGTGAGGCCGATGGCCTTGAACACGCGCGACTGCACGTCGCCGCGATGGATTCGGATGCTGCCGCCCGCGATCTCGTTGCCATTGAGCACGAGGTCATAGGCGCGGGCGCGCACCTCGGCCGGCGCGCTTTCCAGCTTGTCCAGATCCTCGGCCATGGGAGAGGTGAACGGGTGGTGGGAGGCCACCAGCTTGCCGTCCTCACCGCGTTCGAGGAGCGGAAACTCGGTGACCCAGGCGAAGTTCCACTGGTCCTTGGGAATGAGGTTGAGCTTGTTGGCCACGTGCAGGCGCAGGCCGCCCAACACGGTGTTGACCAGCTTGGGCGCGCCGAACTGCAAGAAGAAGAGATCGCCTTCCTGCAAGCCGGCCGCCGCGTTCAGGTCCTGGCGCAAAGCCTCGCTCATCGTCTTCATGGGCGACCGGATCCAGGCGCCCGCGGCTCCGATGCGTGCGCGAGCCAAGCCGCGCGCGCCCAGGCCCTTGACGAAATCCTCCAGCCTGTCCACCTCCGCGTTCGCCATCTTGGACGCGGCCGCCGCCGGCAGACGCCAGGCCTTGACCACGCCCGGCTCGGCACCGGTGGGCTCGACCGCCTTTTTCAGCATCTCCACGTTGCCGCCGTTGTGCCTGCGCACCACCTCGGTGACGTCGCACAGGGGCAGTCCGAAGCGCAGGTCGGGCTTGTCCGAGCCGTACAGCCCCATGGCCTCGGCATAGGACAGGCGCGGGAAGGGGGTGGCCAGCGCGACGCCCAGCACGTCCTTCCACATCGCGGCCATCAGGCTCTCCACCACGGACTGCACGTCCTGCTCGACCACGAAGCTCATCTCGAGGTCGATCTGGGTGAACTCGGGCTGCCGGTCTTGGCGCAGATCCTCGTCGCGGAAGCAGCGGACGATCTGGAAGTAGCGATCGAAGCCCGCCACCATGAAGAGCTGCTTGAACAGCTGGGGCGACTCGGCCAAGGCATAGAAGCTTCCCGGCGTCAGGCGCGAGGGCACGAGGAAGTTGCGCGCGCCCCCGGGCGTGTACTTGACCAGGAAGGGCGTCTCGATCTCCAGGAAGCGATGGCCGGTGAGCACGCGTCGGGCAGTCTGGTAGATCTGCGAGCGCAAGAGGAAGTTGCGCTGCAGGGACGGACGGCGCAGGTCGAGGGCGCGGTACTTGAGGCGCACCATTTCGTTGGCCGCGGTGTCGTCGCTAACCTCGAAGGGCGGCGTGTCGGAGCGCGAAAAAATGGTGAGCTGGTCGCAATGCAGCTCGATCTCGCCGGTGGGCATCTTGGGGTTGCGTCGTTCACCACGATCGCACACCACGCCCGCCACGCCGATGCAGAATTCCAAGCGCAGCTCGCCAGCCAGCGTGTGGGCCTCCGGGTTGACCCCGGGCTCAAAGACGATCTGGGTGATGCCGTCACGGTCCCGAAGATCGATGAAGATGCAGCCACCGTGGTCGCGGCGCGAGGCGACCCAGCCGAAAAGAACCGCGCGTTTGCCCACGTCAGACGCGCGCAGCCCCCCGCAGTCGTGGGTACGTTTGATGTCCTTGAGGAATTCAGGCATGTCTGGATTCTTACTGGAGAGTTGACCTCTCGTCGAGAATGAAGCGGGTGGAAGCCGGGCCGTGGGTCGGCTTGGGCGGCGACAAGAAAACTCCGCTCCGACCTTCTGTGACGTAGACTGAGACGTCATCGTGCCCAGTCCGCGTCCTCCACTCACCAGGCCCTCCGCCCGCCGGTAGCTTCCATGGAACGTTCTGTCTATTCGGTCGAGGCCGCCGTCGAAGAGGGCCATTGGTGGTTCATGGGGCGTCGGCGCCTGCTGAGCCGCGCGCTCGCCAGGCTGGCCATCGACCGGCACGCGTGCGTCCTCGACGTGGGCAGCGGCACCGGCGCAAACCTGCGCGTGCTACGGGAGCTCGGCTTTCACCGGATTTGGGGCCTCGACAGCAACCTTGACGCAATTCGCTGGTGCGCGACCAAGGGCTTGGGCAAGATTGTTCGCGGCGACGCCACCACCCTCCCGCTGCGCGACGAGGTTGCCGATCTGGTGATTGCCGCCGACATCATCGAGCACCTGGACGACGATCAGAGCGGCCTCGAGGAGATTCGACGCGTCTTGCGCCCGGCGGGAAGGGCCCTGGTCACGGTGCCAGCTTTTTCTGGCCTGTGGGGCTTGCAGGACGTGGTGTCACACCACAAGCGGCGCTACCGTGCATCGGAGCTGAGGGCCAAGCTGCAAGCCGCCGGGCTCGTGGTGTGCGAGCTTCACTATTTTAACTACCTCTTGTTTCTTCCCATCTGGTCGGCCCGGCAGGTCTTGCGCTGCTTGCGCCTGCGCTTGGACAGCGAGAACCAGGTCAACTTTCCCCTGCTCAATCGTGCCTTGGCCGGGATCTTCGCCTTCGACGTGGCGACCTCGCCGCGCCTCAAGCCGCCTTTCGGCGTTTCGCTCTTCGCCTTGGTGACGAAACCTTGAAATTGGAAGCCGACGAGCTTGCCCAGGGGCATCGGCAGCCCTAAGTTCTAAGGATGCGCGTGCGCATCCTGTATCACGGAAGTTGTTTCGACGGCGCGAGCTCAGCCGCCGTGTTCGCCCGCTTCTTCCGCGAATGCGTGGCACAAGGGCCCGTGGAGGTGGGCTTCACCCCGATGGATCACAAGGAGGCGGGGCCCGCCATACCCCCTGGCCTGCTCGACGGGGACGTCAACGCCTGCGTGGATTTTCGCTACACCTCCGACGAGCGTTTGCATTGGTGGTTCGATCATCATGCCTCTACCTTCCAGAATGCGTCGGACGAGGCCCATTTCCGCGCCGACCGAAGCGGCCAAAAATTTTACGATCCCGAGGCCAAGAGCTGCACGCGCTTCTTGGCACGCACCGTGGCCGAGAAGTTTGGATTCGACGTCTCGTCGCTGCAAGAGCTCCTGCATTGGGCCGAGATTGTCGATGGCGCGCTTTTCGAATCCGCCGCCCAAGCGGTGGAGCTGCGCGAGCCAGCCTTGCGTCTCATGACCTGGATCGAGGCCAACCGAGATCGCGCGCTGGCCGAGCGCTTCATCGCCGACGTAGTCTCGAAGCCGCTGGCCGAGATCGCCGCCAGCCCCTACGTGGGCGAACCGCTGGCCCAGCTTCTTGTGCAGAACCAGAGGAATATCGAGGCGTTCCGGCGTCTGGCTCGCTTTGCCCGGGGGGTGGTATTCACCGATCTCTCACAGGAGCCCATCAGCTCGGTGAACAAGTTCATTGTCTACTACCTGTACCCCGAGGCGCGCTATGCGGTCACGGTGCTGTCACCGGGCAAGCGCATGAAGGTATCGGTCGGCTCCAACCCCTGGCCGCCGGTACCCCGCACCCACAACATCGCCAAGCTGTGCGAGGCCTATGGCGGCGGCGGCCACCCGGCGGTGGGTGCCATTTCGCTCGCCAGGGGCGAGGTGGAACGGGCGCGGCAGATCGCGAGTGAGCTGGTGACAGCTCTCTCGACCTAGCTTTCGCCTGGGGCTCCAAGCGGGTGTTCCGGTCGGGACACAACGCAGCCTGACGGCCGCAACCCAACGTTCGAACCGGACTAACCACAGAGATCACGGAGGATGGGAAAGGCCACGGAGTGAAGAAAGAGGTTGCAGACCTTGAGCCCAACCTCTTGCTTCCCTTTGCGGCCTTCGTTTGCTCTGTGCCCTCTGTGTGAAATCCGGGACGGATACGACCCGATCACGGAGATTCGCCGAGATATCTAGGTGCGCAGTCCCCGTCCGGATTTTCGGCGCAGCATGCGGCGGGTGCTCTTGCGAATCACCCTCTCGGCGCGGCGGCGCATCTTTTCAAGCGACGGCGCGCGGCCGGGCAAGGGCGCCTGCTCGCGGTCAGGCTCCTCGAATTCGCCCGGACCGCGGCCAAACTCGAAGATCGTGATCTCGCGTTTGCCGCGTTCGCCCAGGCGAAACGGCACAACCGAAGCCCCGATGCCAGCCCCTACGTAGACGGCACCGGTCACCACTGCGCCCCCGCGCGCCTGCCGCGTGCCGTACAGACCATGTACGTATTTGTGGCCGCCGATCCGCCCCACGGAGATTTCATTGAGGCGCGCCAACGTAATCTGGCCGCCGTGGGTGTGCCCGGCCAACACCAGGGGAATGCCACGCGGCCAAAGCCGATCGGCTTCCTCGGCGATGTGGGACAGCGCGAGCACAGGAAGATCCCGGCGCAGCCCCGCCACCGCCTTTTCGATGCGCGCGTGGCCCGTGTATGCGTCGTCGAGGCCCACGATTTGCAGACGCTGCCGGCGGATGGTGATGACCGTGTTGTCGTTGCGTAGCACTTCGACGCCACCCCGCCGCAAAGCCGCCGCAACCTCATCGGCGCCGGCCCAGTGGTCATGGTTACCGAGAACACCGATGACCGGCGCCTGGAACTCTCGCACGAGCTGAACCAGCTGGTCGAGATAGAGCTGGCTGTGGCACACGAAGTCCCCGGTAATGACGACCAAGTCCGGGTGCTCGGCGTTGGTCATGGCAACCGCCTCGCGCTGGATCGCCAACGGCGTGATTCGGCCCACATGCTGGTCCGTGAGGTGCGCGATGCGAATGGGGGTCATGCTGCCCGCGTAGGCGGCCGGCCCGGCGAAGCGCCTCACCCTTATGCGACCGGAGCGCGCGAGCCCAGAAGTGAGGGACTGCCTAAGCCATTGGCTCCAGCCAAAGGGCGGGAACAACATCTGGGATAATTGTGGTCTGCGATAC
>Ga0335069_10007465_pt1 | contig 15783 bp, 8 predicted proteins | sample Lox_Sample_11_FD_206714 | JGI IMG/M metagenome (GOLD analysis project Ga0335069, IMG submission 206714) | Soil microbial communities from Loxahatchee National Wildlife Refuge, Florida, United States - Lox_Sample_1.1 | ecosystem: Environmental > Terrestrial > Soil > Wetlands | place: USA: Florida... | reverse complement strand
ATCGCCAAATACGCCGCCAGCCTTCCGGCGTACAGAAAATCCGCAAGCGCGAAGTAAAGCAGAGTGACTAACAGGATCGATAGAAGAACAACTGCTCCAGGCAGAAGCGTCACCCAACCAATCAAAACAAGCACCGTGATCGTCGCTCCGACGAAAGTCGCCGCGTGAACCATTCCGAACCAGGTTCCTACTGCCAGCACAGAAGCAAAATGCTCGGCAAAGAAAGCGATGGCTGCGGCCATCGATGCAAAGCTGTCGAGCCCATCCCGAACGACAAAAATCGCGGCTAACGAGAGAAACCAGTTGATCATTGCCCACGCCAGCAATATCAGGCCAAATACGCCCGAAGTAACGATAAATGACCCCCCGGACGAATCACCCGGCAACGCATCTGCGGCAATCAGCGCTGCGCCTGAGCCAATCATCGCTGCGAACAGCGCTACCAGTCGCAAAGCATTCAGGGCCACGAGCGGACCGACTCGCCAACGCCTTTCCTCAGTCACCGTTCCGAACCGGTTATGGAAGTGATCAAGCAACCCATTCGTAATCGCTCCGCGCGCAAAACTGGCAAGCACAATCCAGGCCGACGCAATCCCCAGCGTGAGGATCAGATCAGCTCTTACGACGCGAAATCCGCTGCCTCGAAAGATGTCCTGCAGCGCTCTCAATACAAAAATTGGCTGCCGGCTTCTCAGGAGAAGCAGATCGGCACTCGAGACTTCGAGCGTCCGCAGATATTCAAGGAAGGTAAAGGCAATCAGGCTGACCGCCGCGGCTCCAAAGCTCCAGCGCCAGGCAATCTCCGCCATGCCGAACGAAGGATAGCGGAACACCGTGCGGAATCCTTCGAGAGTAGGAGAGCGCGGCGGCATGGTTTACCGCACAACGACGTTGATCAGCTTGCCCGGCACGTTGATGACTTTCACAATCTGTTTCCCGGTGACGGCGCCTCTGATTTTCTCGTCGGCCATCGCTGCATCGCGCACGGTGTCTTCCGAGCTGCCGGCGGGAACCGTGACCACGCTGCGCAGCTTGCCGTTAACTTGCACCGGAATCTGGATCTCGTCTTCCTTGGCCAGTTCAGCGTCGTACTTCGGCCATGGAGCCTTGAGGAGATTTCCTTTCTCTCCCAAGGTCTCCCAGAGTTCATGCGCAATGTACGGAGCCAGTGGAGCGAGCAGGAGCACAAGATTTCGTTGTGCCTGCGCGAGCAAGGCATCAGGAATCTGCCCTTTGGCAATCGCATCTTCCGACGCGTAAAGCTCGTTAACAAACTCCATGATCGCGGCGATCGATGTGTTGAAATGCCAGCGCCCCTGGAAATCATCGGTTACGCGCTTGATCGTCTGGTGCAACTTGCGCTGAACCTTCCGGGCCTCCGGCTGTAGAGACGTTGCTTGCAACGTCTCCGAAGAACTCCGGCCCGCATACCGAGCCACGAACCGGTACACGCGCCCTAAGAAGCGCGCCGTTCCTTCCACGCCCTCATCCTGCCAATCGAGCTCGCGATCGGGTGCAGTTGCAAACAAGGTGTACATGCGCGTGCTGTCCGCACCGTAGCGCGCGACCATGTCGTCGGGCGACACAACATTACCCAAGCTCTTCGACATCTTGGCGCCGCCCTTAATGATCATGCCCTGTGTAAACAGGCGGTGCACCGGCTCGCTGTTTCTTACCATGCCCATGTCCCGCATGACCTTGGTCCAAAAGCGAGAGTAAATCAAGTGCAGGATTGCGTGCTCAACCCCGCCAATGTACTGATCAATTCCCTGGTTCCCGAACCAGTATCCAGCGACCTGTTTGTCGAATGGCGCTTGCTCATTGCGCGCATCGGTGTAGCGATAGAAATACCAGGATGAGTCAACAAACGTGTCCATGGTGTCGGTCTCGCGGCGCGCCCGCCCCCCGCACTTCGGACACGTCACATCTATGAACTCCGGCACTCTCGACAGCGGCGACCCGCCCGACAATGTGATCTCGACCTTGTCCGGCAACAGAACCGGCAAATCTTTCTCCGGTACCGGAACAATCCCGTCTTTTTCGCAGTAAAGCATCGGAATCGGCGTGCCCCAATAGCGCTGCCGGGAAATTCCCCAATCTTTCAAGCGGAAAGTGATGGTCGCCTTGCCGAATCCTTTCTTTTCCGCATGAGCCGACATCTTCGCCATGGCTTCTTCGCACTCCAGCCCATTGAACTCCCCGGAATTTACCAAACTGCCTTTGGTGGTCGTGAACGGAAGCGGCGGCTCGACCACGGTCTCTTCCGGGTCGTCCGGCATAGGTAAAATCACCACACGAATCGGGATGTTGTACTTCTTGGCGAAGTCGTAATCGCGCTCATCATGCGCCGGGACGCTCATGATCGCTCCAGTCCCGTAGTCCATGAGAATGTAGTTCGCCACCCAGATCGGAACTTTTTCGCCGTTGAAGGGATTGATCGCAAAGCGGTGCGTGTTCACGCCATGCTTTTCGATGGAGCCGACATCACCCTTTTCTTTCGCTTTGCGCTGCTCCGACATCAATTCCTCAACGCTCGCGCGCAGAACATCGTTGTTTTGCGTGAACCGCGGTACCAGCGGATGTTCAGGCGCCAACTGGATCGATGTCGCGCCATAGATCGTGTCGATGCGCGTGGTGAAAACTGTGATCTTGTCCGGCGCGCCATCGAGTTTGAAATCTACCAGCGTGCCTTCGCTGCGCCCGATCCAGTTGCGCTGCATGGTGCGCACTTTTTCCGGCCAGTGATCGAGCTTATCGATATCTCGGAGAAGTTCGTCCGCGTAGTCAGTGATCCGCAGGAACCACTGCTCAAGGTCACGTTGCTCGACTAAAGTATCTTCGTGGCGCCAGCAAAAACCGCCGGCGACCTGTTCGTTCGCCAAAACCGTGGCACACTTCGGGCACCAGTTGACTTTGCTCTTCTTACGGTAGGCAAGTCCCTTTTCGTAGAGCTTCAGGAAGAACCACTGATTCCAGCGATAGTAATCGGGCAAGCACGTCGTGACTTCACGCGCCCAGTCGTAAGCAAATCCCAGGCGCTTCATTTGCGCCTTCATGTTTGAGATGTTGCGCAACGTCCAGTCACGTGGCGGGACGTTCGCCGAAATCGCCGCGTTCTCCGCCGGAAGCCCGAACGAGTCCCAGCCCATGGGATGGAGAACGTTGTAACCGCTCATCCACATGTAACGGGCAAGCGCATCGCCGATCGAATAGTTGCGCACGTGCCCCATGTGCAGCACGCCGGACGGATAGGGCAGCATCTCCAGCACGTAGTACTTCGCTTTGGCAGAGTTCTTCTCCGCGGCGTAGAGCGACGAGTCTTGCGCCCAGCGTTCCGCCCACTTGGTCTCAATCCGCTGCGGATCGTAGCGGTCGTCGGCGCGGGTTTCAGGCGCGGCAGATGTAGTTTCTTCCTGTGGCATAAGGACGAAAATCTTAACTATAGGATAAACATTGATTTTACAACGAAGGATGAGTGTGAAAGGGCTTTAGAGTGGCTGGCCCTCTAGGTATTGTCATTCCGAGCCGCCCACAGCCGCGCCAGCGGCGAGGGCGTGTCGAGGAACCTGCTTTTGGCAACATCGACAAGGACAAGCAACGTCTCTACCCTACCAACTTTTTCAACATCGCCACATTCCTCTTATCATCCCCTGGTTCATCAATCGGTGTCTCCGCGATAAACGCCGCCTTCGCCAGCCGCGGATCATTCAACAACCGCCGGAACGGCTCCAGTCCGATAGTTCCCTTCCCGACATGCTGATGCCGGTCCAACTTCGATCCGCACGCTGCCTTAGCATCATTGCAATGCCATACCGGAACATTCTTCAACCCGACTGTCGCATCCAGGCGCCCCAGAGTTTCCTTCATGCCTGATTCGCTCACGATGTCATATCCAGAAACATGCGCGTGGCAGGTATCAATGCATGCCGCGACCGGCACCATGCCTTCCAGTCGTTGCAAGACCTCGGCGACCTGCTCAAAGCTTCCGCCGAGCGAAAATTCAGCGCCGGCAGTGTTCTCGACCAGGATGGTCAACCCGCCTTTTGCCAGATCGAGACCTTGTGTCGCCGCTTCAATCGCAGCGGCGGTCTGCAATAATCCTGCCTCGCGATCGGCGCCGCGAAACGATCCCGGGTGCTGTACCAGGTAATCGGCACAGAGTTCGAGGGCGCGCTCCACTTCGCCTCGAAACGCCTCAATCGACTTGCGCAAGAAAACTTGGTTCGTCGCCGCCAGATTGATCAGGTAATTGGTGTGGATGACGAGAGGCTTAAGGTCATACTTCTCCCGCAAACGCCCCATCTCGTCGCATTGCGGACGCGCAAGCTCATACTGCGCCCACTGCCGCGGACTGGAAGAAAAAATCTGAAAGGTATTGCAACCGAGGCGATAAGCGCGCTCGGCGGCATTTTGCACGCCGCCTGCGCTTGAAGTGTGTATCCCGATACGACGCGCCGCCAGCGCTGGTGGACGCTTCGGCGGCGCGTGTTTCAGGATGTCTTGTTCGCGGGCCATCGAACGCGCCATGATCCGAGTATAAAGATGCGGCCCGCCGCGCTCGGCTTACCAGGCTTCAAAATGCGCCCGGCGATTCTGGCTCCAGCAGTTCTCGTCAGCCTCGGAACAGATGGGATACAACTTGCCCCACCCGGTCGAATACACAATTTGGTCGGGCGACACACCCATCGCTACCAAAGCGTCTCTTGCCGCGGTGGCTCGCTCTTGCGACAAGACAACGTTGTAAGGAATGTCGCCGCGTTCGTCCGCGTCGCCTTCAATGGTTACGATCACATTCGGATTCGCTTTTAACCAATTCGCATTTGCCTCAAGGACCGGGTGGTCCTCGGGCCGCAAGTTTGCGCGGTTGAAATCAAAGTGAATGTCTCGAATGTTTTCCTGCACCATGCGTTCTTCTGTGGGATCCGGAACCAAGGGCAGGACAGAAGCTGGTCCCCCGGAACCGTCGGCTTCCGCTTCGTTTTCGCCTACAACCGTTCGTGGCTGCGCGAACGCAGAAATCCCCACAAGGAATGCCATGGCGAGAAGAAAAGTTGTGACTTGCCTCATAGTCTTACACCTCCACACTCACATAGAGAATTTGCGGCGGCGCCCGGTTGCTACAGTGAATTCTGTAGATTTCGGGAGAGAAATTCACAGGCTGAAGTTCTTGTCAGTGACGCGAGCGCCTGAATGGTCGATTACTTCTGTACCCAGCAAGGTAACCATCTCCGTTGATCAGGCCAGATCCCTATGTTCTGATTGAAAGCATCGCCACAAAACTTTGGGAGGACACTCGTGGTCTGGTTTTTCCTCTTCTTTTCAATCTCGGGATTCTGCAGCATTCTTTACGAGATTGTCTGGCTGCGCCTCGCCATGGCGCAGTTCGGCGTGACCAGCGCCCTTGCCTCCATCGTTTTGTCCATGTTCATGGCCGGCCTCGGGCTCGGTTCCTGGCTCAGCGGCCGGCTCATCCGCAAGTATGGTGAACATAGTAAAGTTCCTGCCCTGCGGCTCTATGCCCTGACCGAATTCTTTATCGGAGTCTCCGCGCTGGTGGTCCCGCAAGAACTACTGTGGGGTCGCCACTTGCTCGAACATGCCGGATTCTCTTCGTCCGGCGCATACTACGTCGCCTCAGCGATCTGGATCGCTTTTACTCTCGTCCCCTGGTGCGCCTGCATGGGAGCGACGATTCCCATCGCTATGCTGGCCATCCGTCAGAGCTACCGTCGCGACTCGTCGCGATCATTTAGCTATCTATATCTGTCCAACGTCGCGGGCGCAGTTCTGGGCGCTTTGGTGCCGCCGCTGTTAATCGAGTTACACGGCTTTCACTGGACGCTGACGATCGGCGCCACTTTGAATCTGTGCCTGGCGTTGTCAGCTTTAGCCCTCTCCCACGTCTTAACCGATCTCGAAACCTTGAGCGAGTTTGAACAGAGAGTGCCCTCCTCGACGATATCCCGCAGCCGAAGTCGGTGGACTTTGGTTCTTCTGTTCACGACCGGCCTCACCAGCATGGGCATGGAGGTGGTCTGGATTCGGCAATTCACACCCTATCTCGGCACTATGGTGTATGCCTTTGCCTCTATTCTCGGACTCTATCTAGCAGCGACTTTTATCGGCTCCCAGATCTACCGCTACTGGAGCCGATCGGCGCGAAAAGAAACCCAATTTGTTTGGGCATGCCTGGGCCTGGTTGCTCTACTCCCCTTAATAACCGCCGATCCGCGAATCTTGATGCACCCTGTGATGCGTCTGCTCTTGGGTGTTGCCGCCTTCTCGGGGATTCTCGGATTTGTAACGCCGATGCTGGTGGACCGTTGGGCGGCAGGCGACCCCAACCGCGCCGGCACTGCATACGCAGTCAACATCCTCGGTTGCATCCTCGGCCCCTTACTCGCCGGTTTTGCCATGCTTCCGCTCTTGAGCGAGCACTGGGTGCTGACGCTATTTGCGCTGCCATGGCTAGTCCTCGGAGCATGGCCGCGTGCCCAAAAACAATGGGCGCCTTACGCGGTGGTTGCCCTGGCCTTAGTCTGTGTTGCTTTCACAAAGGATTTTCAGGTTGGATTCCCCAACAGTCGAGTACTGCGCGATAACACAGCTACCGTTATTGCCACCGGCGAAGGCATGCAGAAGCGTCTGCTGGTCAATGGCGTCGGTATGACCGGATTGAGTCCCGTGACCAAAATCATGGCTCATCTGCCGCTCGCCTTTCTGGATCATCCGCCGCAAAATGCGCTCGACATCTGCTTCGGCATGGGCACGACGTTTCGTTCGTTGCTGACATGGAATATCCCAGTCACCGCCGTCGAATTAGTTCCCAGCGTGCCCCAAATGTTCCCTTATTTCCATCCGGACGCGTCCGCCGTTGTCAGTTCCCCGAACGCCCACATCGTAGTCGACGACGGCCGCCGCTACCTCGAGCGCTCCACCGAGCAATTCGACCTCGTCACTATCGATCCGCCACCGCCCGTCGAGGCTGCTGGCTCCAGCTTGCTTTACACCAAAGAGTTTTACACCGTAATCAATGCGCGCCTCCGTTCCCACGGCATTCTCCAGCAATGGCTGCCCGATGGCGACGACGAGGTTCGCGCCGCGGTCACCCGCGCGCTGGTCGAGTCGTTCCCCTACGTCCGCATCTTTGCCTACAAACGCGACTGGGGATATCACTTCCTGGCCAGCAACAGCCCCATTCCCAACCGAAATGCAGCGGAGCTCCTGCAACGCATGCCCCCGGCTGCAGTCCGCGACATGCAGGAATGGTCTCCTCCAGTCGGGCCAGAACGTATTTTCGATTTGATCCTTTCCCTCGAAAAATCGCCTGCGGAAATCATTGCCATGTCTCCTGAAGTCCCGCCCATGCAGGACGATCGCCCGGTCAACGAGTATTTCCTGCTTCGTTCCCTGCGCCGCGGCGACAACGTCACCCTGGCCGCGCAGGTCACCAACCGCTAACCTGGGCCCGCGGCTTTCTACTCATGATTGTTTGCGGCTGGCCGAAAAGGACGATAAACTCAGGTCACCGTTGGTGAAGCATAGGCTTCCAGAGCCCTCGTGTAGGTGAACTTATGTTAGTCGTCATGCAGGCGCACGCTACTGAAGATCAAGTGCGCGCAGTCTGCCAGAAGATCGAATCCCTCGGCTATCGCGCCCATGCCATTCCCGGCGCTGAACGCACCGCCATCGGCATCACCGGCAACAAAGGTGAAGTCGACGCCGGCGCGCTGGATGAACTCTCTGGCGTCCAGGAAGTCATCCGTGTAACCAAGCCTTACAAGCTGGTTAGCCGCGACATTAAGGAAGACAACTCGATCATTCGTTTTTCCGGGACCGATGCGTCGATTGGTGGTTCTGAACTGGCCATCATCGCCGGCCCCTGCGCCATCGAAAGCCACGAACAGGCCTTCGCGATTGCCGAACGAGTTCATCGCGCCGGAGCCCAATTCTTTCGCGGCGGAGCCTATAAGCCCCGCACTTCACCCTATTCATTCCAGGGTCTCGGGGAAGGAGGCCTGCAGATTATGGCCGAGATTCGCGATCAATTCGGCATGAAAATCATTACCGAAGCCATCGACCACGAGTCGCTTGAATTGGTCGAGCAATATGCCGATGTCATCCAGATCGGCGCGCGCAACATGCAGAATTTCTCGCTCCTCAAGCGCGCCGGCCGCAGCCGCAAGCCGGTCATGGTGAAACGCGGGTTGGCTGCCACGCTCGAAGAATTCCTGATGGCCGCGGAGTACGTGATGAGCGAAGGCAACTACAACGTGATTCTCTGCGAACGCGGGGTTCGCACCTTTGCTGACCACACGCGGAACACTCTCGACCTGAGTGTCGTACCAGCCGTTCAACGGCTCAGCCACCTGCCGATCGTTGTCGATCCCAGCCACGGTACAGGTAAACGCAACAAAGTCACGCCGCTGTCACGCGCCGCTGTCGCTGTTGGTGCTGACGGTCTTATCGTGGAAGTTCATAATCAGCCGGACAAAGCCCTCTCCGACGGTATGCAGTCGCTTTATCCCGAACAGTTTGATGAGCTGATGGCACAGGTGAGACAGATCGCGCCGGTGGTGGGGAGAACAGTAGCGGCGAGCATGCGAGATATCGCAAAGACAGCTGCTGACTAGGTCTCGATTCGAATTTCCCGGGCTCCCACTCGAGAGTGCGGCGATCGGGAATTTGTTTTAGCATCTTGATTTTCCTGCATCGTATTGCGAAGAATTCTCCTCATCGTCGTTCTTCTTCCGATCCTCGCCGGGATTGGCTGGTGGTACTTCCATCCGCGCCCGCTTGACGCCGGTCTCAGCGTCTATCGTGAGTACGCCTACATCACCAACGGTAAAAGCAACAACGTCAGCGTCATCGATCTCACATCCGACCCGGTTCACGGCTTTACCGTGGTCAAGACAATTCCCGTTGGCAACGAACCCACCGGCATCGCAGTCAACGGCAAGAAGAACGAAGTCTACGTTGTTAACACTGCCTCGAACAACATCAGCGTGATCGATGCCGAACGCAATGCGGTGGTAGCCAGCATCGGCGTTCACGCCAAGCCGTTCTTTATCGACGTTTCCTCCGACGGCCGGCGGGCCTACGTCGCCAACTCAGCGTCCAACAACGTGTCCGTTATCGACCTCGACAAGCGCATCGTTCTTGGCAACATTCGGGCAGGAATCGCGCCGGGCCTCGCGCGCGTTTCTCCTGACGGCGCTACAGTCGTGGTCAGCAATCGCGGTGACAATACGGTCTCCCTGATCGACGCCCAGCGCCTGCTTGTGCGTGCCGTTGTCCCAGCCTGCCAGCAGCCCGAAGACATTGCGATTGTTCCCTACGAAGCCAAGGCCTTCGTTGCCTGCACCGGCAGTTCGCAGATTGCCGCGATCGATATCGCCGCGGGAAAACTGTTGGCTCTGCTCGATGTCGGCAAAACACCGGTACAGCTCGCGTTAAAACCAGATGGTGGCGAACTCATCGTCAGTAACTTCGATTCCAACAACGTTTCAATCGTCGAGACTTCGACCAACGAAGTCGGGGGCAGCTACCTTATCGGAACCCACCCGTCACGTGGCATCGTCAGCGCCGACAACGCGCGCCTCTATGTCAGCAACTTCGCGTCGAATACGGTAGCCGTCTACGACATCGATGCCGGCGCCATCGTGTCTACATTGCCGGTCGGAACTCACCCCGATGGGCTGGCGCTTTCGCAGAGTCAAAATTACTTACTGGTTTTGAATTCGGGATCGGGCGACGTGAGCGTGATTCAAAAACGTACGCCGAAAAAGAAATTTGAGCCAGGGGAGTATTCGCTGTTAACGATGATTCCGGTGGGAATTCAACCAAACAACGTAGTGGTAAAAGCCTTCACGCTGCGTAAGTCAAAATAAATTACCCGCCCGCCCCGCAGCACTTCTTGTACTTCTTGCCCGACCCGCAGGGACACGGATCGTTTCTTCCGACTTTCGCCTGCCCACGCACCACCTGTTGAATCTGCTGCGCATCTCCCGCTCCCGCCATGCGCGCCTGTTCCAGCTCACGGCGCTTGCGGCGCTGGAAAGCTTCTTCCATCTCGTCAATAGAGGTGGAAACATTTCGCGGATGACGTCCATTTCCGTCCGCACCTGCAGCCGCTGGAACACCTTCAATCGGGGGTTGCGCCATCATTCCGGGATCAGGCCGTTCCAGAATCTGCATCAGGTACAGGTAACGGACCGTTTCATCCTGGAAGCGCTGCATCATCGCTTCGAACATGTCGAACGACTCGCGCTTGTATTCGACCAGCGGATCGTGCTGCCCATAGCCACGCAGCCCAATGCCTTCCTTCAGGTGATCCATGTCGCGCAAGTGGTCTTTCCATTGCGCGTCAATGACGCTCAACATGATCATGCGCTCGTGATAGCGCATCGCATCCGGCCCAATCAGTTTCTCCTTTGCGTCGTATCGATCTTTCAGCTTCCCGAAAATTGCATCGCCCAGTTCCTGACGGCTCATGGATTCCGGCTTCACACCCTCGGCGAGAATATCCACGCCGAAGCGGGTGAAGATGGCGTCTTTCATGCCCTTCACGTCCCAGTCATCGGGATGGGCCTTCACCGGAATGAACTGGTCCATCAAACCGCTAAGAGTTCCGGCAACATAATCTTCCAGAATCAGTTCTTTCTGATCGACGCCTTCGAGCAACTGGTGGCGAAGCCCGTATACGGCCTCGCGCTGCTTGTTCATCACGTCGTCGTACTCGAGCAGGTGTTTGCGGGCTTCAAAGTTCTGCCCTTCGACTGCTTCCTGGGCTTTCTCGATGCGGCGTGAAATCAATCGTGACTCAATCGGCACGCCTTCTTCCATGCCCAGCCGCTGCAGCAGGGTAGACACCCACTCTTTGGCGAAAATCCGCATCAGGTCGTCTTCGAGCGACAAGTAGAATCGTGACGATCCCGGATCGCCCTGGCGGCCGGCGCGGCCGCGAAGCTGGTTGTCGATACGCCGCGACTCATGCCGCTCCGTGCCGAAAATGTGAAGCCCGCCAACTGCTACGACGTCTTCGTGCTCTTTGTCTGTCTGCTGCTTGTGGCGGTTGAAAACTTCCAGCCACTGATCGGTGGGCGCCACGTACTCGTTTCCGGCGTAGTACCAGACCGTGCGATTGCTGTCATCGGCGGCGGCCTGAACTTTGCCCTGTGCCGCACGCAAAGGCTGCGCGATTCCCTTCTTCACGCACTCCTGCTTGGCCATGAATTCCGCATTGCCGCCCAGCAAGATATCGGTTCCGCGGCCGGCCATGTTCGTGGCAATCGTAACCATGCCACGTCGTCCGGCCTGCGCCACAATTTCGGCTTCTTTTTCGTGTTGCTTAGCGTTCAGCACCCAGTGCTTGACGCCTTTCTTCTTGAGCAGGTCAGATAGCCGCTCCGATTTCTCAATTGAGGTCGTGCCCACCAGCACCGGTTGGCCGGAAGCATTCAGCTTCTGGATCTCATCCGCCGCCGCGAAATATTTTTCTTTTTCCGTCCGATACACCACGTCCGGATTCTCAATGCGCAGCAGGGTGCGGTTCGTCGGAATTACCGTGACTTCAAGTTTGTAGATCTTGTCGAATTCCGTGGCTTCGGTCTCGGCCGTACCGGTCATGCCTGCCAGTTTCTTGTACATTCTGAAGTAGTTCTGGAAAGTGATCGTCGCCAGCGTCTGGTTTTCGCGCTCGATCTTGACGTTCTCTTTCGCTTCCACCGCCTGGTGCAACCCATCCGACCAGCGGCGTCCCGGCATCAGACGCCCGGTGAACTCGTCAACAATGATGACTTCTCCGTCTTTGACCACGTATTCGACGTCGCGGCGGTACAACGAGTGCGCCTTGATCGCGGTTTCTACGTGATGCTTGAGCGCCCAGTTCTCAGGATCAGCAATGTTTCCAATGCCCAGCAGACCTTCGACCTTCTCCCAGCCCTCGTCACTCACGGTGATGTTGCGGTGCTTCTCATCGACCACATAGTCACCGGTCAACTGCTTCGGCTCGCCGGGCGCAACGTCGATCTCCTCGCCCTTTTCCAAGCGTGGAATAATGCGATCGACGCGAGCATACTTATCGGTTGACTCTTCGCTGGCACCCGAAATGATCAGCGGCGTTCGCGCCTCGTCAATCAGGATGGAATCGACTTCGTCGACGATGGCAAAATTATGTGCACGCTGCACGCAGTCGTGCAGATCGAACTTCATGTTGTCGCGGAGATAGTCGAATCCGAACTCGTTGTTGGTACCGTAGGTGACGTCGGCAGCGTAAGCGTCGCGCCGTTGCTGATCATCCAGGTCGTGCACGATGACGCCAACTGTCAACCCTAGGAAGCTGTAAAGCTTTCCCATCCACTCCGAGTCGCGTTTGGCCAGATAGTCATTGACCGTGACCACGTGAACTCCGCGTCCGCTCAACGCGTTTAAATAAACCGGGAGGGTCGCGACCAGCGTCTTGCCTTCACCGGTCTTCATTTCAGCAATCTTGCCGCTGTGCAGGACCATTCCACCAATAAGCTGCACGTCGAAATGTCGCATGTTCAGTACGCGGCGTCCGGCTTCGCGCACCACGGCAAATGCCTCTTCCAGAATTTCATCGAGGACTTCATCGGTCAGCTTGCGGCGCTGCTCATCGAGCTCGCGGCGGCGCTCGGCATCCGCCTCCGGCTCATCGGGAACCGTGGCAACTCGTTCCTGGATCTTGTGGCGAAACTCGTCGGTCTTGGCGCGGAGCTCAACGTCGCTGAGCTTTTGCATAGCAGGCTCAAGCGCCGCAATGGCCTCGACGCGCGGCAGCGTGCGCTTGACCTCGCGCTCGTTTCTGGTACCAAAGACCTTACCTAACAGGGCATTAATCAATCGGAAATCCTCGGCGGGGACACTCGTCCGGCTCTTTAGAAGCCTAGCATATTAGATGCCGACCGAGGGGTTCGGTCGCTGTGTCTTAATCCGTGTTCTCTGTGCCCTCTGTGGTCTAGCTTTTTGAACTTGCCTTATTTCTTTGCCAATCCTAACTTTGCCAGGATATCCACTAACCGCTCCACCCAGGCCGCATCGAAGTCGTGATTGTATTCGGCCGACAGCAGGCCGGCGATCGCCGCCGCATCCCGCTTGCCGTTCATAAAATTTATTGCCTCGGAGCGAATTACCGGAAATGTCGGCTTTACCGGCAAGCCACCGCCCGGAGCCTCGCTTGAGAAGACGACATTTTGCTCGTCCCACCACTTCTTATCGTCCCCGGAAATTGGCTCAAACGCCGCCGCATAAATCGGCCCGATCGTCAGGCGTCGCGGACCGCTCTTAGAAGGATGGCCGCCGTCGTACATGGTGATCGGATTGACCCCGGAATCCTGCGTCAATGCATTGAGCACTTTCGAGTCAAACTTCGTCCGCGCCTGCTTCGCCGTAGACTCCGGAGCAAAACTCGTTTCAGCAATCCGTTGCGAATATTCGCGGATCGCCTCACTTTCAGCAAATGGTGTGTGCAGCGACGGGTTTTCCACTGCGTGGCTCGCCGCCCAATACGCTGCCGCCGATACCAGCACACCGACCCGCAAGAACTCTGACGCGTCGGTCTTATCGACCGTGTCTTCGCTGGTGTGATGCGTCCAGTCAGGATCGTGCCCTACCATCGTCGACGGGATGCCCATGGCCAGAAAAATGTCGTGGTCGCTTCCTTGCGCATACGGAGCCATTTCCGCAGGCCAGTAATTGTGGGATCCCGTGGGTGCGTAAAGATCAGCTTCCCGCGTTTGCTCCAACACGTCCGCCATCAAGCCGTTCAGATCTCCCGGCACCGCATCCGGCGTCCGCGTGATGTAAAAACGCGAATTGGTCTTGACCGTGTCCTCGCCCACCATATCCATATTGAAGTTCGCCACGATGCACGGCTCGCCAGCTTTGTACGGCTTGTCAGAAGGATTCTGTCGCGGATCATCCCAGTCGCCGCACGACCTTGCCTCCGGATGCTTAGTAACGTAAGCGATGGTCCCAAAATTCTCCGGCACCCACATAAAATGCAACGTCGCTTTGGGAGCAGGCAGCTTGCCAGACGAGATCAGCGTGTTCATCACGCGTACCATCTCCAGCATGTCGGCCGATCCGCTGGCATTGTCGTTAGCGCTCCACTTGGGATGATCCAAGTGCGCAGTAATCAGAATTTCTTTTTCCGGCGCCTTGCTCCCACGAATCCAGGCATGCACCAGCGTCAACTGTCCGGGGGCGAGCGTTGCATCGATCTTTCCGTGAACCCGCACTGGCCCCTGCTTCATCAGTCGCTGCAGATTGGCGTATTGGTTCAGCGAGATCTGAAATCCTCCGCCGGTTTTGTCCAACTCTTCGGCTCGCGGCCAGATGCCGTTGTAACGCACCATATCCGGATGCTCGGGTCGATCGTCAGCCTCGGGATAAATGACCACTCCAATCGCTCCGCGCTTGAGCACCGCTTGCCGCACTACGTCGCCGGCATAGCCTGACGCCAAGGCCACCTTGCCGCGCACGTCTTTTCCCTGGTAATCGGCGTCACTTGTGCCTACGCCAACCTCCACCAATTCGCCCGTCCAATCTCCGCCTTTGGAATACGTCGAAACGCACATCGGCGCATCGCTATATCGGCACAGTCGATAAGGCTGGAAGCTCTTGTCATTGCCTACGCCGTCTACCCACAACTCGCCGCCGCGCATGTCCCAACCCATCGGGGAAATGTAGGTTTGATAAAGAGTCTTACCATCGGACGGAAACTGCTCAATCTTGGATTCGACTCCCCACGACTGTAACCTCGAGAGCACGACCTTTTCGGCAACCGCGGCCATCATCGGACTTCCCTGGATGCGGTGATACTGCACGATGGCCCGGTCGTTCTCCTGTGCGTTCTCGCCCGAGAACTCGATAGCGATGGCCTTGAACACCGGCGCAGGAACGACGTGTTGCGCCGAACAAAGGATCGAAGAGAGCAAGACGAGCGAAGCAGGTTGCAAGAGTTTCATGCCGATAAAAATACAACAAACGCCGAAACAATGCCCAAGGCTTCAGCCTTCGTGCAACTTCATCTCCTTCGTGGTTAAGGTTTTGAGCCTTCGTGCAACTTGGTGCCCTTCGTGGTTAATGAGGTTTTATCCCTAAGCCACAAATTCGTGTAAGATGGCCCGCTTATCTCTTCCATGCCGACTTTCTACGACCGCTTTCGCGAATGCGCCGAGCGCTGGCCTCAAAACATTGCGCTGGAGATTCAGAATCGCGATCGCATCGAGAGCTATACCTACGGACAGGTCCGCGAAATCGCCGAATCCGTCGGCCACTGGCTCACAAAGAACAAATATGAGTGTGGAGCGCGGGTTGCAATCTTTGCCGACAACCATCCCCGCTGGGTAGCAGCTTATCTCGGGATCATCGCCGGCGGATGCACGGCGGTCCCGCTGGACACCGCGCTCCACCCGGATCAGCTAGCTACGCTCTTAAAGGATAGCGGCACGTCGGCGCTGTTCTGCGATGAAAAGCACTTGGCAACGGTCTATCAGGCTCAACCAGATCTTGTAACCGTTCTTATCACTCGGGCTGGCCCTGCCACGACATCCAATAAGTGCATTTATCTCGATGACATCGTCGCCGAGGGCACACACGGGTCTAATCCCGTAGATCAACCGCCCGATAACGTCGCAGCAATCCTCTATACCTCCGGTACCACCGCCGACCCCAAGGGCGTGATGCTGACTCACGGCAACCTCCTCGCTGAGGTTGAAGCCGTGTTCAGTTGGGCTGACATCGGGCCCAATGACGCAT
>Ga0335069_10007464_pt1 | contig 15785 bp, 10 predicted proteins | sample Lox_Sample_11_FD_206714 | JGI IMG/M metagenome (GOLD analysis project Ga0335069, IMG submission 206714) | Soil microbial communities from Loxahatchee National Wildlife Refuge, Florida, United States - Lox_Sample_1.1 | ecosystem: Environmental > Terrestrial > Soil > Wetlands | place: USA... | reverse complement strand
TGGCTGAAATTCACCACTTCCGGCCCATGCCAGCCACCAGCCTCCAATCATATTTCCCTGCTTCCCCTGTCTAAGTAGTTGAATCCAATGGCGTTAGACTTCTCCAGATCTTTGGCCCTCCCCCTGCGCTATTAGAGCCCGAAGTTTGGTCCGCATGGCGGAGGTGAAATATGAAACTCAGATTGATGGCATTGCTGGCGACGGTGGGTTTGGTGATCGGACTTTCCGGCGCCGCCATGGCTCAGGTCAAGACCGAGCCCGGCGTGGCGCGCATCAGTCTGATCCACGGCGAAGTCTCCACGCAGCGTGGCGACTCCGGCGATTGGGGTACTGCGGCGCTCAACGCTCCCGTTGTTGAAGGTGACCGCATCTCGACCGGCGAACGCTCGCGTGGTGAAATTCAGCTCGATTACGCCAACATTCTGCGTCTTGCCGAGCGTGCGCAAGCTAACATCACCGGTCTAAACCGGACACAGATTCAGGTTCAGCTCGGCCAGGGCCTTGCCAATTACTCTGTCCTGCGGGGCAGCGAAGCCGACGTTGAGATTGATACGCCCAACATGTCGTTGCATCCCACGCGCAACGAGGGCAGCTACCGCATTTTTGTCCTGTCGGACGAAGAGACTCAGATAGAAGTTCGCAAGGGCGAGGCTGAAGTCGCGACACCGCAAGGCCGCACACACATCAGCAAGGGCCAGATGATCTCGGTGCGCGGTACCGGTGACAGCACGCGCTACCAGGTCGGCGACGCATCCTCCAAGGACGACTTCGATCGCTGGAACAACGACCGCGATAACACGATTCGGAATGCGCAGGCATGGACTCGCACGAACAACTATTACGTCGGATCCGAAGATCTGGACGCCTACGGCAGCTGGACCAACGTCCCTGACTACGGCTCCGTGTGGGTGCCGACAGTTCAGGCTGGCTGGGTTCCATACCGCTCCGGACGTTGGGTCTGGGAACCGTACTGGGGATGGACCTGGGTTTCCTATGAGCCCTGGGGTTGGGCTCCGTATCACTACGGACGCTGGATGTACTACGGAAGTTCGTGGGTATGGTGGCCGGGGCCGGTGTACGGCTATCGCCACTATCGTCCGATCTGGGCGCCCGCTTATGTGTCGTTCTTCGGCTTTGGCGGCGGAGTCGGCGTAGGCATCGGCTTCGGCGGCGGCTGGGGATCGATCGGATGGCTGCCAGTTGGACCGTGTGACGGTTTCTATCCGTGGTGGGGTGGGTACCGCTCGCGCTTCACGGTCGTCAACGTCACGAACGTCAACGTCTACAACGTTTACAAGGGTGGAATTCCTCCGCTGCGCACGGGAACGCAGTATTCCAATATGCGCATCGCCTGGAACAACGAGCGCTTCCGTAGCGTGATCTCGACGGTGCCGTCCCATGATTTCGGACGCGGCCGGATTACGGCTACCGCTGTCACTCGTGAACAGTTCCGTGACGCGAAGATGGTGACCGGGAATCTTCCGGTCGTACCTGGCCGTGAAAGCCTGATGGTCGGCGCGCGCACGAATGCCCCGGTTGGCCGCGAGAATCAGCGTTTCTTCGGTACGACGCGTCCGGCTCCGGCGCGGCAGTCATTCGACCGCGAGGCTGCCGAGGTGAGGACGTCGATTCAGCGCGACAGTAAGTTCACCCCGATCACGGGGAACGCCCGGACCGCGGTGAACACGCAGAACAATCAGAACAATGCGCCAGTTGCCCGTCCGGTGGACCGTACAGACATCTCGCGCGGCGTCAAGACGAATGAAGGTGGCACTGGCAACGCGGGCGGCAACGGCAATGCCAACCAGTCATGGCGGCGCTTGGGACAGCCGGAACGGCAGACGACTCCTGCCAACGCTGGGACTGCGACTCCGTCCACCGGCGGCAACAGACAAGCAACGGGCCAGAATCAGGACTGGAGACGGTCTCCCGGCTCCAATACTCCGGCTCAGCGCGAGAGCAACAGCTCTCCGGTAAACACAACCCGGCCCGGCAACGCGAACGCGCCCGACACGCGACGCACGCCGAGCACGCAAGATAACCAGCAGTGGCGCAAGGTCGACCGCACGACAGAATCTGCGCCCCGCGGTGCGGCTAGTCCGACAGAGGCGCCAGCGTCCCGCGATCGTTCGCAGAGTGGAACACAGACTTCTACCCCCGATCGCGGGAACGATTGGCGGAGGTTCCCTTCCATGCAGGAGCGGAACGACGCGGCCGATGCATCGCGAAATACCGCGGCTGAGACGCCGCGCGATTCGGGCAACTGGCGGGCAGCTCCTGAGCGTCAGTCTGATTCAGGAAACTGGCGGCAACCAGCGCCTCGCAGTTCCGGCAGTGCAGCTCCGCGCCCGCAGCTTGACATGCGCCAGCCGATCGTCACGCCGCGCTCTTCCGGTGGATCCGGCGGCAATCGGGGCGGAGGTGGCGGTGGTGGCGCGAGCCGGCCTGCTCCCAGTCATGGCGGAGGCGGGGGACAACCCCATTCCAGCGGCGGGAACAACGGGCCTCATCGCGGACGATAACGAGTTTGGAAGTAATTCTCCCCGGGCAGCCCCTTGTGGGCTGCCCACTTTTTCTGGAATCAAAACATCGGCAACGCCGGATTCCATTTCCAGAGTCTCTTCGATGCGCTAATGTTAGCGAGGTGACTCCTATGACTCCTCAACGCCTGACTATCCTTGGAATTTTCATCCTCTTTGTTGCCGGCACATCATTCAGCAAGTCTCCCAAGCCCGCACCTGCTGCGCCGGCCCTTCCCGGCTGGGTTCTCACCTGGAGCGACGAGTTCAACGGAACCAATGGTTCCCTTCCCGATTCTTCCAAATGGGTCATGGAAACCGGAGGGGGCGGCTGGGGCAACAACGAACTCGAGAGCTACACCAATCGCGCAGAAAACGCGCATGTGCAGGACGGTAACCTCGTCATCAGTGCCGTCAAGGAAAAGTACAAAGGAAGCGATGGCATCGCACGCGACTACACCTCGGCCCGGCTGAAAACACTCGGCAAGTTCTCCCAGAAATACGGACGCTTCGAAGCCCGCATCAAGATCACGCACGGCGAGGGCATGTGGCCGGCGTTCTGGATGATGGGCGATAACATCGAAACCGTAAATTGGCCCAATTGCGGCGAGATCGACATCATGGAGAACATCGGCAAAGAGCCGGCTGTCGTCCATGGCAGCATGCACGGCCCGGGATACTTCGGTGCAAACGGATTCAGCGCGGCCTACAGCCTTCCCTCCGGGAGGTTCGCTGACGATTTCCACGTTTATGCGGTCGAGTGGGAAGCCAATGCCGTGCGTTTCTACGTGGACAACAATCTCTACGAGACGCGCACGCCAGCCGATCTACCTGCGGGCAAGACCTGGGCATTCGATCATCCATTTTTCATCCTGCTGAACGCCGCTATCGGGGGCGACTGGCCCGGAAATCCCGACAACAACACGAAGTTTCCCCAAGACATGCTCGTCGACTACGTCCGCGTGTACGCAAAGAAGTAGCAGCCGGATATCGGGTATGCGGGGCCGAAGCTGTCTGGCACCTGGAACCTCTGCTGCCAAACTTTCGTATTCGAGTGATAGACTCCATACCCTATGCTCGAAGCCAGAGGGCTGAAGAAGAGCTTCGGAAAGATCGTCGCTGTTGATGGCGTCAGTCTGCGCGCCGGTGCGGCCGAGACGATCGGCTTGCTTGGGCCCAATGGCGCCGGAAAGACGACCACCATTTCCATGATTGTCGGCCTCATTCGCCCGGATGCGGGCGAAATCCTGATTGATGGCAGACCGCTGCGCGGCGACACAGACCCGGTCAAACGCAAGATTGGTCTTGTGCCCCAGGACATGGCGCTGTTCGACGAACTCTCGGCGCTTGCCAATCTCCAGTTCTTCGGCGCTCTGTACAACATGAGCGGCGCTGTCCTCACCCGCGCCATTGACGATGCGCTCAACCTCGTCGGCCTGGCGGACCGGGCAAAAGACAGAGTCAAGGGCTTCAGCGGAGGCATGAAGCGCCGTCTGAATCTGGCCGCTGCCCTGCTCCACGATCCGCAAATCCTCCTGCTCGACGAGCCGACTGTCGGCGTCGATCCACAGAGCCGTAACGCTATCTTTGAAAACCTGGAAACGCTGAAGAAGCGCGGCAAGACGCTGATCTACACCACGCACTACATGGAAGAAGCCGAGCGCCTCTGCGATCGCATCATCATCATCGATCATGGCAAAGTCATCGCCGACGACACGCTGCACGGCCTACACAAACTGCTGCCTGTTACCAATGTGCTTGCGATTGAACTCGATAGCCCCGACGGATTCGATCCCAACTGGCTAAAAGCGTTGCCGGAGGTTGAGTCCGTCGAACTGCGTGACCGGCTCCTCCGTGTCGGCGTCCACGACTTGTCTAGTGGTGCGCCTGCCATCCTGTGCTGGTTGTCGGAGAAGGGTCAACCGTACCAGCACGTGGCCAGCGAGCGCCCCGACCTTGAAACCGTGTTCCTGACTCTCACCGGAAGGAGCCTGCGAGACGCCCGATGATTCCGTTCCTGGCCCTGATTCGCAAAGATCTGCTGCTGTTTTTTTCGGACCGCCGTGCCGTCATGATGGGCTTAATCATTCCCATCGTGCTGGCGTCGTTTCTCGGGTACTTGTTTGGAGGAAGCGGCCGCAGCAACACAGAAATCAGCAAAATGCCGGTCGTGGTGATCGATCAGGATGAAAGTGCGATCTCGCGTGCGGTCGCGGCGCAACTAACTGCCGACACGCATCTCGACGTGAAGACCGCAACTCTCGACCAAGCCCGCGAACAGGTACGCAAGGGTGAGATTCGCGCCGCGATCATCGTCCCGAAAGATTTTGGCGCCGAAGCCGGACACGCCTTCTTCACCAGCGCCCAGAAACCCGCCATCAAGGTGCTCTACGATCCTTCGCATGGCATGGAGATGGGTATGATCCAGGGCACCCTTACCGGAGCCGTCATGCAGGGCGTGAGTAAGGAAATGTTCTCCGGCGAGATGGGGCGGACGCAAATCAAGGAATCGTTGGCCCAGATCAAAAGCGACAAGAACATGCCGGCTGCGGACAAGAAGACCCTGAGCGATCTGCTCTCGAGCGTACAGAAGTGGAGCGAACGCCAAGGGCAGGCTTCGTCGGCAGAACCGGCTGGTCCGTCCAGAGGTTTGACGATTCCGTTTGAAACAACCACCGAGGCCGTCACCTCCGGCGAAGGCATTCAGTACAACGGATATGCCCACACCTTCGGCGGCATGGGCGTGCAGTTCATCCTCTTTATGGGACTCGATATTGGCATTCGGTTGTTACTTTTGCGCCAGAGCGGGCTCTGGCAACGGCTGCGGGCGGCTCCGATATCACGGGCCGCTCTGCTGGGCAGCCGCACCGTCAGCGCAGCGTTAATCTCCGGATTCATCCTGACTGTGCTTTTCACCTTCGCTCGACTCGTATTCAAGGTTCACATTCAGGGCAGCTTCGTTGGATTCGTCGCTGTCTGCGCCGCATTTTCGCTGATGACAGCTGCCTTCGGACTCATGGTCGCCGCGCTCGGCAAGACAGTCGAGGGCACGCGAGGCTTCTCGATCATGGCGACCTTGATCATGGTCATGCTCGGTGGCGCCTGGGCTCCTACGTTCATCTTCCCGCAATGGCTGCAGAAGGTGACGGTGGTGGTGCCAACGCGCTGGGCAATGGACGGCATCGACGGCTTCACTTGGCGCGGCCTCGATATCTCTGCCGCCTGGCTGCCGGTAGGAATGCTGCTGCTGTTTACGCTTCTGTTCGGGATCGTTGCGGTGATGCAATTCCGCTGGGAGACTGAAAGCTGAATACAGTTGGTTCTCTCCGCTCTTTTGCGGCCTTTCTTTGCGTCCTCTGCGGTTAAAAGCTTTTGGATCTCAGCGATCGAGCAAATTCAGGAGATTGCAGCACAGATAAATTACTCTTCCTCCGCGAGAAATGCATCTGTGATATTCCGCACCCGCAAGGAACTCTTCAGCCGCTCGAGCGATACCTTGCTCTTCACCTGCACCGTGACCGCTTCGTTCGGCAAGAGGTCGAAATAGTTGTCGGAAATTTCCGTCTCATTGTCGCCGAAACTGACATAGGCATCCTTGGCAAGAGCGGCTGACTGGAGTCGCAGGGTATACGTTCCGTCGCTTCCGTTCAGTTCGCTCTGAATCGAAGGCGACGGCAGCGCCAGATTCCGCACGTGATCGAACAGGAACACGCTCCGCGAGATGGTCTTGCCGCCGACGATCAAGTCAGCGACGGCAACCGCATGCTGCGCATCCGTCCCTTCCAGCAACTCCGCTCGCGCGAACGAGGCGTAGATCTGACTCGAGAGCGCAGGCACGGTGATCGCCTCAGTCTTCTCACGAATGACCTTGCCTTGGAAATCCATCACGCGCAGGTGAAGCTGTGCCGCCATTGGCTCCATTTTGTCGGAGACCACGTAAACCGACAGCTTGCCCTTCTCCTCCCAGGCTGAAACCAGCAGGTCGTCATAGAAGCGGCGCGCGTAGTAGTGAAGCGCCTTCCAGTGGCCGTAGTAGTCGATGCTCGCCCAGGACGCCACCGGCCAGCAGTCGTTCAGCTGCCAGTAGAGCGATCCCATGGTTCGCGGACGCTGCCTCCGCAAGTGCTCGGCGCCAACTTTGATCGCTTCCGCCTGCATCACCTGGCTTACGTAGAGGAACGATTCGAAATCCTTGGGCTCGCGGAAGTCGCGCAACACATAGGCTCGAATGCGTTCGTTACCGCCGACATTCTTCTGGTGGTTCTGCATGACCGGCGACAGGATGTCCAGATCCTGCGGCTCGGCAAACTTGCGCACCGTCTGAATATCGGGGAAAGACTGGAACCCGTATTCCGACATGAAGCGCGGGAACTGATGTGTGTACTCTTCGATCGGCTCCACTGCATGCCATACCGCCCAGTAGTGCATGTCACCATTACGCTGGCCGCCGGGATCGTCTTCGAAGTTTGCCGACGGCGAACTCGGCCAATACGGAACTGGCGCCCCATACTCAGCAACCACGCTCTTGATAATGTCGTGGAACAGGACGACGTAGTCCTGCCAGACGCGCTCCCGCTGCGGTGGCGGCACGGTTTCTTTGAAATACAGCCGGTCGCCCCAGAACTTCCACCCGGCTTCGACTTCGTTGTTGCCGCTCCATAGGGAAATACTTGGATGGTCGCGCAGCCGCTTCACCTGTTCCGTGACTTCGGCGCGCACATTCTCCTGGAACGCGAGGTCGCCCGGTACCATCGCTCCCCCAAACATGAAGTCCTGCCATACCATGATGCCGAGTTCGTCGCAAATATCGTAGAAGTCATCCGTCTCGTAATATCCGCCGCCCCAGTGCCGGATCATATTCATGTGCGCGTCGCGCGCGGCCTGGAGAATCTGCCGATGAATGGCCGGTGTGACGCGGTTCGGGAAGCTGTCGAACGGAATGACGTCCGCGCCTTTTGCGAAGATCGGAATACCGTTGACGACAAATGTGAAACTCTTCCCCCACTGGTCGGGAACCCGGCGCAGCTCGAGCGAGCGCAGGCCGGTACGAAGTTCAGCGCGGTCTTCAACTGCAACCTTCCTTCCGATAACCGTGGAGAGCGTAGCGAAGAACTTATATAGTGTCTGGGGGCCATATCCGTTCGGATACCAAAGACTCGGACTCGATATGCGGAACGGAATAGAAAAATGATTAGGTCCCTCATCGACACGCACTAATTGCTCAGTGTCGATCGGGCACCGCGTGCATGGACCCAGAGCATGACTAACAGCGAGGTTCACCTCACCGCTCTTGCCGGCCGCGATGTCAAACTCCGCCCAGAGCTGTGCTTCGCTCTTGCTGATCTTCTCCTGCTTAATGTGGAAGTTGTCGATGCGGTACTCGTCCCACGCGACTAGCTTCACCGGCTGCCAGATGCCCTCGGTGATGTACCGAGGACCCCAATCCCAGCCATAGTTGTATGGCGCCTTGCGAGTGTATGGATCGGTAGCGACTCCCTCTTCGCTGACAGCCTGTACCTGCCCTACCGTCGGTAGCCGGTAGGGTAATGCCTTCACCTTCGGCATCATCAGCATGATCGGCGAATGAAACACGACGCGCAGCGAGTTCTTGCCGGCGTGCAGCTTATCTTTCACCGCGACGCGCCAGGAACGAAACATGTTGTCGGTCTGCAGGATTTGCGCGTCGTTCAAAAATACGTCGGCGTAGGTGTCGAGCCCCGCGAACAGCAATTCCACGTGCACCCGCGCAAGCGTTGCAGCGTCGACATCGAATTCGGTCTGGTATTCCCAGTCGGTCAGGCCGACCCACTGCAGCGATTTTTCGTTGTCGCGGTAGAAGGGATCCGGGATCAGCTTGTCGCGCACCAGGTCCATCTGAACCACACCCGGAACTTCCGCCGCGTGCCATTGCTCCACGCCCGGATGACCCTTGTCATTCAATGCGCGGAACTGCCAGCCGGAGTGCAACGGAATCGCGGTGGGCTGTGCGGCAAAAGAGACCGTGGAGAAGAAAGCAACAAGAATGACGATCAGGAGGGAGCAAAGCCTGCCGCGCCGGGCGCTGATCATGACGAACCCCCAAGCAAGATTTTCGTTCGCAGGGCGTACCCGAGAGCGGCCAGAGCGAGGCAGATGCGTCGCTTCCGGAAACGTTTTCGGGTATGATTTCTGCGCGCCGGATTATACTCGCGTACGCTGAGTCCGGCAAAGGCATACATCACTACAAAACCGATTTTTCTTTGGTAGTGCCAGGCGATTTCGTTGTTGCCCTTTGGTTTCGAATCAACTATCTTCCGAAAAAACTGCGGAACTCATAACTTGGCACGCGGAAACGGAGACCACCTCGAATGGCGAACGTCACGATGACAACAGCCGCGCCGTCGCAAACCGGAACAAACCAGAGTTACGGCGGCGCCATGGCCATGGTGACCACACTGTTTTTCATGTGGGGCTTTCTCACCTGCCTGAACGACATCCTTGTACCGCATCTGAAAGCTATCTTCGATCTCAACTACGCCGGGGTCATGCTGATCCAGTTCGCTTTTTTCCTGGCCTACTTCCTGTTCTCTCTTCCCTCCGGCAAAGTGATCGAATGGTTTGGCTACAAGCGCACGATGGTGACGGGACTGTGCACAATGGGCATTGGCGCATTGCTGTTCATCCCTGCAGCGACCTTGCCCTCCTACCCCCTGTTTCTTGTGGCCTTAATGGTTCTTGCCGGCGGCATGACGCTGCTGCAGGTCTCGGCGAATCCGTACGTCGCGGTTCTCGGCCCTCCGCGAACGGCTTCCAGCCGGCTCAACCTGACTCAGGCCTTCAATTCATTCGGCACTTTTATCGCGCCTTACATCGGCAGCGTGCTCATTCTGAGCGGCGCGCTGCTTACCGCGGCCGAAATGAAGGCGCTGAGCCCCGAACAATTGCACGCGTACCGCATCCAGCAAGCTTCATCGGTGAAATTGCCGTATTTCGGGTTTGCGGTTGCTCTCTTCCTGCTCGCCATTGTGATTTCCCTCTACAAACTCCCCGTGATCGAGTCGGCGGAGCCGCATCGGGGAGAACTCAAGCAGCTGCACGACAGTATTTGGAAGCACAAGAACCTAGTGCTCGGAACTGTCGGCATCTTCGTGTACGTAGGAGGCGAGGTTGCGATTGGGAGCTTCCTGGTGAACTACATGAAAGAACCTTACATCGCCGGCTTCCCGGAAAAATTAGCCGCCAAATACCTGATGGTGTACTGGGGTGGCGCGATGGTGGGGCGCTTTCTGGGTTCGGCAATTCTGCAGCGCGTCGCCACACGCAAGGTATTGGGCATCGCGGCGACCGTGGCCGCCTTGCTGACGCTGGCGTCGATGATGAGTGCCGGCCATGTCGCCATGTGGAGCATCCTGGCGGTCGGGTTCTTCAACTCCATCATGTTTCCCAGTATTTTCACTCTGGGCATTGATGGCTTGGGCAAGTTGACGAGCCGTGGCTCAGCGATTCTGATTGCTGCCATCGTAGGCGGCGCGGTAATCCCCGAACTCCAGGGCTTGCTCGCCGATCGCATCGGCATTCATCACGCGTTTATTCTGCCGGTGCTCTGCTACGTCTACATCATGTATTTCTCGATCGCGACGCATGAGATCGGCCAGAATCCCCATGCAGCGCAGTCGGCAGCATAGCAACGAGCCAGGCGCGGCACGCAGCGCGGAGAGCTATGAGTCAAGGTTGTGTCGTCGGCGTTGACATTGGCGGGACCAAAATCGCCGCTGGGATCGTCGATTCGCAAGGTCAGGTCCTGACGCACCAGCGTTTTCCCATGGTGGCGCACTCCGGACCCGACGCCGGCCTGGCCGCCGTTGAATCGGCAATTCAGGCAGCCTTGGCGAAGAAGTCTCCCGGCTGTCACCCGCGGGGAATCGGCATCTGTTCTCCTGGCCCACTGGACCCGAACAGCGGCGTCATCATTAATCCTCCGAACCTGTCCTGCTGGCGCGACTTCCCGCTTGCCGATAAGGTCAGCAAGAAGCACGACCTCCCAGTGAAAGTTGAGAACGACGCCAATGCCGCCGCTCTCGCCGAAGCGAGATGGGGCGCGGGACGTGGCTACCACAACGTGTTCTACACGTGTATCGGCACCGGAATTGGCACCGGGATCATCTTCGACGGCGTGATCTATCACGGACGTACCGGCACTGCCGGTGAAGGTGGCCATATGGGAATTGATCCTGCCGGGCCGCGATGTGGTTGCGGCAAACGTGGATGCATCGAGGCTTTGGCATCCGGTCCCGCGATCGCCCGCCGCGCGCAGCAGAAAGTTCGGGCGGGAGCGGTCTCGAAGCTAACCTCCATGGCTGGCGGCGATCCTGCCACGATTACCAGTTATATGGTCGGCCAGGCCGCCGCCGCTGGCGATGCCATCGCACAGGATGTCGTGAAAGAGACCCTCGATCTCCTCGGGTACTGGCTGAGCAACATCATTGATCTGCTCGAACCCGACGTGATCGTGCTCGGCGGCGGAGTGGCCACTATGCTTGTGCCTTACATCGACGATTTGCGGCGGCGTTGGTCCGGTGCCTGCGTCAATCCCTGGCCCGACAGGATTCCGGTTGTAGTCGCTCGCTATGGCGAAGAAGCCGGAATTGCTGGCGCTGCCGCCCTATTGGCATGACGGCCTGATTCTGTCGAGTTTGGGCGATCTTTCTCTCTCACCGGGAGTTATCATTGTAGGCATCGGGGTGGGGTCGATGATAGTCAATCGAAATCGTATTGGGGTATTCGTCTGTCTATGCCTGCTGTTCACGCTCCCCGTGCGGGTAGCCGCGCAGGACGCCAAGCCCGGTGCGGGTGTCGCTGAGGTCCGCCAATATATCGCTGCCAGTTGGGACACGCTCACCCGCTCCATGACCGACTGCTCTTCGGTTGTCGATCCGAAAATGAAAGTGAATCCGGTTCTCTATCTGCCGGCGGACTTTCCCACGCCGCCGGCTGTCGAGAAACTCCACACGGACTGCAATGTCGAAATCGACCATCTGCCTAAGCCAATCCATCAGCTCGGCGAAATCGACACCAGTACGATCCATCCGCACGGCCTGCTCTATCTGCCAAACAAATACGTCGTGCCCGGGGGCCGCTTTAACGAAATGTACGGATGGGACAGCTACTTCATCATCCTGGGATTGCTTCGCGATGGCCGCATCGACCTCGCCCGCGGTATGGTTGAAAATTTTTTCTTCGAGATCGAACACTATGGCGCGATTCTCAACGCGAACCGCACCTATTATCTGACTCGCTCGCAACCGCCGTTCCTGAGTTCGATGGTTCTCGCTGTCTATGAAGCCGAGAAGGAAAAAGGCAAGACCGACGCGGCCTGGCTGGAACACGCCTATCCATATCTGACGAAGGACTATTCGATGTGGATCCGCGAACCGCACCTCGCCGGGACCACGGGGCTGGCCCGCTACTACGATTTCGGAAATGGTCCGCCCCCCGAAGGTCTGCAGGACGAGAGCGGTTTCTACCGCAAAGTGGTCAGCTACTTTATGGTCCATCCCGAAGATGCGGATCACTACCTCGTTGAGCAGCAGAAAGAGCAAACCGCCGATGCGTCCGGATCTTCCTACACAATCACCGTCTGTGACCTGGCGACGACGAAAGCTCGCCCTGAATGTGAACCCGAACGTACGATTCGCCTGAGCACGGACTACTACAAAGGCGATCGCTCCATGCGCGAATCGGGTTTCGACATCTCTTTTCGCTTCGGCGCCTATGGCGCGGCGACCCACCATTTCGCTCCTGTCTGTTTGAACAGCTTGCTCTACAAGACAGAAACCGACATGGATCAGATCAGCGTCAGGCTCGGCAAATTCTCGGAAGGAAAACTCTGGCGAGTGCGCGCCACCACTCGCCGGAGCCGCATGCAACAGTATCAGTGGGACGCGGACAAGGGCTTCTTCTTCGACTACGATTTCACCGCCGGCAAGAAGTCCACCTATCAGTACCTAGCAACCTTTTACCCGCTATGGGCGGGCCTGGCAACGCCCGAGCAGGCCGCGGCGGTGGCAAAGAATCTCCCGGCGTTTGAGCACCCCGGGGGCTTGGCCATGAGCACCTTCAAGTCTGGAGCGCAGTGGGATTTGCCTTACGGTTGGGCGCCTGTCGAGCTGCTCGCTATTCAAGGACTCCGCCGCTACGGTTTCAATGCCGACGCGGACCGCGCTTCGAGCGAATTTTTGTCTACCGTCATCGACAATTTTCAGCGTGAAGGAACGATTCGCGAGAAGTACAACGTGGTGACGCGAACGTCTGATTCGCAGGTCGAGTACGGCTACTCCATCAATGTCGTAGGCTTCGGATGGACCAATGCCGCATTCCTGGAACTGCTGCATGCATTACCGAAGGAACAACTGGAGGGCATTGCGAAGAAGGCCACTGCCGCCACGAATTGAGGAGCGGTTCTACCCATCATTCGATCACTGCCAACTCCCGTTCCAAGCCGGCGGACCCAGGAACGGGCATGGCCCCTGCATTGCTCGCCACCCACGCCCCGACTCGATTTGCGCTTTCATTGATCGCGGCAAGAGGAGCGCGGCGAAGGTATTCTCGTACGAGTCCCGCGGTAAATGCGTCGCCGGCGCCAACCGTATCGGCCACGCGCACCCGATATCCCGGATGTTCATTGACCGTGCGATCTCGGATGAGCAGGCTCCCGCGGCAGCCGCGGGTGACGCAAATCATCTTGAGCTGATACCGCTCCACGAGAGATTCGGCCGAAGCGATCTCGTCACGATGCGGCACCCCGAACAGTTCCATGATCCGCGGCAGTTCTTCGTGGTTCAGTTTCACGATGTCCGACACCTGTATGGACTCCGTGAGTACCTCCTTCGAATAAAACGACTGCCGCAGGTTCACGTCAAACACACGCACCGCGCCTTTTCGCGCGATACTGACAAACTTGCGGATTGTCGCCCGGCTCACATCCGCTCTCTGAGCCAGAGATCCAAAGCAGACCGCGTCGGCCTCCGCCGCCAGCTTCTCCCAGGCCGAGGTCCATTCCAGATAGTCCCAGGCTACTCCTTCGCCAATCTCAAACTTGGGCTGGCCGGCGGCGTCCACTTCGACCCGCACCGTACCGGTTGGATGAGACGTGTCGCGCTGGATCGAATCGGCGTTCACGCCGACGGCAGACAATTGGCGTGCCGCCTCGTCACCCAGAGGGTCACACCCTAAGCGGCTGGCAACAATTCCTTCGTTGCCCAGCAACGTCGAGATATAGGCGAAATTTGCAGGCGCGCCCCCAAGTTGCTTGCCCGCTGGCAGCAGATCCCACAGCAGCTCGCCCAGCCCGACGATCTTGTAACGGCGTGATGTCATGAGTTGCCACGGGACTACGGCTGCGTATTCTGCTTGGTCTGCAACTGCTCCGCCGCCTTTAATTCCGATTCCGCCTCTTCCTTTTTCCCCATGTCGCGATACGTCTGTCCCAGCAAATGATGGGTCATCGGGTTGTTGGGGTCCATCGCGGCGGCGCGTTTCAAAGCGCGTACAGCCAGTTCCAGTTCCCCTTTTTTCGCGAGAACCTTGCCCATTAAAATGTAGGGCCCGGTCGAACTGGCATCGAGCCAGATCGAGCGCTGCAGAAGCCGTTCCGCCTCGTCATATTTCTGAATGCGGGAGTACGCGTCGGCCAGCTTGTAGTATGCGTTTGCGTTCGCCGGGTTCAGGCTCACTTCCTTCTGAAACTGTTCGATGGCCTCCGGAACACGTGATTTGTAAAGATAGAGCTCTCCCAGAAGCAGGTGCGCGCCCGGCAGTTTGGGATCCACTTCCGACGCCTTCTGCGCATATTCCTCCGCCACCGGATCGTATTCCTGCCGCAACAGCATGCGCGCAGCAAACAGGTAGGCCGCTGCCGAATCCGGCGGTACCTCGAACATCCGCGCGAAGGCAGTCCGCGCTTTAGGGTAATCCTTGGTCTGGATGTAGCAGATCCCGAGAATGTACGCCGCGTCGACGTTGGCCCGAGGGAACCACGATTGCACTTTTTCCAGCTGAGGGATCGCCTCGGCAGGCCGCCCCGCCAGGTAGTAGGACAAGCCCAGCAGCTGGGTGGCTTCGTTGTCGGAAGCATCCTCGGACTGGGCTGTTTTCAGCGAATCGATCGCCTTCAGGTAATCGCCTTTCTTGTAGTAGGCGGCGCCAAGCTCGCGAGCAAGGCCTTTGACTGGTGGCCTGACGGCAACCAGGGCCTGCAGTTCCGAGATGGCCTCATCATAGCGGCCTTGCTGCAGGAGAGCGCGCGCGTCCACAAACCGCGATGGCGGATTACTCCCATGTTCTGCTTCAGAGGCAGAGGACGCGGGTGTGTCCTGTCCGGCGCAGAACGCCGCGACCAACAGGAGGAGAGGCAATGCTCGGTGCAGCCACATAGTGACAAGGTCCCGTCGAGGACGCTCCCGTAATTGGAACACAAAAAAAGGGAGTCTCGAAAGACTCCCTCTGAAAATGCTGCCGACGCGGTCTTAGAAATCGAATCTCAACGCGAATTGCAGCTGCCGCATCGTGGTGCCGCCTTCCAGGCCGGTGATCTTGCCGTCATTCTGGCCTGTGCAGTTGATGCAATTGTTAGCTCCGTTGTTTGCACTGAAGGCATACACGGGGTGATTGAAGATGTTAAACGCGTCCATGCGGAATTGCGCGGTTAGCCGCTCATAAATATTGAACTTCTTCACGATGGACAAGTCGGAATAGAAGCCGGACGGGCCATGGAACGAGTTCCTGCCGATGTTGCCGAGATTGCCCACTCCCGGATCGGTGAACGATCCGCCCAGAGCTTGCGGCGTGAAGTAGGTGAGGTTATGGAGGACCGGGTCGATGCTGCCCGATACCCCCACGTGGAAGTCGCCGGACCCTCGGTCCGGACGGCAGATGCCAACGTCCTGTTCACTGCCGCATCCGTTGAAGCTGGGAGTCCAGGGCAGACCGCTGCTCCAGTTCGTCGTATTGCTGATCTGCCATCCGCCGATCGCGTAGTCGAGAGCTCGGCTCGCGTTCCCGCCGAACGTCTTGCCCTTGCCGAACGGTAATTCGTAGACCGTGTTCAACACCCAGACGTGGTTGCGATTGAAGTCCACCGGGCCCCACGCGATGTTGTGGTTAATCGCGTAGTAATTGCTGTCGTAGTTGTTGGCGTGCGAATAGGTGTAGTGGGTGAGCACTTGCAGACCGCGCGCAAAGCGCTTGTCCAACTTGACTTCGAACGCGTTGTAGGTGCTGGCCGCGTCA
>Ga0335069_10007463_pt1 | contig 15786 bp, 15 predicted proteins | sample Lox_Sample_11_FD_206714 | JGI IMG/M metagenome (GOLD analysis project Ga0335069, IMG submission 206714) | Soil microbial communities from Loxahatchee National Wildlife Refuge, Florida, United States - Lox_Sample_1.1 | ecosystem: Environmental > Terrestrial > Soil > Wetlands | place: USA... | reverse complement strand
TGCCTCGGTACTGTTTGTGATTCTCGGCTTCCTGGTGTACAACGGTTTTGCATCGTTGGACTGGAACTTCTTCACCAAACTCCCTTTGTCTCCTGGGGAAGTCGGGGGAGGCATGGCCAATGCGATCGTCGGCAGCGGTCTCGTGATCTTGATAGCGATCGTCATCGGAATTCCGGTCGGCTTTCTGGGCGGCATCTACCTTGCCGAGTTTGGTGGAAAAGTGTTCCCAATGATGGTTCGCTACACTTCCGACCTTCTCAACGGCGTGCCTTCCATCGTGATTGGCATCTTTGCCTGGACAGTGATTGTAAGGCCAATGCATACCTTCTCCGTGTGGGCTGGCGGGTTCGCGCTAGCGGTGATAATGGTCCCGATCGGCCTGAAAACCACAGAGCATTTTCTGCGGTCCGTACCCAACTCGCTACGCGAGGGATCGCTCGCATTGGGGGCGAACAAGACCAAAACTATTCTGCGCGTCGTGGTTCCCGCTGCCCGCCAAGGCATTCTAACCGGCATGATCCTGGGCGTCGCGCGAGTTTCCGGTGAGACTGCTCCACTTCTCTTTACGGCTTTGAATAATCAGTTCTGGTCGAATAGGCTAACTGAGCCAACGGCGACTCTTCCCGTCATGATCTATACCCACGCCATCTCGGCCTACGATGATTGGCACCGTCAGGCCTGGGCCGCCGGCCTGGTGCTCTTGGGACTGGTTTTGATCGCTAATATCGCTGCGCGGCTCGTTTTGTCGCGCGGTATTACCGCACAGAGGGGATAAACTTGTCCATGAGCGCTATGCCTGAGCCAGCGAAAAGCCCTGACAAACCCGCACCGACGCCGCCGAAGCCCCAGGCTGTTCCCTCATCGAACCGCTCGGAAGGATCCTCGCAGGCTAAACTGAAGGCCGAAAACCTCAACTTCTTCTACGGCAACTTCCACGCCCTGCACGACATCTCCTTGGAGGTCCCCGAGAAGCGCATTACCGCCCTGATCGGTCCATCAGGCTGCGGCAAATCCACCTTCCTGCGTACTCTAAACCGGATCAACGAAACCATCAAGACTGCCCGGTACGAAGGCACGGTATCGCTTGATGGTCAAGATGTTCGCGAACTGGATGTCACAAATCTTCGCCGCCGCGTGGGCATGGTGTTCCAACGCCCGAATCCGTTTCCGAAGTCCATCTTCGACAACATTGCGTTCGGACTTCGGGTAAACGGGCTAGCCGGCCGGCGCTCCATTGCCGAAGTTGTCGAAGCGAGTCTCCGGCGCGCTGCATTGTGGGATGAAGTCAAGGATAAGTTGCATCAATCGGCGTACGGACTGTCGGGCGGACAGCAGCAGCGGCTTTGCATCGCGCGCGCGCTGGCTGTCGACCCGGAGGTTCTACTGCTCGACGAACCTTGCTCGGCGCTCGATCCCATCGCCACATCGAAGATCGAAGATTTATTGTTCTCGCTGAAAGATCAGTGCACTCAAGTCATCGTGACACACAATATGCAACAGGCCGCGCGCGTTGCCGAGTTTACCGGTTTCTTTCTGCTTGGCAAGCTGATCGAGTTCGATAAAACAGACGTCATTTTCAAACGCCCGGCGAGAAAAGAAACGGAAGACTACATTACAGGAAGGTTCGGGTAAGAGCTATTGGCTTTTAGCTATTAGCCCTTGGCCAAACGGCGTTATAATCTGACCGCGGGGCTAATAGCCATGAGCTAATTGCTAAGAGCTAACAGCCAAGACCATGGTCCACTTCAGAGAAGAACTCGACGAATTGCAAGCCCGCCTGCTTGAAATGGCTGGGCTCGTGGAATCCGCCGTCCATCAAAGCGTGGCCGCATTGGTTCAGCGCGATGAACAGGCCGCCAAGGACGTTCTTTGGAAAGAAGCACTCATCAATCAAAAAGACATCGAGATCGACGAGTTCGCTACGCGGCTCCTGGCGCTCTATCAACCCATGGCCCGCGATATGCGGTTTCTTACCGCGGTCATCAAGATCAACGGCGACCTGGAACGCATGGGCGATCTGGCCGTCAACATCACTGAACGGGCTCTGTCACTCATGAAAGAAGCTCCAGTAAAACCGCTCATCGACATCCCCAAGATGGCCCAGCTTGCCGAGAATATGGTCCGCAAGAGCCTCGATGCATTGGTAAAGCGTGATGAAGCGCTAGCGCGCGCCGTACTGATCTCCGACGATGAAGTCGACTCTTTGCAGGACGCGGTATCGAAAGAACTGCTGACGTTCATGCAGCAGGAAAGCACGACGATTCCGCGCGCGATCGACTTGATGTTCATCGCCCACAACCTCGAGCGCGTCGCCGATCACGCTACCAACATCGCCGAGGACGTGTTGTTCTTGATCAAAGGCATCGACGTGCGCCATCATGCCGAAGAGCGCGAGCAAGCCGCTCACGTCAAGACGCAGTAAATCCAGAATCGCTAGAAGGCTGTTCCGAATCCACATCTACAATGGATGGATTGGAACCCGTATCTCACTACTACTATTCCCACCGCCTCAAACTGCAGTTTTGGGATTGGGGACAAGACGGCAAACCCACGCTGATTCTGGTTCACGGCGGACTGGATCACGCCCGCAATTGGGACTGGGTGGCGCGATCGCTGCGGGAACACTTCCACGTCTATGCCATGGATCTGCGCGGCCACGGCAACAGTGCTTGGGCGCCCGGGGCGTTGTACAGCATCGCCGAGCACATCCTCGATCTCTCCGCGCTCGCAGACGTGATTCATGACTTTCCGATCTATCTGGTCGGCCATTCCCTCGGCGGCATCATCACCTTGTTGTACTCCGGCATCTATCCCGACCGCGTTCGCAAGGCGGTGTCGATCGAAGGCTGGGGGCTTCCCGCCACTCACCGCATCCACAAGCCCGCGCCGGAGCGAATTCGCAACTGGATTGAAGGTGTCCGGCAAACCGAGCGCCGTGAGCCGCATAGTTATCCCAACCTGGATACCGCGGTCAGGCGGATGAAAGAAGCAAACCCGCATCTTTCCGAAGAAGTCGCACGTCACCTGACTTTGCACGGAACAAACTGGAACTCCGACGGCTCTCTCATCTGGAAGTTCGACAACTATGCACGCAATTTCCCGCCGTATGGCCAGCACCTGGAAGACATGCGCGCCGTCTTCGCGGAGATCGCCTGCCCCGTGCTGCTGTTCCTCGGGATGGAAAGCTGGGCCCCCGACCCGACTGCCGATGGCCGCGCCCAAAGTATCAAAAACCACCGGCTCATTCGCGTCCCCGGCGCAGGCCACTGGGTCCATCATGACCGCCTGGACGTGTTTTTGCACGAAACCACGAGCTTCCTTTTGAGCGAAAGGTAACCTCCCATTAATGCCTGGTACCCGGGCATCCGATCTATGAACAAGCATGTCCGAGAGTGCGCTCCCGGGGATTGGAGCTAACCTCCTCATTTCGAAGTATCAAAGGCTGTTGGATCATGCACGGCGACAGGAACCGGCGATTCCAGCGAACCTTGCCGGCCGCGGGATCCTGATCTGCGCCGGCAATCCGCGCCTGTTTACATGCGCCTGGGTATTGATTCATCAACTTCGCGAAGTACTGCGCTGCAGTCTTCCAATTCAGGTCTGGTATGCCGGACCACGAGACCTGGACGAGCGCATGCTCGCTCTATTTCACGGCATCGAAGGCCTACAGGCGGTGGACGCAACTCGAATTTCTGGTTATGAGCGCATCCAGTCGCATCATGGTTGGGCTCTGAAGCCCTTTGCGATTCTTCATTCGTCCTTCCGCGAGGTTCTTTTGCTGGATGCGGATAACTTGGCGGTGGTAAACCCCGATTTCTTGTTCGACGAACAGAACTACGTTCAGACAGGAGCTATCTTTTGGCCTGACTTGAATCCTGTTTCTCAGGAGTCGCCGATTTGGGAGGTCACCCGAGTTCCCTATCGCGAAGAACCAGCCTTCGAGTCGGGACAAATTCTCATCGACAAATCGCGTTGCTGGAAAGCCCTGGCGCTTACGATGTATTTGAATGAGAACGCCCAGTTCTACTACCGGATCATCCATGGTGACAAGGACACCTTCCACTTCGCCTGGCATATGACCGGACAGGCTTACGCAATGCCTGCTCAGCGTCCTGATGTATTGCACGTCACGCCGACACCCGAACTCAAGGATCCCGGTCCGATTCTGCTGCAGAGCGACTTCGGCGGGCGAGTGATTTTCCAGCACCGGAATTGGCCGAAGTGGACTGCTTACGGTAAGAACCCGAGCTTTCCGGGAGCGCTCTACGAGCCAGAATGCAATCGGTTTCTTTCACGACTCGAAGCCCTATGGGATGGAAAGATGACAAAACCGGCTCTTCCGCCGCGCGAGACTTACGCGCAAAGCCCTGCCGGAACGCGTTGGTTTCATTACATTCTGGTCGGAATCGGCGATCGCCCCATGGAGTTTCTGCCCGATGGGAACATCGGCCACGGGGCCATGTGAAACGAAAAGACTTGGAGCATCCGGGTGATCCAAGGCATGACGGAACTGCTGGTCCTTGGCGAGCATGGCATCACCTGCCGGTTGTCGCATGATTCCAGTGGTGCATGGCGCGGCCTGTGGCTATTTAATGAGTTCCATCGAGTCGAGTTAGTCCCAATTCAGCTATGAAACATATCAACGGCCGTGTGCTTCAATAAAGAGAGGGCAGTATGCGAATCCAAACTTTCGTCGTAAGTCTTTGTATTTGCAGCGTCGTTGTCGTGGCTGCCGACTTTTCTGCTGGCTTGACCGCCTATCAAAAGGGCGATTTCGTCAAAGCCATGAACGAATGGCGTCCCTTAGCCGAGAAAGGCGTGGCCGCGGCTCAGTTCAATCTGGGACTCATGGCACTGGACGGCCAAGGTATGCCGCAGGACTATGCCGAAGCCGCTCGCTGGTTCGAGCGGTCGGCCGATCAGGACTATACGAAGGCTCAGCTCAATCTCGGAGCGCTCTATGGTGTCGGGAAAGGCGTGAAGCGGGACTATGTGCAAGCTTACAAATGGCTAAATCTTTGCTCCGCTAAGGGCGATCAAAAATGCATCGCACAGCGGGATTTAGTCGCCAAGAAGCTCAAGCCCGCTCAATTGGTAACAGCTCAGCGGCTTTCGACGGAATTCAAACCCAAGAACGAACCGGACAAGAATCAATAGGCGGCGCGGCGTTTCTTACCGAGCGAGCTCAAGCTGACCAGGAAGGCGAGGAACGCGCCAATGGTCAGCCAGACAGCCACGTGAAATTGTCCCTTATCGGGGAACGCATACCCGGTCAAAAAGAACCCGCGGAACATCATTACGAAGACGAACAATGCCCACAGCGGGAAGATCCACCGGACGACGCCAGCGATCGCGAAAAGCACGCAAATAATCCCGGCGGCACCTAACATAAGAACCGCCCAAGTCAGCGTGTCGCCCTTCCATGGCAGCATTCCCAGTGTCAGATTATTCGGCCTGTTCGACCACCCGGCGATGCCCAGCGCGATCAGGAACACCCCTAGCAGCAAGTGGAATAAGTAGGCGCCAATCCGTAGCAGCCACAGCAGAGCCCGCAAACGTTCCTCCCAGACGTGCTAACGATCTGCCATTGTAGCGTATGGCTCACACCCCCGAGTAGGTACCGGCCGCCGACATGGGTGACCGTGGCCCACCGGTCGGCGGCGCTTTCACCGCCGATTCCGAAACAGATTTGCTAAACACTTTAAAATCAATTCCCCGCTGTTGGAAGTTGACTTGCAACTCCGTTGCAAGAATGTCAACGCTGACCATGATGCGAACGCAATGCTGCGAGGCATACAAGCAGTGCGGACGCCGTTGTTCCATCTGCCCCAATCGTCCTGAAAACCGGGAAGCCGTGTTGAACTACAAGCGGGAAGCCGCTTGTGGTCTGGGTTGCAATCTCGCCGGCTCTGAAGATTGCCCAATGAAAGATCATTCCTCCGTCTTGAGCACATCGGCAAATTAAAAAAACGCCCGCTGCAAGCAGCGGGCGCCATGTCCTCACTGATCCAATCCTAGAAACAAAACTTCGCAGCCAGTTGCGCCAGCCGGGGCGATGCCGCGCTCACGATCTGACCGAAGTTGGGACTACTGATATTCCCATTCACCGCGGCCGGACCGTAGAACTGCGCGTGATTGAAAATGTTGAAGCCTTCCGCGCGAATTTCAAGCGAACGGGACTCGGTGAAGCGCACGGTCTTCTGCACCGCCATATCGATGTTCTCGATCCCCGGTCCGTAGAACATCCTCCGCGCGGCGGTTCCAATTTGTCCGAGATCCGGCAGACTGAACAGCCTGGTGTTGAACGCAGCGCGTCCATTCCGCGGATTCATGTTCAAGTCGAGCGCGCCCGGAGTGTAGTTCGGCGTGTCCACTCCGTTGGTGTTGATACCGTTCGGAATGGTGCCAAGGAGCGATGTGTCGTTGTTGTTGAACAACGTTACTGGAAGGCCGCTGCTGAACCGCGCGATGCCGGAAACCTGCCAGCCTTCGGTGAGTCTTCGGAACCGGTTGGACAACCGCTCGAACGGAATCCGGTAGCGGTAGCTTGCCACGAAGTTGTGCGTCATGTCGAACGAGGATGGCGCCCGGCTCAGCCTTGGATTCACGGGATTCACCGCTTCCGCCAAACTCGACGATTGATCGAGCGATTTGCTGTAGGTGTAGCCAACCATGAATTCTAAAGGGCCGCTGTTATGCCGCAGCGCGAAATTGAAGGCGTTGTAATTGGAGTTGCCGATGGTCTTCTGATAGCTCACGCCGCCAAACAGCGAGCTGAATGGTCCGCGCGTACCCTGGATGGTCTGGCCGGTGCGCGAAACGTACGTGCCGCTCTCTCCAAAAGGCCCGCATGTCGCGGTTCCCGGCATAACATCCTGCGACTGGCTCAGGCTCAGACACAGAGCAGGATTGCCCGGATTCGCTTCCTCAACCACCAGCAGATGATGCGCCTGCGCGCCAACATAACCCAACTGAAGAACCGTATTCGAGCGGATCTGCCTCTCGATCGAGAGTGTGTAGTTTTCGGTATAAGGCGGGACGTTTTGACGGTAGAACGAAGGAATGCCTACGATCGGTTCGTACTCGGACCAATCCACGCTGGTGTTCGGATTCGAAGCCGAGGCTCCGAACGGCACCGGCGCAACCGGGAATCGTTGGCCCTGATTCCGGCCGGTCGCCGCGGTGACGAATGGTGTCGCAAAAAGCGGCGGCGCGGGGCTGGTGTAAGAGAATCCGTACGGCGGATTCGCGCTCATGATGCCTGCCGAGAGCCCTTCGAAGGCGGTATAGAAAAGTCCGAAACCCGCGCGTACCACGGTTGTCCCTGCGTCCGGCGACCACGCCAGACCAACTCGCGGCGAGAACCGGTCGAACTTCGTTGGCGCCAGCGTCGAAGGAATGCCGGGATCGCCAGGAAAAACCAGTCCGGCCGGAGCTCCCGGATAAACTACCGACTGCTCGCCAAGTGACAGCGTTTGAATCTGGTTGTACTTCTCACGCCACGGCGGCAGAACATCCCAGCGCACGCCGTAGTTCAACGTCAGATTCGGCCGGATTTTCCAACTGTCTTGGGCGAACGCGCCCAGATAGTAGTTGCGATTGTAGAAGCTCTGCGAATCCGCTTGCGTGTAGCTGGAGGGCACGCCCAGCAGGAAATCGGCAAAGTCCAGCCCGGTCTCACTGCCGGCGAAAGAGAACGAACCGTTGTAGCTGGCGTTTGGACTAGTGTTGATTTGATCGCGGTGAAACTCGAGGCCGAGCTTCCGGGTGTGGCTCCCGGCCACTCGCGTATAAGTATCCGACCACTGGAAGGTATTATTGACTTGCTGTAGTCCAGTAATGTCCACGCCGAAGGTAAAGTCGTTCAACGACACATTCTCGATGCCTTCGATTTTCGGCGCCAGGGGAACGATGCCGGTCAGCCCTTGCGAGGCCAGGCTGGGTCCCACGCCTCCAACCGGATCGCCGACGTCATTGGCCATGCGCATATAGCTCGCGTGAAATTCGTTTACGCTGTTCGAACCGAAGGCTTTTGTGTCCCCGATGGTCATCAGCTGCGCGCGTCCGAAGTTCATAGCATTGAATCCGGGAACGCTCGCGCCGCCCTGCCCGGCCGGATAGGGATTGTTCATGGTGTAATCGTCGGCAAAGTAATAGGCTGAAAGCCTTCCCCAGCGAGAGTCGCCATCCATGCGGAACGATCCTTTGTCGTCGCGCAGAGTCTGGTCGTACGCCGAAGTCGAGAATTGACTCGCTCCGATGTTCGGCTGCGGAATATATGGCAACAGAGCTTTCGCCGGAGACGACCACGCTCTCTGCGGAACGATCGCATTGGGGAAAACGCACTGCACCGTGGTCGAGCAGTTCGGAGTGTAATACGGCTCATTGGGAGCAACAGCGTAACCGAGCTTCTGCGAAAGCAGATTCGCCCAGTATTGCCCGTTCACCGATCCGGTCAGCAAGCTGGAAACATCCTGCAAGTTCCCGGTGCGATCGTTGGCGGTCGGGACACGGATCAGACCTGTGTCGACCCCTTGCGTCATTCCAGTGTGCTGGTAATCGCCGAAGAAGAAGACTTTGTCGCGCTTGATCGGCCCGCCCAGCGTGCCTCCGAACTGGTTCTGATCGAAACTCGCCCGATCAGACGAAAAGAAGTTGCGTGCGTCGAACGCAGTGTTGCGAAAGAATTCGAACGCGTCCCCATGAAATTCATTCGTTCCGGACTTGGTGTCCACCAGGATCTGTCCTCCGCTGTAGTTGCCGTACTCGGCGTCGAAATTATTGGTAAGAACCCGGAACTCGGCGATTGAATCGAGGTTGGGGACGATCGCCACGCCCATGTTCACAGTCTCTTCCACGTTGCCGCCATTCACGACGAAACCGTTCGCCGTCTCGCGCTGTCCGCTGATCGAAAGATTGCCTGCGTTCAAGCCGCCCGACGGCGGTGTGCTGGCCACGCCCGCCATGATCACGGCATTCGGTTGCTGCGAATTTGCCGGAACAATGCCGGGCTGAAGGGCCAAAAGATCGGTGAAGCTGCGGCCGTTCAACGGAACTGCAGTCATCTTCGCGGCTGGAATCACCTCGGCCGTTTGCGTTGTCGATGGGTCGAGTGAGGCAGCCGATTCGGTTACGACAACAGCCGCTTGTTGCCCGGCGAGTTCTAGCGCCAGGTCGAGCTTCACGGCGCCGGCCCCGATTTCAATTCCCGCTCGACGGTACGGCTGGAAACCCGGACAGTCGACGCGCAGTTCATAACGCCCCGGAATCAAATCAGAAAACGTATAAGAGCCATCCGTACCCGTGACACTCGTCTTCCGAAACGCAGTTTCTGAACTTTGAAGCTCGACATTGACGCCCGCAATAATCGCACCGCTAGGATCGGCAACTGTACCGGACAGAGTCCCGGGTTCACCTGCTCTGCCCGACGCTGCCCACACAACAACGGCCAGTAGACCCACAAGTTTTAAATTCATCGTTGATCTCCACAAAGCGCTTCCGAAGCAAGCTTCCGATGAGCACTGCTGCAGCTAGCTGCAACTGAATTGCAAAACCAACGAGGAGATTAACAACGACTTGCAAAGGACTGATTAGGTGAAACAGGGCCAATTGACCCAAGTTCACCCCCTGTGTGCGCAGAAAAGCCCCAGCATTGAAGCAACTGTTTTGCAAGTTGCCGCGGTCTCCGCAGACCGCCAAGTCAATCCGACTCGACCTTCTTCTTCTGCTCGCACTGATCCAGCGAGTGACCATGCTCGGCGTAGCATTTGCCTGTCTCATTCAGGCCTGCCTTGCTGGGAGAGTTGTGACAGTAGGTGCAGGCTTTCTTCTCCTTCTTCATGTAATCCGGCTTGGCTAATGAAGAAGGGGACCACAGCGCCAATCCACCCGTCAAAATAGCGAACGGCATCGCGATTCTAAGGATTCGGCCCGGCATAAGTACAAAGCCTCCGGATTCGGGCCCGCAATCCACAAGCCGTTGCCAAATAAAAGAAATCCGTCTATTCCCTACGGGTTAAATCGCTCATTGCGGCTCTTGCCATGGGCGAGGAGACGCAGTGAGATCCGGCGGTACCAAGTCCCGCAGGCTCGATGGATTCGTCGGCCCCTACAGAGACAAGACGGCCGTGCATTGTCTGCAAAAGTACTAGTGGCGCCGGGTCTTGGCCAATAGGTTGCCTACAAGGTATGCGAGAGCAGACAGCGGCTCTGGCGAGGGTTGTCGATTGCACAGCGGCGGCTGGCTGAGCGGCGGGTATCGATGACCACTCCAACAGCCAACCTGGGTACGGTCGCTGCCGTTCGCGGCAGCGTGGTGGATGTCTACTTCCCCGAGCACATTCCCTCCATCTACCACATCCTCCGCGCAGGTACCGAACACGAGATCGTTCTCGAAGTCGTCTCTCATCTGGACGCTACTACCATCCGCGGTGTGGCTCTGACTTCGACCGCCGGTCTCTCCCGCGGATCGCCCGTTGTCGACACCCACCAGACATTGAAGGTACCGGTCGGCGAGCGCGTTCTGGGACGGGTGTTCGATGTATTCGGGCGCACGATCGACCGCATGTCGGCAATTGAAGGCGGCGAGTGGCGATCCATTCACATGCCGCCAGTGCCACTGATGCGGCGGTCGACGACATCCGAAGTCTTCGAAACCGGCATCAAGGCCATCGATGCGCTCTCACCGCTGGAACGGGGCGGCAAGAGCGGACTTTTTGGAGGAGCGGGTGTCGGCAAGACGGTGCTGATCATGGAGCTGATCCACAACGTGATCGGCCACCACAGCGGCGTCAGCGTTTTCTGCGGCATCGGCGAACGCTGCCGGGAAGGTGAAGAGCTGTATCGGGAAATTCAGGCAGCCGGCGTTCTCGACAAAACGGTTCTCGTGTTTGGACAGATGAACGAGCCGCCGGGCTCGCGCTTTCGTGTCGGCCACTCGGCTCTCACCATGGCCGAATACTTCCGCGACGACGCGCGCCAGGACGTACTGCTGCTGATCGACAACATCTTTCGCTTCATCCAGGCCGGCTCGGAAGTTTCGGGCCTGATGGGCCAGCTCCCTTCGCGGCTCGGCTATCAGCCGACGCTCGGCACCGAACTGGCGGATCTGGAAGAACGCATCTGCAACACGTCGAGCGCCGCGATTACTTCGGTACAAGCCGTTTATGTTCCCGCCGACGATTTTGGCGATCCTTCAGCAGTCCATACGTTCAGCCATCTTTCGGCTTCAATCGTCCTTTCCCGCAAACGTGCCAGCGAGGGTCTTTATCCAGCGATTGACCCGCTTCGCTCCGGCTCGAAGATGCTCAGTCCCGCCGTGGTCGGCCAACGCCATTACCGCATCGCGCAGGAAATCCGAAAAACACTCGCCGGATACGAAGAGCTGAAGGACATCATTGCCATGCTCGGTCTGGAAGAACTATCGCACGAAGACCGCCGCACCGTGCATCGCGCCCGACGGCTGGAGAGGTTCCTGACGCAGCCGTTCTTCGTGACTGAACAGTTCACCGGCCAGTCCGGCAAGCTGGTGCGTCTGGAAGACACGCTCAAGGGCTGCGAACGAATCCTGAACGATGAGTTCGCGAACCTTCCGGAACAGGCTCTGTACATGATCGGAACCATCGACGAGGTACGAAAACGATGAAACTCACCGTCTGGTTGCCGACCGAGGTCCTGCTCGAAGAGCCCGTGGTCCGCATCAAAGCCGAGGCCGAGAACGGGTGGTTTGGCCTGCTGCCGCATCACGTCGATTTCGTCACAGCTCTGGTTCCAGGCATTCTCACCTTTGAGCGCCCGGGGGTCGCGGAAGAATACCTTGCAGTCGATCACGGCATCCTCGTCAAGTGCGGATCGGACGTCTCGGTCTCTACCCGAAACGCCGTTCGCGGCACAAATCTCGAAGAACTTCAGCGCGACGTCGAGAAGCAGTTCCGTGAACGGGAAGAGCAGGAAAAGAAAACGCGAGCTTTTGAGGCCAAGCTCGAAACGGACCTGGTACGTCGTCTGTTGGAGGCGGAGAAAAATGCCTGAACCGGAATCCGACACCAAACTATCGGCTTCAGCCGAACGCATGATCCGGAAAGTCGGCTCTACACAGGACCGGATGGTTCGCGCGCGTGGTGAGAAGAACAGCTTTTGGAACTCGATTGCAGTCCTGGGTGTGGTGGGCTGGTCGGTGGCGCTGCCAACCCTGATCGGCGTGGCTGCCGGGCTGTGGATCGATCGTCATTGGCCCAGCCGCTTCTCGTGGACATTGATGTTGCTGGTCGCGGGATTGATTCTCGGTTGTGCCAACGCCTGGCTGCACGTGAAAGGACATCAGTCATGACCACCGTCTCGATAGTTTGGCGATTATTGGCGGCGTTTACGCTGGGCCTGCTCTTCTATGCCGGCCTCAAGCTCACGGTCACCCTCCTTCCCGAAACTAGACACCCGATCCTATTAACAGTTGCCAGTTTCTGGGCGCGCACTTTGGCCGTGTTACTAGCCATGCTTTACATGATCCGAGATCGCTGGGAGTACGCCGTCCTGTGCATTGCCGCGTTTTCACTCGGGCGCGCCGCGGTCCTCAAACTGTTCACTCGCGGGGAGGCGAAGCCCAAGTGCACATAACGCCCGATCAAATCGTCCTGTGGCAATGGCACTTCCTGCACCTGAACGCGACCATCGTCTACACCTGGATCGTCATGTTCCTGCTGGTGCTGGTGTCGTATCTGGCGACTCGACGCTTGGACAATTCGGTGGAACACCGCTCACGTTGGCAGACCGCGCTCGAAGCCGTGGTGCAAGCCATTCGCGCGCAAATCGGCGAACTCTGTCCCGTCGGCACGGACAGCTATCTGCCCTTCGTCGGCACGCTGTTCCTTTTTATTGCCGTCTCAAACACGTTGGACATCGTTCCGGGCTGGCACGCACCGACCGGTTCTCTATCGACCACGGCGGCGCTGGCGATCTGCGTCGGCGTCGCCGTGCCGGTGTTCGGAATCCTGCGCCAAGGGTTTTTCGGTTACATCCACCATTACCTTAAGCCGTCGATCATCATGTTGCCATTCCATCTGCTGAGCGAAACCACCCGCAACATCTCACTGGCGGTCCGCCTGTTCGGCAACATGATGAGCGGATCGATGATCATCGCCGTGTTGCTGGCGGTCGCCCCGTTCTTTTTTCCGGTAGTGATGCAGGCGCTTGGTCTGCTGATCGGCTTGATCCAGGCCTACATCTTCGCAATTCTGGCGATGGTCTACATTGCCGCCGCCGTGCAATCGCAGCACGGCCAGGAAGGAGCTTGACCTTTTATGGATAGTTTGAGCCTCATCGCCGTCGTTTCGATCGTCGCGGCGGCGCTTTGCATGGCTATCGGATCGATTGGACCCGCCCTCGGCGAGGCCAAGGCAATCGCCCAAGCGCTGGGCTCGATTGCGCAGCAACCAGACGAAGCCGGCACTATCAGCCGGACATTGTTCATCGGCCTGGCAATGATCGAATCGATCGCGATTTATTGCTTCGTGATCGCAATCATTCTTATCTTCGCCAATCCATTCTGGACGCTGGTGGTGTCGAAAGCGAGGTAAGCACATGCTGATCGACTGGTTCACTGTCGCCGCGCAGATCGTCAACTTCCTGGTGCTGGTCGCACTCATGAAGTATTTTCTGTACGAGCGGATCGTACGAACCATCGATGAACGCGAAAAGCATATCGTCCAACGTCTGGCGGAGGCGGACGAGAAAAACAAGGAAGCCGAACGTGCCGTAGAACAGGCCCGCGCCAGAATCCTCGAACAGGAACGTAAGGCCGACGAGATGATGATTCACGCGCAACAGGAGGCCGACACTCAGCGCGATCAAATGGTCCGCAAGGCCCGTGAGGCTGTCAGGGATCTCGAGACCAAGTGGCACCAAGATCTTGAACGCGAGCGTCAGTCCTTTCTTGCCGAACTTCGACGCCGGGCGGGCGTCGAAATACTGTCGGTGACGCGGCGCGCTTTGGCGGACCTGGCTTGCGCCGACGTGCAACACTGCGCTGTTCAGGTGTTTCTCGATAAGCTCCGGTCCTTCGACGCCGCTGCCTTGCACGAACTGGCCGATCATGAACTGGTTGTCGCCAGCGCGCTCGAACTGCCGGACGAAACCAAGCGCGAAATACGTTACGTACTGGAAAATCGTTTGGGCGGCGCAATCCAGGTGGCGTTCGAACGTGCTTCTTCGATGAGCTGGGGGATCGAGTTGCGCGGTAACGGCCGACGGATCGGATGGAACTCTAGCACTTATGTCGATGCCTTGGAAGAGAATCTGAAAGAGGTCCTGGAACACCACAGCGGCGGTGTCCTTGCAGGCGCATGACGGAAAGCAGCCCCCTGCGCGCGGTTCTGGAGGACACGATCGAAGCCCTGGACCGGGTCACGACCGGGTCGTCGTCCGATCCCGTGTTGCGCGAGTACGGCATCGTGAGCTTTGTCGGCAACGGCATTGCCCGGGTTCGTGGATTGCCAAACGTCAAGTCGGAAGAACTCGTCCGTCTCTCCGGCGACCTGCTAGGTATGACGTTCAACCTGGATGCCGAGGAAGTCGGCGTCGTTCTGCTCGACGACTGCACTGGTATCGAATCCGGTTCCGAAGTTTGGCGGACCCATCGCGTGCTCGACGTCCCCGTCGGAGAAGCGCTACTCGGCCGCGTCATCGACCCGCTTGGACGACCGCTCGACAATGCCGGCCCCGTTGCGGCGCACACGCGTTCGACCATCGAGTGCGAAGCCCCTTCGATCATGGACCGCGAACCGGTGACCGTACCGCTCCAAACCGGCACGAAGGTCGTTGATGCCCTGATTCCCGTGGGCCGAGGGCAGCGCGAGCTGATCCTCGGCGACCGCCAGACCGGCAAGAGCGCAATCGCGCTGGACTGCATCATCAACCAGCGCGACAAGAACGTCATTTGCATCTACTGCGCGATCGGACAGCGCAGTTCCTCGGTCGCCAAATTCATCGCCGACCTGCACAAGCGCGGGGCGATGGGCTACACGATCGTGGTCGTAGCCGGAGGCGATTCGACTCCAGGGCTGCAGTTCGTCGCACCCTATGCCGCGATGTCCATGGGCGAGTATTTCATGCGCAAGGGCCTCGACGCGTTGATTGTTTTTGACGACCTGAGCTGTCACGCCCGAGCCTACCGGGAGCTCTCGCTACTCTTACGCCGCCCGCCCGGCCGCGAGAGCTTTCCGGGAGATATTTTCTACATTCACTCGCGATTGCTGGAACGGTCCACGCATCTCCGCAAAGAACTGGGCGGCGGATCGCTAACGGCGCTGCCGATTGTCGAGACGGAGGAGCAGAACATCTCCGCTTACATTCCGACCAACCTCATCTCCATTACCGACGGCCAAATTTATCTAACTCCTGATCTTTTCCAGAAAGCGATCCTCCCGGCGATCGACGTGGGCAAGTCCGTCTCCCGCGTCGGCGGTAAAGCGCAGCTTCCGGCTTATCGCGCGGTGGCGGGCGACCTGCGCCTGTTCTATTCGCAGTTCGAAGAGCTGGAAGTTTTCTCCCGATTCGGGTCGCGCCTGGATGAGAACACTCGTCAGACCTTGGCGCGCGGGCGCGCCGTTCGCGAAGCGCTCAAACAGCCGCAATACGATCCACTACCCGCCGCCGATCAGATCGCGATTCTTGTCGCGGCAACAGCGGGGCTGTTCGACAGTCTCGCTCCGGAACGGATTGTGGAAGTTTCTGCTCGCATCCGCGACGTTCTCAACGATCAGCAACCCCGTTTAAAGACGCTGATTGAAGCGG
>Ga0335069_10007462_pt1 | contig 15787 bp, 11 predicted proteins | sample Lox_Sample_11_FD_206714 | JGI IMG/M metagenome (GOLD analysis project Ga0335069, IMG submission 206714) | Soil microbial communities from Loxahatchee National Wildlife Refuge, Florida, United States - Lox_Sample_1.1 | ecosystem: Environmental > Terrestrial > Soil > Wetlands | place: USA... | reverse complement strand
AGTTCCGGGTCTGGGTGGAATGCGAAAGCAGACCCTCTGCTCCCGGACATGCCTCCGCTACACTAGGCTTGGTATGCCGCACGCTTTGGCACAAGCCGTGGAACTGGTAACCACGGTGTTTGCCGTGGCGGGAATGGGCTATTTCTGTGCGGCTTTGCTGGCCGCCGTCGTGTTCCTGGGCAAGGGCCGCGCGCAGCCGGCTCCGTTCGCTCCGGGCGTGAGCATCCTCAAGTCGCTCAAGGGGCTGGACCCCGCGATGCTGGACGCGTTTCGCAGCCACTGCCGGCAGAGCTATGCCGGCGAGTATGAGCTGCTGTTCGGGGTGTCGTCGGCCGACGATCCGGCGGCGGGCGCGGTGCTCGAGTTGCAGCGGGAGTTTCCAGAGCTCTCCATCCGCCTGATGGTGTGCCCGGAGCGGCTGGGAACCAACGGCAAGGTCAGCACCTTGGCGCAACTGGCGCCGCATGCGCGCCATGAGTATCTGCTTATCAATGATTCCGACATCACGGTGTCTGTGCGCTACCTGAAGAACGTAATGGCGCATTTCGCGCCGGCGCCGGATCAGGCGGCGCAGCGGCGCGTGGGGCTGGTGACCGCGCTCTATCGCGGCCGGCCGCACGGCACGCTGTGGTCGAAGCTGGAGGCGCTGGGCATTGCGACGGATTTTCAACCCAGCGTGCTGCTGGCGCGATGGATCGAAGGCGGGCTGCGCTACGGCCTCGGATCGACGCTGGCGGTGAGCCGCGAAGCGCTGGATGCCATGGGCGGAATCGAAACGCTGGTGGATCATCTGGCCGACGATTACGAGCTGGGGGCGCGGATTTACGCCGCGGGGTACGGCATAGCCCTGAGCGCGGAGGTGGTGGAAACCAGCGTTCCCGCCTACAACTGGCGCGGCTTCATCGATCACCAGGTGCGCTGGTACCGCACCGTGCGCGATGCGCGTCCCGGCGGCTATGCGGGCCTGGTGTTCACCTTCGGGCTGGGCTGGGCGCTGCTTAACATGGTCGCGAGCGGCCTGAGCCCCGTAAGCCTGTGGCTGCTGAGCCTGAGTTTCTTTCTGCGGCTGGCGCTGGCCATGATGGTGGCGGCGTATGTCCTGCGAGATCACGAAGCGCTTCCGAATCTTTGGCTGCTGCCGCTGCGCGATGTGATTGCGATGGGCATCTGGGTGGCTGGCTTCGCCGGGCACACGATCGTGTGGCGAGGCGAGCGGTTCGAAGTGAAGAACGGGAAGCTCAGCATTGCCGGGCGTTCTTGACTTCGCACCAGTGATCGGGGGAAGATCAGAGACCTGCTTCGCGCCCGGCACGCGCCCGGAGCGTCCCAAGTGCCGGCTGGCGCGTCCAACCACTATTCGCACGGGCCTGAATACTCCGGGGAGGGGACAAAGATGGGATCGCGCAAGCTGCGCAGCCGGCCAGCCGTGATGGTGTCGCTCGGCGTCCATGCGGCGGCGATTGCGTTGCTCTTCGTCGGCGGAATGCGCGGGCGTGTTCCCACGATTGTGCCGGCGAAGCGCTGTTGCGTGTCGATGCTGGAGACTTCGGGCGGCTCGCACCGGCTGACCCTGCCATCATTCGAGTTGCCGAACACCAGCCAGAGCCGCCACCCGGAGCACGTCGAGGAGACGCCGCCAAAGCTGCCTGATCCCACGCGGCCGGTGCATCCGGCCAAGGCCGCGCCCTCCGCGCCGCCCGTCGAAAGCGCCGGCACGGGGACCGGTACGGCGGCGTCCGGTGGCGGCAGCGATGCTCAAAACGCCACCCCGGCCTACCCCATCTTCTCGCCCAAGCCTCCGGTCGCCGATCGCGCGCTGCTGCCGGCATCGGAGCAGCACATCGTGGTCGACGTGAGCGTGAGCGAGCAGGGCGAAGTGGTGGGCCTGAGCCTGGTGAAGGGCATGGGGAACGCGCTCGATCAGGTGGTTCTGGACACGGTAAAGACGTGGCGATTCCATCCCGCGACGGTGAACGGGAATCCGGTGGCAAGCGAGGCGGAGTTGATTTTCCCGTTCAATCCGAGTTATCCGGTCACGCGATCGTGACGGCAGGGCACAGGCAGAGGGGCAGCGCGGGCCGGGGTTTTGGGGAACGGCGATGACGGCCCCTCAGAGTCTGCGATTCAATCAGAAGAGACTTCGATCGTAATCGCTCGCAAGGCGCTGCTTTGGGGCTCCCAGGACCGCCTCAGGCGGAGAACGATCCGGGCGCGGCAGGGACTGGCGGTTTTGAACGTGAGGGTGCGTTGCCCTCCCGCTCCGGGCTGCATGCCGCCGGAGGTGAATCGATCGCTCACGGGGGTAAGACAGGAAGCCCCTGAAGGCTCCAACTCCCAGCGGTAGCCGGTGGTTGGAGTCTCAGGGAGCGAGAAGGTCAATGTATCTCCCGGGGACAGATGAAGGGACTTGCCGTCGTCCGCCTCGGTGAGAACGACTTCACCAGACATAGATCTCATGGACCATATTGTCTGTTGTTTCCACGCGGATCGAGTTGGTGCCCTGGGCATCCCGAGCATGGGAAGCCAGCAGCGTGAAGGCCACGATGGCGGTGTCGGAGTTATTGGCGAACTTCTGCCATCCGATGCCGCTGTCGAGGCCGACCCAGGAGTTGCGGTTCTGGTTGATCGACCACAGGGAGGTGACCTTGCCGGCTTTCCAGACGGTGGCGGTCACGCCTCCAACGCCAGCCGTCTCCTTGAGGGAAGGCGGTTCGAGAGAAGGCGCGGCCAGGGCGGTGCTGGATCCCATCATGCGGGCCAACTCGGCGTCGCTCAACGAGATGGGAACACTCTCCGCGGCCACGGCGCCGGTTCCGCCGCTCTGGGATTCAGCGCCCGGAGGGGCGTTGACCGGACGCGCGGTTTCCTGACTCACGGCATCCCGCACCCCTACGGAGTACGAAGGTCCTGCAGCTGATTTTGTCGCGGCCATATGTTCTCTCCTCTCAAAAGACGTAGGTCTGTTTGATCACGCCCTGCTCCTCGTACACGTTGACAGGGCGATGGTTGAGCTTGGCTGCAGACAGCTGCGCAAGCGTGTCGATAAAGATGTTGTCGTTGTCGTACGCGACGCGGCGCCAGCCGACGTTGCCATCGAGATAGGCCCAGGCATTGCGGTCCTGATCGATGGTCCAGAGGCCGAGGACCTGGCGGTTGTTGAGCCACATGGTTTCCGCGATGCCGGTGGCGGCCACGACAGCCCAGGACTCGATGCTGCACTCGCCGTAGCCGATGCGGAAGAAGCCGTTCTCTCCCCACCCGGTGCCCCAGCTGTTCTTGCAGATCCAGCATTTCAGGTTATCGTCATAGCCGACGATGGCGATGCAGTGTCCACCGGCGACCCCTCCGGAGACGTGGTGGTAGACGCCGCCGACATAGCTGAAGAAGTCGTTGTAGACGACAAAGCAGGCCGACACGGGTCCGCGCGAGGTGATCACGGACTTGATGTCTGCCGCTGCCAGGCTCATTGACCCGGTGGCCCGGGTCACGCGGCTCGGCCAGTCGGCGCACAGCCCGCTGCAATCGGTCTTGCTTGTGTCGTAGGGATAGCAGGCCTCGTCCGCGATGCCGGTGTTAGTAGCGCAGGTGTACGCCGCTCCGGGCATCCATCCCGTTGCGCAGGTGACGCCCTGTGCTCTCCCCTGGCAGAAGAAGAGGTGCGCTTCAGAGAGATCGACGGCCAGATTGGGGTCGTTTCTCTGCACGCGGAACATTCCTTCGAGGGCGGCGCAGACCCCGAAGGCGACGCACGATCCGCAACCTCCCTGGTCCTTGATGGGGGTGATGAAGTTTTTGCCGCCGACATTGCGCAGATCGTAGGCCACCGGCAGTCCGGCGGTGGTTGCATCCACCTGGGCGCGGAATGCCTGCGATCGCATCATCAACTGTTCAAACCCCCCCGGCGGCGGCGGAACGCCGAGGCGAATTCGCTGTTCGTCCTGCGATAACTCGGAGACGGATGTGACTCCGGCCTGCCATCCGGCATCGGCGGCATCGATTGCTGCCTGGATCTGAGCGCGGCTGGGTTTTTCATCGGCCATAAATCCTCCTCGTTGAGTAGGTTCGGTGCGCACATGCGCACAAGAGAGGCGCTGTAGCGGTAACGCGTAGAGATGCGGAAGGCCCGGAAAAGCAGGTTCCACTATGTTGCCCGCGAGGAGACAAGTCAACGATCAAGTATTGGCTGTTTCTGCTATTTATTGGCCGAATCTGCTGGGTTCAAGAGAGGGTCTTTCAGGCCGGATCGAGGCGATGCCGGCTGCGATATTCGCTGGGTGTCAAGCCGAAGCGCTGTTCGAAGTCGCGCACGAAGTGGCTGGCGTCATTGAAGCCGGAAAGGTGCATGATCTCCTTGATGCTGAGGCTTGTCTCACGCAGCAGGCGGCTTGCCTTGCGCATGCGGAGACTGCGGAGAAACGCGACCGGGCCAATTCCGGTGTCGCGCGTGAACAGGTGCGTGACGCGGGAGGTGGACAGGTTAACCAGTGCGGCCATTTGCGGCAGGGAGATTGTCCGCCGGTAGTTGGCGGCCATGTGCAAAATGAGTTGTCGCACGTGAGGGTCCATGGGGCAGGCGCACTCCTTTCAGAGGGTGGGTGTTGATCAAATCGACTGAAACCGAAGGGTCGACACCACAACGCAGATGGAGGAAGCCCGAGGGACTTGTAGTATCTGAATCAAGCTTGCAGAAAACAGCCAGCCGTATTATCGCTCATCTTGAGGCATTTGTGCTGCAGGAGCTTGTGCGGGGCCGCGGACGGGCTGAACCCGGCGTGAAGCGGGGGTTGGCATGAGCGGCGGGGGCAATGCTATGGTGGGCCAGATGCCGTTTCAGACGACCACGGAATCCGGGGTGCCCATTCAGGGGCCGAGCGCCACGCTGATTTACGACGACTGGTATCCCGCGCTGCGCACCGACACGCTGCGCAAGGGCAGGCTGGCCACGGCTACGCTGCTGGATCTTCCGCTGGTGCTGGGGCGGCGCAGCGATGGACGGGTGTTTGCGATGCGCGACAACTGCCCGCATCGCGGCATTCCGCTGAGCGTGGGCTGGTTCGACGGGCAGCGGGTGACGTGCCGCTATCACGGATGGGAGTTTGAGCCGTGCAGCGGGCAGTGCGCGCACATTCCTTCGCTGTCGAGCCACGACCGGCTGGATGCAACACGGATTTACGCCACCGCGTTTCCGTGCGAGGAGCGGGACGGGCACGCGTGGGTCTACGTGGCGGGTCCGGGAAGCGGCCGGAAGGGCGACACAGCGGCGCCGCGGCCGGTGCCGGAACTGGCAAAGTTCGGATCGCGCTATCGCACCGCATACCTGACCGCCGACCTGCCCTGCAATGTGGATCACGGGATCATCGGGCTGATGGATCCCGCGCACGGCCCGTTCGTACACCAGGCGTGGTGGTGGCGTTCGCGTGCGTCGATCCGCGAAAAGACGAAGAAGTTCGAGCCGATTCCCGAGGGGTTCCGGATGAGCGCCCATGCGCCGAGCGGCAACTCCGCCCCCTACAAGCTGCTGGGTGTTTACGGTGAGCCGGTGGAGACCACCATCGATTTCATTTTGCCCAATCGCCGCACGGAGACCATTCGCTGCGGCAACAAGTGGTTCTCATCGCTCACGACGGTCACGCCGGTGACGAGTTCGACCTGCCGCATCGACGTGATCGCCGCGTGGAACGTGTTCTATCGCGTTCCGCTGGTCACGCCGATTGCGAAGTTCTTCGGCGCGAAGTTTGTGCGCCAGGACCAGGAGACGATGATGCAGCAGGCCGAGGGGCTGCGGCACAATCCCAGCCTGATGCTGATCGATGACGCGGACAAGCCTGCGAAGTGGTACTTCGCGCTGAAGCAGGCGCGGCTGGAGGGATCGGACAAGCACCCGATGGACGGGCCGGTGGAGCTGCACTGGCGGAGTTAGGCCGTGGCCGATTGTGCAAGCGGATGGGCCGGCTGCATGTGGTCGAGCTGCAGTTCAACCGACAGGACGGTGATGTCGTCGGTCTGTCCGAATTGCGCTGCCGCATTTGCAAGAGAAGCGGCGCTGGCACCGCGCCTGAGCAATTCCTGTACTCTCTCGAATCCGAAGAGGCGTCCCTGGGCATCCTGCGCCTCCACCACGCCATCCGTAACCAGCACGAGCGCATCGCCCATTCCGATATGCCATTGCGCGATGGGGAATTCCGCGTCCAGCAGGAGTCCGAGCGGCAGGGCGCCGTCGAGGGCGACTTCCTTCCCATTGAGATATGGCGGCAGGTGGCCGGCGTTCGCCGAAGTGATCTGGCCTCGGGAGTCGATGCGCAGGACGAGACATGTCGCGCTTCCTCGTCCGTGCAGCCGCTCATTCAACATCCCGAGAATGCGCGCGGGATCGGAGCTGAACGCCGCCGCGGTATCAACGGCTCCGACAATCAATGCCGCGAGCATTCCGGCATGCATGCCTTTGCCTTCGACGTCGCCCACCACCACGATGGTGCTCCCGTCCGCGGTTTGCGGAACCACCTGGAAGAAGTCGCCGCCCACTTCAAACGCGGGACGGTATTCGCAGCGGACGGCCAGGCCTGGCGGGTCGGACAGGACGTTGGGGATCAGGAAATTCTGCACGGAGCGCGCCGCTGCGAACTCGCTCGCATAGCGCTCCTCTTCAGTCCGTGTACGGGTGAAGCGACGAACGAGGATGACCAGCACCGCCGCAAGGAAGAGCAGGTCGCCTGCCTGCGTGACGCTGATGGTGAAGGGCGTCCGGATCAGCGCGACCTGGAATCCCCAGCGGTGCTGCCAGTCGAGCACGAAGGTGATGACGGCGAGGCGCTGCACCATGATGGCGATGCTCTGCAGCAGAACGGGAACGATGAGGACGCGCGCATCGAGATAGTTCTGCCAGGCGCGCGCCGCGAGCAGGCAGATGATCCAGACGTGGAGAGGCAGGATCAGCAGCGACGTCCACAGGTTCCACGGCAGCACACCGATGCGATCGCCGGTGTCCATCCATGCGGTGCTTAACGGCAGCAGCACGCAGGCAAGGACAAACCAGTAAACGGGTGTGCGGCGCGGCCTGAATAACTGGGTGAAGAATGCGAACTGGGCCGCGCTGATGCCGGAGATGGTCAGCAAGTCGCGAAGCTGGTTAGCGAGCCACACGGGCCACACGACGTATCGATAGGAGTACCAGACCCATCCCGCCGCGGCGGAACAGGCGAGGATGGCCGCAAACCAGAGATACTCGCGTTCGGAGCGACGGAGGAGGAACAGGCTGAGCGCAACGAGCGCTCCGACGGATTGCAGCAACGCCGTCAGAAGTACGCCGGAGTCTTCCCAGTGGAGCGCAGCGACAAGGAGCGCGTACTGTTGTGCCATGGAGGCCGGGTCTCCGATGCAGGCGCCCGGTTCCGACGGACCTCCGCCGAAATAGCGGGACCACGCGTGCCAATGCCAAACGCGAATCGCGATCTCGAGGTCACGCGAGCGGAGTGCAGCCCGCGGAAGAGGGTAGAGCTGAACCGCGTGGGTGGAGCGCGCTTCCGGTCCCGGAGGCATTCTGCCGAAGCGGCTGGCCAGTTGTCCGTTGGCGTAGACCTCGTAGCTGGTAAAGATATGCGGCAGAATGAGGGAGGCGTTGTCCGCATCCGGCGGGAGAGTGACATGAAAGCGGTACCAGCCCAAACCGCTATATCGGTCGAATCCCTGGGTCGACCAGTCGCGGTCGGAGCGAAGCAAGGACCACTGCGAATCATCGAATTGCGGCTGTGCCCATGCGGGGTTGTCGCCGGGGTGGAAGCGCCAGAGACCTTCGAGTGAAAGAAGCCATCGCGGATTGCGCGAGGGATCGAAGTTTTGGGCGTGCAGCAAGCCGCACGCGCCTGCCGCAATCGCCGCGCAGAGCAGGATTCGCACACGCATCGGATTCCCCTCGTGGGATTGCCGCACCCATAGTACGCCCGAAAGCTTTTCCGCGAATCGGAAATCGCTCACAGCCCCAATGAAACCGCGGTATTACCCTCGCTTAATCGCCGGTGGTGGTGACGGAAAGATCCTGCCCGCTGATGGCATTGGTGTCGATCGACAGCAGCTTGCCCAGTTCGGCAAAGTCCCTGTCCCACAGGGGCCGGTCCTCGGGCGCGAGGGAGGTGAGCGCAAAGTTCGACGAGCGCAGGATCTCGTACCAGATGTTCTGCGCCTGCCACAGGTTCAGCTCGAAGGGCAGTTCCGCCATGATGCGCGCCAGGCGCAGCGCCCTCTCCAGCATCTCCATCGACCCAGTGGACATCTGCAGCTCGACCATTGCCATCTTCATGCGCTGGTCGGCGATGTAGGCGAGCGTCGATGTTTCCAGCTGCACCTGGTCCGCCTTGGCCAGGGAGAGGTAGGAGCGCAGCAACGCCTCGTCGATGGGGTCGCCCTCCAGGGCGCGGCGCAGCCCTGCGTTGATGGCGAATCCGGCCGCCAGCGCGAGGGCCGAAGGCTTGGGCAGCCGGGCCTGGGAGAGATAGTGCAGGAGGCTCGCGTGATCGTCGTAGATGCTGGTCAGCGACTTCTCGATATCCCAGAGAGTTGCATTGAGGATGAGCATGACGATGCGCCGCTGCTCGTCGGTGAACAGGGAGGTCAGAGAGTAGTCGACGTGGCCGTAGTAGCGGTCGAGCAGCCGGATGACCTCGGGGAAATCGGCGCGCAGCACGTGCTCGGCAGCCTCTTTTTTGAAGTCCTCGAAGCCTTCGGCATCGGCGCCGCCGTATTCCTTCACCGCCGCGGTGATGTTCTGGTCGCCGAAGTGTAAAACCGCAAAGCTGAAGCTCTTTTCCTCGCCGGTGATGGTGCTGGTGATGGAGGCGCGGCCCAGCGCCAGGCGGCCGCGGCCCGAGGTGTGAATGTCGTAGGAAATGCGCCGCACGTTGTAGCAGAACAGCGCCGTCTCTTCCGCGAACGAAGAGAAGATCGAACTGATGGCATAGTGGGCGGCGACCTGCTCCAATCCCAGCTGCATCGAGCTTACCTTCTGCCGGTAGATCTGGGCGCCGTTGCCGGCACTGGCGTCGTTCGATACTGCTTCCGACAGGCGGGCGAGAAACGCCGATTCCAGCCCTGCGGCGTCGGGGCCGAAGACGCATTGGGCCAACTGCAGCACGCGCGCCGCATAGGCGATGATCTGCACCGTCTCGATCCCCGAGATATCGTCGAAGAACCAGCCGCAACTGGTGTACATGAGCTGCGCATGGCGCTGCATTTCCATCAGCTCCAGGGCGCGCACGCCTTCGGCGGCGTTGAGGCGGTGGTGCCGGTGTGTGCGCAGGAACTCCGCCACCGCCTCCTCGCTGCGGTCGAGCATAACGGCGATGTAGGCATCGCGGGCCGCCCACACATCCAGGAACAGCAGGTTGCCTTCGCGCTCGGTGAGGGGGATCAGGGCATCGCGCAACTCGTCCAAGGCGCGGCGGAGGGGGGTGCGCCAAAGCTGGTTCCAGCCGGGTTTGCCGCCGTTGCAGCCGCAGTTGGAGCGCCACCGCTCCACGCCGTGGGAACAGCTCCACGATGTGTTGTCGACGATCTGGCACTCATATTCCGGCGGGAACTGCGCCAGGAAGCTGCCATAGTTGGTCAGCTTCACGGTCCTGTCCTGTTCCAGCAGACGCAGGGTGTAGGCGAGCGCCATTTCGCCGTGCCTGTGGTGATGCCCGTACGACTCGCCATCGGTGGCCACATGCACCACCTGCGGATCGGGATTGTCGTCCCTGAATCCGGCCTTGAGGCGGGCGGTGAAGTTTTCGCCCGAATTGAGCAGGCCTTCAAAGGCGATGGCGCGGGAGCGCGGGCCGTCGTAGAAGAACACCGCAATGGATACGCCTGATTCGAAGCGCATCAGGTAGGGACGGGAGGTGTCAACGCCGGCGTTCGGAGTACCCGTCCACGCGGCGCCGTCCTTCAGCGGGCGGATGCTCTTGCACTGGTGCGGGGCCAGCACGGTGAACTTGATGCCGTGCGCCGCCAGCAGTTCCAGGGTTTCGGTGTCGGCCGCGGTCTCGGCCAGCCACATGCCCTCGGGCGGAATCCCGTAATGGTGCTCGTAGTCGGCAATGCCCCAGCGAATCTGGGTGATGCGGTCGCGCAGGTTTGCCAGGGGCATGATGATGTGGTTGTATCCCTGCGCCATGGCGGAGCTGTGTCCCTTGAAGTTCTTGCGGCTGCGTCTTTCGCCATCCAGGATCATGCGGTGAGTGCGCGGCGCGTTTTCCTCGAGCCAGCTCAGCAGGGTGGGACCGAAGTTGAAGCTGATGCGCGCGTAATTATTGACGATCCGGATGATCTGATTCTTGTCGTTCACGATGCGGGCGGCGCCGTTGGTGGCGTAGCTCTCCGCGCAGACGCGCTCGTTCCAGTCGTGATAGGGGGCGGCGGAGTCCTGCGTCTCCACGGTTTCGAGCCAGGGGTTCTCGCGCGGGGGCTGATAGAAGTGCCCGTGGATGCAGACAAAGCGGCGAATCGGAGCCATGCTGAAGTCTCTTCGCGCCAGGCTGAAGTGAATGGGCAAGCGCTGCCTGGCTCTATTAGTTTAGGCCCTGCCGGCTGGGGGAGTGCCTTTGGCCAGATCGCAGGCTCGCCAAAGGTACCAGGTGGCAACCGATCGAAACGGTTTCCAGCGCATGCCGCGCTTGAACACCACGTCGGGTTTGGGCAGGTCTTCGGCCGCCAGGGGCCGCGATTTTGGCAGGCGCAGGAAGGTGAGGGCATAGCCTTTGCGCACCCCGTAATCGGTGACCGGCAGCACGTCCGGCCGCCCCATGCGAAAGATCAGCAGCATCTCCACGGTCCAGGGGCCGATCCCCCGCACCTCGGTGAGCCGCTCCACGATGTCGGCGTCGGACATCTTTTTGATGGCCGCGTGCGAGGGCACGGTGCCATCCAGTGTCTTTGCGGCGAGGTCGCGGAGCGCCTTGATCTTGTTTCCCGAGACGCCCGCGGCGCGCAGCGGCTCATCGGGGGTATCGATGAGCGCCTGGGGAGAAGGATCGCCGCCGTAGAACTCGCGCACGCGACGATGAATGGTGGCCGCGGCCTTGCCATGGAGCTGCTGATAGAGGATGGACTCGAGCAGCGACTCGAAGGGCGAAGGCGAGGGGTCGAGCCGCAGCGCGAATGGGCCGACGCGATCGATGAGCGCGCCGAGCCTGGGGTCGCACTCGCGCAGATGGGCCAGGGCTTCGTCGGGATCGAAGGGAAGTTTGCGGCTGCGGCCGTCGTGGATCATCGAGATTCAGTGTACCTGCGCGGTTTGGGCAGGGAGCGATGGTTCCAGGCGCTCGCCACCTGCCGGCGTCCGGCGCGGGCCTGTACCATCAAGAGCGTAAGGATTGACAGGAGCCGATCGAAGATGAAGATGCGTCCGGGAGCGCAAACGGGGTTTCTGCTGTGTGGCAAGGAGTGGGACGAAGGTGAGTCGCTGGAGGTGCGTTCGCCCTGGGACCAGGGACTGGTAGGCCGCGTCACGCTGGCCACGCGCGCGGATGCGCGCCAGGCGGTGCAACACGCCGTAGCCTCCATCCGGCGCACGCGCGCGCTGCCGCGCTGGAAGCGCAAGGAGATTCTGGAAGACGTCACCTCCGCACTTATTGAGCAGAAGGAGCGATTTGCGCAGCTCATCGTGGCCGAAGCCGGAAAGCCGGTGCGCCTGGCCCGGACTGAAGTCGATCGCGCCATCCTCACCTTCAAGACGGCCGCGGAAGAGACCTCGCGCCTCGGCGGCGAAACCATTCCTCTGGACCTGACGGAGGGCAATGAGGGCCGCTGGGGGCTGGTGCAGCGATTCCCGGTGGGGCCGATCCTGGCCATCACGCCCAGCAATTTTCCGTTGAACCTGGCGGCGCACAAGGTGGCTCCGGCGATGGCTGCCGGCTGTCCCATCCTACTGAAACCCGCCCCGCAAACGCCTTTCACAGCGCTGGCACTGGGAGAGATCCTGCTCAAAGCCGGCTGGCCGCAGGAAGCCATCGCCGTGCTGCCGCTTTCAAACAATGACACGGCATGGCTGGCGGAGAAGGAAGATCGCATCAAGCTGGTGACGTTCACGGGTTCGGCCAAGGTGGGCTGGGAACTCAAGGCGCACTCGGGGCGCAAGCGCGTCCTGCTCGAACTGGGTTCGAATTCCGCGCTCATCATCCATGGGGACTGGCCCGACCTCGACGATGCCGCGATCCGTACCGCGCATGCCGCGTTCGGCCATGCGGGCCAGTCCTGCGTGAGTGTGCAGAGGGTATTCGTCGAACGCAGTGTCTTCCAGAGCTTTTTATGGAAGCTGGTGGAGTGCGCCGCAAAGCTGGTGGTGGGAAACCCGCTGGATGAGGCGACCGACGTGGGACCGCTGATTCGCCCCGGCGAAGCCGAGCGCGTGGAAGCGTGGATCAAGGAGGCCGTCGATGGGGGCGCCAAGCTGATCGCCGGCGGTGAGCGGCGCGGCCCGGTGGTGACCCCCACCATCCTCACCGGCACGGAGCGCGGCATGAAGGTGCGCGACGAGGAGGTCTTTGGCCCGGTGGTGTTGGTCGAGCCCTATGAGGACTTTGAGGAGGCACTGGCCGAAGTGAATCACTCGCGGTACGGGCTGCAGGCCGGTCTGTTGACACGGGATGCGGGGCGGATCCTGACCGCGTTCCGCGAACTGGAAGTGGGAGGGCTGATCGTGGGCGACACGCCCAGCTGGCGGCTCGATCCCATGCCCTACGGCGGCGTAAAGGACTCGGGCCTGGGACGCGAAGGCATCCGCTCCGCGATCCAGGAGATGACCGAGCCGCGCATGCTGGTGATGTCGGGCCTGCAGTAGTTGAGCCGCACACAGACTTAGGAGCGATACCTTTATGGATCTGGGACTCAAAGACAAAGTGATCCTTGTGACCGGCGGAGGCGCCGGAATCGGCGAGGGTATCTCCCGTGCCTGCCTGGCCGAGGGCGCACGCGTGGTGGTCGTCAGCCGGCGCTCGGAGAATGTGCAGCACTTCATGGCGGAGATGGAATCCTCCGGCGCAGCATGCACTCTGATCGAAGCGCACCTTGAGGATACCGATCGCTGCCGGGAAGCCATTGCAGAGGCGGAGCAGAGGTTCGGCGGGATCGATGGGCTGGTGAACAACGCGGGCGTGAATGACGGCGTGGGCCTGGAGTCCGGATCGGTGGAGAAGTTTGTTCACAGCCTGCAGAAGAACCTGATTCACTATTACGCGCTGGCGCACCACGCGCTGCCGGCGCTCAAGCGGTCGCACGGGTCGATTGTGAACATCAGTTCCAAGGTGGCGCTGACCGGCCAGGGCAACACCTCGGGGTATGCTGCGAGCAAGGGGGCGCAGCTTGCGCTCACGCGCGAGTGGGCGGCGGAGCTGCTCCCGCACGGCATTCGCGTGAACGCGGTGCTGCCCGCCGAAGTGATGACGCCTCTTTATCAACGCTGGCTGCAGACACTGGGCGACCCCGAAGCCAAGCTCAAGCAGATCACCGACAAGATTCCGCTGGGCAAGCGCATGACGCTCTCCTCGGAGATCGCCGCCGCGGTGGTCTTTCTGCTTTCGCCCACGCAATCCGGGCACACCACCGGGCAGCATCTGATCGTGGACGGCGGCTATGTGCACCTGGACCGCGCCCTCACGTAAGCAGGATTCGGTTGGTGGCGGAGCGGCCCGAATACACAAGGAGCGTTCATCATGGCTACGTTCAGTCCCGATGCAGCCGAAGCTTCCGTTGCGCGATCCGACTGGCCGCCGTTTCCGCTACTTTACGAGATCGACACGTGGATATGGCTCGCGGATCTGAGCCGCAAATACGAGCGCAACGTGGATCTGGGCACCGTGCCCGCGGCCGAATGGGACGCGATTGCCGGGTACGGATTCGATGCGGTGTGGCTCATGGGCGTGTGGCAACGCAGTCCGGCAGGAATCGCGATTGCCAATGAAAATGCCGGGCTCCTGGCGGATTTCCGGCGCGCGCTTCCCGACTTCGAAAGCCAGGACAATGCCGGCTCGCCTTATTGCATACGGGATTACGTGGTGGATGCGCATCTGGGCGGAGCAGGAGCGCTTGCGATGGCACGCGAGGAACTGTCCCGGAGGGGCATGAAGCTGATCCTCGACTTCGTGCCCAACCACGTGGCTCCCGACCATCCGTGGGTCAAGTCCCACCCGGAGTATTTCGTCCTGGGGAATGCGGACGATGCCATGCATGATTCCGCCTCGTTCCTGCCGATCGGCGGCACGGTCTTTGCCCGCGGACGCGATCCGAATTTTCCCGCATGGCCTGACGTGCTACAGCTCAATGCGTTTCACGCGGGACTTCGTGCCGCGGTGATGGAGACCCTGGTCTCGATTGCCGGGCAGTGCGACGGCGTCCGCTGCGACATGGCGATGCTTCCCGTGTCGCAGATCTTCGAGCGGACGTGGGGCGCACGGCCGGGACCGCGGCCGCAAACGGAATACTGGCGCGACGTGATTGCCGCCTTGAAAGCCCAATCGCCCGGGTTTCTCTTCATCGGGGAAGCTTATTGGGACATGGAGTGGGAACTGCAGCGCCAGGGATTCGACTTCTGCTATGACAAGAAGCTTTATGACCGCCTGGAGCACGGCAATGCGGAGAGCGTGCGGCTTCATCTCGGTGCGGATCTCGAGTATCAGCGGAAGCTGCTGCGCTTCATTGAGAATCACGATGAGCCGCGCGCAGCAGCAGCATTTCCAAATGCGAAGCAGCGCGCAGCGGCAGTGACGATCGCCACCCTCCCCGGCATGAGGATGTTCCACGAAGGGGAGTTCGAGGGGCGGAGGGTGAGGCCATCGGTCTTCCTGGGCAGGCGCGCGGAGGAGTTGACCGATCAGGATCTGCAGACGTTCTACGGAGAGCTGCTGAAGGCAGTGCATCAGCCGGCCTTCAGGATGGGCGCGTGGGCTTTGTGTGGCCGCAGCGGATGGCCCGACAACCTCAGCTATCAGAACATTGTGGCCTGGAGTTGGTGGCTGGGGGCGGAGAAATACCTGATCGTCGTGAACCTGAGCGACACCGTGTCGCAGGCCCATGTGCGGGTTCCATGGGCAGACGCCGGGGGTGGCCTCTGGAGCTTGAAGGACAGGATCAACGGAGAGACTTATACCAGGGCGGGGAACGAGTTGCGAGGGCCGGGGCTGTATGTGGAGCTCGATCCGTGGCAGTTCCATTTCTTTCACTGTGAGCGGAAAGCGGACGGCCAGGTTCCCTGACACGCCCCCGGGTGCAAAGTGGGTGTAGACTGTTCCCGCGACCCAGGTGTGGCGGGTTCCGGCTTCCGCCAGGCATCCTGCCTTCGGAGTGACCTGCAGACAACCCTGCAGCATCTGGCTGTCTCTGAGGCGAATATGTGCGCCGATTCCTCTTTCGCTGATGGCTCTCTGGACGTTTCGTACGCCCGCGCACCCCGCCAGGTTCTTCCCAGGTTTCTCGAGCGGGCGCCCCGCATGCTGGCTAAGACCACTGTGATCGGCGGTGCAGCCCTGGCTGGAGCCGCACTGCTGGGCACCGCCACGGCGGCGGCCATTCTTGCCGGCAATCGCAAGACGCGCGCCAACCGGCTGCGCGGCAGAACCGTGCTTATCACCGGCTCATCCCGCGGCCTGGGGCTGGCGATGGCCGAGGAGTTCGCACGCCTGGGCGCGCGCATCGTCCTCACCGCCCGCGATGGCGAAGAACTGGAGCGGGCGCGCCACATCCTTCTGGAGCGCGGCGCCGCCAGCAGCGGCGATCTCCTCACCGTTCCCGCCGACCTCTGCAAGCACGAGGAAGCCGAGTA
>Ga0335069_10007461_pt1 | contig 15792 bp, 34 predicted proteins | sample Lox_Sample_11_FD_206714 | JGI IMG/M metagenome (GOLD analysis project Ga0335069, IMG submission 206714) | Soil microbial communities from Loxahatchee National Wildlife Refuge, Florida, United States - Lox_Sample_1.1 | ecosystem: Environmental > Terrestrial > Soil > Wetlands | place: USA... | reverse complement strand
GGTTGCCTCGGGGACTTCACTTGATTCTTGCGAAGATTCCCCTTCCGTTGTTCCCCAATCGTCCTCAAACGGGTCATCGGGTTTATTACGCGGCATAGTTCTACTTCTCCTCTCTTTGATTTAACTGCAAACTTTTACTCTTCAAGCAGGGGACCTGCGGCATATTTTCTTCCGGGGTGTCTGTATAGACGGCAATTATCAGAACATTGGTGTATGGGAAGAAAGGGACAGGTAGCAACATACATTCCAGTTTTTCCAGCACAGTGAGACCGGCAACTTTTGCGGCTCTTAAAAGACTGGCCACAATGCGGACAAAGCCATGCAAAGTTTGTGACCGTTCCGCCTTCTTCGATTGCAACATAGATAGGCTCCCAAGTTAGTCCGGGGGAAAAGGTGTAGACTTTTCCCGCGATAGTCTTAGTCCTCACTGAAACTCAAAGCCGGGGATTCTCCGGCCTAGCATCCCTTCCCAGTCAAGGACTAACAGTTCGGCTCGAATCTGGATAGAGAGCGCATCCCAAGGTTTTTTGGATAACTCATAGAAGTTTGCTCCGACTCCTAGAGTGCCATTCAAAAGAGCGTAACGCTCCGTTTTCGTGGCAACATCCCAAAAGTTGCGGTATAGCCTAACTTTAGTGTCTGCGTCCATTCCGCCGATTCCTAGAGCGCGACTTTGCGCGGGTCAAATTTCGGGTCAGCAAGCATTTTCATTTGGAGTTTGAGAAGGGTGAGCGCGGCGGTCTGTAACTGGATTACGTCTGTATGTGAAGCCGGTCGGGATTCATCAAGGATGCGGAAAAGAGTGCGCGGCTGTAAGTCAATCAATCGCGCAACTTCCGCGACTGTGAAACCGAATTTCTTGACCGTTTCATACGCTCTCAGGAATTGCGTTAGGCGGGTTGCTTGTGCTGATTTGCTGATTCTATCGTTATGTGACATAGGCTCCTCTGGCTGAAAGTGTGACAATAGGGACAGTTTATGTCAATAAGATTATTGTGTGAAAACCATTTCGTCCCCGTCCTTCGACATTGCCTTTGCGAGACAGCTTATCAACTCAATAGCGCGGCTCTTCGCCTTCGTTTTGCGGTTGCCGTTGACCGCCCCGTACTTCCATTCAAGGACCGCGCAAGTCTTTTTCATAAGCACATAGCCGGTTCCATGCAATCCCGGCTGACCTTTCATAATGTGTTCTATTTCTTTGGAGTGGTCCTCCGAGATTTTTACTTCTATGTCGGCTTCCGCTGGCCGGTAACTGATTTTTCCCAAGTTGATACGCTCCCATTTGCGGATTGCGGTCATAATCATTTCCGGGTCCTTAACCGCGATTGTGAACCAGATAAAGCGCCGCAAGAATCCGTTTCGCTGCCAGTCGGCATAATGCCGTTCAAAGCAATCCGTTGTTATTCCGCCGATGACACAGGACCGCGCCTTAAGCCGTGGCATTCGCGGGTCCCCTCCCGGTCCGGTTCCGTATCCCTCGCTAATCAGCGCTTTGATAATCCCTTCAAGATTGGAAGCGGTTGCAGGGTGACGCTGATAGATTTTCTCAAATTCCCCGAAGCCAAGACAGGTGTAGCGCTTCGAGACAAATTCATCCTTCATCTTGAGCCATTGCTGCACGTTCAAATCGGAGAGGGTGAGAGCATCGGTGTGACTATTCAAGGCGGCTTCAATGATTGTTGTTTTGAAACTTCCGGGGGGACCGACTAGCATCACTCCCCCGCGTTCTTCAAACGGTCCTCGCACGTATTTTGTATCTGCGACCGCATCTAAAAACTCAATCAAGGTTGTTGCTTCTAGCGGCTTCAAGGATTGTCCCTCAGAAGGAATTTGAATACCGGGGCAAAGATTAACAAGGTGCATTAACTCGCGTCAAGTGCATCTGTCAACGATTATTCACACGCAATCCACAATACTGCTACTGTGTTACATGATTACTACTCCGCATACAACCCGCCCATATACCCTCTTTATACCGTCTAGTACTTCCGTACTACGGGGGGGGAGTACATTCTAGTACTGGGGGGAGTAGTCCTGTGAATATCGCCTGTGAACCTCGGGTACTTTACATGGACTTCGTTAATCTAAGTGCTTAGATTAATTACGAAGATTAGGCGAAGATTTGCGTTTTTTAGCACTACATTGCTACGAAAAGTCAAGTGAAAAATGGAAAAGCGTGAAAATAGTTGCCAAGGACGGAAACCATTAGAAAAAAATGAACGTGTCTCTAAGCGCTTCCTATTGAGAAGTTTTTTAAACCGTTTTAATACAGGCGAAAAACGCTATGAAACAGTATTTATGTAGTAAAACTTAGTGCATTTCCGGTAAAAACTGTACTGATGTAGCACTAAAGTAACTATTGGAGCATCCCGAAAAATGTTAACAACTCCCCCTATGATTAACGGACCGAAATGTGACTAAGTGAAAGAGCGATAGGAACGCGGCTTGAGGAGAGTTGGCCGGGGGAAGGGCAAGGCTGGCTCTCCTCTTGAAAAACGGGGGAACAATGCAACACTGGCGTACAACTTTAGCGGGAAGCCTTTTGATTCTCGGAGCGGCTGTCAATGCCGCAGCACAACTGGCGCAAGGTCATCCGGTTGATTGGGTGACGGTCGGCGGCGCGGTTACGGGTGGCATCGGTCTTATTAAGGCGGCGGACGCGAAAGCCGTTTGATGGGTTTGCTTTCCATTCTCGCTGGCGCTCTCAATCCGGTTGACGCGATTGAGGAGATAAAGGACGGAAGTCTCAAGCGCCAAATGGAAACGGTTGGAATCTCCCTCCTGTGGTCCCAGTACATCACCTTCCTTTATGAGACTAGTAAAGCAATTAAGGGCAGTTTTCTTCTTGGGATGTTTTCTCCTGTATTCCGCTCACTGGCGGCTAGCGCATACACCCTTCTTGCTGATGAGAGTGTCGAAAAAGTCGTATTGCTATCGGTGTCGAAAGAGCTAGTAAACGATAAGGATTTGTTGGACTCAATTCAGTACTCCTCAAGAGGAGAGAAAGGTAAAAAGTAGGCTATGAGCATCAAAACCATTTTCAGTTCGTTTTTTAAGACAGTCGGACACTTCCTAGAGGAAGTATTCGGCAATACAAACGTTGAAGCGAAAGTCAACGCAACCCTTAACCTTCTTACTCCCGCAGCGGTCGCGCTGGCGAATCTGGCCGGGGGAGCCGAAGCCGGTCCGCTGGTCACGGCGGCGGTCTCACAATTCCAAGCGGACTATGCAACGCTGTGCTCTATCGTGCAGGGAAGTTTCCCGGCTCCGGGGACCAACGCGGCGGGAATCCTTAAAGGTATCATTACCAGCTTGCAGCAAAATGTTGGGGTGTTCTTGAAGGATGCCGGTATCAAAAACTCCGCGCACTTCTCGGAGATTCAAACCTATGCAAACTTCTTCTTGAATGAGACTAGCGCAATCCTCGAAGAGTTTGTTTCCTTGGAGACTGGCGCTCCGGCTCCCGCTGCTCCCGCTGCTCCCGCTCCCATTTCGATGACCGCGAAAGTTGAACCGGCTCCGGCTCCCGAAGCCGCCGCTCCTGCTCCGGCTCCCGTTCCTGATGAAGCCAGAGTGACCGGACAAACCGCCGCGCCGCTCCCGGCTCATGTTCCGGGGACGACAACGAAAATGATTTGATTTTTGTGAGAGGGGAGCGGAAGTAATCCGCTCTCCTGTCATAGATAAAAAGAAAGGGGAAAAACGAAAGTGGCCGAAGATTCTGTAATCCTAACTTGGAACGTTACAAACTGGGTGACGGTCATCATTATGGCCGCAGCCGGTTTTATCGTTCTCGGGTTTATACAGAAGCTAGTGGCAAAGCAAAGAGCGAACGCAGCCGCAGCATCCGCAGCAGCGGCGGGAGCGTAAACCCTTGGCTATTGTCAATACGCGACTGTTAAAAAACCCTGCCAACTGGGTGATTGTCCTTTTGATGCTGGTGATTGCTGGTATTGCCGGTCACTTGGCTCTCGCCTATTTTGGAGTGGCTCCCGCAGAGGATACGAGCACGAAAACCGTTCCCGAGCAAATCACTCCGTCAACTTCTCCCGTCAACTTGAAATGGGACGGGACGTTTAACCCGACTCCGGTCGGCTGACCGCTTCCCGCCGTTTCCTAGCGTGTTGTAGAAGCAAAATTCACAGTCCTTCGGGACCGTATGAAAAGGAAAGGAAGTCGCAATGCCAAATCCTACAGGCGGTCAAAAAGCGGGAGCAGGGCAAACCGGGGGAAGTCCTTCTCCGGCCAGCATCAACCGCGCTCAGCGCATGGCAGTACTTCACAACTCCATCGAAATGACTCAGCAGATTTTTTCGCAGCAACTCGCAGCCGGTCAGACGCAAGTCAACATCGCGCCGCGTAACGTTGGACTGGTGAAGAAATTTCTCGTCAATATTCAAGGGACGGCAAACAATACGGACGGAGCGAATACGGCAAACCTGTCTGACTTCGGTTTGTCGAATTTGCTGTCCCAAGTTGTTTTCACCGACCTCAACAACAACATTCGTATTCAAACCTCCGGCTGGCACTTGGCACTCCTGCAAGCGCTTAAGATTCAGTGGCCGATGACCAGCGCAATCCTTTCCAGTGCCTTGCAGCAATTCTCCGGGGACATGGGTGCGGATTGGAACGTCATCACTGCTCCGACCGGCATCGCACACGGAGCGTCAAGCGCCTTCAATATGTGGTTTGAAGTGCCGCTTGCGTATTCCGATGATGACTTGCGCGGCGCGGTTTACATGAACGTTGTGAACGCGGTCGCGCAGTTGACGCTCAACCTCAATCAGAATCCCTTCGCGGCTGCGGGTGTTGATTCGACTCTCGCGGTCTGGAAAGGCGCGGCTGGCAACATTTCCGCCGTCACGGTCACGGTCTATCAGGTTTACCTTGACCAGTTGCCGGTTGACCCGAAGAGCGGACAGCCGATTCTCCCGATGCTTGACCTTTCCACGGTCTATGAGTTGAAAAACTCCACCTTCGGACCGTTCACGGTCTCGCAGGACAACCCGATGCCGTATGCCAACTTCCGCGACTTTCTCAGCACTTTTATGATTTACAACTCGAATCCGGCAGCGGACGCGGGGCGTAACATCGGAAGTGACGTGAACTATGTCGCGCTTCAGTCGGCAAACTTCACGAACATCTGGAAGTATTCTCCGCAGTTTTCCGCGCTGAAAACCCGGTCAATGCTAGCAATGGACTTGCCAGCGGGGACGTATTATTTCTCCTCGCGCCGCAAGCCAATCTCCACGACGACCTACGGCAACATGCAACTTATCAACAATCCCTCGACCGCAGCGACCGGCAATTACACGCTGGTCGGCTATGAGGACTTCGCCAACGTCAACACCTTGCTGAACGCAGGTTCGCTGGCCGGGAGCTAAACGCTCTCTGACAGTTGAATGGGGGGAGATAACTTTGCGGTGTCTCCCCCTCCACTAAAGAGAGGAGAAGTGAAAGTGAATGACGGCTTGATTACCAATGTGCTCTCGTGGGGGACGCACCCTACTTACTCCGAAGGCACAGCAATCGAATGGTTTTGGGGTGCGGTGCTTATCTTCATCATTGCCTTTCTCTGGTCAAGGGTAGTGAGTGAGATTAAGTAGCGTTTCGATGTAGCAGTAAAAAATCTCGCAAGTCGAAAGGGACAAAAAGCAATGAAAAGCTGGCATGGAATTCTTATCGGGTTGATTATCGGTTATGTCCTCGGGATTTATTTCCCCGGACCCGGAGCGAAGTTGAAGTCCACTGTGAGCGGCGCGGTCGGCGCGGCGGCTTAGGAGTAATCCTGTGTCTCAATCCAGCGTGATAGCCTTCGGTGTGCTGGTTGGTTTCATCGTGTTCATTACTTTGCGCGGTGAGATACCGGCATACCGGAAAGTAGTGGGGATATAAAACATGGCTTTTGTTTTCCTCATTGTCGGCGCGGTCATCCTGATAGCGGGTGTCAGGGGAACTCAAGATGACCTATTCAAGCTGGTACAGGGAGACTTCGACCCGTCCTTGCAGCAAGCCGGACAATCCAGCTTCATTCCTTGGATACTGGCAATCCTTATCATCGGCGCGGTTGGATACGTCAAGGAACTGCGACCGTTGTCACACGGCTTCATGGCTTTGATTATCATTGCAATGATTATCAAGGCTTTCAAATCCGACCCGAATTTGTTTCAGGAATTCAACTCCGCTCTCGGCATCAATCCGCAGACCGGACTCTGAGAAAGGAAGAAAGGAAAACATGGGTGACAAACTCATCGAAAGCGTAACAACGATTGCGGTTGCCATTATTGGAATCGCTATCATTGCCGTGCTGGTCTCGAAGTCGGCAAACACGGCGGGAGTCCTTCAAGCGGCGGGAACGGCTTTCGGCAATGACATTACGGCGGCTGTCTCGCCGGTCACTGGCGGAACGTTCAACTTCGGCGGCGGCGCGGCTCTTCCCAACGTACTATAGGGAGCGGCGCGACCGCTAGAAAGGAAGTGCGAAGTGAGACAAGCAATCTTGCATACATCCGATGCGGCTAGAGGCTATCTGGTCCGTCCGACTTGGGACAGCGGTCCCTATTCGCATCGTTTAGCGCCAGCCGCCGACATCAACGGAGGAGCGGAGGAGTTTGTCTTTGAAACTCCCTTCGAGAATCCCGTCTATCTCTTCCGGGGACCGGGGCGGCTTGCCGGTCAGTTATTGCCGTTTGGCGGCGGCGCTCCGTCTATTTCCCTGCATCAACTCTACGCGAGACAGGGCACTCCGATTCTCACGGAGAATCCCTACGCTCAAACGGAGTCCAATGCAATCAACGGGGAGGGGGTGTACGTTGGCTGAGTCTTTGGAACGTGCAACCGAATTTGTGAGCAAGCACAAAGCCGCTCTTGGAGTCGCGGGAGCGGCAGTTGTGCTCTGGCTTTTGTTGCGCGGCGGCTCTTCGAGCGGCGCTTCTTCGAGTGGCGGGGGAAGTGCGGCGCAAATCGCACAGCTTCAAGCCGCTCAAAACGTACAGATGGCGCAACTGCAAGCACAGCAAAACGCACAAGTCCTAGGCGCTCAAGTGCAGCAGAACAACACGAATGCGGCTCTGGAAGCGACACAAAGCCAACTCGAAGAGCAACTCGCGGAAGCCGGACTTTCCGCGAATGTTCAGAACACAAAGACAACTTCAACTCTCGCTCTCTATAAGGACTTGATTGACACGGGAGCGAAACAGCAGCAAGAGCAACTCAGCGCCGAAAGCACGCTGGCAAGTCAGATTATTCCGAAGTTGAATAGCCAGCATTACAAAGATACTTATCTAAACGCTCTCGCTCTGGTCACTGGTCAGGGCAACATCGGTTCCTACAATCAAGCGACTTCTTCGGAGCAAATCGCATCCGACCTTTCGCAAGCGTCCATTGTCAACGGCATCACTGGCGCGGTCGGTTCGGTTGGCAAATCGGGAGGAGGGTTGCTCTCTTCGCTTTTCTGAGAGCCTAGCCATGAGTCCTGAAACGAAAAAGACGCTCATCTATGGCGGAGTAATTAGCTTCGCGGTCGGAGCCGGTCTCTATATCTGGTCACGCTATGAGGACCAGAAAAACGGCTCCGCCGCTCCCGCCAGCCAGCAAACGGACCAGACAGCCCAAGCGCAAGCCGATGCGGCGGCGGCGGCTCAGGAAGCCTCTCTCGCGCAATTAGCGTCCTTTAGCAGCGCTCAACTGGCTCCGGTATCCCTTGGGACCGAAGCGCCGCATGATGACTTTTCAGCGGAGATTGCCGCGATTCTCAAGGCGGTCAATCCGGCTCCCCCGGCTTCGACAACTCCAACAACTCCTCAGCCGCCAAACCCGCCGACAACGGTCACAGACGGCTCTCCGCATAATCCACCAAAAGCGGTCGGTCCCATTCGGGAGAATCCAAAAAACACCATCCTGCAATTTAAGGTTGCAGCGACCGGAGACAGTTACTAATGCCCTTGAAAGTTGTGCGCGACCGCTTCACAAGTTATTCAACGGAAGGGCGGCTCTATCTGGACACCTTCTTCCAGTGTTTTACGCTAGAGCCGCGCCGCTCCCGCGAATTCGGGAAGCCGTTTTGTATACCGGAAGGAATTTATCTCTATGAAGTCCGACGCTCTCAGCATTTCCAGCGTGACGTGATTTGCATTGACCTAGTTCCCGGCTTCACGAGCATAGAAGTGCATCCGGGGAATTTTCCGAAGGATACTCACGGCTGTACGCTGGTCGGCATAACGCAAGGTGAGGACTTTATTGGTCACAGCGAAGAAGCGTTCGACCGGCTTCTACAGAGAATTGTTCCTCGCGGAACAATCCAGTATGTAAATGAGGGATGAGCCATGAGCACAGTTTACAACCCGCTCGCAAGCGGAGAAGCGCTCCTCAATTCTTTCAGCACTTCTCTTTCTCCATCCCCGGTCCCCGACAACGGCATTTCCCCGGAGTCAGTCGCATCCTCGCTCAACATCGCTCCCGGTGTGGGAAGTATCGTGAACTTAGGAAACAATGTCGCGGGAGCGGTTGCAGGCGGCGCGGTCGGCCTAGGCGGTCTCTCAATTTCGCGTGTTGTCGCTCTTCTTCTCGGGTTGCTTCTCATCGGCGGCGGGATTATCATGTTTCGACCGGAGATTGCAACTGAAGCGGTGAAGGCAGCGGCAGCGTGACGGAAGCGGTCGCAATCAAGGTCCTACTGGGGATTGTCCTTGCGCTACTAGGCTACATCTGGAAAGAGAGTCGCAAGTCCGCTAATGGCATCGGCGCGAAAGTCTCCAAGATAATCGCGTTACTTCAAGAAAAGGAAGATACAAGGGAGGGACGCCAGCGCATCACAAACCTTTTCTTCAAATAGACAGGGGGACCGTAACATGCTGTCACTTGAAGAGCGATTGAAGCTGAGGGAAGAGTTACGGGTTAAGCTGGATACCTATGACGCGATAATCAGGCGCTTACAGCAAGAAAAAATGATTTTATGGCAGCAAGAAATTTGGAATGAATGCGAGTTGAGGAAAATCGAGAGGGGGGAACATGGGTAGCCAAGTGATTCAACTGAGACCGGGATTGACCGGGATTGCCGATGACGAACCGAAAGAGGGACGGAAGGTTATCAGTTTCCAGCCTCTTGTTTTTGCGACCGGCTTGGAGATTTACGAATTCAACTCGCAGCAACTCGGCAATCAGCCGCTCTCTTCGGTTCAATCCTGCTACATTGACGCACAGGATGTTAGTTCCACGGTCGCGGGAGCACAGTCACTCATTGTCACAGTTGGAAGTCCGCAAAACTCCAATCAGTTCGCTGGCGGTCGGCAAATCCTACTTTCCATCCCCGGCAATGCCACAAATCCCGCTCCCAACATCGGACCGAATCCGCTGCAAGGATTTTTCCTGCTCCCCGCTGCAATGCCTTTCGACATAAAAGTTTCGTGCTCCATCAATCTTGTTGGGACCGTCAATCTTTTCCTCTACAACTTCAACGTGTTTTTTCTTGGCCAGAAATATGCTAAGGATTTGATGAAGTCTCTGCAAAAGAACTCGCACATCAACGCGGGGAAATAAATGCCGCCTAGTTTCATTGCCAGCATCGAAGCGGTACGGAGCACTTACGTAGCGCCGCCGAATAACAACTCCACTACGGGAGCCGCTGGCGGCGCAACTTCGATTGACACAACCGGAGCGACTCTCCTAGTCGCGGTTGTGAGAGCAAACGGCTCTGGTGCTTCAATCTCTGACTCGGAAGGAAATGTTTGGACCTACGGAGCGGAATTCGGACCGGGAATAACGAGAGTCCGGCTGGCTTGGGTTTTCAATCCGTTGACCAGTGCAACGCACACCTTCAATCCGACTTCCAACGAAGGCTCAGCCGATGTTTTTGCGTTCGGCGGCTCCGGCACATGGGCACAAACGGAAATGGATGGAGCCACTATAACCTCTCCGGGGACCAGCGTGACAACCGACTCTATCCCGACAACGGACTTTGATGTTGTGATTGCCGGTCTCTCTTCCAACGGCTCTATCTCCGGGGGAACGGTCCTAGGCGGATTCTCCGGGGGAATCCCCGGTGAACCGGCCAACGCTCTTCCTCAGCAGTTGAGTGGAACTCCCGAAGTAGGGATGGGAGCCTATCTCATTTCTCCGGGCGGCTCAACTGACTGTAGCTTTGTTTCACTAACTAATAACGCTGACTGGATATGGATAATCGGTTCATTTACGCTGACCGGTGCGGCTCCCTCTGGTGGCGGTTGCGGTCCTTTGCCTATCTTCCCGCAGATGATAGACTGGTCAAAACTTTGGGAGGATGCACAGGGATGAATAAGCCGCCGACCGGAATCGCAATGATGCTCAAGGCAATGGGCATTGAATTCGACCCGAAAATGTTTGAGACTGTAGCGCTGGCGGTCAAGGAAATTCGGGACCGCTTGCAGCGCATCGAAGATAAATTAGACCGTCAAAGTCCTTCGGTTTGCGGTTTGTGCGGGGAACAACTCGTGCATAACTGCAAGCTAGAGGACCTTGGCGGTCATTCCATTTCCGCAGTAACTTCAACGAAGGAGACACCGCAAAATGGCACTAACCGAAGCTGAAAAGAAAATCCTCGAAGAGCTAAAGGCGAAGGAAGGCGACTCCGAAGAGGAGAAGTCGAAGCGCCGCGCCGCGTGGATTGATGAACAAATCGAGAAGGAGAAGAAGGCGAAGGAAGAGGAAGCGAAGAAGAAAGAAGAAGAGGAGAAGAAGAAGAAGGAAGAAGAGGAGAAGAAGAAGAAGCGCTCCCGGCTCTTCTAAATTCCATTATGGGACGCAAGCCGAAAAATAAAGCCGCCATTTCCGCCGCTCCCCCTTCCGCTCCCCCGGATGAAGAAATTTTCGATGAGGAATCGGGGGAGCCGGAGAAGCCAGCCGCCGCCGCTCCCGAAGAGCATCACGAAGAGCCGCCGCCGACTCCGGTCAATTTCTCGCCGGAGCCGGAGCCGGAAGTGGAGCAAACAACCGAAGAAGCGCCGCGCCGCAAAGAGCGGAAGCCCTACACGAAGAAGAAGAAGAGCCGCGACCGGGAAGAAGAAAATTCCGGCGAAAATATCTCCAAGATGCTCCGCGAGTGCCACGATATGCTCTCAGCATTGACTGGCATCCCTGAGTTGCTCCTAGCTCAAGAGGAAGCGGATAAGATGGGGGATGCTATCGCGGACGTACAGGCTCTCTACCCTGATGCCGGTTTTATCTCTCCGGAGATTGCCGCGTGGTCACGGCTGGCAATGGTAGGAGTTGTTGTCTACTGGCCGCGCATTGTCCTGATTCGGAAACGCTTGAAGGAAGAGGAAGCCAAGAGGGATATTAACGTTACTCCCATTAGTGCCTCTTCCGCTGCTGTAGGACAGTAGCGCTAAAACATGCTAACAACAACACCCCCGCTCCCGACTTCTTCCGACCGGCTTACGATTATCGGCGCGACCGGTTCAGGGAAAACGGTTGCGGGGGTGTATCACCTTTCCATGATGGATTTAAATGCTCGCCCTTGGGTGATTTTCAACCTCAAGGAAGATGAGCACATCAACGCGATTGAACCGGCACGGCACCTTCCGCTTGACTACAAATTCAAGTCGAAGGAAGAGGGAATTATTATCGTGCATCCCCGCACGGGTGAGGAAGAGCAAGTCAATGACTTCCTTGAGGAGATTTATCAGCGGCGCAATGTTGGAGTATTCATGGATGAGCCGGACCTAGCGAACCGCTCCAACGCTTTTATAGACATTCTCCGCAAGGGACGCTCCATGCGGATACCGGTCATTACTCTGACGCAGCGACCGGTTGATGTTTCGCGCTATGTTTTCTCTGAAGCCAGCTTCATCCGTTGTTACTATTTGAATGATGACCGCGACTGGCAGACCGTTGAATACTTCACTCCATTCAACGGAGAAATGCCGCTCGAAAAATACCAATCGTTTTATTATCAGGTAGGGGACCGGGAGCGATACTGGCTCCTGCAACCGGCTCCCCCGGTCGAAGAAAGTCTTGCGAAAATCAAGGCGCAACTAGCGCGAGAAAGGCGGTTTATATGAGAAGGGTTGCAGTACTCACTCTGGCTTTGCTTTGCGCGGCGGTCGCGTTCGCTCAGGCTCCGCAACAAGGGAACGGTCAAGCGTATCCGGAGGAGCGGGGACCATATCAGTCCGGGCAATATCTCGTGTTGCCGGTTGCCGCGACTCCAATGGTTCCCTACGGCTCCGCGTTTCCAAACACAGCAACGGGGACAACTCAGTACTTCTACTGGATTGTTACTAATGACGTTGACAACGGTCTCTCTTCTCAACCTGCTGGTCCTTTTGTTGTCGGCAACGGTCCGGCTTCTCTTTCCGCGACCGCATCAAACACAATTCAGTGGCAGCTCTTCATGCTCCCGCTCACGTATGGGATGCCGTCCGGCACAGCGGCTTCCTATGGAGGAAGTCCTTTAGTGACCAACAATGTCACTTATGACATTCTTGAAACATCAACTTCGGTTCCGCCAACTGGCGCTTGCAACTGTGCGGTTGCAACTGGCTTGACGAACTCTTCGGTCAAAGACACGGGAAGCTATAGTTCTTATACCGTGGCAGTTTTTAGCTGGCCGAATGGATACCCAACGCAAGGGGATGCGGTCGGCTTCGGTCCAAAGGGATTACTAGTTGACCTTGGCGCTCCGTCCGTTAATCCCGTGGCAAATTGCGCGACCGCTGGCACGAATGGCAATGCGGCTTATTATACGGACGCAACGCACATCGGCTGTGATTCGCAGTGGTTTTTTACCGGCTCCGGCCAGTTTGGAGCATCAGGGATAGGAAGCTATCTCAATCTCACTTTCCTGCAAAACTTCGGAGAGCCGTTTTGTAATGTCGCGGGTGTTGCCGGTCTAGTCTCTACAACAAATCTCCGGCTGTGCGCGGAGAGTAACACAGCGGCGGGAAGTCTAGGTCTCTGGCACGCTTGGAACTTTGTCGGCTCCCATGATGATATTTTCGCAGTGTTCTCTTCCTTCCAGAATACGTCCGGTCCGACCGGCATCAACTTTACGGCTTCCCGCCCCAACATTACCGCGACTCTCGCGGGTACTGGCTTCGGCGCGGCTGGCGGCTCTCACAGCGTAGGAATCGTGCCCGACCCCGGAGCGACTCCGCACACTCCGGCATACTATCTAGGGGATGACAATGCTTTCCACAATCCGGCTTCAATTTCTCCCGGCACCATCGGAGGCACACCTGTTACGCAGTTTCAAATCCTCATTGGAAGCGCCGGTTATAGTTGCTCCGGGGACCAGAATGTATGCGGATTTACGCTCACTTGGCCTACCAGTTGGGCGGATTCGTCATATAGCGCGGTCTGCAATCCTACAGGACCTAGCAATACATCGGGGAGCGAGAGCCTAACTTACGGCGGCTCCGGCTCTCAGACGACAACACAAATCAATGTCTACATTGTCAGTAATGGCGCAAGCGGCGGTACTTACAGCGGCTTTGTGTGCTGGGGATGGCATCAATGACTTTCGGTCTTAAGGGATTCTCCGACGCTCCGTATATCTGGACAGGGATTATCTTGATTCTGGTCGGCACGGCTCTGTGGATATACGGAGACAAGGTGAAAGGCGCTCTTTAACAAAAAGATGGGGTGTGACAGTGTAGCACTAAAAACGCTCGCACCCCATCAACCTTCCTAGTACTAAAGTACCTTGACATGCGCTGTCGCCTTTGACATACTCTGTCATAGGAGGCACCGCAATGTTTGACTTATGGTATTCAGAAGGGCCGGGAACATCCCGCTATCGTGTTTTGATTAAGGCTTCCAAGGAAGAGTGCGAGGCGTTCAAACTTCGCTTTTCTTGGAGCTATTCCGTTTGGGAAATTTTGCCGCATGATGAGCTAGGGGGTGTCCAGTGAAAATCCTGATTATTGGTCACGAGTCCGGTCGCATCGAAACGGAGACAAATGGCTCCGAGAATTCCGTTCTTTGCATTGAAACAAACGCTTGCGTAGAAGCCGGGGAGATTGACTTAACCGGCTATCGCATCAAGCGCATCTTCCTTAATCACGATAAAAACACAGTCCGCATTTTTATCCAAAAGGAGATAAGCCGTGCAAAATAATCTTCTATCGCGCATCGAAAAATATATCCACTCCTACGTTTCCTTTGCCGTACCGGAAATGGCGCTCCCTATCGCGCTATGGGTGATGGGGACGCACATCTTTCAAAACTTCGATTCGTTTGCTTACCTTGTCATCACTTCGACAACAAAGCGCTCCGGTAAGACGCGGCTCTCGGAGATTATTTCCTTTATGGCTTCCAACCCGCTCAACTTCTCCGCTATGACTCCATCAACGCTCTTCCGCGTCATTAATCCGCCGACCGGGAGCAACACGAATGACGAAGGACAGGTTTGGAGCAAGGAAGCCGGTCAGTGGGTTGACTTTGTTCCCCCTACAATCGTTTTTGATGAAGCAGAAGCGCTCTCTTCGGAAGCGGCGGGAACTATGCGGAGCGTGTTGAATGCCGGATACCGCAAGGGACAATCCGTTCCGCGCACAGTTGGAAACGAAGTCATACACTTCAAGGTTTATTGCCCGAAGATTTTTATTCTCATCGGGGACGTTTATGACACGCTCCGCGACCGGTCAGTTGTCATCACCATGCGCCGCGCCGAAGCGCCGAAGCGTTTCATCTATGAAGCCGCGCAGAAGGAAGGCGCGGTTCTTCGGGATGAGATACCGGATTTACTAGCGCCGAAACTTGAAGAGATTCGGACTCAGTATGAAGCGGAGCAAATCCCCTTCCTCTCCGACCGCGAAGAGGAAATTTGGCTCCCGCTCTTCGCTATCTGCTCCGCTCTTTTTCCCGACCGGCTCCGCGACTTGCAGCGTGTTTGCTCCGACATTTCCGCTATGAAAACGGCGGACAGTCAAGCTTACAAAGAGTTGGACGCTCACGAGAGCCAAGGTGAACTATTCGAGTACGCGGAGAAAGCGGTCTGCGATTTGTTCCGCGTGATGAGCGGTCGCAAGGTTATCTCCTCTTCGGAAGCGGTTGAGCAAATGAAGCGGCTTGACATTGCGCCGTGGAGAACATACAAAGGCTCTGGTCTTGACCAGCACAACCTTGGAGACTTGCTTGCGACTCTCAAGGTCCGGTCGGTCAGTGTTCGCATACATGCGAATCCCGGCCAAAAGGGAAGCGTATTGCGCGGCTATCGGCTGGCGGATATTCTCCCCATTGTGCAAGAAGTTGCGCCAGAACTGACAAAGAGTGTCAACGCTGTCCCCGCTGCCATTCGTAACAATGTAGCACTAAAATCCACTAAAGGAGGAGCACGGTAAAATGAGCAATATGACCAGACAAGAAGCCTTGCGGTTAATCGGCAATCTTATCAACGCTGAGATTCAAGTCACGAAGGAATCAAACACGCGGCGCGGTCTCACGAAGAAAACCGCGAAATGGGAGCGTGAAGCGGCGGAAGAAATTTTCCGTCACCTGCAAGCATTCATGGGCGGAGAGTATGAAAGAATTACCGACCTTGAATGGCACAAGATAGACAGCATCGGCATGGGAGGACAATTATGAAAACACTGACACTCATTATTGCGACGGCGCTTCTCTCGGGTTGCGCCGCTCGCAAAAACTTCAAAGACACTTGCGGTTACTATCAGGGTTGCACAGCCGCTCCGCAACTTCGCATCGGAAAAATTCCTGTGAAGGTGAGTGTTACTCACTCGCCAACACACTCGCGCAAACGTTGACGAAAGAGTAACCCCAGAGAGCTTTCGCCTTTTCTTCGCTCGCGCTCTGGGGGGG
>Ga0335069_10007460_pt1 | contig 15793 bp, 8 predicted proteins | sample Lox_Sample_11_FD_206714 | JGI IMG/M metagenome (GOLD analysis project Ga0335069, IMG submission 206714) | Soil microbial communities from Loxahatchee National Wildlife Refuge, Florida, United States - Lox_Sample_1.1 | ecosystem: Environmental > Terrestrial > Soil > Wetlands | place: USA: Florida... | reverse complement strand
GGCAGCTCCGATCGCACGACGCGGTTGCTCGATCTCGATTTGCGTGTTGGCGATTACAAGCTCGACAACACGCACAAGATCGAAGGCCAGCGGGAGTTCGGCCGGCGCGGATTCGAGCCACCCGCGAACATTCCGCTGGAGAACGATTCCGATGCGCTGGCGGTTGCGCTCTGGCTGGAGACCGACCGGCACTACAAGGACGCCGTTCAACGCTACGAAGCGGTGAAGACGAGCGGCAACCTGCGCAAGACCGACGGCACGCCGAAGCACGATGAAGACGATTTCTCGAGGGCTCCAGCGGAGAGGTACTCGGAACCGATCGGCGATCTGAACTTCGACCGCAAGGCGTGGGAAGACAAGGTTCGCGCCTATAGTCGCCCTTTCGCCGTGCTCTATGACTCGGGTGTCGAGGGTTCTGCGACTGCCAGCGGCGAAATTGAAACGCGGCGTTACGTGAACAGCGACGGCAGCGTCATCCGCATTTCTTCGCCGTTCTATCGCGTGATGATCACCGCCTCGATTCGTGCCGAGGATGGCGAAATTCTTCCCCTGCATCGTGACTGGATGTCATTCACGCCGGAAGGCCTGCCGAGCGACCTCGAAGTCAGCAGGACAGTCATCGAAATGCTGAACATCCTGCTAAAGCTGCGTAATGCACCCGTGGAGGAGCCTTATACCGGTCCGGCGATTCTGTCCGGCCGCGCCTCCGCCGTGTTCTTCCACGAAATCTTCGGGCACCGCATAGAAGGCGACCGCCTGAAGAACGACGAAGATGCGCAGACCTTCAAGAAGCGCATCGGTCAGCCGGTACTGCCGCCGTTCCTGTCGGTCTACTCCGACCCGACGGTGAAAAAGATCGGCAGTACAGAGGTCGTCGGCTATTACCCGTTTGATGACGAGGGGGTGAAGGCGCGCCGTGTGACCGTGGTGCAAAACGGAGTGTTCAAGAGCTTCCTGACTTCGCGCTCGCCGATCACCGGTTTCGTCGAATCGAACGGCCACGGCCGCCGCCAGCAGGGCAACACGGTCGAGGCGCGGCAGTCGAACCTGATCGTCGAATCCACCAAGATGGTCTCGCGCGACGAACTGAAGAAGAAGCTGATCGCGGAAGTGAAGGCTGCGAAGAAGCCCTATGGCTTGTTGTTTGACGACATCCAGGGCGGCTTCACGTTTACCCAACGCACCATCCCGAACGCCTTCAACGTGAACCCGACCGTGGTCTATCGCATTTATCCGGATGGCCGCGAAGAGATGGTGCGCGGACTGGATCTCATCGGCACGCCGCTGATCGCGTTCAGCAAAATCTCCGCTACCGACGACCAGATCGGCATTTTCAACGGCGTGTGCGGAGCCGAGTCGGGATGGGTTCCCGTATCCGCCGCAGCACCCGGGATGCTGATTGATCAAATCGAAGTGCAGCGCAAAGAAAAATCGCAGGAGCGCCGCCCGGTGCTGCCTGATCCCAACCGTCCGGTTCTGCCCGATCCCAATCGCAAGGGGCCTGACTCCAAGGCTGCCGGCAACTGAGGATATCTCCAATGAAGACACTACTGCGAATTTCTCTGCTCCTGATGCTTGCGATCGGACCCTTTGCCGCTGCCGAAGACGATGTCGTGATGAAAGCGATGCGCGACGAACTCGCGCGCTCGATGCAGAGCCTCCATCTGCCCGACGTCGACAAGCCCTACTTCATCGCCTACCGTGTTGACGACAGCGATACGACAATCATTTCCGCCACGCTGGGCGACCTTACCGTCAACGACCAGGAACGTTCACGCACGCTGAACATCGAACTGCGCGTCGGCGACTACAAGCTCGACAACACCAACTTCCTTTCCCTGCGTGGGGCGGGCCGCTTCGGCCGCTTCTTTGCCGGCTCGGGACAGCTCCCGCTCGACAACAGCTACGAGCAGATCCGCCGCGCCATCTGGTTGGCTACGGACGCGGAGTACAAGCGCAGCGCCGAGCAACTCTCCAGCAAGCGCGCAGTGTTCGACAGCCGCAAAGGCAACTCCGATCTGCCGGATTTCACCAAGCAGGATCCCGTCAACATCAGTGAGCCACCGGCCAACGCGAAGATCGACTCCGCTGCTCTGCAGAGGCTGGCAAAAGATGTCTCCGCCGTTTTTCGCGGCAACCCTGAAGTGCTGAAGTCTGAAGTGCGGATCACCGCTCGCAACCTCTACAGCCGGTACGTAAACAGCGAGGGCAGCTCTTACACCGATGCCGATCCCGCCGCCAGCGTGACCGTTTCCGCGGAGAGCCAGGCGGCGGATGGCCAACCGATCAAGGAAACCTTCGACATGATCGTTACCTCGGCGGACGGTCTCCACAAAGACGAGATTGCGGCCCGCACCAAGGCCATGCTGGAGCGCATCAAGGCGATGCGGGAAGCGAAGAGCATCGAGCGCTATAACGGGCCCGTGCTGTTTGAAGGCGTTGCTGCGGCGCAGGCTTTTGGCCAGGTGTTCGCGCCCGCGCTGGTCACCACGCGCATTCCTACCAGCGACGATCCCAGCTTTGAGCAGGGCATCCAGCAGTTCCTCGCGCAGATGGGCGGAGGCAATCTCTCTGACCGCCTCGGCGGACGCGTGCTTCCCAGCGACTACGATGTCGTCGACAAGCCGCGCGAAAAGAAGCTGGGTGATGTCGAGTTGCTGGGATACTCGCAGGTGGACGACGAAGCGGTGCCAACCAAGGATTTGGTCATCGTGGACAAGGGCATCCTGAAGAGCATGCTCGCTACTCGGGTTCCTTCCAGCGACTCGAAAGGCACAACCGGGAGCCGCCACGGCATCGGCGCTTCCCCCACCAACCTGTTCCTGGTGGCGCATAAACCGCAACCGGACGCAGACCTCCGCAAGCAGATGATGGACCTCGTAAAGCAGCGCGGTCTCGATTACGGCATCGTGGTGCGCAATCTCGGCGCCGTGGGACTGAGTTGGGTAGGACGCGTCGGCGCCATGGCGGGCCAGTTCAGCAACTTCAACGCCGGGGAAGTCGAGGTGTACAAGGTCTATCCCGACGGGAAGGAAGAACTGGTGCGCGGTGTGGAGTTCGCGCCGTTCCTGGTTGCCGGATTCAAAGACGTGCTGGCTGCCGGCGACAAGCCAACCGTGTACACGGGGCCGTTCATTCCGGCAGCCAACGTTATCCTCGCCGGTATGGGCGACGGCAGTTCATCGAACGGCGATCCGTTCACCATGGTGTCGTACGTAGCGCCGTCGTTGCTGTTCGAAGAGGTGGCGCTGAAGAAGTCGAGCGGCTCGGCTCCGAACCCGCCGGTTGTGCCTTCGCCAGTGGCAGTCGGGAAGTAAGATCAATGGTGCCCCACATCTCCCTTCCTTTGGGAGATGTGGGCGAGCATCCGTGCGATCACCCAAACTCGAATCCAGGCGCGGGAGGATTTCTGCACCGTGTGAGAGCAAGAGCCTACCCGCGCGCTTCGCCGCATATTTCCCTTCGATCCCACGCCCGAGGGAGTAGTCTGGCGATCTCTATCGCGCTGCGTGGAGAAAGATACCTCGTACACCACCACCGCGACTGACGCCAAGGGAAAGACTGACACTCAGACACTGGAAAGGAAGGTGCGGTTAAAGCTACTGCACGCTCTTCAACTGCCGCAAGACCCCATCGGCTTCACGATAGTGCGGATTTTCGCAGAGGCCGTTGGAGCAGACGGTCAGCGGATGGTTCTCCATGCCGCCCTTCATCATCAGGCGCCCGGGCAGCGTGCGCACCTCGTACATGCAGATGAGCACGCAGGGATAGCGCGCGATCACCTCGGTGGCTCGCGCTTCCAGTTCGATGACATCGTTTTCGCCCGCGGGGAGCGGGTCGCGACCGAAGCCGAGATTGCCCAATATGCGAATGGCGGGAGCCCCGGCCCTCACCGACGCATCGAGAGCGGCGGCCAGGTCGGTCAATGTGCGCTGAGCCGCGTGTTCGCGCCGGACCGTGATCAGACGGTTTTGGGCGACTAACTTCTCAATATCAAAGCCATGCGCTCTGAGAACGCCCAGGCTCCGCGCGATGGCTTCGTCGTGCCCCTGCACAATACAGAGATCGCGCGCCCGCAATCCGGCTTCGATGAAACGCACGCCCCGCTCAAACTCCTCGTCGTTCTCCCAGAAGTAGACCAGGTGAGAGCCGAGTTGGACATTCTGGTCCGTGATGCCTAGCGGCACCAGCTTCGATGCGTACTGCTCGCGCATGCGCCGCTGCTCTTCTTCGATCTCGATCTGCACCCGGTTATAGAGGCGCTGGCTGAAACCTACGGGCACCTGGAAAGCCCGTTCGTCGCCCATTAACCGGATCACATTCTGTGCGCCTTCGAGCACTGCCGTGCAGGGACGGCAATCCGAGAGATGGTGCGCAATGCGCGCATGCAGCTCAGGGTCGAGGATGCCGTCTATGTAGTTCGAAATCTCCTGCCAAACATCCTGGCAGGCGATAGCGGTGATCATGTTTCGGCCTGGGTGGAGCGAAATTGCCGGACATTGTAATCCATGAGCCCAAAAAAACGGGCGGCAGAGACACTAATGCCCACCGGTAAGATTCGCGGCCGGAACAGAAGTTTCAAAAATCGAGGGATAACTTCGTTGTGCGAGCATCGGGTCTTCGCCGGCCAATCCTGGATGGATGCGGCGCCACTCCGCAGCTCTGCGACGAGCGCTTTCCTGTTGCGATTCCGGAAGCGACGCGCAAACTCTGCCTGCAAATCGGGCTGCTACCGGATCGGCATCCGCCGCTACCGCCAGCCAGTAGCATGTCTCTTCTGGATCGCGTTGCACCCCCAAACCGGCAGACACTAAGCGGGCCAGGTTCGTACCGGCCAGCGGCAGACCCGCATTAGCCGCCCGCCTGTAATAATCGGCCGCCCTGGTGAAACTCTGCCCGACTCCTTTGCCCATCTCCGACATGACTCCCAGGTTGTTTAGCGCAGCCGGATGGTTTTGCTTCGCGGCCTTCTCGTACCATTTCGCCGCCTGCGCGAAGTCGCGCGGCACGCCATCGCCGGTTTCGTACAGGACGCCCATCGCACACTGCGCCACCGAAAAGCCATGTTTCGCCGCGCGCCGAAACCACCGCAGAGCCTCTTCATGGCTCACCGGCGTTCCCCAACCGTACCAGTACGCGAATCCGGCATTCATCTCGGCAGGAGCATATTCGTGACTGGCGGCCCGCAGCGCCCATCGCAGACCCGTAGCGGCATCGCGCGGGACGCCGCGTCCTTCGAAATAGAGAGCTGCCAAGTTATTCATCGCGGAGGGTGACTCCTCGGCCGCTGCACGCTGAAACCACTGGAACGCCTGCTGCGCTCCATTCGACGTACCCAGGCTCCGCATCAAGTAGAGTCCTAGTTCTACCTGCGCTCTGGGATCACCAAAATTGGCCGACTTGGTCACGTCGCGCACCCAGTCCGGTCCAACCGAGTTGATCTGCGATTCATGCGCCAGTACGGGCGCCGCCTCGCGATCACTGTTGAGAACGCTTAACGGGATCGTTTGGGCAACAAGAAAAGCAGCACTGCTGAAGACGAATACGAGGAGCCAGCGGAAAACGGTGTTGTACGCGATCATCCCTCACCTCGGACCCACCCTTGCGAGATGAGACGGGCGAGATTGCCTGGCGTTTTGGCATTTAGGACGAGTCCTTTGCCATTCGGGATGACGGGCGCATTAGTGGGGTGAACAGACAATTGGCTCTGGGTCGCGGAGAGACCTTCGTGAATCGGGAAATTTCTTGAGCGTCGGAGCGATGTCACATATCATGCGCAACATTCCTTATTTCCCTCGGCCAAATCAAGGGATTTACCGACAATTGCCCCGGGCTACCAGGTCAAAACGGGAGTGTCCATGCGTGTGAGGATGTTGTTTGCGCTGTTCGTCTGTCTCGCTGTTGTCCAGCCACTGATCGCGAGCGATCCCAGAGAGACAGGTTCTGCACCTGCTGATGCCACTTCAACTTCCGTTACCTTCCCCCGGCTAATCCGCTTCGGTGGAACGTTGCCCGCGGAAAAGGATGGCGTCGCCGGCGTCACCTTCGCGCTTTACAGCGAGCAGATCGGTGGCGCCCCGCTGTGGCAGGAGGTGCAGAACGTGCATCCCGACAGTTCTGGGCACTACACCGTGCTGCTAGGCAGTTCGCAGGCAGAAGGCCTCCCGGCGGACCTGTTCGCTTCCAATCGCGCGCAATGGCTCGGCATAAAGCCTGAAGGACTGGACGAGCTGCCGCGCGTCCTGCTGGTCAGTGTACCGTACGCGTTAAAGGCCGGGGACGCCGAAACTCTGGGCGGGCGGCCGCTCTCGGCGTTCGTGCTGAACTCAATCGCAACCGGGACCAATAGCAATGCCACTGCAACAAGCGGCGGATCTTCAGTGGCGAAATCATTCGTTTCGCCACGGGCAGCCCTGTTCCCGCCGCCCGCGCAGGATTATCTTCCGTTCTTCGTTGACAACACAGGAACGCTGGGCAGTTCTATCGTCAAACAGGCTGGTGGGGTGATCGGAATCAACACCAACTTCCCCAGCAACGCGGCGAACACGAAGCTGCATGTGAACGGCAACATCCAACTGTCAGGGCAGTCAACCCATCAACTGCTGATGATCGGAAATGGCAGTCAAGCCCGCTTCGGCGAGGACTTGAGTGGGGCTTTCGTCGCTTCTGACACCCCCAACCAATCGATTCGATTCCTCACCAGGCCTCCCGGGGAGACGTTAACGCCCCAGTTGTCCATCCTGTCGAACGGCAACGTCGGCATCGGCACCAGCACAGCGGCGAGCAAGTTGACCGTCAAAGGCGACGTGACGGCATCGGGAGTCGTGAATGCAACGGCGATCAATGCCAGTGCAAATTTCAAGCTCGGCGGCACCCCGGTGTTGAGCGCCTCAGGGGACTGCAACACGCAAACCTGCCTGAACACGCAAAACGTATTTGTGGGTATAGGCGCCGGTATTGTTAACACCAGTTCTTCTAATTCATTCGTGGGGCACAAGGCGGGTTTCAACAACACGACAGGCAGCCTCAATACTTTCCTGGGGGATTCTGCTGGCCCGAGCAACACCATCGGCAGTGCGAACACCTTTAACGGAGCTGCCTCCGGCGACAACAACACGACAGGCAACAACAACACCTTCCTCGGCTGGGAGGCTGGGATTTCGAACATTACCGGTAGCAACAACACCTTTGTCGGAGGTTCGACCGGATACGTAAGTGCGACCGGCAACAACAACACCTACGTGGGCTATGAAGCCGGCGGTGTGAATAACGGGAACTACAACGTGTACTTGGGAACCGAGGCGGCAAGTAACACGTATGTGACTAACGAAAACAACGCTATGCGCCTGGGCAGCGAGGCCTCTGACTCCAGCGCCATCACTAGTACCTACATCGCCGGCATCAACGGTTCCACGGTGAACAATGGCGTGCCGGTTTATATCGACTCCACCGGGAAACTAGGCACCATTGGGGGCGCCAACGCAACCTTTGGTGGGGCGGTGTCTGCGACCAGTTACCAGGTCGGGGGCGCACCGGTACTGGTCTACGATCCCAATTACGATAACGTTGCCCTCGGCACCGGCACCTCCAACACCACGGGAATTGACAATGTCTTTACCGGATATCACGCGGGATTTAGCAACACCAATGGAATTGATAATTATTTCGGAGGCACTTTCGCGGGTGTCTACAACTCCAGTGGCAGCAATAACGTCTTCGTTGGCGATGAGGCCGGCAACAACAACACCTCGGGCAGCGGCAACGTTTTTGTTGGCTTCCTGACTGGATTCTTCAACAACGGCAGCGAAAACACATATGTGGGCGACGCCGCCGGGTCGGGCACTGAAGGCAGCAACAATATATACCTGGGATCCAGCGTTGGGGGCGGCAGTTCCGAGAGCAACACGATGCGCCTGGGCAGCATGGTGCCAGGCATTATCGCCAACACCTTCATAGCGGGAATCAATGGTGCGACCGTGACCGACGGCATGCCGGTGTACATCGATTCCACCGGTAAGCTGGGAACGGCCGGTGGCACGAACGCCACCTTTGGTGGAACCGTCTCCGCGACCAATTACCAGATCGGCGGAAGCAACGTGCTCAGTTCATCAATCCCAGTCTCTCCCACCCTCGGAGGCAACACCCTGGTAGGACTAGGGGGAGGGAGCTACGTCAGCACCGGGTACCTGGATACGTTCATCGGGTCCTATAGCGGCGCGGCGAATACCACTGGCTACCAGAACACTTTTGCGGGTGCAGAGGCCGGATTCGACAATCTCACCGGCAACAACAACACCTATTTCGGTGCGCTCGCGGGCCGACTCAACAACGGCAGCAACAATGTTTATCTCGGCTCAAATGTGGGGAATGATCAAAGCATCACGGCTGAGAGCAACACGATGCGCCTGGGTAGTCCGGCGACGGACGGCACGGGCATCACTACCACCTACATCGCCGGCCTCACCGGCGTGCAGGTCTCCAACGGCGTCGGCGTCGTCGTTGACAGCAACGGTCACATCGGCGTCGCCTCGTCTTCCTCGCGCCGCTTCAAAGACGACATTCAACCGATGGGCGACGTCACGGAGGGCCTGTTCAAGTTGCGCCCGGTGACCTTCTACTACAAGCGTGACTTCGATCGCTCCTCGCCGCGCCTGTTGCAGTATGGCCTGGTCGCAGAAGAACTCGCCGAGATCTATCCCGAGCTTGTCACATACGATGCCGAGGGACGCCCCAACGCCATCAAATACCAGTACTTTGCGCCGATGCTGTTGAACGAATTGCAGAAGCAGCACCGAGTGATTGCGCGGCAACAGTCACTGCTCGAGTCGCAGCAGGATGAAGCACAAGCGCAAGCGGAACGGTTGCGCTCACTCGAGCGACAGAATCGCGAATTACAAGGTCGACTCGAACGGCTGGAAGCCTTAGTTACAAGTTCGCAGAAGTAACAACGATTAACAAACCTGGCTGATCCGCACGACTGCGTTTCGTGTCGGGAATTGGCCTTGACTTTTCCCGGGTCTCGCAGAGAATAGGGCCAACCTTCCCCAAATTCTGTAAGCCATCGCGTATCCGTACCGAACGATGGTAGATGTGCGTCTTCCGGCCTCGCATTAACCAAAAACTTTCTGGAGCGATCCATGCGTACGAAGGCAGCCGTGTCTGTCTGCATCTCCCTGTTTTTCGCCCTCACTCTCTTTGCCAGCAACCCGAATGGGTCCGATTCAGCAGTAAACGCGGCAAACTCCGTCTCTTTCCCGCACGTTATTCGCTTCACTGGATCGCTCGTTCCGGGCGCTGACATAGTTGGCGTCACGTTCTCGCTCTACAAAGAGCAGACCGGCGGCACTCCGCTATGGCAGGAGGTGCAGAACGTCAGGCCCGACGCCAGCGGCCATTACTCGGTCTTGCTGGGAAGCACGCAGACGGAGGGACTGCCCTCGGAAGCTTTCACTGCCAACGAAGCACGCTGGATCGGGGTGCGCGTGGAAGGTGGCGCAGAACAGGCACGCATCCTGCTGGTGAGCGTTCCTTATGCGCTGAAGGCGGGCGATGCGGAAACCCTGGGAGGCATGCCGGCATCGGCATTCGCGCTCAACCCGGCTGTCGCCGGAGGTGCGGCCGGTGCTCGCAATCCGCTCAACCAGTCCACGCCGAAGTCCTATGTCACCACGCGCTTCTCTGGCAAGACCGCGGCAGCTAACGTCATCACCGCCAACTTCCTCCCCATGTTCGCTGACGGTGCGGGGAATCTGACGAACTCGCTGGTGTTCCAGGGAACGAACGGCGTCGTCGGCGTAAACACCAATGCTCCCAGCAATGCCTCCAATGCCAAGCTGCACGTAAATGGAAACATCCTGCTGAAAGGCCAGACCACGCACCAGGTTCAGTTGGTCGGCACGGCGTCATCCGGGCGCCTGGGGCAGGACGTCAGCGGCTTCTTCTTCGCCTCCGATACGGCGAACAAATCCATCCGCTTTCTAACCACGCCGCAAGGAGGAACACTGACGGCGCAGGTCTACATCCAGCCCAACGGCAATGTTGGCATCGGCTCGGCGACGGCGAGCAGCAGGCTGACAGTCGCCGGAGACATTACCTCGTCGAGCAACGTCACCGGAAACATTCTGAACGCAGCTACCGGCTTCGCGCTCAGCGGCGTTCCCGTGGTGAGCGCGTCAAGCACCTACGGCAATCTCTTTGTTGGCCAGGGCGTTGGCACGGCGACTACACCGATCACGCCGCCGGCAGGTTGTCCCGATAACAACAACGGCAATCCCAACACCTGCACCGGCGACTACAACGCCTTTTTCGGCGTGCAGGCGGGAGCGGCTAACACCACCGGCAACGACAACACCTTCGCGGGTTTCGATGCTGGACTGGCGAACACCACGGGATTTCGCAACACCTTCGTCGGGCAGTCGGCGGGCTATTCCAACACGTCGGGAGACCGCAACACATTTCTCGGCAACAATGCCGGCGGCCTCAACACGACTGGCGAATTCAACACCTTTGTGGGCAACTTCGCGGGTGCGTATTCATTAACCGGTGGTTTTAACAGCACCCTGGGAGCTCGCTCTGGTCAGAGCAACACCACCGGATTCGAAAACGTTTTCAGCGGCTTCCAGGCGGGATATTTCAACTCAACCGGTTACGACAACACCTTCATCGGCACCAGTGCGGGCTTGAATAACACTACTGGGTACTACAACACCTACCTGGGTAACGTTGCCGGTAATAGCAACAACGGCAATTACAACGTCTATGTCGGTTTTGAGGCCGGCTATACGCCTACGGCTGATAACAACACTATGCGCCTCGGCAGTGTGGAAGGCGATGGTTCGGCGATCGCCAGCACCTACATCGCCGGCATCAACGGTTCCACTGTAACCAACGGCATGCCAGTCTACATTGATTCCACCGGGAAGCTTGGCACCTTGGGAGGAAACAACGCCGTTTTCGGGGGCGTTGTTTCCGCCAATAGCTTCGAGATCGGCGGCACGCCCGTGCTCGGCGCTTCGGGAACCAATATTTTTGTCGGGCAAGGCGCAGGGAATGGTGCTTCAGGTTTTGGGAACACGTTTGTGGGGAACGGAGCGGGCGTCACGAATGGCGGCGGCTACGAAAACGTCTACATCGGGGACAACGTCGGCAGCCCGAGCGGCGGCTGGAACATTTACCTTGGAGCCCAGCTTAACACTAACAACACTGAGAACGACACTATGCGGCTGGGCAATCCGACTTGGACCTACAATACCTACATTTCAGGGATCAACGGAGCCCCCACCGCATCCGGCGTGCCTGTGCTGATCGACGCCTCCGGCAAACTCGGAACAACCGGTGGCGGAGAGGCATCCTTTGGCGGAGCTGTTTCCGCCACCAGCTACCAGATCAACAACAGCAACGTGCTGGTTGCCACGCCATATACGAAACCTCCTGCGGGAGGGAACGTATTCGTAGGACTCTCTGCCGGAGCCGCCAACAGCACCGGTTCCGCCAACACGTTCAGCGGATATCAGGCCGGCGCGGCCAATACCAGCGGTCAAGAAAATACCTTTGCGGGCTACCAGTCGGGTTCACTGAATGATGTCGGGTACCAAAACACGTTCACTGGATACCAAAGTGGGTTAAACAACACGGGCGGCTTCGGTAATTCTTTCACCGGTTATCAGGCCGGACTCAGCAACTCGACGGGAAGCAACAACACCTTCAACGGAGTGGCTGCGGGCTATATCAATACCACCGGCAGCGCGAACCTTTTTGAGGGGAGTCAAGCTGGCTCCTCGAACAACGCAGGCAATGACAACGTCTACCTTGGCCCAAGCGCAGGTCAAATGAATTCCAATGGAAGTTACAATGTGTACCTGGGTGCCCTGGCAGGTTTCACGATAAGTTCTGAAAGCAACACGATGCGCCTGGGCAGCACTCTGGCCGGCGGCTCCGCTATCGCCAACACCTACATTGCAGGCATAACTGGTGTCCAGGTTTCTAACGGCGTTGGCGTCGTTGTGGACAGCAACGGGCATGTAGGCGTGGCCGCATCTTCCTCGCGCCGCTTCAAAGACGACATCCGCCCCATGGGTGACACGACGGATGGCCTGTTCAAGCTCCGTCCCGTCACTTTCTTTTACAAGCGCGACTTCGAACCCGGCTCACGTCGGCTGTTGCAATACGGGCTCGTCGCCGAAGAACTGGCGGAAGTCTATCCCGAACTGGTGACGTACGACGCCGAAGGCCGCCCGAACGCGATCAAGTACCAGTACTTCACTCCCATGCTGCTGAACGAACTTCAGAAGCAGCACAAGGTGATCACGCAACAGCAGTCGGTAATCGAGGCACAGGAAGACCGCGCACAGACGCAAGACCGGCGCATCGCTGATCTGGAGAAGCGTCTGGCCCGAATGGAGGCACTACTGGAGCACGGACAGAACTAGACAACCATCGTCAAACCGCTAACGGCTACGTTCGCACTGCGCGAAATCACTGACAGTGGCGTGAAGAACAGCTAAACTGCCCTTCTCGAGAGGAAAAGGTCGAGTGTTTTTGCGCGGTCTGGTCGCGGCGTTGGTGGCTTCCTGCATGTGCCTGGCGTCGAGCTTGACGTACTTGCGAGTGGATCCGGCATCGTTGAAGCGGCGAATCGGCCTGAATCCGGACACCGAAGAGAAGCGGCTGGAAACGCTGCGCAAGCAGATGGGAATGGCGGGATTTGCCCACCTGAAGGTCGAAACCAAGACCGCGCGGGGGTATGAGGTTCCTAACCTGATCGTGACAGTCCCGGGGACCGAGACCGGGACTATCGTCGTGGACCGCGGCGTTGGGTGTCGCCAAGGACAAAAATCTCAAGACGGTGCAATGGGCCACGCTGGAGTTGCTGCCGACGATAGCCGAGTCGCTGGCGTCGGTGGTCACGAAAACCACTCTCGTCTTTGTCGCCTTCCCGGAGGAAAAGGACCGGGAGTCGGGGCTGGATGCCTATCTTTCCGGCCTGACTGGAGAACAGCAGCGCGCGATTCGAGGCGTAATCATCCTTCGGGACCTGGGACGCACCGAACCCCTGTACTTTGCCCAGGATCGCGATGCCAACCTGGCCACCTGGCTGCAGACGTCATCGGCGGAACTCAAGCGAGCCCCCGTACACGGACGGCTGTTCTCGAACCAGGGGAAAAAGGGTGTTCCCACGATGTGGCTACTCTCGCCGGATGCGATTTACGTAACCGAGAGTTCCGTGCGTATGCCGCGTTCGGAACTTGATTTCACGGCCTATTACAAGACGTACGAGTTGTTGTGCGTGTTCGTGCTGGAGCTGGACCAGCGGGGCGGGGACCCACTGCCTGCGAAAAAACTGCCAGTACAAGTGCCTTAGACCATCGGTTGCCTTGGAGAATGCCCCCAGTCAGCCGCGACGCGCGTTCGACAATCGATTTGAGGCATCACACCACCCCGACTCTCTCCGCACATGCAGACGTGACCCGTATAACTGCGCTCCTCCATCGCGTGTGGTTCCATGCGCGTAACGGCTCTCCCGCCGGGGCCGCTGATCGCCGACAAATCAGGAGCGCACATGAGCACAGCCGCACTCGACAAAGCCGCTGACAAGAAAGCCGACCTCGCCGGCCCGGGAATTGGCGATTACGCCGAACTGGAAAAGATCCTTCCCAAGAATTACCACTCGATCCTCGACGTGCGCGAAACGCAGGAGGCCGTCTTCCACCTGCGCCGCTACATCGAGGATAATCTCTGCCGCGAACTGAACCTGATGATGGTTCAAGTCCCGCTGATCGTGGATATCGAGTCGGGCGTGAACGACATGCTCGACCGTGACGGCTCGCGCACTCCCATCGGATTCCACATCTCGAACGATCGCGACAAGCACCCCATTGACGGTCAGGTCGTCCAGGCGGCTACCAAGTGGAAGAGGATGGCGCTCAAACAGTTCCACTGCAAGGTCGGCGGAGGTATCTGCACCGACATGCGCGCCGTGCGCAAGGATTACTTCCTCGACCACGACCACTCCTGCTACGTAGACCAGTGGGACTGGGAGCGTGTGATCACCGCCGATCAACGCAACCTGCGCTTCCTCGAACTCGTCGTGCGCCGCATCTGGAAGGTGCTCGTCGGTGCCGAGAAATTCGCGCAGGAAATGTTCCCCAAACTCAAGGACGACCGCTGTCCGAACCTGCCCGAGGAGCTGACGTTCCTGCACGCCGAAGACATCCTCGACATGTATCCCGACCTGCCGCGCAAGCAGCGCGAGACCAAGGTCCTCAAGGAATACTCCCCTGCCGTCTTCATCATCGGTATCGGCTGGCCGCTGAAAGACGGCTACCCGCACGAGAACCGTGCGGCCGACTACGACGACTGGGTCACCGAGACCGTCAACGAAACCGGCCGCGATTCGCACGGCCTCAACGGCGACATTCTCGTCTGGAACCCGGTAACCCGCCGCCGTCACGAACTCACGTCCATGGGCATCCGCGTCACCGCCGAGTCGCTCCGCAAGCAGCTTGAGATGGCGAACCTGCTCGACAACCTGAAGTTCCCGTATCACCAGGCCATCATCAACAACCAGATCCCGCTGTCGATTGGCGGCGGCATCGGCCAGTCGCGGACGCTCATGCTGCTGTTGCGCAAGGCGCACCTGGGCGAAGTCAGTGTCACGGTGTGGCCGAAGATTTTGAAGGAAATGTGCGCCAGGAAAAACATCTTCGTTCTGGAGTAAGCCGGTTTCCGCTCGGACCCGAGTTCCAGGAGCCACGATGTGAGCGGAACATCGTGGTCTCCTCGGAGCCGGACCCAAGATCGGAGTCGGACCAGGCAACAGGTGCTCCATTCAAGTTTGGCTTGAGTGGGGTAGTTAAGGAAGAAATCAAAACGTCCAGCCGTGCCCATCCCCGGACGTCGCATCGAAAACGAGGCGAGTCATGCGAGCCAGCAGAGTCAAGGAGTTCCTCGACACCAACCACATCCACTACTCATCCATTGTTCATCCCACTGCTTACACCGCCCAGGGAACAGCGGCATATGCGCATGTTTCCGGCAAGGAGATGGCCAAGACCGTCATTGTGAAGGTCGACTCGCAACTGGTGATGGCCGTCTTGCCGGCGTCGGCGCAACTCGATCTCGGCGCCCTGAAAAAGATGTCGAGCGCCCGGTCGGTTGGCCTGGCTGCGGAAACCGAGTTCGAATTCAAGTTCCCCGACTGCGATCTCGGCGCCATGCCGCCCTTCGGCAATCTCTACGGAATTGCCGTCTATGTGGATGAACTGCTGACTTATGACAAGGAGATCGCGTTCAACGCCGGCTCGCACAGCGAACTGGTGCGCATGAGCTACGCGGATTTTGAGCGCGTCGTGAATCCGGTGGTTGGCCGCTTTGCGCTGGCTGCGATCCGTACCAGCGCCTGAGAGGTTTTTCTCGGCCTTGGGCCATTTGTGGTAGATGGACCTCCTGTTGTGTCCGCGTCTCTTTATCGCGGACCGCGTGTGGAAGTACTCACACCCCCTGAAACGGCGGACGCCCGTCCGCCGTTTCGCTGTTTGACAGAGCCTCCCGCCGAAACTGAGGACGACGTTCGAGTCGACCGACCCGGGCGCACCGGTGTGATCTTAAAGTCGTACCCGGTCGCCGAGAGTGGTACTACGTGCGGAGAATTGAAGTCGTTGGGAACTACAAGCGATACCGATCCGCTAGCCGTTCCCAAGGACAGCGCACGGTAAGCAACCGTTACCGAACATGAGCTGGCGAATTGGAAAAGTCCGGTACAGCCGTCGGAAAGTAATGTGAAGTTTCCTGATAC
>Ga0335069_10007459_pt1 | contig 15794 bp, 12 predicted proteins | sample Lox_Sample_11_FD_206714 | JGI IMG/M metagenome (GOLD analysis project Ga0335069, IMG submission 206714) | Soil microbial communities from Loxahatchee National Wildlife Refuge, Florida, United States - Lox_Sample_1.1 | ecosystem: Environmental > Terrestrial > Soil > Wetlands | place: USA... | reverse complement strand
TGGAAAGCCGAAAGGTGTACAGCACAGCTCGGGCGGCTATCTGCTGTGGGCGATCCTGACGATGCGCTGGACGTTCGACATCAAACCGTCCGACATCTTCTGGTGCACCGCCGACATCGGCTGGGTGACGGGCCACACGTACATCACCTACGGACCGCTCGCGGTCGGCGCGACCGAGGTCGTGTTCGAGGGCATCCCCACGTATCCCGACGCGGGGCGCTTCTGGCAGACGATCGCGAAGCACAAGGTGTCGATCTTCTACACCGCGCCGACGGCGATCCGTGCGCTGGTCAAGGCATCGGGCGTGACGGCGTCGACTGCGCCTAAGAATTACGACCTCTCGTCGCTGCGGCTCCTCGGCACGGTCGGCGAGCCGATCAACCCCGAAGCGTGGATGTGGTACCACGAGCAGGTCGGCGGCGGCCGTTGCCCGATCGTCGATACGTGGTGGCAGACCGAGACCGGCGGCCACATGATCACGCCGCTCCCCGGCGTAACGGCCACGGTCCCGGGTTCCTGCACGCTGCCGCTGCCCGGCATCATGGCGGCGATCGTCGATGAAACGGGACACGATGTCGAGCACGGGCACGGCGGGATTCTCGTGATCAAGCGCCCGTGGCCGGCGATGATCCGCACGATCTGGGGCGACCCCGATCGCTACCGGAAGTCGTACTACCCCGAAGAGCTCGGCGGCAGGCTCTACCTCGCCGGCGACGGCTCGGTGCGCGACAAGGCGACAACGTACTTTACGATCATGGGCCGCATCGACGACGTGCTCAACGTCTCGGGCCATCGGCTCGGCACGATGGAGATCGAGTCCGCATTGGTCGCGAATCCGCTGGTCGCGGAGGCCGCTGTCGTCGGTCGTCCCGACGACATGACCGGCGAGGCCGTCTGCGCTTTCGTCGTGCTCAAACAGGTGCGGCCGTCGGGCGCTGAAGCCGAGAAGATCGCGAAGCAGCTCCGCGACTGGGTCGGCAAGGAGATCGGCCCCATCGCAAAGCCGAAAGACATCCGCTTCGGCGACAACCTGCCGAAGACACGCTCGGGCAAGATCATGCGGCGGCTGCTGCGCTCGATCGCGAAAGGCGAGGCGATCACGCAGGACGTGTCCACGCTCGAGAACCCCGCGATTCTCGAGCAGCTGAAGGAGACGCTCTAGCGCCGGCGGAGAACGCGCCGCTGCATCGGGCCAGCGGTTGCTGCCGCCGCCTCGGTCTCTCGCGGCATACCGCGGCAACAGACGCCACGCCAAAGGAACGAAGGGACCGTTCCGAAAAAAAGGCCCGCGAATCTCCGCGGGCCTTTCGACGTTCCTCGGCCGGTGTCCGGCCGGGAAATCTACGGCAGCATGCTGTGATCGTAGGTCCGTATGTCGCGGTCCTTGGTTTCGGACAGGAACACCGAGCCGATGACGAGCGACATGATGGCGACCACGATCGGATACCACAACCCGAAATAGATGTCTCCGGTTGCCGCGACCATCGCCGTCGCGGTGAGCGGCAGCATTCCGCCGAACCAGCCGTTGCCGATGTGATACGGCAGCGACATCGACGTGTAACGGATCGAAGTCGGAAAGAGCTCGACCAGGAACGCCGCGATCGGACCGTACACCATCGTCACGTAGATGACCATGATCACGAGGATCACTTCGGTCATGAGCCAGTTGACCTGGGCCTTGTCGGCGCCGGCCCTGTAGCCGGCGTCCTTCAGCGTCGCGTCGAGCTTCTTCTGGTCCCAGCCCTCGATCTTCACGTCGCCGATCGTTGTAACGACCCTGCCGGCTTCGCCGGGCACCGACGTGAAAGAGAGGCCCTGCTTCGTCAGGTAGTCCTTGACGCGGTCGCAATCGGAGAACTTGCTCCAGGGTCCGACGAAGAGGTGGAAGTTGCACTCCTGCGTGCTCGCGGTCACCGAGATCTTGGTCCTCGACGCGAATTCCTCGAGCGCCGGATTGACGTAGTGCGTCAGCGCCTGGAATAGCGGGAAGTACGTCACCGCCGCGATCAGGCAGCCCGCCATGATGATCTTCAGCCGGCCGATCCGGTCGGAGAGCCAGCCGAAGAACACGAAGAACGGCGTGCCGATCAGGAGCGACACGCCGATCAGCGTGTACGCCGACACGTAGTCGAGCTTGAGCGTGATCGTCAGGAAGAAGAGCGCGTAGAACTGTCCCGTGTACCAGACGACGCCTTGCCCGGCGGTGGCGCCGAGCAGCGCGAGCAGCACGTACTTGTTGTTCGGGTACTTGAAGAAGCTGTCCGAGAGCGGCGATTTCGAGCCCTTGCCTTCGGCCTTCATCTTCTGGAACACCGGGGACTCGTGCAGCTTGAGCCGGATGTAGATCGAGAAGATCAGCAGGATCAGCGAAAGCCAGAACGGAATCCGCCAGCCCCACTCCGCGAACGCCTTCGGATCCATGTTGCTGCGGCACAGGAAGATGATGACGAGCGCGAGGAACAGGCCCAGCGTCGCGGTCGTCTGGATCCAGCTCGTGTCGTAGCCGCGCTTGCTGTGCGGCGCGTGCTCGGCGACGTAGGTCGCGGCTCCGCCGTATTCGCCGCCGAGCGCCAAGCCCTGGACGAGGCGCAGCGTCACCATCAGGATGGGCGCGAGCCAGCCGATCGACGCGTACGTGGGCAGCAGGCCGACGCCGAACGTCGAAGCGCCCATGAACAGGATCGTCACGAGGAACGTGTACTTGCGCCCGACGAGGTCGCCGATGCGCCCGAACACGAGCGCGCCGAATGGCCGCACGAGGAAGCCCGCGGCGTAGGCGGCGAAGGCTGACAGCAGCGCTGCCGTCTGATTGCCGGGCGGGAAGAAAAGCGCCGCGAAGAACGGCGCGAGCACCGCGTACAGATAGAAGTCGTACCACTCGAATACCGTTCCCAGCGAGGACGCGAAGATGACTTTCCGCGCCTCCGTTCCCAGGCTCTTGATCGACTCCTCCTGGAATACGCCAGCTCTTGCCTTTGCCTCCGCCATCTCCTCCTCCCGGTTCGAAATTGGCCACGGAAATCCGTGGGAGTGGTGTGCCGACGATCGATCGCATGCACCGCCATCGCGCTATGTGTAACGTAACGCTTGCGCTGCGAGACAGTATCGCAGGCGGCGCTTACGTCAAACTTACGCGCACGCGCGAAGTTGCGATGTTGCGACGCAACATCCGTTGCGTTGCATCGACTGCGCATGGTCCTCTAGCGCGCGCTGTCCGCATCGGGAGCGCACGCGAGCAGTCCGTCGATCCTCGCCATCAGGTCGCGCGTCGAGAATGGTTTAGTCACGTAGAGGTCGGCGCCCATCGCCATTCCCTTGACGACTTCGGCGTCGCGCCCCTTCGCCGAAAGCATGAGCACCTTGACGTGCCGCCACTCGGCGCGCTTGCGGATCGTCTGGCAAACCTCGTAGCCGCTCCCCTGCGGCATCATCACGTCGAGGACGACGAGGTCGGGGACGACGCGCTCGACCGCACGCAGTGCCTCGCCGCCGTCGGCCGCCGTGTAGACGTCGTAGCCGCGCTGCTTCAGCAGGAACTCGATCGCGGCAACGATGTTCGGCTCGTCGTCGGCGATCAGCACCTTCTTGGCCATGAGCGCTCCGCGGATCGATCAGGCGGCGAGCGCGCGCCGGGCGCCGGCAGTCGGCACCGTGAACGAGAAGCACGCGCCGTGGCCGAGCTCGCTCTCGACCCACAGGCTGCCGCCGAAGTGCTCGATGATTTGCCGGCTGATGTAGAGGCCGAGACCGCTGCCGTGCGGCTTGCCGGTCAGCGTGTCGCCGACCTGGTGGAACTTGCTGAAGATGTCGCTCTGGTGCTCGGGGCTCACGCCGCGGCCGTTGTCGCGGACGTCGACGCGGAGGCTGCCGTCGCGCTCGGTGAGCGCGATGTCGATGCGGCCGTCGGTCGCGCTGCAGAACTTGGCCGCGTTCGACAGGAGATTGAGCATCACCTGGATCATCCGATCGAGGTCGGCGGTCACCGGTGAAACGCGGTCCGGGAGCGACGTGGTGACGGTGATGTTCTTGTCCTTGAAGAGCTGGCCCATCGCGGCGAGCGTGTCGGAGATGACGTCCTTCATGTCGACGGGGGACTCGCTCCACTCGGCCTTGCCCGACTCGATCTTCGAGAGGTCGAGCACCTGGTTGATGAGCCGCGTCAACCGCTCGGCTTCCTTCGTGATGATGCCGAGGAACTTCTTCCGCTGCCCGATCTCGACATCGGGGTCGTCGAGCAGGATCTCGGTGAATGCGCGGATCGACGTGAGCGGCGTGCGCAGCTCGTGCGTCACCGTCGAGACGAAATCGTCCTTGAGCCGGTCGAGCTCCTTGAGGCGCTCGTTCGCTTCGCGGAGCTCAGCAGTCGCCGCCTCGAGCTCGCGCGACTTCTGCTCGAGCCGATGGCTGTAGACGACGACCTGCGAAGCCTCGCCGAGGATGTCGCGGACTTCGTCGATGGTGAGCGTCTCTTCGCTGACGACCGAGGCGACCATGATGCGTGCGGAGGCGCCGCCGATCGCCCCCGCGAGCTGGACTTCGACGAAATGGACGAGCTCGGCGTCGGCGACGAGTCCCGGAGCGGGCCAGCGCAGGCCCTTGGCCGTCGCGTATTCGGCGAACGCGGCCTCCGCGTTGGCGGTGCCGAGAAAGCGCGCGAGCAGGCTGTAGAGGTCGGGGACGGACGCCGTGCCGCGCCAGAAGCGCGCCCCGCCCGCTTCTCCCGTGTGCCGGAAGACGTCGACGAAAACGCTCGCCTGCCGGTGCTCGTCGGCGCTCGGCGATGCCGACAGCGACACCGCGACGTACGCGCCGACGTTCGCGATCATGCTCCAGATCATCGCATGGCTGGTCTGGTCGAGGCCGCTGAGGCCGAAGAGCTGCAACGGCTTCAGCAGCTCGACGCCGAACGGTCCGGAGTCGAGCAGGGTTCCGGGCAGCCAGCCCGAGCGCGCGAGCGCGGGGATGAGCAGCGTATAGAGCCAGACGCCGAAACCTGCGAGCAGTCCGTAGAGCGCGCCGTTGCGCGTTCCGCCCTTCCAGAAAATCCCGCCGAGGATCGCCGGCGCGAACTGCGCGACGGCGGCGAACGAGATCAGGCCGATAGACACCAGCGCATAGGCTTCGCCCGCGAGCTTGAAGTAGAGATACCCGAGCAGCAGGATCAGCACGATCGCGCCGCGGCGAATGCCGAGCAGCAGGCCGGTCAGGTCGGGCCGCTCGTTGAGCCGCAGCCGGCGCAGGCGCAGCAGGACCGGCATCACGAGGTCGTTGCACACCATCGTCGACAGCGCGATCGTCTCGACGATGATCATTCCGGTGGCTGCGGACAGCCCGCCGATGAACACGAGCAGCGCGAGGAGCTCGTGCTTCTCCGCCATCGGCAGCGTGAGCACGAACGTGTCGGCGTCGACGCTCCCGTCGGGGAAGCGCAGCAGGCCGCCGAACGCGATCGGCAGCACGAAGACGTTGATCGCGAGCATGTAGAGCGGAAAGAGCCAGATCGCTTTGTTCAGGTGCCGCTCGTCGATGTTCTCGACGACGGCGACCTGGAACTGGCGCGGCAGGAACAGGATCGCCATCATCGAAAGGACCGTCAGCCACGCCCAGTTCGCGTAGTCGCCGGCCACGCCGTCGAGCGGCGCCATCATCGCCTTCAGCTTCGGCTGGGCGGCAGCGCGGGCGAAGAGGTCGGCGAAGCCGTCGTAGATCCCCCACGTCACGAACACGCCGACCGCCAGGAACGCGAGCAGCTTCACCAGCGACTCGAACGCGATCGCGGCCACCATCCCCTGGTGATGCTCGGCGGCGTCCAGGTGGCGGGTGCCGAAGAGAATCGTGAACGCGGCGAGGAGCAGCGCCATCCACAGCGCCGCGTCCTCGCGGATCGACTCGGCGCCGACCTTCGCGGGCATGATGATCTCGGGGAACTGGACGAGGATCGAGAAGCTGTTCGACACCGCTTTCAGCTGCAGCGAGATGTACGGCAGGATGCCGATCACCGCGATGACGGTGACGATGCCGCCCAGCAGCGCGCTCTTGCCGTAGCGCGACGCGACGAAGTCGGCGAGCGAGGTGATGCGGTTCTGCTTCGAGATGCGCAGGATCTTGCGCAGTACGACCCACCACAGCGCGATCATCAGCGTCGGGCCGATGTAGATCGGCAGGAAGCCGACGCCGTCGCTCGCCGCGCGGCCGACGCTGCCGTAGAACGTCCAGGCGGTCGCGTAGACGGCGAGCGACAGGCTGTAGATGTACGGGCTCGCGATGACCGATCGGCCGGCGTCCGCCCGCTGATCGGCGAAATAGGCGATCGCGAACAGGACGCCGAGATAGGCGAACGACAGAAGGATGATCGTCGTGCCGTGCAGCATCGGGCCGCCTCGTCGCCTAGGTCCCGTTGGTCGGCCGGGTGCGCCTCAACGAACGGATTCCGCGACCCACGCCATCAATCCGATCAGCGCGATCCACGCAATGAAGATGTAGGCGTAGAGGACGGGTACGCCGAACAGCGTACCCGCCACGTTGAACAGTGCGAGTATCGGATAGTTGAAGAGCACGACGCCGAGCATGCACAACCCGACGAAACGCTCGCCTCTGCTTCCAAAATCGCTCATCGGACTTCTCCTTCGCTGCGGGCCTCTTCCGAGTTTATCCTTCCGCCCGGGCGCGGACGACGGTCACGGTGCAGGAGGCACCGCCGACGACCTGCGCGCACACGCCGGCGAATCGCCGCGGGGCGGCGCCGCTGCCCGGCGCGCCGATCAGCAGCTGCTCGATGCCGTTCATCTCGGCGAAGTCGACGAGTGCCGCCCCCGGCTTTTCCGATTCGAGCACGTGGAACGTGATGCGCTCCTCGGGAAGCTCGAGCGAGCGCGCCCAGCCGCGCAGATCGACCAGCCTCCGGATGTGGCGCCCGGTCGCGCTCGCCTCGTCGCCCTCGCCGCTCAGAGTCGCCGCCGGAGGAACGACGGTGACGCAGGCGATCCTGCAGCCAGCGTTGGCGGCGATCGCGCCGCGTGCCGCGTCGCGCAGTGCCGCGCGTAGCCGCTCGTTGCCTTCCTGCGGCGCGATGGCGACGGCGATGACCCGCGCGAGTTGCCGGCGCGTGGACGGCGGCGGCGACGGCGCCGGTTCGTATCGCGATGAGCTCACCCGGCGGCGCGCGACGGTCCAGAGACCGCTGCGGCGCTTGCGCGACGCGCGCTCGGTGAGCTCCACCCGGCCCGGGTTCGCGAGCGCCTGCGCAAGCTCTCCGGCCGAAGAGTAACGATCGCGCGCGTCGAGCTCCAGGCAGCGCAGCACGATCTCCTGCAGCCATGCTGGAATTGCCGGGACGAGCTTCCGCGGCGGGATCGGGTCGCGGTAGAGGCGGCGACGCAGCTCGGCGACGGTCTGCGGATGTCCGAACGGCAGCCGCGCCGTCGCGAGCTCGTACAGGATGCCGCCCAGCGCGAAGACGTCGGAGCGCGGATCGTTGCGCACGCCGAAGATTTGCTCGGGCGCCATGTATACCCAGTTGCCGACGGGAGTCCGCAGCTCCTCGGCGAGCAGATCGGGGTAGTGGCCGTGATGCGCGAGGCCGAAGTCGATCAGCACGGCCTCGCCCCCCGGGCGAAATACGACGTTGGTCGGCTTGAGATCGAGGTGTACGACGTCCTGGCGATGCAGGTCGTGCAATGCGATCGCCATCGCGGACCCGAGGCGGGCGATCTCGTCTGCGGGCATAGGCGCGCGATCGAGCCAGTCGCCGAGCCTGGTCCCCTCGATGTACTCCATCACGAGATAGGGCGTCGTCTCGACGTCGCCGTAGGCGACGAGCGTCGGGTGATGGGGTCCCTGCGCAAGGCCGCCGAGCACCGTCCGACACACCTCGAAGCCAATGACGTTGACCGCTCGCTCGCCAGGGCCGAGGCGCGGGATCTTCATGACGAGCGGCAGCGGACCGGCCGGGCCGTCGAGCCGGAAGATCGATGCCATGCTGCCCGCGTGGATCATCTCGCCCAGCCGAAAGCCGTCGATGACGTTCCCGGGTTCGAAGGCCTGCATCAAACTCCCCGCTCGATGCGCAGCGCGAGGCGCTCGGGAAGTCCGGCCGCACGAATCTTGCGCGCCGTCGCGGCGTGATCGTAAGGGACGCGGTAGAACGTCAGGCGTTCGCGGGCAACGTCGAACAGCGCGTAACACGCGGCGTTGTTGCCGTCGCGCGGCTGGCCTGCCGAACCGACGATCGCGAGCCACTGCCGGTTGTTGGCGGCCGGGATCGGCGAGCCGGGCACCGGCTGGAACTCGAGCGCGTTGCCGCTCGCGCCGACGTAGTAGAGCTTCTGCTCGTGAACGTGGCCGCCGAAGACGTAGCTCGCGCCCGCGGCGCGCATGCTTTCGCCGGCTTCGCGCAGCCCGCTCACGTAGATCCACTGCTCGGGCGCGGCGGCGCTTGCGTGGACGAACGCGATGTTGCCGTCGCGCACGGTCAGCGGCAGCGATGCGAGGAATGCATGCTGTCGCACCCCGAGCTGCGCGCGCGTCCAGCCGACCGACGCGAGCGCGTTGCGGCTGAGCACGTCGTCGGGACGGCCGAGCGCCGCGGCGTCGTGATTGCCGAGCACCACGATGGCGCCGTTCGCAGCGTAGCGCTCGATCAACTCGAGCACCGCGACAGGATCCGCGCCATAGCCGACGTGGTCGCCGAGGAACGCGTAACGGCTCGCGCCCAGCGCGTCCGCGTGCGCGAGACAGGCGGTGACCGCCTCGAGGTTGCTGTGGACGTCGGCGAACAGGGCGAGCTTCAGGGTGGGGTCGTCTCTCGTATCCGATAGCCGATCCCGCGCAGCGTGACGATCTCGACACCCGCCGACTCGAGCTTCCGGCGCAGGCGGTGCACGTAGACTTCGATCGCGTTGGTGCTGACCTCCTCGCCCCACTCGCACATGTGATCGAGGAGCTGCGCCTTGCTCACCGTGCGGTCGACCCGCAGCAGCAGCAGCTCGAGCAGCGCCAGCTCACGCGCCGAGAGATCGAGGACGTCGCCCCCGACTCGCGCCACCCTTCCGGCCTGGTCAAACATGAGCCTTCCGAATTCCACCGGCGCCGGCTTGCCCGCTGGACCGCGGCGCGCGAGCGCGCGCACGCGAGCCTTGAGCTCCTCCAGCGCGAAGGGCTTCGCGAGGTAGTCGTCGGCGCCGAGATCGAGGCCGCGGACGCGATCGTCGACGCCGTCCTGCGCCGTGAGAATGAGCACCGGCAGATCCTGGTTCCTTTCGCGCAGGCGCTTCAGCACGTCGAGCCCGCTCATCCTAGGGAGTCCGAGGTCGAGAATCAGCAGGTCGAACTCGAACATCGAGATCGCGCAGTCGGCTTTCTCCCCCGTCGCGACGCAATCGACCGAGTACCCGGAATCCCTCAGGCTCGCCGCGAGGCCGTCGGCGAGAATCGGGTCGTCTTCGGCAATCAGAATCCGCACATCCGGTATCTCCCGTTCGCGGGTCCGCTGTCGCCGCCGCTGGCCCTGCGCGGCAGGCAACGTTCCGGTCGAGTGTAGCAAAGCACCCTTCGTCGCGCGAGACGCTGCGTCCATCCGGCGGCTACAATGCCGGCCGCCGGATGGCTCGCGATGTCCTATGATGGACACTCGAGAGGGCGCCGCGCGGGCGCCCAGGCGGGGCGATCGAAGGTTCGCACGAGGACGGGAACGGGACAGTGGCGGATACGACGCGTTACACGAAGACCGAGATGGGCGCGGCCGAGATCGGCAAGCGCCGCAAGAACCTTCGCGGCCGAATGCGAACCATGCTGATCTTGATCGACCCGTCGCGCACGGCCGACGAGCTGCGTGCACAGGCGGCGCAGCTCGGCGTGCCCGACGACTTCCTCGAAACGCTGGTTCGCGAGGGCTACCTCGCTCCCGTTGCCGGCGCCGAGGGGACGCCGGCGGATGCGGCAACGCAGGCGGTGTCGGACCGCGAGCTCGCGCGATTCCGCCGCGCGCAGGCGTTCATGCAGGAGACGATCGTCGACGCGATGGGCGTGCGGGCGCTCCTGTTCACGCTGAAGCTCGAGCGCTGCGTCACGCGCGCGGAGCTCGCGGCGCTGCTCCCCGATTACGAGAAAGGCCTCGCCAAATTCCGCGACGAAGCGCAGACGCGCCTTCTTGTCCAACGGGCGAAGGACTTTCTCGCATAGGCCCGACGCGCATCGATCCAGGCGCGGCGTGCGCGGATCGCCGTGCTAGACTTCGTCGCCAGCCGCGGGAAATGCGATGTCCGACCCTTCCTCCGCCCTCACGGCGCTCTCGCCGCTCGACGGCCGCTACGCAGCCAAGGTCGCTCCGCTCGCCGAGCACTTCAGCGAATTCGGCCTGATCCGTGCGCGTGTGCGCATCGAGATCGCCTGGCTGATCGCTCTTTCCGAGGAGCCTGCGATCGCCGAAGTCGCGCGGTTCGGCGCGAGTGCCCGCGCGGCGCTCGATCAGGCGTCGGCGTTGTTCACGCCGACCGACGCCGAGCGCGTCAAGGCGATCGAGCGCACGACCAACCACGACGTCAAGGCGGTGGAGTACTGGCTGCGCGAGCGCTTCGCCGGAGTTGCGGATATCCAGCGTGTCGCGGAATTCATCCACTTCGGATGCACGTCGGAGGACATCAACAACCTCGCGCACGGCGTGACGCTCGCCGAGGCGCGGCGCTCGATCCTGCTGCCGCGGCTTCGCGACATCGCCGCGGCGCTGCGCACGCTCGCGCACGCGCATGCCGCGCTGCCGATGCTCGCGCGCACGCACGGGCAGCCGGCCACGCCCACGACGCTCGGCAAGGAGCTGGCGAATGTCTACGCCCGCCTCGAGCGGCAGATCGCGGCGATCGAGCGCGTGCCGCTCAAGGGCAAGGCGAACGGAGCGGTCGGCAACTACAATGCTCATGTCGCCGCATACCCCGGTGTCGATTGGGAGCGCTTCGCCGCGCGCTTCGTCGCAGGGATCGGTCTCGAGTTCAATCCGTACACGACGCAGATCGAGCCGCACGACTACATGGCGGAGCTCTTCGACGCCGTCGCCCGCGCGAACACCGTGCTGATCGATCTCGACCGCGACGTCTGGGGCTACGTGTCGATCGGCTATTTCCGCCAGAAGATGAAGGAGGGCGAGGTCGGGTCGTCGACGATGCCGCACAAGGTGAATCCGATCGACTTCGAGAACTCGGAGGGAAACCTCGGGGTCGCCAATGCGCTGCTGCGCCATTTCGCGGAGAAGCTCCCGATCTCGCGCTGGCAGCGTGACCTCACCGACTCGACGGTGCTGCGCAACATGGGGGTGGCGCTCGGCTATGCGCTGCTCGGCTGGCAGTCGCTCTCGCAGGGTCTCGCCAAGCTCGCGGTGGATGAGGCCGCGATCACTGCCGATCTCGACGCCAACTGGGAGGTGCTCGCCGAGCCGATTCAGACGGTGATGCGCCGCTACGGCGTTCCGAATTCCTACGAGCGACTGAAGACGCTCACGCGCGGCGTGACGGGCATGACGCGCGAGACCCTCCACGCGTTCATCGACGGCCTGCCGATCCCGCCGGAGGCGCGCGCGCGCCTCAAGGCGCTGACGCCGGCGACCTACGTCGGCATCGCCGCGGACCTGGCGAAGCGCGTCTAGCGGAAGGCGAGGGGGTGCGTAGCGCTTCAGCGCTCGCGCTGCGCGGTCGATTCTTTCGCCGTGCGCGCGGCGCGGCGCTCCTGCAGGAATGTCGTGATCGCCGGTATCAGCGATACCCCAACGATCAGGAAGACGATCAGCGTCAGGTTGTTCTTCACCCACGGGATGTTGCCGAACAGGTATCCCGCGTAGACGAGCGAGGCGATCCACGCCACCGCACCGATGACGTTGAAGGAGAGAAAGCGCGCGTAGGTCATACCGGCGACGCCGGCGAGGAACGGCGCGAACGTCCGGATGATCGGCACGAAGCGGCCGATGATGATCGTGACGCCGCCGTAGCGGTCGTAGAACGCTTGCGTGCGTCGCAGGTGCTCCTGCCTGAACCAGCGCGAATCGGGTTTCTCGAACGCGCGGGGCCCGATGTAGTGGCCGATCGAATAATTGATCGTGTCGCCGAGAATCGCCGCCGCGATCAGCACTGCGACCAGCAGGTGGACGTTGAGATCGGCCGTGGCCACGACGGTGCCCGCGATGAACAGGATCGAGTCGCCGGGCAGGAACGGGAACACGACGAGCCCCGTCTCCGCGAAGATCACGAGGAAGAGAATCAGATAGAGCCATTGCCCGTGCTGCGCGGCCATCTGCGCGACCGTCCGGTCGAGCGCGAGCAGCGAGTAGATGAGCGTGGTCAGCACGGAACGGCGGGGTCAGAAACGACGTTCTTTCCCGTGCGCCGCTGGCATCTTCGCCGCACGCCTACGCAACAAGGTCGTCCCTGACCTCACGCTCGTCACTTACGCCCGGAAATCGTCTCTGACCCGGCTTTTGCGCACTACGGAAGGATCTTCTCGCCCTCGACGCCGGCCTTGCGCTCGGGCTTCACGAGGTCTTCGCGCGAGACGCCCATCCACATCACGAGCGGCGCCATCACCAGCACCGACGAGTAGATGCCGAAGCAAATGCCGATCGTCAGCGCGAGCGCGAAATAGTGAAGCGTCTCGCCCCCGAAGAACAGGATTGAGAGCACCATCATCAGCGTGCTGCCGTGGGTGATGATCGTGCGCGAGATCGTGCTCGTGATCGCGTTGTCGATCACGTGCACCACCGTCGCCTTGCGCATCTTGCGGAAGTTCTCGCGGATCCGGTCGGCGATCACGACGGACTCGTTGACCGAATAGCCGAGGACGGCGAGCACCGCCGCGAGCACCGGAAGCGAGAATTCCCATTGAAACAGCGCGAAGAAGCCGAGGATGATCACGACGTCGTGCAGGTTGGCGACAATCGCCGCGATCGCGAACCGCCATTCGAAGCGCAGCGCGAGGTAGCCGACGATTCCGAGCGAGACCAGCAGCAACGCGAGCGCGCCGTTCTCGTAGAGCTCCTTGCCGACCTGCGGGCCGACGAACTCGACGCGCTGCTGCTTCGCCGAAGCGTCGTCGGCGCGCAGCGCCCCCATCACCTGCTCGGAGAGTTGCGCACTGGAAACGCCCTCCTTGAGCGGAAGACGGATCAGCGCGGTGTCGGAGCTTCCGAAGCTCTGCGCCGAATATTCGCCGAGGTTCAGCTTGTCGATCGCCGCGCGGACGCGGTTGAAGTCGACAGCGTGGCCGTAGGTGACCTCGATCAGCGTGCCCCCGCGGAAGTCGACGCCGAAGTTCAACCCGCGGTGGACGAGGAAGAACACGGCGAGCACGAACGTGACGACCGAGATCACGTTGAACGTGAGCGCGTATCGCATGAACGGGATATCGCGCTTGATCCGGAAGAATTCCATGGTGATCGGTATTCGGGGTTGGACGGGGTCGGAGCGTCGTCACTTCGCGGGCACGCCCGCCGTCGCGGCAGGCCGCCACACCTGGCCGATCGAGATCTTGGAGAGGTGCTTGCGGCCGCCGTAGATCAGGTTGACGATACCGCGCGAGACGAACACCGCCGAGAACATCGACGTCATGATGCCGAGGCAGTGGACGACCGCGAAGCCGCGGACCGGGCCCGTGCCGAATATGAGCAGCGCGATGCCGGCGATCAGCGTGGTCACGTTCGAGTCGAGGATCGTGCCGAACGCGCGCTCGTAGCCGGCGTTGAGCGCCGCGTGCGGTGTCGCGCCCCAGCGCAGCTCCTCGCGGATGCGCTCGTTTATCAGCACGTTGGAGTCGATCGCCATGCCGAGCGTGAGCGCGATGGCCGCGATGCCGGGAAGGGTCAGCGTCGCCTGCAGCATCGAGAGCAGCGCGACCAGCAGCATCAGGTTGACCGACAGCGCGAACGCCGAGATCAGCCCCATCAGCTGGTAGTACGCGCACATGAACAGCGCGAGCACGATGAAGCCGTAGAACACCGACTTGAACCCCTTGTCGATGTTGTCCTTGCCGAGCGAGGGGCCGACGGTGCGCTCTTCGACGATCTCCATCGGCGCGGCGAGCGCGCCGGCGCGCATCAGGAGCGCGATGTCGTTCGCCTCGCGCGTGGTCATCCGGCCACTGATCTGAACGCGGCCGCCGCCGATCTCCTCGCGGATAACCGGCGCGGTGATCACCTCGGCCTTGCCCTTCTCGACGAGCACGATCGCCATCCGCTTGCCGACGTTCTCGCGCGTGACTTCCTTGAAGATCCGCGCGCCGGTGCCGTCGAGGTTGACGTGGACGGCGGGCTCGTTGTTGCGCGAGTCGAAGCCGGGCTGCGCGTCGTTGATACGGTCGCCGGTCAGCACGACCTGGCGCCGCACGAGGACCGGAGCGCCGCTGCGCTCGGTGAAGAGATCGCTGCCGAACGGAACCTGACCGCCGAGGGCCGCTTCGAGTGCGCCCGGGTCCTCGTTGACCATGCGGATCTCGAGGGAGGCCGTCCGTCCGAGGATGTCCTTCGCGCGCGCAGTATCCTGAACGCCGGGCAACTGGACGACCACGCGGTCGGCGCCCTGCTGCTGGACGATCGGCTCGGCCACGCCCAACTCGTTGACGCGGTTGCGCAGGATCGTGATGTTCTGCTGGACGGCGCCGTCCTGGATGCGCTTCTGCGCTTCCGGCTTCAATCCGGAGACGAGCCGTAGCTCGCCGCCGGCATCGGCGTCGCGCAGCTGCAGATCGGGGAACGCCTTCTCGATCTCGTTGCGCGCCTTCAGCCGCTCGGTGTCTTCGCGAAAGCGCACGACGACGTTCGGGCCTTCGCGCGCGACGCCGGAGTACTGAACCTTTTTCTCGCGCAGCAGCGAGCGGACGTCGGTGGTGTAGCGGTCGCCGGCCTTGTCGAGCGCGGCCTTCATGTCGACCTGCAGCAGGAAGTGCACGCCGCCGCGGAGATCGAGGCCGAGGTACATCGGCTTCGCTCCGATCGCGGTCAGCCACTCCGGCGAGGCGGAAAGGAGGTTCAGGGCGACGATGTAATTGGGGCCGAGCTTCTCCTGGAGCACGTCCTTCGCCTTGAGCTGCGTCTCGAGGTCGGCGAAACGCACCTTGATGCCGGTCGGGTCGAGCGCATCGCCGTGAAAGGGAATCGATGCTCCCTTGAGCGCGTCCTCGACGGAGCTCTGCAGCCCGGCGTCGATCTTCACGCCGGCCTTCGACGAAGACACCTGGACGGCGGGGACCTCGGGGAAGAAATTGGGGACGGTGTAGACGATGCCGGCGAGCAGCGCGACGGCGATGATCAGGTACTTCCAGAGCGGATAGCGATTCATGGCGCGGGAAGCCAGGGGGCCGGAGGTCGCTCGCGGCTTGCCAGGCGCGAGGCCGAGGCGCGAAGCGCGAAGCGCGCGTGATTGGAGGCGGCCGTCACAGTGCCTTGATCGTGCCCTTGGGCAGCAGCTGCGAGATCGCACCGCGCTGCACCGTGAGCTCGGTCTTGTCGGCAACCTCGACCGTCACGTACTGTTCGCTGATCTTCGAGATCCTGCCGAGGATACCGCCGGACGTCACCACCTCGTCGCCCTTCTGCAGCGCATCGAGCATTGCCTTCGCTTCCTTCGCCTTTTTCTGCTGCGGCCGGATCAGCAGGAAGTAGAAGACGACGAAGATCGCGATCATCGGCAGGAATGTCATCAGGTCGCCGCCGAATGGCGAGGCGGGCGCGCTTTGCGCGTGCGCCGAAGTGATCAAGAGGTCGATCAACACGTTGTGATCCTCCGCTGAAGGCGCGCGCATGGCGGGGCGCGGCCGGGCCGCCG
>Ga0335069_10007458_pt1 | contig 15795 bp, 15 predicted proteins | sample Lox_Sample_11_FD_206714 | JGI IMG/M metagenome (GOLD analysis project Ga0335069, IMG submission 206714) | Soil microbial communities from Loxahatchee National Wildlife Refuge, Florida, United States - Lox_Sample_1.1 | ecosystem: Environmental > Terrestrial > Soil > Wetlands | place: USA... | reverse complement strand
CGATTCCGTGGCCAAGCTCGTGGCCTACGGCAAGGCGCATCCGGGGCAGCTCACCTACGCGTCCGCCGGGGTGGGTAGCGCCACCCACATGAACGACGAGAAGTTCCGCATTCGCGCCGGCATCGAGGCGGTCCACGTGCCGTTCAAGGGCACGCCCGAAGCGATGAGCGACATCATGGCGGGGCGGGTCGATTACATGTTCACCCCGATCGTCTCGGCCATCTCGCTGATCAAGTCGGGGAAGCTCAAGGCACTGTCGGTGGCGGCTGCACAGCGCTCGCCGGAGCTGCCTGACGTGCCGACCACAACCGAGGCGGGCGTGGCGGATTCAGATTACGTGTTCTGGGTGGCGATGCTGGCGCCTGCCAAGACGCCGCCGGCCGTGATCGACAAGCTGAACGAGACAGTCGCCAAGGTGCTGGCGTTGCCCGACGTCAAAGAAAAGCTGGGGGCCCTCGGGGCGACCCCGTACGTGATGAAGCCCGCCGCGTTCCAAGCGGTCATCCAAAAAGAGTTCACCGAGAACACCGAGCTCGTCAAAAAGGCGGGCATCAAGGCGAACTAAGCCCGGGTCTTCGGCGGCCTGAGGTGCATGCCCACGGGCCGAACACGCATCGCATTCATGGCTAAAATTTGATCAGGGTCTCGCAGGAGACCCTGATCCCTGCCTTCTCTTTGGGCGACAGCGGCTGATTAATGCAGCAGCCGCACATGCCTTGGGGTTTGGCACGACTCTCGCACTGAGTCCTCTGCCGCGGCCATTCGGACCGGCGGTCAGGGCAACCAGGGAGAGGAGATCCATAGTGTTCAAAACGAGATTTGCGCGCGCCATCGCGGCCACTGCGATGGTCGCGGGCGTCGCCGGCTTTACTGCCGCGGCACAGGCCCAGGACAAGCCGCCGATCAAGGTCGGCGTGCTGCATTCGCTGTCGGGCACGATGGCGATCAGCGAGACCACCCTCAAGGACACGGTCCTGATGATGGTGGATGACCTCAACAAGAAGGGCGGGCTGCTGGGCCGCAAGGTCGAGGCGGTGGTCGTCGACCCTGCGTCGAACTGGCCGCTGTTCGCCGAGAAGGCGCGTGAGCTCCTCACCAAGGACAAGGTTGACGTGGTGTTCGGCTGCTGGACCTCGGTGTCCCGCAAGTCGGTGCTGCCGGTGTTCGAGGAGTTGAACGGCCTGTTGTTCTACCCCGTGCAGTACGAGGGCGAGGAAAGCTCGAACGACGTCTTCTACACGGGTGCGGCCCCCAACCAGCAGGCGATCCCGGCGGTTGAGTATCTGATGGGTGCCGAAGGCGGCAACGTGAAGCGCTGGGTGCTCGAGGGCACCGACTACGTCTATCCGCGTACGACCAACAAGATCCTCGAGGCCTTCCTCAAGGCCAAGGGCGTGGCGCCGGCGGACATCATGATCAACTACACGCCGTTCGGCTTCTCCGACTGGCAGACCGAGGTGTCGAAGATCAAGCAGTTCGCCTCGGCTGGCAAGAAGACGGCGGTGGTGTCGACGATCAACGGCGATGCCAATGTGCCGTTCTACAAGGAGCTGGCGAACCAGGGCATCAAGGCCTCGGACATCCCGGTGGTCGCGTTCTCGGTCGGTGAGGAAGAGCTCGCCGGCATCGACACCAAGAACCTCGTCGGCCATCTCGCCGCGTGGAACTACTTCGAATCGATCAAGAACCCGACGAACGAGGCGTTCATCAAGGAGTGGCACGCCTACATCAAGGATCCGAAGCGCACCACCAACGATCCGATGGAAGCGACCTATATCGGCTTCAAGATGTGGGAGCAGGCGGTGCTGCAGGCCGGCACGACGGACGTCAACGCCGTCCGCCAGGCGATGTACGGCCAGAAGGTGCAGGCGCCGTCGGGCTTCATCGCGACGATGAACACCAACCATCACCTGTCGAAGCCGGTCTATATCGGTGAGATCCGGCCGGACGGGCAGTTCAACGTCGTGTGGAAGACCAAGGGCCCGATCAAGGCGGATGCCTGGTCGAAGTACATTCCCGAAAGCGCCAAGCTGACCGCGGATTGGACGTTCCCGTGGGTGTGCGGCAACTGCGAGAAGCCGAAGTACAAAAGCTACGAGTAAGTACCGAGCGGAAGCGGCGGGTCCGTCTGCCTCCGGCAGGCGGTCCCGCTCTTCTCTCGATGCCCGCTCTTCTCTCGATGAACGGGCACGACCGGGACGACGAACAAGAAGAAGACGATCGATGAATTCAGGCCGGCAGGACAGAGGGGCAGGGCGCCTTGCACGTCTTCTGACGGCGGCGGCGGTGGTGATCGCCGGTCTCTTCCTGGCGGCGGCCGTGCTGTCATCGGCGCGCGCCGACGATCTCTCGGACGCGCTTGGCGGCCTGACCGACCCGGACCCGAAGCCAGCCATCGAATCTCTCATCCATCTCGACGACCCCAAGGCGAAGGCAGCACTCCAGGCCTTGTCCAAAGGCCTCCTGTTCCAGCGCAATGCGGATGGCGCCGTCGTCATTGGTGAAAAAGACGGCGAGATGTACGTCGTAACGAACGCGGCGACCGGGCAAGTCGAAGACGAGGCCAAGGCCGACGACCTGACGCCGATCGCGCTCGACGACGCGGCGAGGGCCTTGCTGGGCGGCCCCGGCACCGTTGCCGCGGCCGGGGAGACGAAGCCGCTCGATTTTGCCGGTGCGGTCAACCAGCTCAACGCCGACTCCTTTGAGGACAAAGGCAAGGCCATCCAGGTGCTGACGGCGTTGGGCGACGAGCGCGCTATCCCGGTCCTGCAGGCGTTGAGCGACGGGCGCCTGTTCATCCGGCACTCGGACGGCGCGACGGTCATCGGCGATCGCAGCGGCAATCAGCTCCGGCTGACCCTGGCGACGACCCTCGCTCCCGCGGGGTTCGCCACGGCCGCCGATGTCGACCCGATGGTCATCAACAACAATCTGCGCAATGTCGTGCAGGAGGCGGTGGGCAAGCTTGGGTTGGTCAGCTCGAGCGCCAGCCAGCGCCTGCAGGCGGCCGAAGCGCTGCTGGACAGCGCCGCCCCGGAGACGGTCGGCCTACTGCGTGACGCCTATGGCAAGGAGACTGATCCGCAGGTCAAGGCGGCGATGGACGTGGCCCTTGCCGCCGCCGACCTTGGCGATCCGGACAAGGCGAAGCGGATCGCCGCGGCGCGCGTGCTGTCCGGCTCACCCGAGTTGCGGGTCCGTTCGGTGCTCGAGGCGCGGCTGACGGCAGAGTCCGATCCTGATGTGAAAGCCGCGCTCAGGTCGGCGGTCGATGCCGTGCAGCGCCGCCTAACCATCGCCGGCTACGGCTCCAGTCTCTTCGAGGGGATCAGCCTCGGCAGCGTGCTGCTTCTGGCAGCGATCGGCCTGGCCATCACCTTTGGCGTAATGGGCGTCATCAACATGGCGCATGGCGAGATGATCATGCTGGGCGCCTATTCGGCGTTTGTGGTGCAGGAGATCTTCCGCGCCTACCTGCCGCCGGGCTGGATCAATGCCTACCTTCTGGTGTCGGTGCCGGTCGGCTTCCTGGTCGCAGCTGCGTTCGGGATCGCGCTCGAGCGGACGGTGATCCGGTTCCTCTATGGCCGCCCCCTGGAGACCTTGCTGTCGACCTGGGGCATCAGCCTCATCCTCCAGCAGATGGTACGCACGGTCTTCGGCGCACCCAACAAGGAGGTCGCGAACCCGTCATGGATGACCGGCGGGTTCAACGTCACCGGCGGCTTCTTCGTCACCTGGAACCGGCTCTATATCATCGTCTTCTGCTTCGCGGTGCTGGGCGCCATCGCCCTCGTACTGCGCAAGACCGCATTCGGGCTGCACATGCGCGCGGTCACCCAGAACCGCGACATGGCGGCGGCCATGGGCATCGCCACGGCGCGCATCGACGCGCTGACCTTCGGCCTCGGCTCCGGCATCGCGGGCATGGCGGGGGTGGCGCTCAGCCAGATCGGCAACGTGAGTCCTAACCTCGGTACCATCTACATCGTCGACAGCTTCATGGTCGTCGTGTTCGGGGGCGTCGGCAACCTGATGGGAACCCTGGTCGGTGCCATGACCTTGGGGATCGTCAACAAGTTCCTCGAGCCGTTCGCGGGTGCGGTGCTCGGCAAGGTCGCTGTCCTCGTGTTCATCATCCTGTTCATCCAGAAACGGCCGCGCGGCCTGTTCGCGTTGCGCGGCCGGGCGGCAGAGACCTGAGATGATCGTGGACCTTCTCGACCGGCGCGGCTGGGGGGCGTTCCTGGGCTTGGGTGCGGTGCTCGCGATCGGCGTGCCGCTCCTCAACCTGCTGCCGGCGAGCTCGCCCTTCGCCATCCCCGACTATCTCGTGCCGCTGCTTGGCAAATACGCCTGCTATGCGATCCTCGCGCTGTCGCTCGATTTGATCTGGGGCTATGCCGGAATCCTGAGCCTCGGCCAGGGCGCCTTCTTCGCGCTCGGCGGCTACGCCATGGGCATGTACCTCATGCGCCAGATCGGCACGCGCGGCGTGTACGGGAACGCCGTTCTGCCGGACTTCATGGTGTTCCTGAACTGGAAGGCGCTGCCCTGGTATTGGTACGGATTCGACCATTTCGCCTTCGCGGCCGCGATGGCCCTGCTGGTGCCCGGCCTCCTGGCGTTCGTGTTCGGGTGGTTCGCGTTCCGCTCGCGGGTCACCGGCGTCTATCTCTCGATCATCACCCAGGCGCTCACCTATGCGCTGCTGCTGGCATTCTTCCGCAACGATATGGGCTTCGGCGGCAACAACGGGTTGACCGACTACAAGGACATCCTCGGCTTTGACGTCCATGCGCCTGCGACGCGCCGCGGTCTCTACGTGATCACAGTGATCGCGCTTGGCCTTTCGTTCCTGCTGTGCCGCTTCATCGTGAGATCGCGCCTCGGCCGCGTGCTGCTGGCGCTGCGCGACGCCGAGAGCCGTGTGCGCTTCCTCGGATATTCCGTCACCAATGCCAAGCTGTTTGCGTTCACCGTGGCAGCAGTGCTTGCGGGGCTCGCGGGGGCCCTGTACGTGCCGCAGGTCGGCATCATCAATCCCAGCGAGTTCTCGCCCGCGAACTCGATCGAGGTCGCGATCTGGGTGGCCGTGGGCGGCCGCGGCACGCTGGTCGGCGCCATTCTCGGCGCCGGGATCGTGAACTGGGTGAAGACCTGGCTCACCGGTGCGGCGCCCGAGGTCTGGCTGTTCTTTCTCGGCGCCCTGTTCATCATCGTGACCTTGGCGCTCCCGTCAGGGGTGGTGGGCCTGGCGCGGCAATGGCAGGCGCGCCGGCGCCGTCGTGCCGTCGCGGTGCCGGCCGAATGAACGACGTCGCCATGACCGATACCTCTTCCCGGCAGATCACGGCGGACACACTGCTCTATCTCGACGGTGTCACCGTGAGCTTCGACGGCTTCAAGGCGCTGAACGAGCTGTCGCTGATCGTGACCCGCGGGGAGCTGCGTACGATCATCGGCCCCAACGGGGCCGGCAAGACCACGATGATGGACGTCATCACCGGCAAGACGCGGCCCGACACGGGCACGGTGCTGTTCGACGGCAACATCGACCTGACCAAGCTCGACGAGACGGCGATCGCCAATCTCGGCATCGGCCGCAAGTTCCAGAAGCCGACCGTGTTCGAGAACCTGACGGTGCTTCAGAACCTCGAGCTCGCCCTGAAAGGCGAGCGCGGCACCTGGCGCACGCTGACCGCAAAGCTGAGCGGCGAGGGCCGGGACCGGCTCGATGCGACGCTCAAGACGATCGGCCTCGCCGAGCGGCAGAAGGAGATCGCGGGTGCCTTGAGCCACGGACAGAAGCAGTGGCTCGAAATCGGCATGCTGCTGATCCAGGACCAGAAGATCCTGCTGCTCGACGAGCCGGTTGCCGGCATGACCGACCACGAGACGCAGGCCACGGCCGAGCTGATCCTGAGCCTCGCCGGCAGCCGCACGGTGGTCGTCGTGGAGCACGACATGGAGTTCGTGCGCAGCCTCGGCGCGCGGGTGACCGTGCTGCACGAAGGATCGGTGCTCGCCGAAGGCTCGATCGATCATGTGCAGAACGATTCGCGCGTCATCGAAGTGTATCTCGGACGGTAAGGAGGACAGACATGACCTCAGTGCTCTTGCTCGTCATGGCCGCGTTGGCCGGCGCGATCGCCTTGCGGCCTTCGATGGCCGTCGTCCGCCTGGCGCAAAAAAGGCCCCGCCGCTAGGTCCATGCTCGCGGTCCAGGACATCGATCTCTATTACGGCGCCAGCCACACCCTTCGCGGGGTGAGCCTGACCGCGCGCAAGGGCGAGATCACGTGCATTCTCGGCCGCAACGGCGTCGGCAAGACCAGTCTGTTACGCGCGATCTTCGGCCTGCAGCCGATCGCAGCCGGCCATATCGGCTGGGAGGACCATGACGTCAGCAAGCTTCCGCCGCACGCCCGCGCGCGCAGCGGCATGGCGCTGGTGCCGCAGGGGCGCGACATCTTTCCGCGCCTGACCGTACAGGAGAACCTCGAGACGGGGTTCGCGCCGCTGTCGCGCGACAAGCGTCACGTGCCGGATGAGATCTTCACCCTGTTCCCCGTCCTGCACGACATGCTGGGGCGGCGCGGCGGTGACCTGTCGGGCGGCCAGCAGCAGCAGCTCGCGATCGCGCGGGCGCTGGTGACCCGGCCGCGCCTCCTGATCCTCGACGAGCCGACCGAGGGCATCCAGCCCTCGATCATCAAGGACATCGAGCGGGTCATCCGGTTGCTCGCCGAGCGCGGCGACATGGCCGTCCTGCTGGTCGAGCAGTATTTCGAGTTCGCCCGCGATCTTGCCGACGCCTACGTGGTCATGGAGCGCGGCGAGGTCGTGCTGGCGGGGCGCAAGTCGGACATGGAGGAATCCGCCGTCCGGCGCTACCTTACGGTCTGACGTGCCGTATGACCCAACTTCCGGCCGCACGACGGCCCTCGAACGCGGCGACGGCGCCGCCGAGCTGGTCTTTGCCGGGCGCGGCCCGGGCAACGGCCTTCGGCACCTCTATCAGCACGATCCCTGCCGCCTGCTGTTCCCGCGCGCCGAGCCGGGCCATCCGCCGACCGCCGTGCTGCTGACGACCTCGGGCGGGCTCACGGGGGGCGATCGCCTGCGCCTGTCGTTTGCAGCGCGCGAGGGGGCGGCGGCCACGATCACCTCGCAGGCCGCCGAAAAGATCTATCGTGCGCTCGACGAGGAGTGCCGCATCGACGTCACGATCGACGTCGGCAACGCGTGGCTGGAATGGCTGCCGCAGGAGACGATCCTGTTCGACGGCGCCCGGCTGGCACGCCGCACCACCGTGGCCACGACAGCGGAGAGCCGGCTGCTCGCCTCCGAGATGCTGGTCTTCGGCCGCATCGCGCGCGGCGAGAGCTTCGCGTCGGGCTTCCTGCACGATGCGTGGCGGATCACGCGTGACGGAAAGCTCGTGTGGGCCGATGCGCTGACGCTCGAGGGCGACGTCGCTGCGGCCCTGGGGCGGCCGGCCGCCTTCGATGGCGCCCGGGCCGTGGCCACGGCGGTCTATGTGGCCGCCGACGCGGCAAAGCACCTCGACGTCGCCCGCACCTTGCTGGAGACAGCTTGCAGCTGGGCGGCGGCGACCGTGGTGAACGAGATCCTGCTGGCGCGCTTCGTCGGCCGCGACGCGGCGTCGGTGCGCCGCGACTTGATCGGGTATCTGTGCGGGCTGCGCCAGGCGGCCGGCGGCTGGCCGGCGCGTCTGCCGCGCGTCTGGTATCACTGACAGAGGGCAACGGGGAGGCGAGGGTGAATCTGACACCGAGGGAAAAGGACAAGCTCCTGGTCGCGATGGCGGCGATGGTCGCGCGCCGGCGGCTCGAGCGCGGGGTGAAGCTCAATCACCCGGAGGCGGTGGCGCTGATCACGGATTTCGTGGTCGAGGGCGCGCGCGACGGCCGCAGCGTCGCCGAGCTGATGCGCGACGGCGCCACGGTGCTGCGCCGCAATCAGGTCATGGAGGGGGTCGCCGAGATGATCGCCGACATCCAGGTCGAAGCGACGTTTCCGGACGGCACCAAGCTCGTCACCGTCCACGCGCCGATCCGCTGAAGGGGGAAGACATGATTCCAGGGGAAATCCTGCCGCAAGACGGCGAGATCGAGCTCAACGCCGGCCGCAAGACGGTGACACTCGAGGTCGCCAACACCGGCGACCGGCCGATCCAGGTCGGCTCGCACTATCATTTCTTCGAGACCAATACGGCGCTCAAGTTCGAGCGCAAGAAGGCGCGCGGCTACCGGCTCGACATCGCGGCCGGAACCGCGGTGCGGTTCGAGCCCGGGCAGACGCGAACCGTGCGCCTGGTGGCCTACGCGGGCGGGCGCACCGTCTACGGCTTCAACGCCAAGATCAGCGGCAAGCTTTAGGGGCGGGACCATGGCGACACGCATCAGCAGAGCGGCCTATGCCGACATGTTCGGTCCCACCACGGGCGACAAGGTGCGCCTGGCCGACACCGGGCTGTTCATCGAGGTCGAGGAGGATCGCACGACCTACGGCGAGGAAGTGAAGTTCGGCGGCGGCAAGGTGATCCGCGACGGCATGGGGCAGAGCCAGCGTTCGCGGAGCCGTGGGGCCGTGGACACGGTGATCACGAATGCGCTCATCCTCGACCACTGGGGAATCATCAAAGCCGACATCGGGCTCAAGGACGGCAAGATCGCGGCCATCGGCAAGGCGGGAAATCCGGACGTGCAGCCGGGTGTGGACATCATCATCGGCCCCGGCACCGAGGCCATCGCCGGCGAAGGCAAGATCATCACCGCGGGCGGCATCGATACGCACATCCATTTCATCTCGCCACAGCAGATCGACGAGGCGCTCTACTCGGGCGTCACCACGATGATGGGCGGCGGCACGGGTCCCGCGGCCGGCACGTCGGCCACGACGTGCACGCCCGGCCCGTGGCACATGAAGCGCATGCTGCAGGCGGCCGAAGCCTTCCCGATGAATCTCGGCTTCTTCGGCAAGGGCAACGCCTCGCTGGCGCCGGGCCTTGCCGAGCAGATCGAGGCCGGCGCCTGCGGGCTCAAGCTGCACGAGGATTGGGGGACGACGCCGGCTGCGATCGACAATTGCCTCAAGGTCGCCGACAAGTACGACATCCAGGTCGCGATCCACACCGACACGCTGAACGAGTCCGGCTTCGTCGAGGACACAATCGCCGCGTTCAAGGGCCGCACCATCCACGCCTTCCACACCGAAGGGGCCGGTGGCGGGCATGCGCCCGACATCATCAAACTGTGCGGCGAGGCCAACGTGCTGCCGTCCTCGACCAACCCGACGCGGCCCTACACCGTGAATACGCTGGATGAGCATCTCGACATGCTCATGGTCTGCCACCATCTCGACGCCAACATTCCCGAAGACGTGGCGTTCGCCGAAAGCCGCATCCGCCGCGAGACGATCGCGGCCGAGGACATTCTGCACGACCTCGGCGCGTTCTCGATGATGTCGTCGGACAGCCAGGCCATGGGCCGGGTCGGCGAGGTGATCATCCGCACCTGGCAGACCGCCGACAAGATGAAGCAGCAGCGCGGCCGGCTCAAAGAAGAGAAGGGCGACAACGACAACGCGCGCGCCAAGCGCTACATCGCCAAGTACACCATCAACCCGGCGATCGCGCAGGGCATTTCCCCCTATGTCGGTTCCGTGGAGGTAGGGAAGCTGGCCGATCTCGTGATCTGGTCGCCCGCGTTCTTCGGCGTGAAGCCGGACATGGTGTTGAAATGCGGGTCGATCGCGGCGGCCCCCATGGGCGACCCGAATGCCTCGATCCCGACCCCGCAGCCCGTCCATTACCGCCCGATGTTCGCCGGGTACGGCCGCAACCTGATCGAGAGCTCGGTGCTGTTCGTCAGCAAGGCGGCGCATCAGGCCGGCATCGGAAAGAGGTGCGGCCTTGCCCGTGCAACCCTGCCGGTGAAGAACACCCGCGCGGGCATCTCGAAGAAGAGCATGGTCCACAACTCGGCAATGCCGCGGATGGAGGTCGATTCCGAGACCTACGAGGTGCGCGCCGACGGCGAGCTTCTGACCTGCGCTCCGGCGAAGGTGCTGCCCATGGCGCAGCGGTACTTCCTGTTCTGACGATGCTGCACGCGCATCGCATCGCACCGGCCGGCCATTGGCCGTCCGAGGAGTGCCGCGGCACGGTGACGCTCGGCTATGACGACCGCCACCGTCGGCGGCTGCGCCTGGCGACCGACGCCGGCGAGCCGGTGCTGCTCGACCTTCCGTATACGGCGGTGCTGGCCGACGGCGACGGTTTGGCGCTCAGCGAAGGTGGGTTCGTCGCGGTCAGGGCCGCCCTCGAAGACCTGGTCGAGATCACCGCCGACACGCCGGCGCTGCTGTCGCGCATCGCCTGGCATGTCGGCAACCGGCACGTGCCGGCCGAGCTCGACGGGCAGCGCATCCTCATCCGCGAGGATCACGTGATCGTGGCGATGGTCGAAGGCCTGGGCGGCACCGTGCGGCACATCCAGGCGCCGTTCACGCCCGAAGGCGGCGCCTATGCGGCGCACGCGCATGGTTCCGAGTTGGACAGTGACCATGTTTAAGACGGGGGCTACGTCTGAGACCGCGCTGTACCGGCTGATGGCGTGGCTGTCCCCGGCCTATCCCACGGGCGCGTTCAGCTACAGCCATGGTCTCGAATACGCGGTGGAAACCGGGCGCGTGGCCACGGCTGGCGCGCTGATCGATTGGGTGGCGACCGTCGTCGAGGCGGGCGCAGGCCGGGTGGACGCAGCCCTGTTCGCCGCCGCATGGCGCGCAGCGGAGCAGGGGGACGACGCAGCCCTCGATGAGGCGGTTGCGCTGGCGGCGGCCTGGCGCTCCAGCGCCGAGACCGCCCTCGAAAGTACGGCGCAAGGGTCCGCCTTCCTGTCCGTTACGGCCAAGGCGTGGCCGCATCCCGCCCTCTTGCAGCTCGCCACCCGTCACCGGGACCAGGTGCCGCTGTCTGCGGTGGTCGGTGCTGCCTGCGCCTGGCACGGCGTGCCACTGGCGACAGCAGTCGCAGCATACCTGCAGGCGTTTGCCGCCAACCTCGTTTCGGCCGGGGTACGGCTGATCCCTCTCGGCCAGACCGACGGCCAGCGCGCCGTGGCTGCCCTCGAGCCGGTGATCGCGCGCGCGACCGAAGCCGCCCTCGCGGCCGATCTCGACTCGCTGGGGACCTCTTCGCCCTTACTCGACTGGTGCTCGATGAAACACGAAACCCAATACACGAGGTTGTTCCGCTCATGAGCTCTCCCCATGGACCTCTCCGCGTCGGCATCGGCGGCCCGGTCGGCTCGGGCAAGACGGCACTCGTCGACCGCCTGTGCAAGCACATGCGCGACCGCTACAACCTCGCGGTCGTCACGAACGACATCTACACGAAGGAAGATGCGCAGTTCCTGACCCGCTCGGGGGCACTCGCCCCGGAGCGCATCGTGGGCGTGGAGACGGGCGGCTGCCCGCACACGGCGATCCGCGAGGACGCCTCGGCCAACCTCGCGGCCGTCGCCGACATGACGCGCCGCTATCCCGACCTCGACATCGTGTTCGTCGAGTCGGGCGGCGACAATCTCGCCGCGACCTTCAGCCCCGAGCTCGCCGACCTCACCATCTACGTCATCGACGTGTCGGCCGGCGACAAGATCCCGCGCAAGGGCGGCCCCGGCATCACGCGCTCGGACCTGCTGGTGATCAACAAGATCGACCTCGCCCCCCTGGTCGGCGCCAGTCTCGAGGTGATGGACCGCGACGCGCGCAAGATGCGCGGGACCCGCCCGTTCCTGTTCACCAACCTCAAGGCGAACCAGGGTGTCGCCGAGATCGCCGACTTCATCGTGAAGACCGGCGGGGTCGAGGCGGCGGCGTAAAACATTGAGGGGCTGCCGCGGGGCGGGCATTCTTAGCCGGATCGATCCCCGAGTCCCGTCCGGAGCTGCCTTGCAGTCGTCCTTGTCCGCCGAGCGGCGCAGCATCGCCGCCGATCTCCTGCTGCTGGCGCTGGTCATCGGCGGCATCTATCTGGTGCTGCTTGGCCAGCGGCCTTTGAGCGTGCCGAGCGAGGCGCGCTACGCGGAGATCCCCCGCGAGATGCTGGCCTCCGGCGACTGGCTGACGCCGCGCCTCAACGGGGTCAAATATTTCGAGAAGCCGCCGTTGTTCTACTGGCTGCAGGCGGCCGACGAGGCCATGTTCGGCCGTTCCGAGTTTGCGGTGCGCGTGCTGACCGCGGCGTTCGGCGTGGGCGGATGTCTCGTCGTGTACGTGGCGGGCCGTGCCTCGTGGTCGCGGCGCGCCGGGCTCCTTGCCGCCGGGACGATGGCGACGTCGGTGCTCTATTTCGAGCTGTCGCGGCAGGTGCTGCTCGACATGCCGGTCGCGTTTTTTCTTACGGCGACATTCACGGCGTTTCTGCTCGGCATCCGGGCGCCACCGGAGAGCCCGGCCCGCAGCCGCGCTATGTACCTCATGTATGCCATGGCCGCCGGCGCGACCTTAACCAAGGGGCTGATCGGCATCGCCCTGCCGGGCCTGGTCGTGCTGACGTGGCTGATCCTGACCGGCCGTTGGTCCGAGCTGCGCCACGTGCGCCTGCCGACCGGCACGTTGCTGTTCCTGGTTTTGACGGTGCCGTGGCACGTGGCGGTGGCGCTGCGGAATCCGGAGTTCGCCTGGTTCTATTTCGTGCACGAGCACGTGCTGCGCTTCCTCACGCCCGAGGCAGGCCGCAGCGAGCCGGTGTGGTTCTTCATTCCGATCCTGATCATCGGGTGGCTGCCGTGGGTCGTCTATCTACCCTCGGCGATATGGGAGTCGGTCGGCACCTGGTGGGCGGACCGGCGCGAACGCTCGGCCGAGCTGCTCGTCCTCTTGTGGTTTCTGCTGCCGTTCCTGTTCTTCTCCGCCTCGCGGTCGAAGCTGATTCCCTATGCCCTGCCGTTTTTCCCGCCGCTGTCGCTGCTCCTCGGCGCCTGGCTCGACCGCGCCCTCGAACGGGAGCGGCGGCTCATGCGCGGGGCTCTGCTCCTGCTGTCGGTGCTGCTGATCGGACTGGCTCTGCTGACCGACCGTGTGCACGACGACCCGCAGCTGTTCATTCCGCAACGCTACCTGGCCGCCGCCGCGCCCGCCTTGGGCCATCTGATGCCGCTGACCTATGGACTGGCCCTGGCCGCGATTGCACTGGGCTGGATGGCACGGCGCGATGCGTTGGGTGCGGCGATCGCCGTCACCCTGGCCGGTTCGGCCGCGTTCGGTCTCGCGGTCGATGCGATCGTGGGTGCCGCGCAGCCCGGATCGACGAAGCCGCTCGCGATGATGCTCGATCCTCGCTTGCGACCGGGAGACGAGGTCGCCTCCCTGTTCAGCTATCCGCAGGATCTGCCGTTCTACCTGAACCGGCGGATCACGGTCGCTGCGACCGGCGGCGACGAGCTCGATTTCGGCCGCTCGGTCGAGGATACGCGCGCCTGGATGGTCGGCGAGGACGAGTTCTGGCGGCGCTGGAGTGAACCGGGGCATACGATGTACGCCGTGATCCCGCTCGCGCGCTATGCGGAGCTCTCCGCCGGCCGCAAGACGTCGATGGTTGAACTCGGGCGGACCGCGAGCGACGTGCTGGTGTCCAATATCAAGTAGCCGCCGGGAGTATGGCGGCGGTTCGCCGCCGCAGCCGCAACAACGAGCCGGCAATCAGGAGATTAAGGATGTTCCAGCCGATGCCGTTGAGAATGGCGGCCTGATAAGAGCCGGTCAGATCGAAGATGGCGCCGGACATCCAGCCACCGAGCGCCATGCCCACCAGGGTGGCGGATAAGGTCAGGCCGACGCGCGTTGCGGCTTCACGGGCCGGGAACAGCTCGCGCACGATATACGCGTAGCTCGGGACGATGCCGCCTTGCCCCAGGCCGAACACCGCCGAGATCACGTACAGCGACACCAGGCCGTCGAACGGCAGGTACAGGGCCAGCGCCATCCCCTGCAGCGCCGAGCCGATCAGCAGCGTTTTGAGGCCGCCCAGGCGGTCAAGGACCACGCCGAAGGTGAGCCGACTGATGACGCCGCAGCCGAGCATCAGCGACAGCATCTCGGCCCCGCGCGCCGGTCCATAGCCGAGGTCCACGCAATAGGCCACGAGATGGACCTGCGGCATCGCCATCGCGATGCAGCATGAGAGGCCCGCCAGCGCCAGCAATGCCTGCAGCCGCGCGGGCGGCAGGAAGGGCGTCGGGTCCCGGCCGACCGCCATCTCGTGCCGGGCCGACTTCGCGGGCGGCTGCCGCCGCAGGACAAAGGTCAGCGGCAGGGTCGCCACGAGACAGAATACGCCGATGCCGAGATGCGTCTCGCGCCAACCGACCAGCGCGATGAAATGCTCGACGATGCCCGGCCAGAGGGTCCCGGCGAGATAGTTGCCGGTCGCCGCCACCGCGATTGCGATCCCGCGGCGTCGTTCGAACCAGAGCGAAATGTCGGCGACCATCGGTGCGAAGGTCGCAGAGCTGCCGAGGCCGATCACGGCGCCGTAGATCGCGGCGAACACCCCGATGTTCGGCGCATGCGCGGCAGCGACATAGCCCAGACTGAGGGCGATCGTGCCGCCGATCACGGGGACCATGATGCCGAACCGGTCGGCAAGCCGGCCCATCAGGACCGTGCCGCAGGCAAAGCCGATCATGGTCAGGGCATAAGGTAAGGACGCGCCGCCGCGCGCGACGCCGAATTCCGCCTGGACGGCCGGGAGCGCCACCACGATCGACCACATCCCGACGCCGCCGAGCGTACTGATGGTCACGACGGCGATCAGGCGGACCCATGCATACGGGGAATCGACGCCGCCGCTGGCGATGGTGCTCATCCCGGTACTCGTACCTCATTCGCGGCCCTGCCGCCATCTTCGGCACCCCGCCGCGGCGAAGAATCTCTCAACATTGTGAATATGTTGGGGCCGTAGTATGGTCCGCCGCGCCGGCCGTTCGCCGGACACAGCCAAGGTGCGCATGACGAGCGATCCGGCGCCGTTCCTTCCGTTTGCGAAGCCCGATCTCCAGGCGGAGGAGATCGACGAGGTGGTCGCGGTCCTGAAATCGGGCTGGCTCACCACCGGCCCGCGTGTGCAGCGCTTCGAGGCGGCGTTCAAGGAGTATTTTGGCGCCCCGCACGTGCTTGCCGTGTCCTCGGCGACGGCTGGCTTGCATCTCGCGATCCTGGCGCTCGGCCTCGAGGACGGCGATGAGGTCATCACCACGCCGCTCACCTTCGCTGCGAGCCTGAATACGATCGTGCTCGGAGGCGGCCGCCCGGTGCTCGTGGATATCGATCCGGCGACGTTCAACATCGATGTGGGGCGGGTCGCCGCCGCGATCACCAAGCGCACCAAGGCGATCATGCCGGTGCATTTCGCAGGGCTGCCGGTCGATCTCGATCCGCTCTATGCGCTCGCCGACAAGCACGGCCTGCGCGTCGTGGAGGATTGCGCGCACGCGATCCACACGGAATACAAAGGCCGCCGGCTCGGCAGCTTCGGCGACACCCAGGTGTTCAGCTTCCATCCGAACAAGAACATGACCACCGGCGAGGGCGGGGTGGTGGTCACGCGCGACGCGGCCCTGGCCAGGACGATCAGCACGCTTCGGTTCCATGGCATCGACCGCGACGCCTTCAACCGCTTCTCGAAGGCGGGCAGCCAGATCTATGACGTCGTCGCACCCGGATTCAAATACAACATGATGGATATCCAGGCGGCGATCG
>Ga0335069_10007457_pt1 | contig 15796 bp, 8 predicted proteins | sample Lox_Sample_11_FD_206714 | JGI IMG/M metagenome (GOLD analysis project Ga0335069, IMG submission 206714) | Soil microbial communities from Loxahatchee National Wildlife Refuge, Florida, United States - Lox_Sample_1.1 | ecosystem: Environmental > Terrestrial > Soil > Wetlands | place: USA: Florida... | reverse complement strand
TTATCGGTTGAGAGCAAGACCACATGCGCGTGATGTTCCGCGGCTGCGCCGGCCACAACCTCCGTGGCAAAGATGTTGTTGCTGATCGCGGCGAGTGGATGCTCTTCAAGAAACGGCACGTGCTTATATGCCGCGGCATGAAAGACGATTTGGGGACGGTGCCTGGCGAAAAGTTCCCCGAGGGCGCCTGCGTCTCGCGCGTCGCCGAGGTGAAGCGTAGGCTCGCCCGATGAGCGGGAGCTTGCACTCCGATTGCGACGGATCGGTTGCCGCGACCTGAGCAGGTGTTGCAGTTCGACGAGAGAGCTTTCGCTCGAGTCGAGCAGGACCAGGCCAGGATGGCCGGCTCTTGCGAGACGGATTGCGAGTGCCGATCCGATGGAACCGCCGGCACCGGTGATCAGAGCGGGCGAATGGGCGAGATCGTCCAGAATTTTCCGGGGTGGCTCCGGCAGCGGGGGCCGCGCGAGAAATCCGCGCCAGTCAAGCAGTTCGGAATGCACAGGATGAGTATAAATTGGCGCGCGAAGGCGGCTATGGGTGTTTCGCGGCTGACGCGTCGCATGGCGTTCCGCCGCATAACGCGCCGGTAATTCCATGCCCCTCGGTTATGGTGTAGATGCGATCGACGGCGGGGAGCCGGAAGGTTTCTTTCTTGCCAGAGGGCCAGTGAATCTCGAGACTCCCGGCATCGGTGGCATCGCCCAGCCCGAAATGCAGCCTCCGGTCGTTTGCGGAGATGTAGCTGCCGCTCGCCAGCACATCCCGGCGCTGGCGCATCCCATTTGCCGTGAGATAGCCGGTGGCGCAGGTGGCATCGCGCGGGCTTTTGGGACCACCTACGAGCTGTACGTCGACCCAATGGTGGTGATCGGGGTTGACATTGCGCAGCAGCACCGGGGGGCCGTCAATGGGATTGATCACGACATCGATCTTGCCGTCGTTGAACAGGTCGCCGAAGGCAGCTCCACGTGCGGGAATCACATCGGCCAAACCTGTTCCCTTCACCGGAGGGACGTATTCGAACTTGCGCCCCTTGCCATTTGGGAGCGGGACATTGTGAAAGAGCAACGGGCGTTCAGCAAAGGTTGTGCCCCAGTCGTGCTGATCAACCTGAGGGTAGACGTGGCCGTCGACCTCAAGCAGATCGAGCCAGCCATCGTTGTCGTAGTCGAGAAATCCATCGCCCCACCCGACGAAGGGAATCGAGGTTTGCGCGATTCCCGATTTGTAGCTCACGTCGGTGAAGCTGGAATCACCATCGTTGTGATAGAGAACCTTGTAGTCGTCGCCGAAATCGGTAATGAAGAAGTCCACCTGGCCGTTGTTTTCGTAATCGCCTGCCGCAATGCCCATCGAAGCAATCTCGCGGCCGTCGTTGTTCAAGGCAAAGCCGGAGAGATAGCTCTGGTCATCGAATGTTCCGTCACCCTTGTTCACATAGAGATAGTTAGGCATGGAGTCATTGCCCACAACGAGGTCGGGTTTGCCGTCGCCTTTGAGCGAGACGAAGATCGTTGTAAAGCCGTAACCCCTGGTCTTGTCTTCGACGCCTGCCTTTACGGTGACATCGGTGAAAGTGCCGTCGCCGTTGTTGTGAAAGAGATGGTCGGGCTCACCGGGCAAGCCGCGGGGGCCGCAGTTTACGGCTGCGCCGCGATATTGACAGAAGGTGTAGCCCACGCTCTTGCTGCCTCCAACGGGCAGGTTATCGCGATCGAAATGGACGTAGCCGGTGACGTAGAGATCGAGAAGGCCGTCGCCATCGTAGTCGCCCCAGGCCGAGCCGGGCGACCAGTTGCCCAGGGTCACGCCGGCCTGTTCGGCGACGTCGGTGAAGGTTCCATCATGATTGTTGCGATAGAGCCGGTTTTTGCCGAAGTTACCGACGTAAAGATCGGGCCAGCCATCGTTGTTGTAGTCGGCAACTGAGCAACCATAGCCCCAGCGATCGTTGGCGACGCCGGCTTTCTGCGACACGTCGGTGAAGGTGCCGTCATGGTTATTGTGGAAGAGCGCGGCGTGCGGCGCCTCTTCCTTGCCGTCGAGCGAGTCGAAGGTGGCGCCGTTGACCAGGTAAATGTCGAGCCAGCCGTCGTTGTCGTAGTCAATAAGGCAGACACCCGAGCCATTGGTTTCGACGATGAAATTCTTCTGCGGCACTCCCATCTTGTGGCGCCAGCCGGACAGCCCTGCCTCTTTGGTGATGTCTGCGAATATGGTTGGACCCTGGTCGACAAAGCCGCCGGCGGTGATGGGCCGCTTTTGAGCGTCATATACAGGAGCGGATGCGACGCCGCCAGCGATGCCTCCCATACCGCCTTCCTGGGATGGCGGCGCAGCTTGCTGGGGCTGCTGGGGCTGCTGCGCCAGGCTCACGCCGGCTAAGAGAAAAATTGCCAAGAAACTTTGAGAACAAAGCTTGCGAAGCCTGGACAACGCGAATTCCTCACTCTTAAAAAGTCTACAGGATCGATGGAGTGCCTCACCGATGGCCGCGTTGTGAGGGCGATCGAGAGTCCAGGGCTGAGAGAGCGCCCGGTGGCGGCAAAGGCATGCCCTGACTTAGATCAAGGCGGAGATGGTACGAATGGAGGGGTGGCTGAATTTCGCCGCTGCGACGGAGCCGAGGGGGCTCTGGAGTGAAAGAGAAAACCGCCATCATTATCGGCGCAGGTCCCGCGGGACTTACGGCGGGCCTGGAATTGATCCGGCGCTCAGAGATCCGGCCGATTCTGCTTGAAGCCAGCCAAGCCATAGGCGGCCTGTCGCGCACGGTCAATTATCGCGGCAACAGGATGGACATCGGCGGCCATCGCTTCTTTTCGAAGTCGGACCGCGTGATGCAATGGTGGCTCGACATCTTGCCGATCGAATGCCAAGAGGGCGAGCCGGGCGTTCTTGGCTACCAGGGGAAGACGCGCGAGATTCCGCCGGCGTCGCCTCTCGAGGACGGCAACGCTGGAGATCGCGTGATGCTGGTGCGGACGCGAAAGAGCCGCATCTACTTTTTGCGCCGTTTCTTCGATTATCCCGTCCGTTTGAATGTCAATACGCTCGCGGGCCTTGGTCCTATGCGCACGCTGAGCTGCGGCCTGAGCTATCTATGGTCGACCCTCATGCCCCGGCGCGAAGAGCGCACTCTCGAAGACTTTCTCATCAACCGCTTCGGCCGGCGACTCTATCGCATGTTTTACAAGTCTTACACCGAGAAGGTGTGGGGAGTGTCTTGCCGCGAGATGAGCGCGGAATGGGGAGCGCAGCGGATCAAGGGACTGTCACTGAAGAGCGTCGTTTCTCACCAGGCTAGGCAGATCCTGGGCGGAGGGGATTCGAGGGGAATCGCCCAAAAGAAAACGGAAACATCGCTGATCGAGAAGTTTCTCTACCCAAAGCTGGGCGCGGGCCAACTGTGGGAGCGGGCGGCAGAGCTGATCTGCCAGGGCGGGGGCGAGATTCATCTGGGAGCGACGGTCGATCGCATCCATATTGAAGGCGAGAAGATCGTTGCGGTGGAAGCCACGAGCGCGAGCGGCCAGCGTGCGACTTATCAGGGCGAGCATTTCATTTCGACCATGCCGGTACGCGACCTGATCCGCGCAATGGGCAGAGAGGTCCCGGAGCAAGTTACGCGGGTAAGCGAGGATCTGCGCTATCGCGACTTCATCATTGTGGGCCTTCTCGCGACCAGGCTGGCGATCACCGAGGAAGACGGTTCGCGGCTTCGCGACACATGGATTTATATCCAGGAGCCTGAAGTCAAGGCCGGGCGGTTGCAGATCTTCAATAACTGGAGCCCATGGCTGGTGAGCCGCCGCGACCGGATCTGGATTGGCCTTGAGTACTTCTGCAACGAATCCGACGCGATCTGGCAGCTTTCCGATGCGGCCATGACGAAACTGGCCGTTGAGGAGGCAGCCAAGGTCGGAATTCTAGCCGCCGCTGACGTGGAAGACAGCCATGTTGTCCGCGAACCCAAGGCATACCCGGCCTACTTCGGCGGCTACGAACACTTCGACGAAATCCGGAGATACCTGGACGGATTTAGCAATCTCTTTGCCGTGGGACGCAACGGGATGCATAAGTACAACAATCAAGATCACTCCATGCTCACCGCCATGGCCGCGGTGGAAAACATCCTGGGTGGCGTCGCTGCAAAGGACAACCTGTGGGAGATCAACACCGGAATGGAGTACCACGAAGAGAATCCTGCCGAGGAGACGGCCAGGCGCATTCCTGGCAACAGGGCCGATCTGAAGGCTGAGGCAGCCGGGACTGCCGTTGAGTGATTGATTGGGGCTTTGGGGCGGATGTTGACCCGGAGGCCGGACAGCGAATCGAGGCCTGCCGGAATCGATGCCTGCCGGGATTTTCACGGTCTCCAGAATGCGGGCAAGTGGACGTAGATGCACCGATTTCAGGGCAAATTGGTTGTTCTTCGAGCCTTCGCGTCTCAATAGCTCGAGCGTTCTATTTGCCGTCGGCGGTCAGATTGGCGATTCTCCGCGGCCCTCCGGGCCCATCCTTTGCCGGCATGAGCGAATGATTACCGCCGGGGGCATCTCAACCGAAAGTCGATGTTGGGGATGGGCCGATCGGTCTAAGTTTTTTCATTTCAATCGGGCGCGGCGAGGATGTTTCTCTCGTCCCGAGGCCCGAGAGCACGTTACACGGCATGTAACAACGGTGTAACGGACATCGGGGGCATCTCCAGGCCCAAGAAAACAATAAGACAATACCGCGCGGCTACGTTTCAGCGCGAATTAACCCCGCCGTAACTAGCCAATCGAGGTCTGACCACAACAGTATTATCGGCGTCATCGCTGAAGTACTCTGCCGAGAGAATTGTGTCAATTTTCGCGAGCAAGGATGCAGTTCAGGAAACTCTCCCCCTCTTGGGAACCGCGAAGATCGGCGCGATTGTTCAAGGCACACACAGACAACGTACGAAAAGCTTCTGGGAGGCAATATGCAAAGATCAGTAGCATGGCGATTTACCGTCGCGAGTTTCGTCGTCCTCGTGCTGCTTGCAGCGAAGGTTGGATCCGCGCAAGCTGTTACGGGACAACTGCTTGGCACGGTTCTGGATTCGACTGGAGCCGCGATCGCCGGAGCAGACATTACTCTCACCAATGAGGGGACGAACGTCAGCAGCAAGACCACCTCGAGCACTCAAGGGTTTTACACGTTTCCTAATTTGAATCCCGGGCAGTACACCGTCACCGCGGACGCGAAGGGGTTCAAGAAGCTCACATCGCAACACAACACGGTGCTGGTGGAGCAGGGGACACGCGTCGACCTGACGCTTTCGCCTGGCGCGATCAGCGAGCAGGTGACGGTCACAGGCCAGACTCCCCTCGTGGAATCAACGAGTTCGGACCTGGGCGAGACCATCGACCAGACGCAGATCAGCAACCTGCCGGTAAACGGCAGGCTGGTAGCGCTGGTGATGCAGCTAGCCCCGGGAACCACGCCGGCGGCGTGGGGCGCAGGCAATCCTGAAGACGCCTCGGGCGCGGCGTCTACCGCACCCGGCGGAGCCGGTGGCGGCGACTATACCTCGGCTAACGGCTTTCCTTTCCAGGGGAACCTTTACCTGGTGGACGGCGTGAGCGACGTGGAGTTGATGAACGCGTATATGGGACTGCAGATTCCATTCGCCTTCGTTGGCGAAATGAAGCTGGAAACGAGCGATCCCACTGCTGAATATGGAACCTTCGGCGGCATGGTTTCGAACATCACCACCAAGAGCGGGACCAACCGGTTCCACGGCCAGGTGTTTGAGTTCAACCGCAATACGGACTTCAACTGGGCGGACCACTTCAGCGGGATCAACCCCCCCTTCCATTCCAACCAGTTCGGCGGCGAGGTGGACGGGCCAATCATCAAGAACAAGCTGTTCTTCGCGGCGGACTTTCAGTGGCTGAAAGAGGCAGTGAGCTCCTCGGGCATTACCAGCCTACCTACGATGGCAGCCCGCACGGGAGATCTTTCGGGATTCGACGCGGACGGCGCCGGTCCAATAACGAATCCGGACGCTTGTTACTACAGCGCGGTAGCCAATGGAGTCGATCCTGACGTGGCGCTGCCCTGCACGGCCAGCGATTCGGTTACGGTGGATGGAACCTACGACACAGTCCCAGCGGTGGATATCAGCCCGATCGCCGGGGCGACATCGGGCTACCTGCAGTCGTCAGTGTGGCCTTTGCCGAATCTTTCCGGGGAAATCAATAACGCGAGCTTTGCGCAAGCCAGCGTTGCGTCGTTCCCGCAGGAAGATGCCCGCGTGGATTACGCGTTTTCAGATCACGATCGCTTCTTCGCGCGGTTCTCCTATGGCAGTCGGAACCTGAAGCAGCCTTTGACGCTTGGGTCGGACCCGAAGCCGGCGATCTTCATGAACAACGGAAACGCCAACGCAACCAACCTGACCACCAACGACGTAGTCGGCTGGGACCACTTCTTCGGCGCCAACGGCAATATGATCAACCAGCTGCGCATCGGGTTCAGCCGTTTCGCCAGCTCGGAGTGGTCGACCGCCAACGGCATCGAGGAGAACAACCTGTTAGGCGTTCCCAACGGCAACGTCGCCGCTTTTCCCGATGACAGCGGTGTGGCCAGGGTGACGGTGAGCGGGTTCAATCTTGGGGGTGGCTCAGCCACCGGTGATCCCGGCTGGGTGCCTCAAGGTCTAGGCAGGCTCTCGAACATTTACCAATATAATGACGCGTTCACGATGGTGAAGGGCCGGCACAACCTGAAGTTCGGCGGCTATTTTCAGCCCATCCAGGCACGCTGCTACAACCCGCAGAACGATCCGCGCGGAATTTTCAATGCCACCGGCAACTATACCGGCGGCGGGTCGCCGGGCGCGGCGCTTGCCGACTGGCTGGTGGGCGCTCTGAACGGCTCGGATCGCGATCAATTCTTCGATGTGCCGAACACGCGGGTCAAGTGGGGCGGCGGCTTCGCCCAGGACGACCTGCGTGCGACGCAGAAGTTGACTCTGAACCTGGGCATCCGCTATGACGTCTACACGGCGCCGGTGGATACCAAGAACAAGCAGAGCAACTTCGTGATCTCGGGCCCCAACGCGGGCTTGAACCAGATTGCGGATTCGAGCAACCGCAGCCCCAACGTCAACACGGAGAAGTGGAACATCTCGCCGCGCGCGGGCTTTGCCTACACGCCGGACGCGGGCAAGACGGCCATTCGCGCTGCCGTGGGCTTCAGTTACTTCCCAGATAATTTTGGCGCGGACGGCGGCACGCTGGAGAGGAACTATCCGTTCGACGAGCAGGAAAACAACAACGCACCGTTGAATGACTGCACAACCCCTTACGTCGGCGAGAGCACCAATCCGAACGCGGCGGAGTACTCAACCTGCGGTTCGCTGATCCTGGCGAACGGCCTGCCCGGCGATGGGACCAGCGCATCGGTCTATCAGCCACTAGTGTTGCCCGATGGGGTAACGCCGGGCGGATACATCGCACCGCCGGTAGGGTTCGGCGTGTACGAGGTAGCGAGCAACTTCCGCCAGGACCGGGCGGTGAACTGGAACGTCAGCGTCGAGCGTCAGCTGGGCGCGAACATGTCAGTTCACGCCGCCTACGTGGGCACGGCAGGGGCTTATCTGTTCCACGATTGGCAACTCAACCAATGCAACCCGACCGCGTTTACCAGCGGCCCGACGTACGCCCAGTTGCAAGAGCAATACGGCACCAACCAGTACCCGAGCTTCCCGAATTGCGTGCCGTATTACGGCGTTGCACCCAACGTCTCGACCATCGATTTCCGCAACAGCGGCGGCAAATCGCACTACAACGCAGGGCAGTTCGAGTTCCAGCGCCGCACCGGCAGGAACCTGACCTTCACGGCGGCGTACACCTGGTCGAAGGCTATGGACAACATCAACAACCCGCTGGACTCCTACTGGACCAAGGAAGAGCTGGATACGGCAGGCTGGCAGCATAACAACTACCCGCACGTCGTGACTCTCACCTACGTCTACACGCTGCCGTTCGGTCACGGGCAGATGTGGGCCAACTCGGGCTCTACCATCGAGGACGATATCGTTGGTGGATGGTCGATCAGCGGCATCACGAACTTCCGCTCCGGCGCGCCTCTGCTGATGAGCGCCAGCAGCCAATACCTGCTGTCGCAGAACGGCGGGCAGCGCGCGAATTACAACTGCGCGTCTCCCGTCAATCCTCATACCGACGCCGACTGGTTCCAGCTAAGCTGCTTCAACCAGCCGGTTGGGTTTGTCTTCGGTAACGCCGGAGTAGGCGAAGGCGGCATCTACGGACCGCGGTATCAGGACTGGGATATGACGTTTTCCAAGTCGATCCACGTGACGGAGATTATGCAGCTGCAATTCCAGGCCAGCTTCTTCAACATCTTCAACCACGTGAACGATCAGACCCCGAATACGAGCTGTTCACCTGTCAGCGCCACGAATAACGCTTGCTCAACCACTTCCGGCTTCGGCGTGGTGAGCAACGACTATCTGCCGCGCATGGGCCAGCTGGGGTTGACCCTGTCGTTCTAGCGCTTTGTTGAGTTGCGACCCTAACCAGCGGGAGCCCTAAGGGCTCCCGCTCTTTTGCGCCGGTCGCACGACAAGCCGGTGCGGCGCTGCGATCCGGCTTTCATCGAAGCAGTTTCTTACGGGGATCACTTCCCTGCCAAACCTCAACAACTCACCATGATGTTCGAGTGCCGCCATGAGAAAGACATGCTCTTTTATCGCCCTCCTGTTTTGCCTGTGCCTCGCGCCTAAAGTTTTCTCCGAAAGCGGGCCCGCCTTCGAGCTGACCGCGACCCAGAAGGATTTTGGTCTTTATTATCCGAGTTATCTTGCCAACGGTTTCTTCACCACGAACACGTCGTTGCGCGGAAACGATGCGACGATCAGCTACATGGTCGGGGTGGTCGACTACACTCCAGGCGATACGCCACGCCCTGCCGCGCTGCCTAGCTGGGCGGAGATGGACTACTTCGACGGCTCGGCATGGCTGAACGCAACGCCTGTCACCTCGGACAGCTTTCGAGATTATCGCCAGACCCTGCAGATGTACGATGGCGCGCTGAACACGCAGTATGTCTTTGCCAGCGGTGCTCATGCGACGCGCGTGGCGGTGACGACGTTCGTGAGCGAAGACAAGGCTCATGTTGGGGTGACGAGCCTGAGCGTGACGCCGGATTTCACCGGGACCGTCCGCCTGCGGTTCACCTTGAGACCGCATGCTCCGCCCGCCCATCGCTTTCTTCTGCAACAGGTTCCCGCGGGAGATTTGAGGAAGGCGGAAGCTGAATCGGAAGCGGAGATTCGAGCCTCCGACCCCCTGGCGGCCGAGCGGGCGGAAGAATGGTATCCCGGCTACGTAAATATCGCATCCTCCGGCGGCAGCAAAGCTGAGCGGGTCATCTGGATTACAGGCGAGGCCGTCGATGGCCCGCAGATCGCCGAGGCGGCTGCGATCGAGTTGCCTGTCGGCGTGACGGTCGCCGAGTCCGAGGTGCAGCAGTCGCAACAGCTCGTTTCCATTGAGGTCTCGTTGAAGGTCGAGAGTGGACGGACCTACACCTTTACGAAGTACGCTGCCATCTCGCAGGAAAATTGGGGCGCAGTGAAAAACCAGGCGGGCGATCTGAAGAGTTCAGCGATTGGGTGGGCCAAAGGCGCGCGCGATGAGGGCTTGAGCTCGCTGCTTGCGAAACATCAGGCGATCTGGCATGGGCTCTGGAAGTCGGACATCGTCGTGGATGGCGACCCAGAGATTCAGCGAGTGATCCATTCCGACCTGTTTTACCTGTACGAAAACTCAACGGTGAATACGACCTGGGCGATGCAGGGTTGCGGGCTGAGTCCCAACTACTGGGGTCACGTTTTCTGGGATAGCGACTCGTGGGACATGCCTGCTCTGGTGTTGCTTCATCCCGAACGCGCGAAGTCGCTGGTGATGTTCCGATACCGGACTTTGCCGGCCGCGGAAGAGCGCGCCAAAGCCTACGGCTATCGGGGAGCCATGTATCCCTGGGAGTCGGACCCGCAAAAAGGCACGGAGTCGACGGACCACGATTTTATTCCGATCGGCGCGCGCGAGATACACCTCGACGGCGACATCATCATCAGCCAGTGGCAGTACTACCTGGCGACCGCCGATTCGGCGTGGTTGCGCGATTACGGCTACAAGGTCATTCACGAGACGGCTGAGTTCCTTACCAGCCGCGTAACCTACAACCGCGAAAAGGACCGGTACGAGATCTGGCATGTCTGTTCGGGCGACGAGATCTATAACGATGTCGCGAACGACGCGTTCACCAATGCGGTAACACAAAAGGCGCTGCGAGCGGCGGTAGCGGCTGCGAGCGCTGTGGGTGAGACGCCCGATCCCAAGTGGACTGAAATCGCGCAGAAGATGTACATCCCATTTTCAGAGCAGGAACAGCATCACGTCGATTTCGACGAGATGTCGCAGCACACGCGGAAATCCTGGATGGGCAGCTCGATCGCATGGCTGGCGTATCCGCCGCTCGATCTTGCCATGAGCAGCGATGTTCGGCGCAACGACTATAACTTCGCGATCAAGTCGCTGTCGGATCTCACGCCGAATATCAACGGCATCAACGATATGGTTCCCGTGATCATCAGCATCGATGCGGCGACGGTTGGGGACGCGGAGGAGTCATACAAGAGGCTGGAATTCAGCAATGGGCCGTTCCTCAAGCCTCCTTTCAACGTGAGAAGCGAGACGCCTGGGAACAACCACCTCTACATTCTCTGTGTCAGCGGCGGGTTCGTGGAGAACTTCCTTTACGGCTTTACCGGTTTGCGCCTTGCCGGCGACGGCCTGACGCAGGTCTATCCGCCGATTCTGCCCTCGGCATGGAAGGGCCTGACCATCAAAGGCGTCAAGCTGCACGGCCAGGCGTATGACTACGTGATCAGCCGCGACGGGACCGGCAAAGTTCAACTGGAACAGCGGCCGGCTGCCGAATAAGAACTCTCGCGCCCTCACACCGCTCGAAGGGGCGGAGGGTGAGGGACCGCAAATCTGAGCGAACCAAGAAGACGAAGGGATTGGGTAAGGTGGCGATCATGAAGAACGAATGCTCTCGTCGCGATGCGCTGAAAGGTGTCGCGGCATCGATCGTGGCAGCGGCTTTCAGGCGAGGGGCGGCGCAAGAAGGGCGCGGACCGAAGCCAGGAGAAGGTGCGATCGAATTCGAATCGTCCGATGCAAAACTAGTGGACGGTTTTCGCTGGGCCAAGCAGCAGGCCCTGGCGTACGCCCGCACCGATGGATCGATCGGGCCGTGGTACGAGGCGTCGCTGCCGGATAGAAATGCATTTTGCATGCGCGATGTATCGCACCACAGCACAGGAGCGCAATTCCTGGGGCTGGGGCCGAGAACCCTGAACATGATGCGCCGTTTTGCGGCAAGCATTTCGGCTTCGAAGAAGTGGTGCGCCTGGTGGGAGATTACACGCGACAACGTGCCGGCACCCGTCGATTACAACAACGATCATGATTTCTGGTACGACCTTCCGGCCAGCTTCGACGTAGTGGACGCCTGTTACCGGCAGTGGCTGTGGTCGCGTGACAATGCTTACCTTGACGAAGTCTTCCTCAGCTACTACCGGCACACCATGACCGATTATGTGGCGGCCTGGAACCGCGGGGGCGGTGAACTGCTGAAGCATCTGCCGGGCGACGGCCATATGGGGATCGCGACCTACGACGAGGATCTAGAAGATGACGTCCTGGTTGGTTCCGATCTGATCGCCACGCAGTACGCTGCCTATCGCAGGTACGCGGCAATGGAAAAATTCCGGCACGAGGCGAACGTTGCAGCAGAGTTCGATCGAAAGGCCGATGAACTGAAGGAGTTGTACAACAGCAAGTGGTGGGATACGGCGCATAACCGCTTTTTCGGCGGGCTGAGCGAGGACGGAAAGTTTCATTCCGACCTGAAGGAGGGCACCGGCAGATGCACGCTCGAACTGCCCCTCTATTACGGGCTTCCGGCGCCGGGGCCGAAGACCGAGGCCAGCCTGAAGATCGTGGAGGAACGGCTGGCGATGGATGAGGCCGCGACCCAGGGAGTGATCGGCGGCGTGGAAGGCCGATCGTACATGGCAGACATCTTCTACATGTACGGGCGTTCTCATGCGGGATATTCGGCGATGACGGCCATGATGGACCCGGCGCTGAAGCGGCGCGAATACCCCGAAGTTTCCTATACGGCGATCGGCGCGCTGGGATCGGGATTGATGGGGATTCGGCCGGCCCTGGAGGAGGGGACGATTGAGACCTTTCCACAACTGACCGCGGAGACGAATTGGGCCGCGCTTCATCACGTGCCTGCCGGCAAGAACACGATCTCAGTCAAGCATCAGGCAAACGGGAAAACCGAACTGACGAATGAGGCAGGTCCGGAGCTCACGTGGCGCGCGGGATTTCCGGGGAAGACCAGCTCCCTTCTGGTCAACGACAAAAGGAATCCGGCAATGAGCCGCGTGCGGATCGGCGGAGCTGCGGAATCCTACTGTGAAGTTCGCGTGAAGGCGGGCGAGACGTGTGTCGTTGCCGTGGTGAGCTAGCTTTTTGCGCGGTCGCGCTGGCGGCGAACAAGTGTGATTGCCGCAACTGAAGTGATCGATCGATCCATGCTATTCAACAATTGAACCTGCGAGGCACGCACAATGGCACACGAACCTACCCGGCGAGATTTGCTGAAAGCGACGGCGGCATCCCTGGCGCTGATGGGAATTCAAGGCGAGAACCCGGCTGTGGCAGAGATTGTCACCAGGTACAACTACGCGCCGAAACAGCGGAATGTACCGCTCGGCACCGCCCGCGGTATTCATCCGGGCCGGGTTGTGTGGGCGCGCGATCCCAAAGCCGCGCATTGGAGCGGGAACCGGGATTCGGTAAGCGACCAGTGGTGGATGGATGCAAGCACCGATCAGGGCCGCGTCGACGCCATGATCTCGCTTCTGCTGCGCAATGTGACCGGCGCAGCGACCGACGGAGAAGCCTGGCGTGCCGCCTTCAGGTACTACGGCCAGCGTTACAAGAGAATCAACACGCACGCATATCAACCTGGCGAAATTGTTGCCGTCAAGGTCAACATGAACAACAGCAAGCCGGTTGTTCCCACCAACCTGGTCAATGTTTCTCCGCAAGTGACCTTGGCGATCGTTCGTCAGCTGGTGAATCACGTAGGCGTTGCCCCGAAAGACATCCTGGTTTATGACGCGCAGCGCGATATCTACCCGGGACTCATGGACAAGATCTGGAACGAATACAAGGACGTTCGCTTTGTGCAGAGAGGCGCGCCGGATCCCGAACATCAAAAGCATCCCGCGTATGGAGAGATCCATGGCCTGGAGGCGCCGAACTGGGTTGAGGGACAGAGTTATTCGGCCAACCAATATGACAGTGCACGCTTCATTCCCCAGCAGGTCAAGGATGCCAGCTATATCGTGAATGTGGCGTTGATCAAAGGCCACTCCTATCCTTATGCGGCTGCCGAGGGTGGCGATGAAGGGCAAACCGGCGTGACACTGACGGGAAAGAATCACTTCGGTTCCATCAAGGGTCCGAGAGAATTGCACAGCATCATCAATACGAACGAAGGCGCAACGCCGCACGCCTATTCGCCGATTGTGGATTTATCGGCATCGCCCAACCTGGGCGCAAAGACGGTGTTCTACTTTCTCGACGGACTTTACTGCGCGCGCAGGCACATGTCGTATCCGCTGCACTTTCCTAACGCGCCGTTCTTCAACCGCGTGGAGCCGTATGCCAACACCGATTGGCCGGCGAGTGTTCTGGCGTCGCTCGACGGCGTGGCGCTCGACTCGGTAGGACTTGACATTCTCTATTCGCAAACCATGAACAACAACGACGAGAATGGCCACCCGCGGATCATGATTCGCGAAAATGCCGACGATTATCTGATGGAAGAGGCTCTGGCAGAGAATCCACCTTCGGGAACCCACTACCGGCAGGGCGGCAAGCCCGTGGAAAGCCTGGGAGTCTTCGAGCACTGGGACAGCGAGGAAAGCCGCCAGTATTCGCGCAATAAGGATCTCAAACACGGCAAGGGCATCGAACTCGTGTACCAGCCGATCAAATCGTAGTCGCGTTGAATGCCGGGTCAGGGCAGCGGGGCCTGGGCGCCTGGGCTGCTTCCTGCTTCGGACGAGCTCGTTGCCAGCGGGTGAACCGTTACCAAGCTCGCCCCGAGGACGTCGTAGCCTCGTTCCAGGCGAATCTGCAGCAGGGCCTGATATGTCGGAAAGGCGTTCCTGGCGCCGGGTTTTCCCAAAGTTCCAAGCACGCGATTGAGTTCTTCGATTCCCTGCCGCGAAGTCGCAAAAAGAGTCGCACCTTCGGTGCCGGTGGTATCCAATCCGGCGAGGACAATAATGTATCGTCCGGGGACGACCCCGGGCTGCACGGTAATCAGGCAGTAATCGGATTTCAGAGCCTGAGTGCTGGCATCGCGCTCAGTGTGATAGGCGGCAAGCTCGCCCTGGCGTGGGTGCGCATTCACGATCATCCCGCGCCATTCTTCGAGCAATGAATTGGGGTTCCTGAAGCTGAAATCGCCCATGGTGCTGAAATGAGCGACCGCAATATTTTGCGCCGAAGAACCGAGCATGATCACGTTGTGCTGTTCGAGATCGTCGACGGTCAATTCCCGGCTCGGTTTGATCACGGGCTTCATGCCCATCTGACCGAAGAGATACGAGAGCATGCCGACGGCCTTGAGCTCGCCAAATCCGAGATAAGAGTTCTCATAGTAGAGCGGGCCGGCCTTGGCGACGAGCGCCGGATTCGACGCGAACTGCAGAGCCACATGCGGGTCGACGGGAACACCACGATAGTCGGTGGCCCCGCGACGAAACCGAAAAAGATCGTTGAAATTATCAAGAAGAAAGACGGCATCCGGATACGTGATGATGGGACTTGGGTCATTGCCGAGAAAGCTGGACCAATAGGTCCTGACCGGGTCTGCCGACCGGTCGAGAGCTGACTGCGAACTGACCACCAGCGCCTGATTTGAAGCTTTGGCTTTGGCACGGGCGTTTCCCAGCCACCATCCGGCCACAAAGACTGCAATCACCAGGGCCACCGCGGCCGAAGCATATAGAATCGTCGCTCTGGCAGCACGATCTTCCTTCTGCCTGAAGACGATCTCCTTCTCGCCGGGAACTTGCCCGCTTGCTTCCAGAGTCGCCGCGGGCTCACCGTCAAATCTTTCCTCCGGCGGCCCGACAATCTCAAATGTCGGCAGGTAGTGACCCTTGGGGATATCGATCCAGATTGGATCATGAACTCCGTCGGAGTCGTAATACTCCTTCAACTTCTGGCGAAGACGGTGAATCTGCACCCGGACGATAGTGTCGGTCTTTGGGTCGAAGTCCTGCGGACGGCCAAAGGCTTCAACGCCGATTGTGTATTCCTTGAGTGTCTCGGGCCCGTGACCGTCGGCCTTTGCCGCGAGATATTGCAGCAAATGCTGGAGCATCGAAGCATTGCGGAAGCTGGCGGATTGAAGAACCTTCTGGATCTGCCGCTGCCGATCCTCATGGGATACGAGAACGGGATCTTCGGTCTTGTGAGCCTCGACGAATTCCACGGCAATTTCTCCCCGAAACAGGCTTGCGTATCGTTTGTCGAGCTCGGCCAGGAAAGAGAAGGAGTGCGGCAATCTCCCGATAATTGAGCGCTTGAGAGCAGGCACCCCAGAATCAGGTTTGCCGGTTTGATTCTAC
>Ga0335069_10007456_pt1 | contig 15796 bp, 8 predicted proteins | sample Lox_Sample_11_FD_206714 | JGI IMG/M metagenome (GOLD analysis project Ga0335069, IMG submission 206714) | Soil microbial communities from Loxahatchee National Wildlife Refuge, Florida, United States - Lox_Sample_1.1 | ecosystem: Environmental > Terrestrial > Soil > Wetlands | place: USA: Florida... | reverse complement strand
GGGATGAAGTCCTGTGCCCCGCTGGCGATGTCGCCGCCGTCCTGCAGCATGTAGTGCAGCGGATTGGTGCGACCCCCGAACCCGGTTTGCGGCCCGCGGCTGTCGAACGGGATCGCGAGCGAAAAGATTGTCCCCCGCTTCACCAAGCCGGCCGCGGCGACGATCTTGTCGGGCGTGATGTAGTTGAGCGTCCCCAACTCGTCGTCGTCACCCCATTTCCCCCAGTTGCGATACTTGCGAGCAAGTTCGCGCACGGTCGAGATGTCCATCGAGACCTCCTCATACACAGCCCGACTGCGGGCCCAGCGCGCTGGGCTCCTACAGCCGGCTGAACGACCTCATCAACGATTCAAGAACACCGGGCACGCGGCGTTGCGCAACACGTACTCGGTGGTACTGCCGAGGACCATTTCGATGATGCGGCTGTGGCCATACGCGCCGATGAAGAGCAAGTCGTGACGGTTCTCGCGAATGAAGTTGGCGATGCGCTCGGGCGCGTTGCCGGTTTGCTGCAGCTCGAAACTGGTGCGCAGCTTGTACGAGCGCAGATAGGCTTCGGCTTCATCGAGCACCTTACGCCCAGCCACCTCGTCTTTGTTCACCGCCAAGACCGTCAGCGGCAGGCCGAGCGTGCTGCAAAACTCGGCGGCGGATTGCATCGCCGCCGCCGCGCGCTGGCTGCCGTCGTACGCCAGCATCGGAATGGTGCACTCGTGAAATTCCGCGCTGCACACGAACACCGGTTTCGGCGACTTGCGGGTGAGGCTTTCCGCCGTGCCGCCGAGCAGTCCGGTCGAGAACTTTTCGTTCACGCCGCGATGTCCGATGACGACGAGATCGGCCGTGCGTGCCCGCTCGCACATTTCGTTGGCGACCACGCCCATCGCCAGGACGCGATCATGGGGAATGCCCCGCTTCTCGGCCTGGTCGGCGAACTCCTGCAGCAGCGCTTGGCCGCGCTCGTGCAACACTTCGCGCATCTTGGAGCTGAAATCGAGGTAGGGTTCGAAGCCGAGCGAGCCGGAGATGTCGTGAAAGAACGAACCCTCAATGGAGACGATGTCGACCACATGCAGTCCGACCACCGTCGCCCCCAATTTTTCGCCGAGCCAGAACGCGTAGCGCACAGCCGTGCGTGCGTGCTCCGAGCCGTCGAGGCCCACGAGAATCGTCTTGATCATGTACCGGCTCCTTCCGACGAAGGCTGGCGCTGCTCTACCACTCTTGAATACACGCCAGCAAGGCAGCCCAGCCGACAGTCCGTGCAAAGTGCATGACGATCTCCGATCGAGTCGCACCGGCGTCGTGCATGGATGCGATGACAATCGCCAGCTATTCGACTGCAATATTTTCGCAGCCAACAGACGCCTTCAGTCATGAAGGAGCGCGGGCGCTTCCCTTCAGCTCGGTATCCTTTTAAGGAGATCGTCGTGGAACAACGTACCGTCGACATACAGTTTGACCTCTTGCGTCGCCTACTCCTGCTGACCACCTGCCTCGTCCTCACCAGCGGATTGATCGGTTGCGGGAGTAGCGACAACGCCCCGCTCACTCCCACCGCCACCGCGAGCGTGAGCTCGGTGTCCCCCGTGGAGACGGCTACGTCGCTTGCTTCGTCAACGCCAACGACGGCGCCCAGCTTTACCCGCACCGCGACAACGACCGCGACTGCGAAACCCTCCGACACGGCCACGATGACGGTCACGCAATCCCCGACTCCGACGAGCACTGCACTGGCGACGGCGACCACCACCGCAAGCGTGAGCGCCACACCTTCGACCACGTCGACCGCAACCGCGACCGCGACGGCTACGGTCACCGATACCGCTACGGCAACCACCACCACATCGGGCACGGCGACACCGCCGGCAACCATCACGACAACCCCGAAGCCGCAGTCGGTGGCGCGGCAATGGGACGAGGAGATCCTCGGCGCGATCCGCATCGATCTGCCGCGACCGCCCATCCACGCCCGCAATCTCTTCCATCTCTCGATTGCGATGTGGGACGCGTGGGCGGCGTACGATCCGACCGCCAACGGGTACCTCACCACCGAGAAGCACGCCTCGGCCGACCCCGAAGCCGATCGGGCCGAAGCCATCAGCTATGCCGCCTTCGGGGTGTTGAGCGAGCGATACCGCCCCTTTCTTTCGGTGGGCGGAGCGACGGCGCTCGCGTCGTTCACGGCACGGATGATGGCGCTGGGATACGACCCGACGATCACGACGACCACCGGCGACACACCGGCTGCGGTCGGCAACCGGATCGCACAGGCCGTGATCAACTACGGATTGAGCGACGGCGCGAACGAAGCGAGCAACTACAAGGACCCGACCTACAGTCCCATCAACCCGCCGTTGATCGTCGCCTTGCCCGGCGCCACGATGGTGGACCCCAACCGTTGGCAACCGCTCGCGCTCTCACATCAGGTCTCTCAGAACGGGATCCCGATTCCGGGCAACGTTCAAGTCTACGTGGCGCCGCAATGGGGCAGCGTCTCTTCGTTTGCTGCGAATCTCAACACGTTACTGCCACCGCCACCGCCTAGGCTGCACGACCCCGTCAGCGATTCGGCATTCAAGCAAGCCGCGGTCGATCTGATTCAGGCGTCCAGCCAACTCTCGCCGGATGACGGCGTGATGATCGACATCTCCCCGGCCGCGCTCGGCAACAACCCGCTCGGGACGAACGACGGCGGCGGATACGAAGTCAATCCGGCGACCGGACAGCCGTACACACCCGAGATCGTGAAGCAGGCGGACTTTAAGCGAGTGATCGCGGAATTCTGGGCCGACGGACCAAACTCGGAAACCCCGCCGGGCCATTGGAACGTGATCGCCAACAACGTCGCCGATACGCCGGGCTTCGACAAGCGCATCGGCGGGGTCGGTCCGATCGTCAACGACCTCGAATGGGACGTAAAGGTGTACCTTGCCGTCAACGCCGCGGTGCACGATGCGGCAGTCGGATGTTGGGGAACCAAGCGGATCTATGATTCGACGCGCCCCATTTCGATGATCCGGTACATGGGCGAACTGGGACAATCTTCGGACGCAAATGGACCGTCTTACGATCCCGATGGCCTGCCGCTCGTCCCCGGGCTGATCGAAGTGATCACCGCGGAATCGTCGGCACCCCGCGGTCCGCACGAGGATCTCGCCGCATACGTCGGCGAAATCGCGATCCTTACGTGGCCGGGCGGGCCAGCGGATCCGACGGCGGAATACAGCGGCGTGCAATGGATTCGGGCGAAAACGTGGGTGCCCTACCAGAAAGATACGTTCGTCACGCCGGCCTTCGCCGCGTTCACATCCGGTCACAGTACGTTCAGCCGCGCCGCCGCCGAGGTGCTGGCCCACATCACCGGTTCACCGTACTTTCCCGGTGGGCGCGGCGGGTTTTTCGCGCCGAAGGACCACTTCCTGAAGTTCGAACTCGGTCCGAGCAGCGACATCGACATGCAATGGGCGACCTACTACGACGCCGCGGACCAAGCCGGACAATCGCGAATCGCCGGCGGCATTCATATTCTGGCCGACGATTTCAACGGTCGCATCATGGGCTCAATCATCGGTGACAACGTGTACGGCAAGGCCCGCACGTACTTCGACGGAACCGCGCTGAGCGGCATCCTCACACCGACGCCGGCCCCGACCTCAACGCCCACCCCCTCGCCGACCCCGACACCGACGTTGTGAAAACAAGCGCGCGGCTTCGGGGTTCGCGGCGACTGCTAAACTACCCGGCGATGCGCTGGCTGCGACGGACATGGGCAGTGTGCGGCGTGGCCGCGCTCTGCTGGCTGTTGGCAGCGCCAAGCGAGGCATGCGTCGGCGATTGCGACGACAGCGGCACCGTTACCGTCGACGAGTTGGTTCTCGGCGTCAACATCGCTCTGGACCTGTTGCCGGCCCGCCGCTGTCAACCGATCGACTGCCACAGCACCGGCGTGGTGACCGTCGATTGCCTCGTGCAAGCGGTGAACGCGGCGCTCTCCGGATGTCCGCCATCACCGACGCCGTCCGCGACGGCGACGCCGACGCCACCGCCGCCGACGGCAACCGTCCGCGCCAGCTCGACTCCGACGATGACGTCAACGGCGCTGTCGTTGCCGCTGCAACCGGTGCAGTTGATCCTCAAAGATCAACCGGGCGCGTTGTTGTCGATATCCGGGACCTCGGCGGCCGACGTCTACACCGTCGGCGCGGATCCGCAGGATGGATCGGGGCCGTACGTGCTGCACTACGACGGGCAGAGTTGGCACCGGCTCACGACGCATTCGAGCGGAACGCTGTGGTGGATCAGCGTCACGCCGATCGACGGCGCATTCTACATGGCGGGGGAGAACGGCGTCGTGCTTCGCTACCAACTGTCTACGCAAACGTTCACCCGGCTCCCGTCACTCGGAACCGGAACGCTGTTGTTCGGCGTGTGGGGCACCGACGCCAACGACATCTGGGGGGTTGGCGCCGACTTGTCGAACGGCAATCCGAGCGGGGTCGTCTGGCACTTCGACGGAACGAAGTGGACCCTCAACGGTGCAATCGCCAAGTTGGTCCCGCAGGGATTCCCCATCTTGTACAAGGTCTGGGGACGCAGCGTCAGCGACCTCTACGTGGTTGGCCAGCTCGGCCTGGTCTTCCACTTTGACGGCGCACTCTGGTCGCAACTGCCGACGGACCTCAACGGCGGCGATCCGGCGGATTCACCGCTGTTCACCGTGCACGGCAACGACCGCGACATCATTGCGGTTGGAGGATTCCTCAGCGGCGTGATCCTCGCGGCGAACGGTGCTTCGTTCACGGACGTCGCCGCGCCGGGAACCCTGCAGATGAACGGCGTATTCGTTCGGAACGACGGCAGCGCCGCGGCAGTCGGTATCACCGGCGCCCTGGCGTTTCGCGGGTCGGGCGGCTGGCAGTATCAGCGACTCAACACCACGCTCGATTTTCACGGCGCCTGGATCGATCCTGACGGCGGCGTGTGGGCCGTCGGCGGCAACCTCACCACGGAACTCAACCAAGGCATCCTCGCCTACGGCGGCAACGACACGATCAGCAATAGCATCTTGCCCGACAGTGCCGCATCGTCCGCGTTCGCAAGCGCTCGATAGCGCACACGCACCCGCCACGGGTTAGACGTTGCTCGCAGTTCATGGTAACGGCGTTAATCGCAACCGCATCTGGTGAATGGAGGGTTCATGGGGCGAACTTGCCTCGTTCGATGGGCAGGCTGCCGCCACAAATTTCTGCTCGTCGGTTTCATTCTGCTCGCTGCCGGCTTGTCTGCATGCGACAGTGACAACGATAACCCGGCAACGGCGACGGTTCTGCGGTCGACGTCGACGCCCACGGGCCTGCCAACGTCGACGCGAACAAACGCACCGACACAAACCGTTGCAACCGCCCCGACCGGGACCGCGCTGCCAACCGAAGGTGCAACGATCACCCAGACTGCGACCGCGACTCAGACCGCCACTGCAACGGTTACGGAGACGGCGACCGCAACGGAAACCGCAACCGCTACCTCAACACCGACGGACACCCCGATACCCACCGCAACCGAGACCCCGACGGTAACCGCGACCGCTACGCTGTCCGGTCCGATCATCACCTCGCTGGCCGGCACCGGCCTCGCCGGCCTCAACGGCGATGGGCTGCCGCCGTTGAACACCAACCTGTATCTCCCGCAGGACGTGACGTGGGGTCCGGACGGCCGCTTGTACATCGTCGACTGGAACAATCACCGCATTCGCCGCATCAACAACGGCATCGTCGAGACGGTCGCCGGCAGCGGTGAGCTGGGCGACGCGCAAGACGGTCCGGCGCCCGACGTCAACTTCAACCACCCCACCAACGTCACCTTCGATCATCTCGGGCGCATGCTGATCGCCGCCTGGCACAACAGCGTCGTCAAGCGACTCGATTTCACCACCGACCTGGTCGAAAACATCGCCGGCACCGGCGCGCGATCGTACGGCGGTGACGAGGGGCTTGCCAACAAGGCTGCGCTCAACCTGCCGAGTTCGGTGATGGAAGACTCGCACGGGAACATCCTGTTCTCCGATCAAGCAAACTTCCGCATTCGCATGATCGACGCCGGCAACATCATTCACACCACCGTCGGCGTCGGCACGCCGGGCTACACCGGCGACAACGGGCCGGCAAAGTTGGCGCAGTTGAAATCTCCGCTGGGACAAGCGGCGGCGCCGGCGGGGCGGATGGTGCTCGACGCTCACGACCGCATCTACATCGCCGACACCGGCAATCACTGCATTCGGTTGGTCGACACCGACGGCACCATTCGCACCATCGCCGGGAACGGCACGCCGGGCTATTCCGGCGACGGCGGTCCGGCGACGCAAGCCCAGATCAACACTCCAAGCGATGTCGCGGTGACCCCCGACGGCACGCTCTTCATCGCCGACACTTTCAACGACGTCGTTCGCAAAGTGACGCCCGACGGGATCATCTCGACGTTCGCGGGGACCAACCAGCCCGGGTTCAGCGGCGACGGCGGCCTCGCAACCCGCGCGCAGTTGAACCACCCGTACGGCTTGGATGTCGGGCCCGACGGCACCGTCTACGTCGCCGACACCAACAACCATCGCATTCGACGCATCACCGCGACGCTGCCGGCCGATTACGATCCCAACGCCGGCGGCGACAACACTCAGATCACGATCATCCCATGCAGCGATCAGGTTGGCAGCATTTGTACGTACGTCGGCACCGGTGAAGAGGGCTTCAACGGCGACGGTCTCGATCGACTCGAAACCGCGCTGTACTGGCCGTTCGACATCGAGTTCACGCCGTCGGGACGCCGCATCGTGCTCGACTGGAACAACCACAAGGTGCGCGAGATTCTGCCCGATGACACGCTCACGACCATCATGGGTTCCGACTTCGTCGGCGACGGGCCACTCGACTTGAGTGACCAGACCGACCCGGGTGCAATCCCCACGACGGTCAACTTGAACCATCCGACCGACGTGCAGGAATTTTCGAACGGCGATATCCTCGTCATGGCGTGGCACAATCACAAGATTCGAGAACTGGTGAAGGCAACGAATCGAGTGAAAGTCATTGCCGGGTCGAATCCCGGCTTTGCCGGCGACGGCGGCCCGGCGAGGAACGCGCTCGTCAACCAGCCGCCGCACAGCGTCCTCGACCCGAACGGCAACTTGTTCTTGATCGATCAGCGCAACCAACGCATTCGAGTAATCTACAACTTCGACAGCCAGCGCGGCGACGGCATCATCACCACCATCGTCGGAAACGGCACGGTAGGATTCAACGGCGACGGACCGGCCTTGATGACGGAACTCAATCTGCCGGCCGGACCGAATCCCGAACCCTCCGGCGGTATTGCGCTCGCCGCCAACGGCTGGTTGTACTTTTCCGACACGCTCAACCATCGCATTCGTCGCGTGGACTTCCAGAGCGCTGACTTTCTCACCGCGACGGTCACCACCATCGCCGGCACCGGGGTCGCCGGCTACAGCGGCGACGGCGGTCCGGCGAGCAGTGCGCAGATCAATCGGCCGGGTGATTTGGAAATCGGTCCCGACGGCAACCTCTACTTCGCCGACACCGACAACGATCGCGTGCGCATGATCGATCTGACCAGCGGCACCATTCAAACGGTCGCCGGCAACGGGACTCCAGGGTACTCCGGCGACGGCGGTCCGGCTGTGTCGGCGCAGCTGTGGCGGCCGTTCGGCGTCGCTTTCGACAAGTACGGCGACCTCTACATCGCAGACACCTTCAATGGACGCATCCGCAAGGTAAATCGCGGCGGCGGTCCGACGCCGGTATTCCCGGCGAACTATCGCGCGTCGTACGCGCTCGTCCGCGACTGCCGCTTCAGCGCCGCACACGGTGGCGTGAACATCCGCGTGTGGGCCAACGATATCGCCGCGCAGCCCTACCTCGACAACGCGAACCCGTTGCCCGAGGGCAGCGTCGTGGTGAAGGAAGAGTTCAGCGGCAACAATTGCTCCGACGATTCCACCCTGGTGCAATGGCGCGCTATGCGGAAGGAGCCCCCCGGCTTCGATCCGCTCGACGGCGACTGGCATTGGCAACGAGTCTCGACCGAGCGCGTCGTCATCTTTGATACCAAGGACACCTGCATCGGGTGTCACATCGCACCGGAATGCCTCGTGCGCGACCACATGTGCACGGTCAACGACAGCAACCCTTCGCCGACGGAGACCGGCACCCCGCCAACATCGACCCCGACGGTCACCGGTACGCCCCCGACCGCAACCGCGACACCGAGCGGTCCGCGGATCACGCCGACGCCGATACCGCCGCCGTTCCCGCGGGGAACGGTTCATCAGGTACTCGGCAATCTCCCCGCGGCGCTGCTGTCCATCGCCGGAACCTCCGCCACCGACGTATACACAGTGGGTGCCGATCCGGGCGATGGAATGGGTCCCTATGTGCTGCACTACAACGGCCTGAATTGGCGCCGACTGACCACGGGCGCCAACGGCGATCTGTGGTGGATCTCGGTGACTCCGATCGACGGCCTGTTCTACATGGCCGGCGCCAACGGACTGATTCTCCGGTATGACCCGAACACGGGTCACTTCACGCAACAAAACACTCCTGGGACGGCGACCCTCTTCGGCATCTGGGGCACCGATGCAGCGCATATCTGGGCGGTCGGCGGCGATTTGTCGAATCCGACGACCGGCGGTGTCGTGTGGCGATTCGACGGCACGCAGTGGATCGTCGACTCCAACTTCGTGAACCTCGCCGCACAGGGAGTCCCGACTTTGTATAAGGTGTGGGGACGCAGCGAGAGCGATGTCTACGCCGTCGGCGCGTTCGCGACGGCGCTGCACTTCGACGGCATCCGCTGGTCGCGGGTCTCCGTCGACACCGGCGGAGTCGATCCCGAAGAAGTGCCGTTCTTCACCGTCCACGGCAACGCCGGACAAGTCGTTGCCTCGGGCGGTTTCCTCGCGGGGGTCGTTGATGAACTCGTTGGGGGTACGTTCCAAAACCGCCTCACTCCTGGCGCGCCGCAAATGAACGGCGTCTTCGTGCGCGCGGACGGCACCGGCGTCGCCGTCGGCATCGTTGGAAAAGTTGCGACCCGCAGCAACCAAGGCTGGGTCCTCCAAACCACGAGTCTCACCACCACGCTCGATCTGCACGGTGTGTGGGTCGATCCCGATGGTGGCATCTGGGCCGTCGGCGGCAATCTCACCAGCGATCTCAACCAGGGCATGCTGGTGTACGGCGGTCCCGCCGCGATCGGCAGCGCCATAACGACCGGCGTGTCCTGTCCGCTCGGCAGCGGATCGGGACCGATGACGGTAAGCTACAGCAACGACGTCGTGCCGCTGCTCGCGCGCAACAGTTGCACCAACCTCAGTTGTCACGGCGGCACGTTCCCAACCTCGGGCTACGATCTGCGCACCTATGACTCGATGTTCGCGCCGGGCATCGAGGCCACCAGCCTGCAAACCTGCGCGATCGTTCCGGGCGCGCCAGATTCGAGCTTCCTCATCAAGAAGCTGAAAGCCAATCCGCCGTTGGGCGTACAGATGCCCGACGGCTTGCCGCCGATTTCGGCAAGCGATCTGTCGTTGATTCGCACGTGGATCCTCGAAGGCGCGCGCAACGATGCCGCATCCACGCCGACGCCGACGGCCACGCCGGCTCCGACCGCGAATGCAACGCCGACGCCGGCGGGCTGCGCGGCGACCGGAGTCATTTGCACCGTCGCCGGCACCGGGCGGGCCGAGTTCAACGGCGACGGGAAGCCGGCGCTGCAGACTTCGTTCTACTATCCGTTCGAAATCGCCTTCGACCTGAACGATCGCCCGTTGATCCTCGACTTCAACAACCTCCGCGTGCGTCGACTCGACGCCGACGGCACGATCGAAACCGTCATGGGCAAGAGTTTCGAAGGCTATCCGGTCGACGGCGGGCTGGCGATCGACACGGCCCTCCATCACTCCAGCGATCTCCAGTACGACGCCAACGGCAATCTCTACGTCGCCGGCGACCACGTGCCGTTGGTTTTCCGCGTCGGCACCGACAACCGCGTGTTCACCGTCGCCGGCACGCAGAATCCCGGCTACAGCGGCGACAACGGGCCGGCACTCAGCGCGATGCTGACGACACCGTTCGGGGTGCTGCCGTTGAGTGACGGGAGCTTCTACATCGCCGATGTCGATGCGCAGGTGATTCGGTACGTCAACGCCGCCGGCATCATCACGACCATCGCCGGGACCGGCGTGCGCGGCTACAGCGGCGACACCGGGCCGGCAACAGCGGCCAAACTCAGCAATCCAACCCGGTTACATGCCGACACCAACGGCAACCTGTTCTTCTGCGACACCGGCAACCACGTCATTCGACGCATCGACACGAACGGCGTGATCACCACCGTCGCCGGCACCGGCAAGTCCGGCTACAGCGGCGACAACGGTCCAGCCACCGCCGCGCAATTCAACGGACCGTACGATCTGCACTTCGCACCCAACGGCGACCTTTACGTTGCCGACACCGGCAACAACGTGATTCGGCGCATTGATGGATCCGGCATCGTCACGACCGTGGTCGGCACCGGCCTCGGCGGATTTTCCGGTGACGGCGCGAACGCGAAGACCTGTCGGCTCAACCGTCCGTCGGCAATCACCTTCGATGCCGACGGTTCGTTGTGGATCTCGGACACGTTCAACCAACGCGTCCGCCGAGTCGCGGGTTTCTTGAGTTTGTTCTAGCGTTGGCGTGGGGCGCACGTCGTGCGCCCCATACTCATTCCGGCAGATCCGGCAGCGCGTTGGGTGTGAAGACCAAGCGCAGTTGCTGAACCACCTTGGTGCCGTCGGTATCGGCAATGCTCACGGTAAGATTGCCTTCGGTACCGTCGGGCGGCGCGGTGGACCCGACAGCGAATCTGGCTTGCCAACGCGCGTAGCCGTCGGCGGAGTCGAGCGGCGTCAGGACGAGGGCATCCTGGTCGATTACCGGCGACATCGCCGCGGTATCGATCCGTACGTGCACGCGCACAGGCTCGTCAGTGTTGAGGCAGCGGGCCTCGACGTTGAGGAACAGCGTGCCCCCGCCTTGCGATCCGCTGGCCACTCGCAGCTGATCGCAGTTCACTAAACGGCCGAAGCCGTTCGGCAACATCGGGGTCCCGGTGCTGTTGTCCACCGTGTTGCGACCCGCGAACACGACACGCCCGCCCGGACAAACCGGGGGCGGTTCGTCGATGCGGGGGCCCGGGCCGCCGGCGCAGCAGCTGGTCGCGAGCGCGATGATTTGCGAGTCGCAGCCGTAAGCCGGGATGCAACTGGGGATCGTACATTGATCGAGCGGTGCCACAACGAAGCTTTGCACGCCGTCGGCGGACTTCGGGGGCACGCCGTGATCGGTGGCGGTGAAGTCGACGACGAAGGGGCCAAGTTGCTCGGCCGCCGGGGTCCACGTCAGCATGCCCGTCATCTGATCGAGGTGCGCCCCGTCCGGCAGAGTCGTCGCCATGAAATCGAGCGCGCCCCCTTCGGGGTCGCGGGCGGGCAGCGCCAGCGCGATCGGATAGCCCGGGTAGGTTCGATACACCAGCGCCGGGAGAATCACCGGCGGCTGGTTGATCGGCGTGTTGGTCTCAGTCGGCGTGGCTGTCGGCGATGCGGTCGGCGTGTCGACGGGCGGACAACCGCCGAGCGCCGCGTTGACCGCCGCCACCAGCTCGTCGACGCTGACGATGTGATTGCGGTCGCGATCGAGACTCTCGCAATCCGTCAGCGGGAGGCTGTTCAGCGCGATGTTGACGGCGCGAACGAGCTCGTCGACGCTTACGACGCCGTTGTGATCGCAGTCGCCGATGCAGACGCCGTCCGCGGTCGATGCCACCGCAGCCAACCCGACGCCGCAGCAGAATGCTCGCAGCCACCGCATGCGTTTGGTGTGTAGCATCATCCGAGTAGGCTCGCATCAAACCTCCGATAGCGCCCCGCAAATTCAATTGACACACTGCAGCGCGTTCCGTACTGTGCCGACGAAATTGTATCGAAGGCTGGGCACCATGCGAGGCAGACCGGTCGATCAGCACAGCACCGACGTCAACCAGTGCGACCCGACGCTCGGGTTTCAATTTCCGCCGCCCGAGGTTCGCCTCGCCGTTCGCTCGCTGTTGACGGCTCAGGCGCACATTCCGGTCACCGAAGCCGTCGAGATGACCGGCGACTTCCCGCACTTCGGCCAGCCGTTCGAAGACCCCGAGGAACGCAACCCAGAAGTTCGTGATGGGATCGCCGCTCGCATCAGTGATTTGCCCGGCTATCGCCCGCTGTTCGAAGCGGCGTACGCGCCCGGCACGCTGCTCTATTCCGGCGATCCGCAAATCCAACCGGGCGACGACATTCCGTACCTCGCGATCGCCGACGCAGTCGGTCGCTTCCTCGAAACGCTGGTGTTCACCAACGCCCCATGGGACCACTTTCTGGCCGGCGACGACAACGCCATCAGCGACGCAGCCGATCGCCGCCGATAAAATTGACGGCGACGAATTTCCCGACGTGGTCGTTGCGAACCAAACTGATGACACGTTGACCTTCTCGCGCGGCATCGGCGACGGCACCCTCGACAACCCGGTCGCGTATTCGGTCGATCACGCACCGTTCGGCATCGTGCTCGCCGACCTCGATCACGATGGTCGGCTCGACGGCGTGGTGTTGAACAGTCGGAGCAGCACACATGCCTCCGGCGTGGTACGGGTACTGATCAGCAACGGGCGTGACGGGTTCACGCTCGGGGCAACGTTGCAAGCCGACGATACGCCGCTGGCAATCGCCGCTCGCGACGTCACCGGCGATCGAGTACCCGACATCTTGGTTGCCAACCGCGGCGCAAACTCCGTATCCGTGTTCGCCAACCTCGGCGGCGGCGCCTTTGCGTCGCCGGTGAGTCTCATCGTGACGCCGGAGCCGACCGCCGTCGCGGCCGGCGACTTCGACGGCGACGGTAGCTATGACATCGGTGCGGGCGGCGCCCATCCCGCTGTCGCAACCAATCTCGTCACCACAACCGTGAGACGAGGCGACGGCAACGCGGACGGCGCACTCAGCGCGGCCGACTTGGTCGCATCGATGACCGCCGCCGTGCGCGCAGAGCTGCGCGTCGAGCAGGCCAGCCGCGACGCCCTCGATGCCAACGGCGACGGCGTCGTCAACCAGCAAGACGCATTGGCAACGATGCGCCGAATCTTCGGACGCGTGAGGCAACTGTCATGATCACACCGCTCTCCCGACGGCTGTTCATCGGACTCGCGCTGCTGTACGCAACCCCTGCGAATGCGCAGTCCCTCACGTTCCGCACCGCGACACTCCAAACACTTCCCAGCGAACCATCTGCCATGGCGGTCGGCGACCTCAACAACGACCAGCATCCCGACGTGGTGGTCGCCAACTTCCTGGACGCGAGCGTCAGCATCTATCTCGGCGGCGACGACGGATTGCTTACCTACGTCGATAGTTTCCCGGCCGGCGGCGCCGGTCAGGGCATCGTCATTCAGGACATCGATGGCGATGGGATCCCCGACGTCCTGGTGAGCGAGGAGGAGTCCGACTTCCTGCACCTGCTACCCGGATTGGGCGACGGAACGGTGGGCGCCCCGACGATGATTTTTTCCGGGCACGACCCCGTCAACATCGCCGTGGCGGATTTCGACGGCGACGGCGTGCTCGATCTCGCGGTGACGCTGTCCGCGGCCGGCGAGGGGAACGGCGACGTCAGCATCCTGCGCGGATTGGGAGGCGGCCTCTTCGACCAACCGCAGATCATTTCGCTCGGCCTCGGCAGCGAGGGTGTGGTGGCCAACGACTTTGATGGCGACGGCGCGCCCGACATCGCGGTGGCGAACAGCGGCCCCGGCACCATCTCCCTGCTGCGCAATCTCGGTCAGTTCAATTTCGCTGCACCCGTCAGTCTGACCGCCGGTGCGGGCGCCGGGCCGCTCGTCCTCGGCGACGTGGATGGCGACCACGTGCTCGACCTGATCGTTGCCAACACCGCGGACGATACCGCCGGCGTATTGCGAAGTCGTGGCGATGGAACATTTGATCCGGTGGTCATCCAATCCACCGGCGGTATCCAGCCATCGGCGCTCGTCTTCGCCGACGTCAACGGCGACGGGTTCGGCGACATCGTCATCAGCCACGAACGCTCGCAGAGCGTGAGCGTCTTGTTGGGTGTCGGCGATGGGGGCTTCGACGCGCCGCGCGGATTCGTTGCCGACGTCGGTCCGACGGCGGTCGCGGTTCTGGATGTCAACAATGACGGCCGTCCCGACCTGCTCACCGCCAATGGCGGTGGCATCACCCCACCGACGCTTGCGGAACTCTTCGGCGACGGCAGCGGACAATTCAGCGGCGTCGAACTACTCGCCACCACTGCCGCCAGCGGTGTGGCGGTGGCCGACTTCAACGAGGATGCGGTGGCCGACGCGGCGATCACGCAGCCCGACGCGAGGGCCATTGCGTTGTACTTTGGCGGTGGTCGATCGTCGCGACTGGTGCCGATCGATCGCGAAGCGACCGGCATCGCCACCGCCGATCTCGACGGCGACGATCATGTCGATCTGGTCGCCGGTTCTCCGTCTGACGTCTCGATTCTGTTCGGCGGCAGCGGCGACGCACTTTTCAGCCAGCCGATACGGGTCGCGCTCGACAACCCACCGGGATTGCTGGACATCGCCGACGTCGATCACGATGGCGCGCCGGACGTGGTGGTGATTTCGTCGGCATCGCCCGGACAATTGACCGTGCTCCACAACGATCACAATCGCGCGTTCTCACCGTCGTCGCCGGTCTCGCTCGGCACCCGTGTATTGAGCTTCGCGGTGATCGACTTCGACGGCGACGGCAATCCGGACCTTGCGCTCGGCGACGCAACCCGCGTTCTCACCCTGCGCAACAACGGCGACGGCTCGTTTGCGCCGCCCACGTCGATCGTCATCGGCGCGTCCGTGCTCGCGTTAGCCGCCAGCGATGTCGACGGGGACGGCGACGTCGACTTGGTGATGGCCACCTCGACCCAGGGCCAGGGGATCGTGCGGCTGTTGACCAACGACGGGGGAGGAACCTTCACGATCGGTCCACCTCGGCAGGCCGGCCAGTTGCCGACCGCGTTGACGGTGCGTGACTTTGCCGGCGCCGGATCACCCGCGCTGTTGGCAACCGACCGCATCGGCGACGCCGTCGGATTGCTGATCGACGCCGGCCACGCGAACTTTCAACTCAGCCAAACGGTGTTGGCGAGCTTGCGGCCGGTCGGCGTCGCGACCGGCGACTTCGATGGTGACGGGTGGTACGATGCCATGACTGTCGGCAACACCATTTGCCGACTGACAACGACCGGAGCCGACCCACAACTGCGCGGCGACGGCAACGGCGACGGCCGGGTCAATGCGGCCGATCTGGTTGCGTTGGCGCGGGAGCTGGCGGACGGCGATGGCACTTCGGTCGACGACGTTGCGCGCGGCAGTTTCACCGCGAGTCCCGGCGTCGATGCCGACGGCGACGGCCGGGTTTCGCGCATCGACGCCCGCGCCTTGATCCTGCGGATGATGCACCGGGTGCCGGCGCCTTGACCCGGTGCGCGTGATCCGGCGGCGTTCCTATGCTAGGGACGAAGTCGGGTCGGACGTGATGATCAATGGCTGACGAGGCGGTGATGGCGGCACCGGCCGATCTTCACACGCTCGCGGGTGCGCACACGTTGCTCCAACAAGGTCTCGGTGAACTCGCGCACGGTCGCGGATTGAC
>Ga0335069_10007454_pt1 | contig 15797 bp, 15 predicted proteins | sample Lox_Sample_11_FD_206714 | JGI IMG/M metagenome (GOLD analysis project Ga0335069, IMG submission 206714) | Soil microbial communities from Loxahatchee National Wildlife Refuge, Florida, United States - Lox_Sample_1.1 | ecosystem: Environmental > Terrestrial > Soil > Wetlands | place: USA... | reverse complement strand
CGGCTACGCGCTCGATGTTGGGGATTTCGGTTTTCGCGCGGTCTATCTGATCGTGGTAGACATCGCAGAGTGCGGCGACGCGCACACGCGGGTCATCGGCGAAAAGCTTGCCATCATAGCGGCCGCGGCCACCGGTTCCGATAATTCCAAGCGATATCTGTGAGTTAGCCTGGAAGCCGAATGCGGTTTTGGAACTGGCGAGGAGCGTTGCTCCACCCGTCAGCGCCGCACGCCGCGTGAATTGACGCATAAAATCTCCTTTTCAAGGAGCGGTGCAATTCAAGTGCCGCGCAATTAGTCGAGGAATTCGACGCGGAACTCTTCGATGACGGGATTGGTGAGCACGTCGCGCGCGATGGTGTCGATGTCTTTGTGAGCCTGCTCGGGTGTGGTGGCGGGGTCGAGCGCGATTTCGAAATACTTGCCCTGGCGCACATCCGAGATCTCGCGGTAGCCGTGACCATTCAGGGCGGCACGAATGGTTTGGCCTTGCGGGTCGAGGACGGTAGATTTGAGAGTTACGTAAACGCGAGCTTTCATGGAATACGTATTATAGCGGGCGCCGGCTAGAAGCTCGGACGGCCGGCCATTCTCCAAGACCACATCAGGAATGAAGTGGACGTGAGATCGATGGCTGGCTCGGTGGTGCTGAAGGATTGCACATTGTCCTGGTAGACGGCGACGTCCGAGGCGTTGAAAGCACCACTGTTGCCATTGAATTTCTTGAACGTGTCCACCCCGTTGGCGGGACACAGAATCATGCCATCCACCACGCCGGATGTCGCGGCGCTCGAGGGGCCTTCGGTAGCGGCGCCCCAAAGCACCGGCGTTCCCCCGGAAGTTCCGTTCAGCGCCCCGGCGAGGTTCGCCACCTGGTGCTGGATGCAGTTCGGAAATGTGGTTCCGTCGCCGACGATGAAAGACGAGCCCCAGGAATTGGCGCCGAGGATGTTTCCCAGCCATCTTTGCGCATAGGTGTCATAGCTCTTAGTTTGCGTCAGATAATGTGCTTCACTTGCCATCACGGACAAGCCTGCTCCGTGAGACGTGGTGTCACCGGCGCTCCAATCGTTGCCGAATCCCCAGGCGTCAGTACCGGCTTGCGAGATCGCGTCGGCTACTTGCTGCAATAATTGCTGCCGGATGCCGGATTCTGAAACTTGCAGATTTTGCGGATTTCCCGCCATTGCGAATGCTCGATAGAGCTCGAAATGGGCGAGGCCGCTGACATCGTAGAGGTTCAGCGTGTCGCTGAAACCCTGCTGATAGACGTTCGTGATGTAGTTGTTCGCGAACTGAGCCGCCTTCTTCAGGTAATCGTTGGGATTCGTGTGAGCTAAACCCGCGGGGAGGTTCTGCGCTGCCGGCGCAGATTGCAAGGCGAAATAAAGTTCGGTAGCGCCAAGCTCCATGTCGTCATCCCATACATTTTCTGGATAGCCGTCAAAAGGCGCGACAGTGAGCAGGCAATTGCTGCAAGAGCCGGAATCAACCGCCGGCGCGGGATCGGGGAAGGAAGTGTCCGCCAACTCAAAAACATCCTCCGCGCTTTTGAGACACTGATTTGCCAACACCGTATTGTCGCTGTGATGAAGCTGATAGCAGAGCGCAAACGACGCTGCGAGGCGTCCTGCGAGATTCGGGCTGACTTTTGAACCGGCGGGTCCGGCGACAAACACGGGGCGATTGCAGATGAAGAACGTCGTGAGCGGATCGCACGCTTTGGGATCGCCGGGTTGTTGAAAATTGTCGGCTGCCTGCGGGAGAGTCCAGATATCGTATTCGGTGATCAGGCAGTAGGGGCTGGCGTAAGTCCCACCGCAGTTTCCGGCGGCGGAGCTGGGATCGCCTTCGCCGTAGTAGTTCCAGTCCTGGCTGTTGTCGGTCTGGTAGTACAGAATCTTGTTCTGGTCGTCCCACATCTTCATGAGCCAGTTCAGTCCAAATTTCGCCTCTGCGGTGAAATCGGACGAGGACGGAGATCCCGGACCGCTGTTACCTGCGTACGAAACCGAGACGGGCGGCGCTGGAGGATTCACGGGAGCGTTTGCGCCCATCTGATTCGGGAAATCGCGAACGCCAATCTCCATCAGCGCGACCGTGTAGCTGACGGTCTGGACATATTTCAAGTAATCGCCGGCGTCCCACCAGCCGCCGGAGGTGTCGATGCTCGGTAGATACGTCGCTACCAGCGGCGGCGTGGGCGGAACGTTGTTGATGAAGTCATTGGCATCGAGCGGTGGCGTCGCAAACACGCTGGCGTTCGCATCTTTCAGGTGTCCGGGAGCGGTACGTAACGCGTTCGGAATAAAATTCTTGCCGTCGCGCTCGGTCTGATAGAAGAAGAGAGTGTTGAGCAGCAGACCGGAGTGCAAGTTTTCCGGTGAATCCACCGCGAAGTTCGGCGAACTGGCAGGCACTGGTCCAGAGACCTGAATTTGATAGATGTCGCCTCCGGGAACGGTGAAGTCTAACGCATAAACCTGGTAGGAGACTGATTTGTTGTGGCTCCAGGTGCCGAGCAGGGCGCCGATGCTGCCGGAAAACTTGGTCACGCTCTTCGAATTGACTACGGCGAAGGTCGCACCGGGTTCGGGTGCGGTGGACATCAGGTACGCGCGGGCCGAGCTACCCTTCTCATAGCCGGCCTGGTTGACGCGCACGAATGCGGAGTCTGCTGCGATGGTGGCGGGGGCAGAGGCAAAGAGAATCGCGATCAGGACGAAGTAGTTGCGAATGGGGAAGGGGAGTGACATGGGTTCCTCCGGGCTGAAGATGGACCGGGGTCAGTATACACCCGGAATTCGGAGCCGAGGTGTATGCGGAGGGATGGTCAGGATCGTCAAAAGTTGCACTTCGATAAATCTGATTTACATATTTCTGTTTTCTAGAAAGAGTTCAAGCCGTGATCTTGGAGATACCCCTTTTGTCAGATTGCGGCGATTCCTTTTCAGATGGCTTGTTACCCCTATTCCTCCGAGCTGTTGGCACGGGCGTCAGCATGCCGCTCTATCCAGCGACCGGTCACTCGCCCAAGCCAAAGCAGAACGCACAGACAGGCACCTCCGAGCAACACCACCGTGAGAGGTGCGATCATCATTTCCACTATTGCCCCGGCTAGCTTGTTTCCGGCTGCCCGTATAGGCAGCACAAAAGCGCCTACCGCAGCGATACTCAAAATGGATGCCGCTCGGAGTAAAACCGGTGGGCGTCGGCGGACCACATACGTCACCAAAGTCGCCAGCGTCGTGACTGCTGACACTCCGATCATCGCGTAAATATTCAATCCGGCAGCGAACATCATGCATGGCGGCCGGAGGTCGCCTTCTCCGCACATTCCTCTGTGCTTGGCGGCTAGCGTGATAGCTAACGTGATCCCGACGATAACGACCAGTATCGAGGCGACCGCAAACACTCGTGCCGATCTCAACACATTCCATCTTAGCGAGGAGCATGGCATCGCGACCTCACTCGGCGTCCACGCCATCGCTAAGTCTTCATTCGCAAACCGGCAAGTTTCAGACTATATCCTGAAACGTATTGCCAGTGTCACCGACCTTCGACTCACAACACGCGCGGCACGCCGTCCGCACCTGATCAGCAGCCTGCATATTAAGTCTCTTAATAGAAAGCAAAAATATTATAAATCTGATTTATCTAGGGTCGTGGGTTCCAATCGGACAGACAAGCATGCCTGCCCTACAAATAAATCGGCTCGAGCTTGCTCACTACGTAGGCGCCGCATCTCTCGTAGCTAACGCGCGGTCCCTTGCGTGCCGTGTCGAGATCCACGCATAGCCAGCCTTTGTACTCGACCGATTTCAGGATGCGATGGCAGGCGGGGAAGTCGATTTCGCCGTCGCCGAGGTCGTAGATGCTGGCGAGGAACTTGGCATCCGCGGAGTCTTTGGGATGGACTTGGCCGTTGTCTTCGACGAAATCGGATTCGGGCGTGGTCCACTTGGCGTCTTTGTAGTCGGCAAAGATGATGCGGTGCTTGAATTTTTCGAACATCGCCGGGACGTTAGCGCCGCCCAGGTGTAGATGCGCGGTGTCGGGAGCGAAGAAGACCAGTTTAGGATCGCACTTTGCGAGCAGCAATTCGACCTCATCGGGCTTCTCCATCATCTGGCCGAGGTGATTGTGCAGGCCTACGCGAAATCCAAGCTCGCGGGCCATCAGGCCGGTGCGCGAGTAGCAATCGGATAAATGTTCGAAGGCTGGGAGGATATCGGCGCCAGGTGGGAGTCGCTGAGGAGTGAAGATAACCAGTTCCGTCGCCTCGAAGTCTTTCAGCATCGACATGGCGCGGCGCGCCGAGGCGTAGAATTTGTCGTGCTGTGACGGATCCTGCGCCGGGCCGCTGAAGGAAGCCGTGCACACGTGCAGCTTGCGCTTCCTGACTTCCTTGAGCATCTGCGAAGGCGTGAGATTGTAGGCTTCGAAGCACTGCGGAAAGCCGGTGAGGCGGATGCCGATGAAGCCGGTGTCGCGCATGACGTCGAGAATGTCGGTGAAGGCGACGGGGCGGAAATGGCTCCACAGGCCGAGGCTGAGGGCCCACCGGACGTTGCGGTTGGCCGGCACGGACGCGGCCGCACGCGTGAGAGCGGCGGAAAGCGAAGCGAGAAACAGGCGGCGATTCATGGGCTAAGCGATGCGGAACTTGCGGACGGCGTCTTCGTCCAGATCGATACCGAGGCCTGGTTCCTGCGGAATGGCCAGGTAACCGTCCTTGGCCCGGAGTTTCTGACGAGTGATCTGCTCGCGCAAGTTGGTTTCCTCTTCGGCAACGAACTCGCAGATAAGCGCGTTGGGAATGGAGTTCAGCCAGTGGAGCGCGGCGGTGACGTTTACATAAGTAGTGAAGCCGTGGTTGGCGACGGGCAGGCCGCGGTCCCAGGCGAGCGCGGCGATCTTCATGGCTTCTGTGAAGCCGCCGCAGCGCGTGAGATCGACCTGCACAACGTCGACGCGGCCGCGGTCCATCAAATCGAGAAATGACTTACGTTCGCTCTCCTCTTCCCCGGCGGCGATCCGCACATGTGTGGCCTCGGCGAGCTTGCGGTAGCCGTTGTAATCGTCGGGCCGCAACGGTTCTTCTAGCCAAAAGATGTTGTATTCAGCGAAGGCGCGGGCGCGCTGGAGAGCGGTTTTGGAATCCCAGACCAAGCCGGCGTCGATGAGCAGGTCAGCGCCGTCGCCCAAGCCTTTGCGGCCCTCGCGCACCAGGCCGATGTCGGTTTTCTCATCACGGCCCATGGGATCCCATCCAAACTTGACGGCGGTGAATCCCTGGTCGCGGTAACGGCGCGCGAGCTCGCCGGTTTTCTTCGGCGTCTCACCGAAGAGCGAGCTGGCATAGCAACGCATCTTCTGCTGAAAACCGCCGCCAAGGAGTTTCCATACCGGCATTTTGAGCGCCTTGCCCTTGATATCCCATAGCGCCAGGTCGATGCCACTCATGGCATGCACGCCGACGCCACGGCGTCCCCCATAGATGTTGGCGCGGTACATCTTGTGCCAGATTTTCTCGGTTTCGAAGGGATCTTCACCGATGACGACTTGCGCAAGCCCGGTGGCGGTCGTATGCGAGAAGGGGCCTTCGATGATCGCTTTGGCAGCCATGGGCGCGGAATCCACCTCGCCGATGCCGGTGATGCCTGCGTCGGTTTCGACGCGCACGATGAGGGCGTCCTGGCCGCTATCGCACTGCTGCTTGACCTCGGGCTGGCGGAGGTAGAGGGCTTCGACTTTCGTGATTTTCATTGGGTTGAATCTGGATGATACAAGATTTCACCGCCGAGGCGCTGAGCTGGCGAGAGCGCTAAGAAGGCAACTCGCCTTTTTGCGCTACGCGGGAGATGGCATGGACGAGCTTGCGGTAGGGGATATTCTTCAGCGTGTCGAAAGGGAACCATTCGCCGTCGCGCCAGGTGGAGTAGTACCAGCGCGCGAGCATCGCGAGATATTCCTGGCGTTGGCGCATGGTCTGGGTGGCGGGGGTGAGGGTGCTGACGGCTTCGCGCAGTTTCTGATCGAGCGAGACGGGCCGGCCCTCGATGATCTCGAAGGTGAGGCGCTGCGATCCCAGCCACGCGCCATTCCACACGAACCAGAGATCGACGGCCTGAGATCCTGCCGAGGCCGTAACCGCGATGCCGCTGAGGCGGCCGATATCGCGCACGAGATCGTCGCGAAGGCCGAGTACTTCCTGGATCTTCTCGATGCGCTTGTGCTGGCGCGCGGCCTGCTCGAAATCGAGATCGGTGCTGAGGCGGTCGCGGGCGGCGATGGCGGCGTCGAGAAGCGAGCGGCCATCTGAGTGCAGAAAATCGGCTACGCGATCCACTTCGTGCGAATATTCTGCGACGCTGACGACCTGCTGGCACGGGCGCAGGCACATTCCCATTTCGCCGTAGATGCAGCCGGGATGCGTAGGCGATGGGACGAGATCCTCCTGGCAGCGGCGCACCTGGAACAAATCGAGAAACTGTGATTCAAACTTCTCGGCCGTGGCGCGCGTGCGAAAGGGCCCGTAATACGCCGCCGCCGCGCGCCCGAGGTGCGTAGTGATCTGGGTGCGCGGGAATTCGTTGGTGAGGACGAGCTTCACGTATGGCGGCATTCGCAGCCGCAGCACGTCCAAATATGTTTTCGGGAAATGGCGGCGCGCGAGATCGTACATCAACACGGCTGATTCCAGTTTCGAGCCGGTAAGCCAGTACTCGACGCGGTCAGCAGTGTGGCGGAGATTCAGCAGGCGCGAGGGTGTCTCGCGCTCGCGCAGAAGGCGCAGTAGACGGCGGCGCAGCACGGTGGTTTTGCCGAGATATGGGTCACCGGCCTTAGGCCAAAGCAGGAACACGGCTGGATGATTCGGTACTCCTTCGAGCACTTGGTCGAGCGCCGAAAGAGCAGCCGCCACCGGAATTTCAGGCATGGTTTACGCGCGTTGAAAGAGGTCCTGATAAGCTTCCGTGCTCAGTGGCGGGACGCCCGCGAGCTGAAGGTTCTCAGCCACGTGGGCCGTCTGGCTCATACCGGCGAGGGCCGCGGCGACTCCCGGCGTGGAGCGCGTGAACTGGATGGCGCGCTGCGCATCGGTTGTGAGGCCCGGAAATTTTTCGGCCAGGGAATCAGGCAGATCGCGCGCGAGCCTCGACTGCAAAAGCGAAGCGCTGGCCACGACGGCAATCCCCAATTGCGCCGCGGCTTCGAGAACGCCGCTGGTGTACGCCTCGGGCATCGCCAGATTGAACGGAAGCTGGATGAAACGGAAATGATGCCCGGCGCCGCCCACGGTTGTGGCGATTTCCGCGAAACGTGCCAGATCGAGTGCGTCGCGTGCGCCACGCGGACGCCGGTAACCTTCCCAGGTCGCCGTGCCGTAGTGACGGATCTTTCCGGCGGCCGCGAGTTCTTCGAGTTTCGCAAATGCCATCCGGATGCGCTGCTCGAACTGCTCACGGCTCACGAAGCGCAACTGTGTTTCTGGATTGTGTAGATAGAAGACATCGAGAGTATTCAGGCCGAGGTTGCTACGGCTGCGGTCGATCTGGTCGGCCAGGAACTCGGGCTGCATGGAATGCATGTTATCCACGATTTCGCCGGCATTGAGAAAAGTCGGCACGGCGTCGGGAGTGAGGTAGCCTGCTTTAGTCGCCACCACCAGTTCGTCGCGGCGCGCGTCCCTCGCACGAAACAGCTCGCCGAGCGCGGAACCGATGGCGCGTTCCGAGCGCTGATGACGATAGCTGATGGCGGTGTCGAGAAAATTGATACCGCCGCGAACAGCGGCCACCACCGACTGGTGATAAGCGCGATCGGTCGCGTCGTCCATGTTCCCGAGATACGTTCCCAGGCCGAGGCTTGAGATCTCGAGACCGCGAAACGCTCGGAAGAAGCCGTAATCACGGGCGGACTTGAAACGCTCCGCGAAGCGTGCCGTCCCTTCCGCGGTCGCAAAGCCAGTGCTCACACTCAGATTGTAGCTGAGCGCTCCGCGGCGACCGGAAACCTGTTTGCTTGTGCGCCCTGGTTGACCTAGAATCCATAGAACACATGCCCACTAGCAGAGGCGCGCATCCGCCGGCGGGCGAGGGAAGGATCATCCTGGTCCTCGACGACGAGCCGGACGTCCGCAAGTTGGTAGCCACGATGCTGTCAAGCAATGGCTACAAGGTGCTCACTGCCGCTAACGGAGAGAGCGCCATCAAGACGTTTCAGAAGAGCAAACAGCCGGTGGATCTGGTGCTGCTGGACGTGGTCTCGCCGGGCATGAGCGGGCCCATGGTGGCCGATCGGCTCACCGAACTGCAACCGAGGCTGCGAGTGCTTTATATGTCCGGTTACGATGGCACCAACGTGGTGCAGCGCTACATAGTCGATAAGGGACACGCGCTAATCACGAAGCCGTTCACGGAGCGTCAACTGGCGAAGAAAGTTCGAGAAGTATTGAGCGCGGAACCTGTAGCGTAAGGCCGCGGATGCCCGCCGCTATTCCTCCACGGCTTTCGAATCGTTGAGCTTTTTGATGACCGCGAGGAATTCGTCTAGCGGTTTGGCGCCCTGATCGCCGTGCTTGCGGTTGCGCACGGCTACCTGGCCGGCCTGAGCTTCGCGGTCACCGACGACGAGCATGAACGGCACCTTCTGCAGCTGCGCTTCACGAATTTTGAGATTCACCTTCTCGTTGCGGTCATCGACGGTGACGCGTATGCCGGCCGCTTCCAGGCGCTCTTTCACCTGGCGGGCATAGTCGAGCTGGCGATCGGTGATGGGCAGCACGGTGGCCTGCACGGGCGCGAGCCAGACGGGAAAGGCTCCGGCATAGAGCTCGATCAGGTAGGAGACCATGCGCTCCATGGTGCTGATGATCGCGCGATGCATCATGACCGGCTGATGTTCTTTGCCATCCGGCCCGACGTAGCCAAGACCAAACTGATGCGGCAAATGGAAATCCACCTGAATGGTGGAGTAGGTTTCCTCATGGCCCATGACGTCGGCGAGCTGGATATCGAGCTTGGGGCCATAGAATGCGGCCTCGCCGGGTGCTTCGACGTACGGCAGTCCGAGTGAGTCGAGCGCCTCGCGCAAAACGCGTTCGCCCAGCGCCCACATCTCGTCATTGTCCACGTACTTCTCTTTGTTGGCTTTGTCGCGCAGAGAGAGACGGTAGCTGTATTTGGTGATGCCGAGATCGCGATATGCCCTCTCCACCAATTGCATGACGCTCGAGAATTCGTCTTTGATCTGATCGGGGGTGCAGAAGATGTGGGCGTCGTTCAGGGTCATGCAGCGCACGCGGCTCAAGCCGCTCAGAACACCGGAGCGCTCGTAGCGATACTGTGTGCCGAGCTCGGCAATGCGCACGGGGAGATCGCGATAGCTGCGCTTCTTGGATTCGTAGACGAGAATGTGGTGCGGGCAGTTCATGGGCCGCAGCACCATCTGCTCGGTCTCGAGATCCATGGGAGGGAACATGTCGTCGTGATAATGCTCCCAGTGCCCCGAGCGTTTGTAGAGGTCAACTTTCGCCAGGTCCGGCGTGTAAACGTGCTGATATCCGGCCGCGCGCTCGCGCTCCAGAATGTAGTCTTCGAGCAGCCGCCGCACAGTCGCACCCTTAGGCAGCCAGAGCGGCAGACCCGCGCCCACCATTTCGTTTACGGTGAACAGCTCGAGTTCCTTGCCCAGTTTGCGATGGTCGCGCTTCTTGGCTTCTTCGAGCCGCGCGAGATACTCTTCCAGCTCTTTCTTGGTGAAGAACGCGGTACCGTAGATGCGCTGGAGCTGCTTGTTGTGCTCGTTGCCTTTCCAATAAGCGCCGGCGATGGAGAGCAGCTTGAAGGCTTTGATCTTTGAGGTCGACGGAAGGTGCGGTCCGCGGCAGAAATCGATGAACACCGGGCCGAGGGTGTATTCGGAAAAGACGTCCGCGGCACGCTCCGTGATGAGCTCGCACTTCATCCAGGCGTCGGCGTACTTGCGCAGTCCTTCTTCTTTGGGAGTGAGCACGCGGTCGTAGGGAAGATCACGCGCCTGAATCTCCCACATTTTCTTTTCGATCTTTTCGAGATCCTCCTGCGTGAATGGCTCGGGCCGGTCGAAATCGTAATAAAAGCCGTTTTCGATGGGCGGACCGATGCCCAGTTTGGTCTCGGGGAACAGCTCAAGCACGGCCGCAGCCAACAAATGCGCCGTCGAGTGGCGATAGACTTCGAGCGAATCGGGATCCTTCGTGGTGAGAATCTGGAGATCGGCGTCCTGTTCGAGCGGCCGCGTCAGGTCGTACAACTGCCCATTCACGCGCGCGACGATGGCCGCGTCGGCAAGCCGGGGGCTGATGGAGCGGGCTACATCGATAGGTCTGGTACCAGGCTCGACCGACTGTGTACTGCCGTCGGGCAGCCGAACATGAATGCTGCTCATAGTGGGAACTTTTCAGCGTAGCATAGTGAAATTTCGCGCGGCGGTTTCGGGAATCTCGCGCGGCGCGGTATCATGAGAAGAACCCCGGGTATCGCGATGTCCGCTATGAGCAGCAGCCCAATCGAAATCGACGACGAAGCAGCCATAGTAGCGCAGGCGCGTCTGGGCAATACCGGAGCGTTTAACGAGTTGCTGCGGCGGTACGAGCGCAAGATTTTTCGTCTGGCGCTGCATATCACGCAGAATCGCGAGGATGCCGAAGACGTATTGCAGGAATCCTTCCTGAAAGCGTACGAACACCTGGACCAGTTTCAGGGCCAGTCGAAGTTTTACACCTGGATCGTGCGCATCGCGGTGAATCAGGCCTTGATGAAGCTGCGCAAGCGTAAATCCGACCGGTCAGTCTCGCTCGACGAGACCATCGATACGGGCGAGGATAACCTGAGCCGCGAGATTGCGGCGTGGGATGAAAACCCGGAACAGAAGTACTCCCGCGATGAACTGCAGAGGATTTTGACGAGTGCGATCGATGGTCTTGCGCCAATCTATCGCGCCGTGTTCGTATTGCGGGATATTGACGGACTTTCCACAGAAGAAGCGGCCGAAGCGCTGGAACTCTCAGTACCAGCGGTAAAGAGCCGCCTTCTGCGTGCACGGCTACAGCTTCGTGAAAAGCTGACCCGTTTTTTCAAGCGCAAGGGAGACGACGCCTTTGCTTACATGTAAACAGTTTCTTGAGGAACTCACCGACTACCTGGACGAGAAGACGGATCCCGAGCTCCGGAAAAAGCTGGAGCAGCACATCAGCGATTGCCCGAACTGTTGGGTGATCTGCGATACGACCAAGAAAACCATCCAGATCTATAAGGGCATGGACCCCGTCTCCATCGCGCCGGATATCCATGACCGGCTCATGGCCGCCCTGGAACAGAAGATGGCTGCGCGCAAGACCTGAGGGTCCTGGACGCGTTTGCTGCCCCTGATCCGGAAATAACCCGTCTTTGTGCTAAAAATTTAGCAAAAAAGGCTTGACGCCGCCGATCGCTAGTGCTAATTTTTTAGCATGCCAGCCAGTCGATCTCCCGCGCATCTCAGCCGGCGCGAGCGGCAGATTCTCGATGTCCTGTACCAGCGCGGTTCGTCCACGGCCGCTGAGATTCAGGCGGGGCTTCCCGATAGTCCCAGCTACTCCGCCGTGCGCGCCTTACTGCGCATTCTCGAGGACAAGGGCCACATTAAGCACCAGGAGCGCGGCGCGTGCTACGTGTATGCGCCCAAGATTTCGCGCGACAAGGCGCGGCGTTCGGCGCTGGCGCACATGGTCCAAACGTTTTTTGAGGGCTCCGCGGAACAGGCAATGACGGCGCTGCTGGATGCTTCGGCGGCTAATTTGTCCGAGGCCGAGCTGGATCGCCTTGCGGAGCTGATCGCGAAAGCAAGAAAGGAAGGCCGGTAATGTCGACAATGTGGTGGGCGTTCGCGGCGGAGGTTGCCTGGAAAAGCACTGTGCTGCTCATAACAGCGAGTGCAGTCAGCTTGCTGCTGTGGCGTGCCTCGGCGGCGCTGCGGCATCTGATTTGGACGCTGGCACTGGGTGGTTTGCTGGCTTTGCCGCTGTTCCTGGGTGTCCTGCCGAACTGGAGCGCGGCGAAGGTGGTTTTCGTCCCGGCTGCGCCCAAGGTGCGCGTGGCCCCAGTAAGCGTCAGCGTGGCCGCGCGCCGCGCCGCCTCTCTGCGCAGCGGCATTCCCCTGGCTTTCGGCATCTGGCTGACGGGAGCATTCCTCTGCTTCTGGCGATGGAAACGCGGCATCACCGAGGTGAAGCAGATGCGCAAGAAGGCGATCCTGCTGACCGGTCATGACGCGGAAATTCGAGAAGCCGCGGCCCAGGTTGGACTCCGTGGTAAGGTCCAGTTCCTCTGTAGCTCCGCCGAGGTTGTGCCACTCGCGGCGGGTATCGGAAGACCTGTCGTGCTGCTGCCGGCAAGCGCCTCCACCTGGTCGCGTGAACGCCTGCGCGTTGTGCTCCTTCATGAGTTGGCGCACATCCGGCGAAGGGACGTTCTCACACAAGCCTTGGCGGAGCTGGCCCGCTGCCTCTACTGGTTTCACCCCCTGGTCTGGCTGGCTGTGCGCCAGCTTCGTGTAGAACGTGAGCACGCCTGCGACGACCTGGTGCTGCGAGCCGGAACGGGCGCCTCCGACTACGCTTCCCACCTGCTCGGCCTCGCGCGAGCTCTCCACCCGGCTGAGCCTTCTCCCGTCGCCGCCAGCATGGCAGGGGCTCATCTTGAGACGCGCATCCGAGCCATCCTGAATCCGAAAATGAACCACCGGGTCATGGGCCGTGCGTCCGCAATGATGGCCTGTTTCGTCGCCGCTGTTCTTGTCCTCCCGCTGGCCGCCATGCGTCCTCAGGGCGCGGATCAGGGCCTGGTAACCGGTACCGTCTATGATCCCGCTGGTGGGCGTGTGCCCAGCGCCAGCATCATCGCGATTCAAACCGACAGCGGTCAGAAGTTGACCACCATCACGGATCAGGAAGGCAAGTTTTCCATTGGACCGCTGCCGGAAGGCCCGTGGGTTTTGACCGTTGAGGCGCCGGGCTTCGCAGCGAAGACCGTTCAGCGTGTTACGAAGAACCACTTCGATTTCACCTTGGACGTCGGTCAGGTCGCGGAGAGTGTAACTGTCCACGGCAAGGGCCTTGCATCCGAGGCCACGGGACCGCAACGCGTGCGTGTCGGGGGCAACGTGGTGCCTCCGAAACTGGTGTACAAGGTTGAGCCGGAGTACCCGGAAGACGCCCGAGGGCGGGGCGCTCACGGCGAGGTGGTTATCACCGCCGTGATTTCCACCCAGGGCACTGTATTGTCGCCCGGCGTGTTCCAGAATCCCGACATGGAACTCACGAAAGCCGCCCTGAAGGCCGTGCGCGAATGGCGCTACCAGCCTGCGTTGCTGAATGGCGAGCCGGTGGAGACGGTCACCACGATAAGCGTTAACTTCGAGCTGGAGCCCTAATGGCCGATCCAGCCGAACATCCCGTCCCGCCTGTGCGTATACTCTGTTGGATGGGCGGGACGATGACCGAGACCTCACAAGCGGCGGAAAGGGACCTGCTCGAGATCATTTTTGGTCCGGCGACTGACGGGCAGACATACCTGAACCTGCTATACCTGCTACTGGGCTTCCCCCTGGCCATCGGGTATTTCGTGTTTCTGGTGGCCGGCCTGAGCGCGGGGGTCGGGCTGCTGATCATCTTCATCGGAATTCCGATCCTGATCGGCGTTCTTGAAATCGGCCGCGGCCTGGGCACCCTGGAGCGGTTGCTGGCACGCGCGATGCTGGACATCAGTATTCCGGCGCCTCCCCCCAGACCCGCCGTACCTGGCATCCTGAATAAGCTCAAAAGCCTGTTGAGCGATACGGTCACCTGGAAGGGTTTGACGTACCTGGGACTGAAATTCCCCTTCGCGATTGCCACGTTCGCCGTGCTGGTGAGTTCATTTGCCGTTTCGATCGCACTGATTTTGGCGCCGTGGCTCTACCAGGTTGTCCCCATGGACATCTGCTTGTGGAGAATCGAAACCAAGGATCAGGCTGCCATCTGCTGCATGATTGGTGTCGTGCTGCTTATGCTGTGCTTCCACCTGGTAAACGGTCTGGCGTTCCTTTGGGGCCGCTTTGCGCAGATGATGCTCGGCCCCGATCCGCCGGCCGGCGTCTGATCGCTATTCAGCCTTCACCGGGTTGCGCAGTTCGCCTAACCCTGCAATCTTGACCACGCATTCGTCTCCGGGTCGCAGCCAACGCGGCGGCGTTCTGGAGAAGCCCACCCCTGACGGCGTTCCGGTAGACACGATATCGCCCGCTTCCAGCGTGAAGACGCTCGAAAGAAACTCAATCAGCTCCGGGATGCGGAAAATCAGCTGCGAGGTGTTGGAGCTTTGCAGAACTTCGCCATTGATGATCATCTGGATGTCGAGCGCGTGCGGGTCGGCAATCTCGTCCGCCGTCACGATAGCCGGCCCGAACGGCGCGAAAGTATCGAATGTCTTCCCCATCGTCCATTGCGTGGTTGCCATCTGGTAATCGCGCGCGCTGACGTCGTTGAGATTGGTGTAACCGAAAACGTGCTCCTGCCAGCGGTCTTTCGAAATGTACCTGCCGCCTTTGCCGATCACGAACGCAAACTCGGCCTCGTAATCGGGCTTGGCAGAAAGCTTGGGCAGCACAATCGCCTCGCCTGGCGCGATCACGGCCGTCGAGAACTTGACGAAAATCGTCGGCACCTTGGGAATTTCCATCTTCGATTCGATGGCATGATCGCGATAGTTCAGCCCCACACAGATGATCTTGGGAGGGCGGGGAATCGGCGCGAGCAGGCGAGCATTCGTGAGCGGAACCACGGCATCGGCCGGCGGCTTGGCGAGAATTGTTTCCACGCGCCGCCGTGCCTCGGGGCCCCCTTCGATGATCGCCAGAAGCGTCGGAAACCCCGCGCCCTTGAGGCCGATCACGTTGCCGCCCTGGATAACGCCCGGCTCGGCAGACCCGTTGCGTGCGAATGTTACAAATTGCATGTGTGAAGTCTCCTGAGAAGAGTGGAAAGCGGCCATTGTAGCATCGGCTTCCCGTAGGGGGCAGAATCAGTCGGCTCGCAACCCGACTTTCACCGGTAACGTAAATCCTCGGCGAACGGTCTATACTAAATAGAAATTCTTGGACTAGGAGTTTGCCTGTGGGCGACGTAGCTTATCAACCGCCTCCACCACCGCCCAGCGGTGCCGCTGGAATGAAGACCGCCGTTTTGGTGGGTGCCATCGTGGCTATGCTGGCCGCGAACGTGTATCTGTATATTCAATTGGACCGGCTTCGCACCGATATGGCCAAGTTCCGCGAGCTTGTGTTAACGGATATTACCAACCTTCGGGAGACCTCCTCGGTTACGAACCAAACAGCACGCCGGCACATCGATTCGCTGAAAGAAGAGCTCGAGAATACTCGCCGCCAAGCCAGCACTATGGCCAGCCAGGCAAAGGCCGATGCTCTGAAGAAGGCCGACCAGATTCAGCAGCAGCTCGAAGCCGAACAGCGGAAGCAAAAGGAAGCCGTCGCTGCCGAACTCAGTCAGGTGAAGCAGAACGCCGACACCCAGTTTGCGGCCGTGAACACCGATGTCAGCGGCGTCAAGTCGCAGCTTGGCTCCACGCAATCGGAACTGCAGAAAACCATTTCCGATCTGAAGAAAGTCACGGGCGATTTGGGCGTCCAGAGCGGATATATCGCCACCAACGGCTCGGAAATCGCCGCGCTAAAGCGGCTCGGGGAGCGGAATATCTTCGAATTCAATCTCGGGA
>Ga0335069_10007452_pt1 | contig 15804 bp, 15 predicted proteins | sample Lox_Sample_11_FD_206714 | JGI IMG/M metagenome (GOLD analysis project Ga0335069, IMG submission 206714) | Soil microbial communities from Loxahatchee National Wildlife Refuge, Florida, United States - Lox_Sample_1.1 | ecosystem: Environmental > Terrestrial > Soil > Wetlands | place: USA... | reverse complement strand
CGATCCCACCGGCAAGTTCATCAAGGCGTGGCAGCCGGACCCCGGCTTCTGGGGGCCGCGCGGCATCGCCGTGAACAAGGACGGCGTCGTCTTCGTCACCGACACCGGCAACAAGCGCGTCGTCTCGTTCAACAAGGACGGGGTGCAGATCGAGGTCTTCGGATCGGATGGCTCCGCGCCCGGGCAGTTCATCGAGCCGGTCGGCATCACCGTCAACGCCGCCAACGAGGTGATCGTCGCCGACACCGGCAACCGCCGCCTGCAGATCTTCAACGCGGACGGCGCGTTCCAACACGAGTGGCCGATGTTCGGGATGGAGGAGTTCTACACCGAGCCGTACCTCGCGACGCGCGCGAACGACGTGTTCGTCACCGACTCCTTCAATCACCGCTTCGCCCGCTACGACGACGGCAAGCTGACCGGCGTGTGGGGCAAGAGCGGCAGCGGCAGCGGCGAGTTCAACCGCCCGATCGGGATCGCCGTCGCGCCGGACGGCTCGGTCTACGTGTCCGACACGCTCAACAACCGGATCCAGAAGTTCACCGTCCCCCCGCCGGACGCCAATCCGAAGGCGGGCTGAACGCCCCGCTCGGGGCGTCGAGGCGCGCCGCGCGGCAGTCAGCGCTTCGGCTGCGTGCTGATGATCTTCTGGCGCAGGCGGAAGAGATCGTAGAACGCGCGCAGAATGACGCTCAGGTGCGCCCCGGTCTGCACGCCGGCCTCGCGCGGATAGTGGTGGACGCCGACCTCGCGGATGCCGAAGCCGGCGCGGATGGCACGGCCGTAGAGCTCGGCGTTGATGAGCGCGCCGGTCGACTCGAGCCGCACGGTCTCGAACACCTTCTTGGGGATCAGCTTGAAGGCGCAGTTCAGGTCCTTCACGTAGACGCCCAGCATGACGCGCACCAGCCAGCCGCCGAACAGCTTCGCGTTCAGGCGGCGCACCAGCGGATCGCGCCGCTCGATGCGAAAACCGGTGACGATCGCGTCTTCCGACGCCAGCGGCAGCAGGTGATCGAGATCTTTGATGTCGAACTGGCCGTCGCCGTCCATGTAGAACACGTAGCGCTTCACGGCGGCGTCAAACCCGGTCCGCAGAGCGGCCCCGTACCCAGCGTTCTGGGCGTGGTGCTGCGGGCGGACGCGGGGGAACTCCCGCTGCAGGGCGTTCAGGATCTCGGCCGTGCGGTCGCGGCTGCCGTCGTTGACCGGCAGCACCTCGTAGTCGATCCCCAGGGGCTCGAGATAGGCGATCACCTGCCGGACCACGCGATCGATGTTGGCCTCCTCGTTGTAGGCCGGCAGCACCACCGACAGCTCGCGCACGGGCTCGGTCGCCTTGCTTTTTGGGTCCTCGCTCATAGAATCCCCTCGCGTGTGATCGCCTGATGATCATCGAGTGCCCACACTGTCTTACTCGATTCCGCTTCGATCCCGCCCAGCTCTCCAACAGCCGCTCGATGCTGAAATGCGCGCGCTGCCGGCGTGTCTTTCCCGCTCCCGATCATCCGCCATCCGCTCGCCCGCGTCCGAAGGCCCCGCCGCCCGAGCAGAAGAACCTGTCCTTCTCATTCGACGACGACGACGAATGGCGGGCGCCGGAGCTGACCCCGGAGGATCTACCGGAAGAACAGTTCCTGCTCAACGTCCGCGCCGACGAGCCCGAGCCGCCGCGCGTGGCCGCCGCGCCGCCGCGGGCGCGCCCGCGGCGCGACGACGTGGAGCTGGTCCGCGACGACGATCTCGACGACGAACGGACGGCGGCAGCCGACGACGAGGACGAACCCATGCGTGAGGGCGGTGGCATCAGTCTGCGATCGGTGGCCGTGTTCCTGATCCTGGTCGTGTGTGCGTACGGGGCGCTGACGTGGACCCTGCTCGACGACCCGGACTGGGCCGGCCGCCTGACCCAGACGCTCCCCGTCATCGGCAAGGAGGTCCGCGAGCGCACCGTCGGCCAGGAAGTCGCCCTCATCGAGGTGCAAGGTCGCTACGAGCGCACGAAGGAAGGCAAGCTCGTGTTCCTCATCACCGGCAAGGCGGTCAATCACTCGGCGGAGTCCCTGCGCGGGGTCCAGATCGTCTCGAAGCTCTACGATCCGAACGCGCGGCAGCTCGACGAGCAGGTGATCCCCTGCGGCAACCCGATGGAGGCGAAGATCGGCGACCTGAGCATCCACCAAGTCGCCATCCTGCGCGGGATCAAGCCGACCGGCGACTTCGGCGTGCAGCCGGGCGGACAGTGCCCGTTCGTCGCCATCTTCCTCGATGTGCCGGCCACGGTCGGAACCTTCTCCACCGAGGTCGGCCGGGCCCAGCGTCAGGCCTGATCGGGGCCCTTGTCGCCGCCCCCACCGGCGCCGGGCTCGCCGGGCTTCGGCGTCACGTCGATCTCGTCGGGCTTGTGGAGCTCCTTGCGGAAGCTGCGAATGCCGCGCCCGAGGCCTTCGCCGATCTCCGGCAACTTCCCGGCCCCGAAGATGATCAACACGATCACCAGGATGACGAGCAGCTCACCGAAACCGAGTCCGAACATGGGGTACCTGCGAAGTATAATGAAGGGCGGCGACCGGCGGCGCAAGCCGACGTGCCCGAGCTCGGGGTGCGCGGCCGTCGCCGTGCGTATACGCGGTCCCGCAGATCCGCGCCGAGCATCCGCACACTAGCGGTCGACTGGCCTCGCCCGCGCTACACAGCTAGCATGACTTGATGCAGGCTCGGGCCCGGCGCGCCGTCTCCTTCGCCCTGTCGGTCGCCGTTCACCTGCTGTTGCTCCTCGACCTCTACACCTGGTCGCTCGTGCAGCCCGGCTTCCCCGAGCAGAAGCTGCTGCCGGTGCGCATCCTCGATTCGGCACCGTCGAAGGCCCGGGCGGTGCCCAAACCGCCGCCGCAACCGGCCGCCAAGCCGCCGGAGGCCGCCAAGCCGATCGAGGCGCCGCCGCCCCAGCCCGCGCCCCCACCGCCGCCCGAGCGCAAGTTGCCGCTGCCCGAGCAGCAGATCGTCAGCCCCTCCGACGCCGGCAAGAACGAAGCGCCGCCGGACACGCGGCTGCTGAGCGATCGCGACAACCGCGTCGATCAGCAGACGGTCAAGCGCGGCAACCCCGCGCCGGGGGAGGAGGCTCCGGGCCAGAAAAACCCCGCCAAGGCCGCGGAGGCCAAGTCGGCGAAGCCAGCCGACGCGCGCGGCGGCGGGCGCACCGACCGCCAACCACCGCCGCAGGTCGCCTCCCTCCCCGGCCTCGACCGCCTCATGCCCGACGCGCTCCGGCTCGCCGAGGAAGGCTATGGCAAGCAGCCCGACGTCCCCCCGGGCGAGCAGGTCGCGCAGGCCGACCAACCCCGCCAACTGCAGCCGCGCGGGTCGGACGGACTGTGGATCCCGTCGGCGGGACCGATCGGCACGCTCGACTTCCTGCCCGACGTCCGCGAGGGCGACATCACGCTGCTCAACACCAAGGCCGAGGTGTTCGCGCCGTTCGTGCGCCGCGTCGCGCTGCGCGTGTTCCAGAACTTCTGGATCTCGTTGAAGCACGACCTGGTCGCCTCCGCGCTCGCCACCAGCGAGACGGTCGAAGCCGAAGCGGTGATGAGCGCCGCCGGCGAGATGATCGGCTTCAACATCAACCAGCGCTCGGCGCGCATCTCGCTGGCCAGCGACCGCCGCCTGCAGCAGGCGTGCAACGACGCGTTCTTCGATCGCAACCCGCCCCCCGGCGCACGCGCCAAGGACGGCAACATCCATTTCATCTTCCGCACCGCCGTGCAGTCGCAGCCATCACCCCGCGGCACTGCGTACTGGGTCCAATTGGAAGCGGGGCTACTGTGAACCTGAGGGAGACCGATTGATGGAGGCGTTCAAGGCTATCATCCTGGGGGTCGTCGAAGGCGCGACCGAGTTCTTGCCGGTGTCGTCGACCGGGCACCTCATCGTCGCCGCCGACTGGCTGAACTATCCCGACGCGCAACGCGCGACGTTCGAGATCTTCATCCAGCTCGGCGCGATCCTGGCGGTCTACTGGCACTATCGCAAGGAGCTGCTCGACCTGGCGCGGCGCGCCACCGCCGACAGCTCGGCGCAGGGGCTGATCGCCAAGGTCCTGGTCGCCTTCCTGCCCGCCGCGGCGGTCGGCTTCCTCATCCACCACTGGATCGAGGATCATCTCTTCAGCATCCACGCCGTCGCCTGGGCGCTGATCGTCGGCGGCATCATCATCTGGCTGATCGAGCTGCGCCCGCAGCGGCCGACGGTGACCGCCATCGAAGCCACCGGCTGGCGGCAGGCGATCTGGGTGGGCGTGGCGCAGGTGACCTCGCTCTTCCCCGGCGTCTCGCGCGCCGCGGCCACGATCGTCGGCGGCATGCTCACCGGCCTCAACCGCCCGGTGGCGACGCAGTTCTCGTTCTACCTGGCGCTGCCGACACTGACCGCCGCGAGCCTGTTCAGCCTCGCCAAGGCCGCCAAGACGATCACCAGCGGCGAGGCCTCCTCCCTCGCCATCGGCTTCGTCACCGCCTTCGTCACCGCCCTGCTCGTCATCCGCGGCTTCCTGCGCTACGTCCAGTCGCACGATTTCCGGCCGTTCGCGTACTACCGCATCGTCGCGGGGGTGTTCCTGCTGCTGATCTGGTGAGGCCGGATGGCTGCACAGAGTCGCTGCCGGGCGGTCTTTTGGCGGCCTGCGGTCGGATGATACGTTACCGCCGTATGGGGCGCATCATCGCGCAGGTTGCCATCGCCAACGCGCTCGATCCGAGCAAGGAGATCCGCTGCCCGGCCCTGGTCGATACGGGCGCGAGCGGGTTGATCCTGCCGGCGGCGTGGAGAGCACAGCTCGGCGAGCTGCCTCTGCTCCGGACGGTGGAGCTGGAGACCGCCGACCAACGACTGGTGCGCGGGGAGGTCTGCGGCCCGGTGCGCATCCAAATGGAAGGCTTCGATCCGATTGCGAGCGAGGTCACCTTCCTCGACATGGACGCGGCGAACGGTGGGCACGAACCGTTGATCGGCTATATCGTCCTCGAGCAATCTCGGGCCGCCGTCGACATGGTGGGACATCGGCTGGTCAAGGTTCGCGCTCTCGACCTGAAGCGCGCCGCGTAGCTCCGCGCCGGCGCACGTGCGGGCCGGCATGTCCGCCGAAGGGCCGGCCCGTGCTTCGACCAACTCAGCACGAGCGGATCCCCTCTCGATTCGACCGAACGTACCGTTCGCCCTGAGCCGGTCGAAGGGCGCGCCCATCGCGTGGCGCGCGATCCGCCGCCAGCGGGGCGCGCCTACTGCGCCGCGCCGCCCTGTCCCGCCGGCCACCAGCGCAGGACCGGGCGGCGCGCGGCGTGGGCTTCGTCGAGGCGGCCAACCGGCGTGAGCGTCGGCGCGGCGTGCAGCAGTGCCGGGGTGTCGCGCGCTTCGCGCGCGATCGCTTCGAGCGCAGCGATGAATGCGTCGAGCGTCTCCTTGCTCTCGGTCTCGGTCGGCTCGATCATCAACGCGCCGGGAACGACCAGCGGGAAATAGATGGTCGGCGCATAGCAGCCGTAGTCGAGCAGGCGCTTGGCGACGTCGAGCGTCTTCACACCGTGCGGCTCGAGGGTTTTGTCGGTGAACACGCACTCGTGCATGCACAGCCCGTCGACGGCGAGCTGATAGGTCGTCTGCAGCCGCACCCGCAGGTAGTTGGCGCCGAGCACCGCCATCGCCGTCGCCCGGGTGAGCCCGTCGCCGCCGAGCGCCTTGATGAACGCGTAGGCGCGCACCAGCATGCCGAAGTTGCCGTGGAAGCTGCGCACCCGCCCGATGGTGCGCGCCGGCGCGTCGCTCCACGCCAGTTGGTCGCCGTGACGGGCGAGGCGCGGCGCCGGCAGGTAGGGCGCCAAGGCGGCGCGCACGCCGATCGGCCCGGCGCCGGGGCCGCCGCCGCCGTGCGGGGTGGAGAACGTCTTGTGCAAGTTGAACTGCAGCACGTCCGCGCCGATCTTGCCCGGCTTGGCCACGCCGAGCAGGGCGTTGAGGTTGGCGCCGTCGAAGTACACCAGCCCACCCTGCGCGTGGACCGCGTCGGCGACCTGCGCGATCTCGCGCTCGAAGATGCCGATGGTGTTCGGGTTGGTGATCATCAGGGCGGCGACCTGATCGTTCATCGCCCGCCGCACCGCGGCTGCCTCGACCAGGCCGAGCTGGTTGCCCTCGACCGACACCACCTTGTAGCCGGCGAGCGCGGCGCTGGCCGGGTTGGTGCCGTGCGCGCTGGCGGGGATGAGGACGGTGCGCCGCGCGTCGCCGCGGTCGCGGTGATAGGCGCGAATCATCTTCATGCCCGTCAGCTCGCCGTGCGCGCCGGCGGCGGGCTGCAGCGACACCGCGTCCATGCCGCTGATCTCGGCGAGCATGTCCTGCAGCTCCCAGCAGAGCTCGAGCGCGCCCTGGGCACAGGCGTCGGGCACCAGCGGATGCAGCGCCGCGAACCCCGCCAGGCGCGCCACCACCTCGTTGGCGAGCGGGTTGTACTTCATCGTGCACGAGCCGAGCGGATAGAAGGTGGTGGCGGCGCCGAAGTTCCACTGCGACAGGCGCAGGAAGTGGCGCAGCGCTTCCGGTTCGCTGACCTCCGGGAAGCCGTCGATCGGCGCGCGCACCAGATCGGCCGGGAGGAACGCTGTCGCCTCGGGCACGTCGGCCGGCAGATCGACGCCGCAGCGGCCCGGCGAGCCGTGCTCGAAGATCAGCCCCTCGTCGAGCAGGAGGCCGGCCTGCTTCTGGCGCAGGGCATCGCTCATGCCTCCAGCACCTCCGCCAGCCGCTCGATCGCCGCCGTATCGTGGAGCTCGGTGACGGCGAGGAGGAGCGCGTCGTCGAGCTCCGGGTACCAGCGCGCGAGCGGCACCCCGGCCAGCACGCCCGCCGCCTGTGCGCGCTCCAGCGCCGCGACGGCGTCGCGCCCGCGCACGGCGAACTCGTTGAAGAACGGCCCGCTGAACGCCGGGCGCCAGCGGCCGCCGGCGCACAGACGCGCCGCGGCGCGGTGGGCGCGCTCGAGGTTGAGGCGCGCCAGCCGGCGCAGGCCCTCCTTGCCGAGCACGCTCAGGTACACCGTCACCGCGAGCGCGACCAGCCCGTGGTTGGTGCAGATGTTCGAGGTGGCGCGCTCGCGGCGGATGTGCTGCTCGCGCGTCGCCAGCGTCAGCACGTAGCCACGCCGGCCCTCCGCGTCGCGCGCCTCGCCGACCAGCCGCCCCGGCATGCTCCGCACATGCGCGAAGCGCGTCGCGAACAGGCCGACGCCGGGCCCGCCGTACGACAGCGGCACGCCGAAGCTCTGGCCCTCGCCGACGGCGATCTCGGCGCCGAGCGCGCCCGGCGGCTGCACGACGGCGAGCGCCAGCGGCTCAGCGGTCGCGGTGACCAGCAACGCCCCCTGCGGCGCGGCCAGCCCGCGCACCGCGCGCAGATCCTCGATGACGCCGAAGAAGTTGGGATACCCGAGCACCGCCGCAGCGGTGCGGCCGTCGAGGTGCTGCGCCAGCCAGGCGAGGTCGACGCGGCCGTCCGGCCCGAACGGCGCCTCGAGCAGCTCGACCGCGGCGGCGCCCTGCAGGTAGGTCTCGATCACCTGCCGGTACTCCGGATGCAGCGACCGCGCGACGATCACGCGCGGCTTCTTCGGCTGCAGGCGCAGGGCCATCAGCACCGCTTCCGCCGTCGCCGAAGCGCCGTCGTACATGCTCGCGTTCGCCACTTCGAGATCGAACAGCATCGCGGTCAGGGTCTGGAACTCGAAGATCGCCTGCAGCGTGCCCTGGCTCACCTCGGGCTGATACGGCGTGTAGGCGGAGTAGAACTCCGCCCGCTGCAGGACGTTGTCGACCACCGCCGGGACGAAGTGCGCGTACGCGCCGGCGCCGATGAAGCAGAGATCCCGCGCGCCGCGGTTGCGCGCCGCCAGCGCCTCGAGGCGGGCGCGGACGTCCTGCTCGGACAGCCCGGTCGGCAGCGCCAGCGCGCCGGTGGCGCGCAGCGCCGGCGGGATGTCGCGAAACAGCTCGTCGACCGACCCGACGCCGACCGTCGCGAGCATCTGCGCGATGTCGGCGGGGCTGTGGGGGATGAAGCGCATCGGAGCCTTCGGCGTTCAGCGTTCGGCGTTCGGCGTTCCTGACCGCCCTGCTCGAGTCATACTACCGGTATTCGAGCCGCGAGCCAGTGAGAACACCTCAATGGGCAGGCAGGGTGCCGCTTCGCGCTTCGCGCGCACCGGCGAACGCTCAACGCCGAACGCCGAACGCGCCGCGCGTCCGCGCGCGACGCTACTCCTGCTGCTCCGCGACGTAGGCCTCGTACTCGGCGGCGGTCATCAGCTCGTCCAGGTCGGTCGGGTCGCTGATCTCGATCTTCACCATCCACCCGTCGCCGTAGGGATCCTCGTTGACCAGCTCGGTGTTCTCGGGGAGATCGTCGTTGACCTCGAGCACGGTGCCGCTCACCGGGGCGTAGACGTCGGAGACGGCCTTGACCGATTCCACCACGCCCATCGCCTCGTCCTTCACCACCTTGTCCCCGACGGCCGGCAACTCGATGAAGACCACGTCGCCGAGCTGCTGCTCGGCGAAGGCGGTGATGCCGACGGTGGCGACGGTGCCTTCGAGCAGGAGCCACTCGTGCTCGCGCGTGTACTTCAGGTCGTCGGGAAACTCCATCCTCGATTCTCCTTGCTCGGAACTCGCGGTCCTGCTCTGCCGGCCGTGTCCTCCGCCATCTCCCCGCGCAGGCCCGTCACGCTCCCCCGCTCCGGTAGAACGGCAGCCGCACGACCTGTGCCGCCACCGCTCGGCCGCGAATCTCCACCGCGAGCGTGGTTCCCACGCCGCTCGCGGTGGGCTCCACATAGCCGAGGGCAATCCCCTTGCCAAGCGTGGGCGACATGGTGCCACTGGTGACCGCGCCGACCGGTTTTCCGTCGCACAGCAGGCGGTATCCGGCGCGTGGCACACCGGCTTCGCCCAGCACCACGCCGACGAGGGAGCGGCGCGGCCCGCGCTCCCGGTGGACCGCCAACGCCGCCCGACCGAGGAAGTCGCCCTTCTCCATGCGCACCACCCAGCCGAGGCCCGCCTCGAACGGCGTGGTGTTCTCGTCGAGCTCGTGGCCGTACAGCGGTAACGCGGCCTCCAGGCGCAGCGTATCGCGCGCCCCGAGGCCCGCGGGGGCGATGCCGTCCGCCTGGCCGGCCGCCAGGATGGCATCCCACAGCGCCGCCGCGTCGCCCGGCGCGCAATAGAGCTCCCAGCCGTCCTCGCCGGTATAGCCGGTGTGGGCCACCATCGCGCGCCGCCCGGCGACCTCGTCGTCGGCGAAGGCGAAGCGCCGGATATGCGCCAGATGGACGGGGGTCAGGCGCGCCAGGATGGCCGTCGCGCGCGGCCCTTGCAGCGCCAGCAACGCGTAGTCGTCGCTGCGGTCGATCACCTCGGCGCCGCGCACGTGGGCGCGCAGGTGGTCGACGTCGCGCTCGCGGTTCGACGCGTTGACGCAGAAGAAGAAGTGGTCGGCGGCGCGCCGGTGGACGAGCACATCGTCCACGACGCCGCCGTCGGGCGTCAGCAGCAGCGTGTACTGGGCCTGGCCGTCCTGCAGGCGGCCGACGTCGTTGGCCGTGACGTACTGGCAGGCGGCCAGCGCGCCGGCCCCGCGCACATCGACCTCGCCCATGTGGCTGACGTCGAACAGGCCGGCCCGCGTGCGGACCGCGGTGTGCTCGTCGATGATGCTGCGGTACTGCACCGGCATCTCCCAGCCGGCGAAGTCGACCATGCGCGCGCCGAGGGCGCGATGCGTGGCGTTCAGCGGCGTGCGCTTCACCGTACCCCCGCGGCCGCGTCGGCGCGCGCCCGCGCGGCGGCGACGGTGTTCTTCAGCAGCATGGCGATGGTCATGGGACCGACGCCGCCCGGCACCGGGGTGATGAACGCCGCCCGCGCCGCCGCGGCCTCGAACTCGACGTCGCCGACCAGCTTGCCGGCGGCGTTGCGGTTGGTGCCGACGTCGATCACCGCCGCGCCCGGCTTGATCCACTCACCGCGGATGAGCTGCGCCTTGCCGATCGCCGCGACCAGCACGTCCGCGCGTCCCACCTCGGCGGCGAGATCGCGCGTGCGTGAGTGACACAGGGTCACGGTGGCGTGGCGCTCGAGCAGGAGGAAGGCGACCGGCTTGCCGACCAGATTGCTGCGCCCGGCGACCACCGCACGCGCGCCCTTGAGCTCGACGCCGGTCGTGTCGAGCAGCCGCATCACGCCGAGCGGCGTGCACGAGCGCAGGCCGGGATAGCCGCCCACCAGACGGCCCTGGTTCACCGGATGCAGGCCGTCGACATCCTTGGCGGGATCGATGGCGTCGATCACCGGCCCGGGGTCGAGGCCGCCGGGCAGGGGCAGCTGCACGAGGATGCCGTCGGCGTCGGGCCGCGCGTTGAGCTGCTGCACCAGCGCGAGCAGCTCGTGCGCGGCGGTCGACGCCGGTAGCTCGTACGCGATCGATTCGATGCCGCACTCGGCGCAGGCCTTGCGCTTGTTGCGCACGTAGGTCGCCGAGGCCGGATCGTCGCCGACCAGCACCGTGGCGAGGCCCGGCGCCCGCCCGGCGCGGCGCCGGAACGCCTCCACCTCCGCGCGCACCTCGTCGCGCACCGCCGCCGCGACCGCTTTTCCGTCGATGATCCGCGCCGTCATCAGGCGCCTATAGCGAGAGCGTGGCGGGGGAATCAATCCGCGTTTGCGCCCGCTCGTCACCCATCCGCGCGGTGCGCGCGAGTGGCGAGCGCGGCCGCTTTCTCGTACAGTCGCGCGCCATCAGCGAGGAGCGCATGCGCATCGGCGTGCCGAGAGAGATCAAGGCGGAGGAGCAGCGCGTCGCGATGACTCCGAACGGCGTCGCGGCGCTCGCGGCGCACGGACACCAGGTGCTGGTCGAGCGCGGCGCCGGGCTCGGCAGCGGCATCACCGACCGCGAGTACGGCGTCGCCGGCGCGACCATCACCACCGTGTCCGAGACCTGGCGGCGCGCCGAGATGATCATCAAGGTGAAAGAGCCGCTGCCGTCCGAGTACCGCTACCTGCGACCCGGCCTCATCCTCTTCACCTACCTGCATCTGGCGAGCAGCCGCTCGCTCACGCGCGAGCTGGCGCGGCGCGGCGTGACCGCGATTGCCTACGAGACCATTCAGGTCGACGACGGCTCGCTGCCGCTGCTGGCGCCGATGAGCGAGATCGCCGGCCGGCTCGCCGTGCAGGTCGGCGGCTGGTGCCTGGAGGCGCAGCACGGCGGCAGCGGCGTGCTGCTGAGCGGCGCGTCGGGCGTGCGCCCGGCGAAGGTGGTCGTGCTCGGCGCCGGCATCGCCGGCGCCAACGCCTGCCAGATCGCGGTCGGCATGGGCGCCCACGTGGCCGTCATCGAGCGCAACCCCAACCGCCTGCGCTACCTGCACGACATCCTCGGCGGCCACCTCACGACGCTGATGTCGAACCGCGCCAACATCGAGGACGAGGTGCGCAGCGCCGACCTGGTCATCGGCGCGGTGCTCATCGCCGGGGCCAAGGCGCCGCGCCTGATCACCCGCGCCATGGTGCGCTCGATGCGCCCGGGCTCGGCCATCGTCGACGTCTCGATCGATCAGGGCGGCTGCGTCGAGACCGCTCGGCCGACCACCCACCGCAAGCCGATCTACCTCGAGGAGCGGGTGGTGCACTACGCGGTCACCAACATGCCGGGCATCGTCCCGTACACCTCGACGTTCGCGCTCACCAACGCGACGTTCCAATACGCGCTCGCGCTCGCCGACCGCGGCCTGCACGCCGCGCTCGCCGACGACCCCGCCCTGCGCCGCGGCGTCAACGTCATGCGCGGCAAGGTCACGCACGAAGCCGTCGCCGAGGCCTTCGGCATTGCGTACGTGCCGTTGGAAGAGGTGGGGCCCACGCCGCCCCAGTGGCGTGCCCAGTGACGCCCAGGTGACCGGTAACTGCTGCATGAGCGGAGCACCGGTCACTGGTCACCGGTCACGTTTCTTTCCGTGACGTCTCCCCCTTCCGCTCGAACCTGGAATGCGCCCCGCTGCTGTGCCACAGTCGCGCCGCATGGGGCGTTTCGTCTTTGCGACGGCGGTCGGTGTGTGGCTGGGGACGGTGGTCAGCTTCTCGTTCGTGATGCTGCCGACCATCCACGCGGTGCTCGAGGGGCGCGCCTCGGCGCTGCTCGACCAGCTCTTTCCGCGCTATTACATCATCGGCCTGCTGTGCGGGCTGACCGCGCTGGCGGCGGTGTCGCTCGCACCTTCCTCACCCCTGCTGTCGTTCAGCGAGCGCGTGCGGTTGGCGTTTCCGGTCGCGGTTGGGCTGCTCTGCACGCTGATCGGCCAGCAGGTGCTCCTGCCGCGCTTGCAGCGTGAACGCGGCGGGGCCAACCAAGCGTCGTTCGCACGGCTGCACCAGGTGTCGGCGGCGCTGAACTCGACCACCCTGGCGATGCTGGTGCTCGCGGTCGCGGCGGTCGCGACGCGATAGACGATGCCGCCGCACCTCACCCACGTCGCCACGCGCTCGCGCGACGTCGCGCGCAGCGTCGAGTTCTACCAGCGCTACGTCGGCCTCCACGTCGTGCACGACCGGCTCGACGGCCCGGTCCGCGTGGTGTGGCTGAGCGAGGACGCGGAGGATCCGCACTTCGTGCTGGTGATCATCGGCATCCCCCACGAGGAGGACACCGACCGTTCGCTCGCCGAGCACTTCGGCTACGACGTCCCGTCGCGGGCCGCGGTGGACGAGATCGCCGCGCGCGCGGGGGCCGACGGCATCCTGCTGCAGGGTCCGGTCTACGCCGGCCCGATCGTCGGCTACTTCTGCATGGTGCGCGACCCCGACGGCAACATCGTCGAGTTCTCCCACGGCCAGCCCATCAATCCCAAGAAGCTGACCACCACCCCCGCCTGAGGCCGCGTTTCTCCCTTCTCCTTCCTCCTTCCTCCTTTCTCCTCCTCTACCGCGCCTCCGCCTGCTTCACCCGCGCGCGCAGGCTGTCCGCCGTCTGTCCGCGCGCGCCGAGCTCGAGGGCGCGGCGGGCGTGCTCGACGGCGGTCTCGGGCTGGCCGAGGAGATCGAACGCTTGCGCCAGGGCGGCCTCGATGTCGGGATCGTGTGGGTTGAGACGCAGCGCCCGCTGGTACCAACCCAACGCTGCCTGCGCCGACTCGCGCGACATTCCGCCGCCGTGCAGCACGGCGAGGCCGAGGTTGAAGAGCGTATCGGCCGCGTTCGGGTTGGCCTGCAGCGCCGCTTCATAGAAGCGCTGCGCGGCGGGGTAGTCGCTGTCCAGCATCGCCAGCGTGCCGAGGTTGTTGTAGACCGTCTGCAGGCCGCGGGCGTCGTTGCGCCGCTGCAGGGCGCGTTGGAAGGCGGCGCGGGCCTCCTCGGCGCGGCCGAGCTGCTGGTACGCCGTGCCGAGGTTGCGCGCCGCCATGCCCGATACCTGGCTCTTGGGCTCGGTGTCCTGCCAGAGCGCGACGTCGTCGTGCCACACGGCGTTGCGGCGCCCGCTGCCGAGCGCCGCGGCGGCGAGGACGGCGGTGCAGCCGACGGCGAGAGCGGCCCGCGCGGGGCCGGGTCGCGCGGCGGCCCACAGCCGCGCCAGCAGCACGCCGGCGAGCAGGCAGAAGCCGACCGAGGGCAGGTAGAGATAGCGCTCTGCCATCGGCGCGTCGGGGATCTTCCACGCGATCGTCAGCGACGGCAGCAGCGTCAGCAGCAGCCAGGCCAGCGCGAACAGCACGGCGGCCGGCTCACGCGACGCCTCGGCGCGCCGCGTCCGTACCGCCCCCGACCAACGCCAGATGGCGGCGCCCAGGCCGGCGAAGAGCGCGATCGCCAGGCCGACGGTCAGGGGTCCCGCGTCGATGTGATCGATGTAGGCGTTCAGATCGACCGGCCACAGCAGCTTGGCGGCGTACGCACCGAGCGCGCCGGCCAGGTCGCCCACCGAGCGCTGCCCCGCCGGCAGCGCGTCGGGTGACGAGCCGACGAACTCGCCGAGCGCGTAGCGGCGCAGCAGCACGTACACCACGCCGGCCGCGACCGGCCCGGCGTAGCCGCGCAGCCAGTCGGCCGGGCGGCGCCGTGCCGGGTCGGGGACCAAGAGGTCGCGCAGGAGCATCAGCGGGTAGAGCGCCACCGCCGTCTCCTTGGCCCCGAGCGCGGCCGCGGCGCAGAGGCCGGCGAGGAGCGATCCGCCCCACGACCAACCCGGTCGCCCGTGGATCAACAGCGCCGCGAGCAGGAAGCCGGTCGCCAGGACGTCCGAGCGCCCGGCCGCCCACGCCACCGACTCGGTATGGATCGGGTGCACCGCGAACAGCAGGCCCGCCGCCAGCGCACCGATCCATGCGGCCGGCCCGCCGGCGAGGAGCTGCAGCGCCAAGGCGTAGACCAGGACCGCCACCGCGGCATGAGCGAGGACGACGGACAGATGAAAGGAAAAGGGGCGCTCGCCTCCGACCGCGCGGTCGACCAGATACGAGGTGATGGTCAGCGGCCGGTAGTAGTCGGGGCTGAACTGCGGGATGTCGCGCGGCGGCGCGAGGACGTCGCCGGCGCTGCGAAAGACGACGAGCTGGCGCGAGAGAATGATCGGGTCGTCCCAGACGAAGCCGTTGCCCAGGCTGTTGGCGTAGGTGAGCAGCGCCGCCACGGCGACGGCGAATGCTCCCCACACACCGGCGCGGCGGCCAATCGGCGCAGCCGCCGCCGCGGGCCGCGCGGTTGGACGAGTGGAGGGGCGTGGTTGCTGTCGCGCTGGTCGAGACACCGCCGGTGGTCCTCCGGCAACGGGGCGCGCCCCGGCGCTGCCGCGGTCAGTGCGGCGCCGGCGCCTGGTCGGTGTCGGCAGCGTTCGTCACCACGACTTCAATGAAGCGCTCGGGGTGCAGATACGCCTGCGCGACGCGCTGGACGTCCTCGATGGTCACGGCGTTGACCCGCTGGATGTACACGTCGGCGTAGTCCATGCCGAGGCCGTAGAACCACGCCTGGGCGATGAAGTCGGCGATCTTGCCGTTGCTGTCGAGGCGGAGCGGGAAGCTGCCGGTCAGGTAGCGTTTAGCTTCCTGCAGCTCGTCGGCACTGACCGGCTGGTCGCGGATCAGCTCCACCTGCTGGCGCGCGCGCGCCATGGCCTCGTCGACCGACGCGTTCTTGGTCTGCATGACGATCTCGAACGGACCGGGCGACTTGTTGGCCGAGAACATGCTGGCCACCGAATAGGCGAGGCCCGCCTGGGTGCGGATGCTGTCCATGAGGCGCGAGGAGAATCCGCCGCTGCCGAGCACGTAGTTCATCACCGCGATGGTCTCGTAATCGGGGTTGGCGCGGGCGATGCCGAGGTGGCCCATCACGATGCCGGCCTGGGTCACGGGCTTGTCGATGCGCAGCTCGCGGGCGGCCGGCTCCTCTAACGGTGGGTAGACGAAAGGCGACGGCGGCGGACCGTGCCAGGCGGCGAAGGCGCGGGTGAAGTCCTCGCGGGCCTCGGCGACTGAGAGGTCGCCGACCACCACGATCGCGGCCCCGCCCGGGCCATACCAGTGCTTGAAGAACTCCTGTACGTCGGCGCGCGTGATCCGTCCCAACGACTCCTCGGTGCCCTCGACCGGGTGCCCGTAGGGCGTGTCGCCGTACAGCGCGCGCTGGAAGGCCTTCTGCGCCACCGCGGTGGGGTCGTCCTGGTCGGCGCGGATCGAGGCCAGGGTGGCTTCGCGGCGGC
>Ga0335069_10007450_pt1 | contig 15807 bp, 11 predicted proteins | sample Lox_Sample_11_FD_206714 | JGI IMG/M metagenome (GOLD analysis project Ga0335069, IMG submission 206714) | Soil microbial communities from Loxahatchee National Wildlife Refuge, Florida, United States - Lox_Sample_1.1 | ecosystem: Environmental > Terrestrial > Soil > Wetlands | place: USA... | reverse complement strand
CTGCCGGAGCGCTCAAGTACAGCTGCACCACTTCCTTGCCCGCAACCTGCCCCGAGTTCTTCACCTGCACCGTGGCCGTGATTTTCCCGGAAAACTTTTTCGAACTCAGCGACAGCTTGCCAATATCAAATTTGGTATACGACAACCCGTATCCGAATTCATAGGATGGAGCCACGCCAAAGGTTTCATAGTAGCGGTACCCCACATAAATTCCCTCTTCGTATACAACTCTCGAGGCTCTCGGGCGGCGGAACGCGGTCATCAGATCCTGATCCTTGTCGCCCGCGGTCTTCGCCTCAGCCTCAAGAACCACGCCGGGGAAGTTTTTGGCGGAAGGCACATCCTGATATTTGACCGGGAATGTAGAGGCAAGTTTGCCGGAGGGGTTGACCTTCCCGCTGATCACATCGGCGATGGAGTTTCCAGCCTCCTGGCCGCCCTGCCATGTCAGCAGAATCGCGTCGGGGATGCTTTTCCAGCTTGCCGTTTCAATGACGCCTCCGACATTCAGCGCCACCACGACCTTCTTGCCTTTCGCGTGGAATGCATCGGAGACACTCTTGATCAGGTCCTTCTCCGCCTGGGCGAGATTGAAATCATTCTCTTCTTTGCGGTCGAAACCCTCCCCGGAGTTTCGTCCGATCGTGATCAGGGCCGTGTCCGCTGCTGCCGCCATCCCGGCTGTCAGCGCAGGATCCACGGCCATCTCGGCGACGGGCGCGCGCGGCGAAAGGGGCCGGGCCTGCGGGCTTTTTGCTTTGGCCGCTCGAAGATATTCGTCATAAGCGTTTCGCAGTTCTTCATTGACGACAAATCCGGCCCCTTTCAGCCCATCCACCAGAGACACGCTGTAGGCCTCGTTGACCTTGCCGCTGCCCGTGCCTCCGGTGATGATTTCATAGGACGTATTGCCAAACGCCGCAAGATTCCTGGATTTCGGAGACAGCGGAAGCGTCGCGTTCGAATTCTTCAGGAGCACCATCCCGTCTGCAGCCGCCTGGCGCGCGACCGCCGCGTGGGCTTTCAGATCGGGCTTATTGCTGTATTTGTATCCCCTGAATCGGGGAGTCTGCACAAGGATGTTCAAAATCTGCTCGACATTCTGATCCAGCACGGATACATCCAACTTATTATCCTGCACGGCTTTCATGATCGCCTTCGCCTGATCCGGACTGCCGGGCATGAGGAGGTCATTGCCGGCTTTCATTTGCGCCACAGGGTCGCTGCCGCCGAACCAGTCGGTCATGACATACCCTTTGAAGCCCCAGTCGTTGCGAAGAATCTTCGTGAGCAGGTCGTGGCTCTCCGACGTATACACATCGTTGATCAGGTTGTACGACGACATGACCGTCAATGGCTGCGCGTCCTCGACTGCGATGCGAAATCCTTCCAGGTATATTTCCCTGAGAGCCCGTTCGCTTACGATCGTGTTCAACGCATTCCGGTTCGTTTCCGCGTTGTTGGCGGCAAAATGCTTGGTGGAAGTTCCCACTCCCTGCGACTGGACGCCGCGAACCATGGATGCGGCCATTTTGCCCGTAATTACCGGATCTTCCGAATAGTATTCGAAGTTTCTGCCACAGAGCGGATTCCGGTGAATATTCATGCCCGGCCCCAGAAGGAAATCGGCTCCGTATTCCAGCACTTCGTTGCCCATGGCCTGCCCGACTTTGTACACGAGATCCGTGTCCCACGTGGACGCAAGCAGCGTCGCCACGGGAAAGGCCGTGCAATAAAACGTATCGTTACTGTTTTTCCTTTTGGGGGTGATGCGCAACCCGGCAGGACCGTCGGCCATCACCATTGCCGTTATACCCAGTCGCGGTACTTCGTATGTCGTCCCGGCGGCGCCCTCCACCAGGTCCCTGGTTTCGCCCACAACCGGGCCGCCCGGCGTGGAAGATGGATTCTCGATATTGCCGCCCCCGGGCATATTCATTCCCCTGCCGGTAACGAAATACGCTTTCTCTTCAAGCGTCATGGCGGCTATCACCTTTTTGATGTAATCGTTGCCGAGTTTGGGAATTTCCTGACTGTGGATCTGCATAAAAGCAACTACGCCCAGGGAAGCAGCGAAAAACAGTCCGAAATATCTGATTTTGTTCATAGAAATTCCTATTTGAAGAATGCAAAATGTGTGGTTAGTACACTTCCTGTTTCTGCCCAAAAACCTTACAGTTGCAGGTTGCAAGTTTCGAGTCGCTGGTGACAGGTCTCTCCGTAATCTGCCATCTTTAACCTGAAACCTGTAACCTGCAACCTGAAACCGGCTTTCGGGATCAGGAGCCCGTGGTTTCTATTTTTTCCCACGATTTTAGGAGCTCGTAGGCGGCGCCCCACTTTCTTTCGAATCCCCCGTCCTTCCATTTCTCGTCAAAATCCTTCACCGCGGCTGCAAACTCAGGACTCTTGGGAAAAGCATCGAGATCTTCCTTACTGTCGAACTCATAAATGGCAAGGTATTTGGAGCTCTCTTTGTTTTCCCCGGACAGGCGATACCGGCCGGCCCGTTTCATCCCGCGGAATCGGAACATCATCGGGACGTGTTTCTCCGTGTACCATTGGTTATATTCGGCCTCTCTCCCGGGTCCGGGTTCATTTGCGACAATGAGTATGTAGCGGTGCTCCATAAAGGCCTCGTTTCCTTTTCCAAGTTCCGGGAATTGATTATATTCCAGTCGCATAAAGGCCTGGCAACAGGAATGTTTAATCATCCGTATAAATCGGACTGCAAAAGCAACAGATACACTGCAAATCCGGAATCCAGGCAGACCTGTCCGGATCCGTTGCCACAATTGAAAACCTGGTGAGAAAAACAGGCTCGCGTACTACAATGGCTACAAGCATAATGATCCGAGGGAATTAACCAATGGCTGACGCTATTGTGCCCGTCGACCCGGCATCCACCGAAAAGCACAAAGAGCAGCGCAATGCTCTGATCGCCTCTTTCCTCGGTTGGACTCTGGATGCGTTCGATTTTTTTATCGTCGTGATGGTGTTGACGGAAATTGCCAGGGATTTCAACCGCAGTTATGCCGAAATGGCCTTTACCTTAAGCGTGACGCTCGCGTTTCGCCCGGTAGGAGCATTCATTTTCGGATTGCTTGCCGATCGGTACGGCAGGCGTCTCCCGCTGATGATCGATGTTATTTTCTATTCTGTCATCGAAATTGCATCGGGGCTGGCACCAAACTTCACGACATTTCTGATTCTCCGGGCACTCTTCGGCATCGGCATGGGCGGAGAATGGGGCGTTGGAGCCTCGCTGGCAATGGAAGCGGTGCCGTCGCGCTGGCGCGGTGTACTGTCCGGCGCCCTACAGGAAGGATATGCAATCGGCTACCTACTGGCTTCGTTGGCGTATTTGTTTGTCTTCCCTCATTTAGGGTGGCGGGCGATGTTTTTCATCGGGGGCGCCCCCGCCATCCTTGCGTGGTTCATCCGTCGCAAGGTCAAAGAATCCGATGTCTGGGAGAGGACACCGCGCAAGGATTGGAGCACGCTCGCGTCCGGCGTTCGCTCTCATTTCCGGGTCTATTTGGGTATTGCCGCCGGAATCGCGCTGCTGGACCTCGCCCGCGCTCCCGTTCTTTCCTTTATCGGCGTCCCCGCAACGGCTTCGACCGGCGGAATGGACGCTGTCTTGTTGCGCGCAGGCGGGATTTTTATCGCAGCCATGCTGATTGTTTTCATGGCCGATGTAACCTGGCGCGTAGCCGAAGGCTATCGCAGTCTGTTTTTTTATCTGGTGGCTCTGATGACGATGATGAATTTCGTGTCGCACGGAACCCAGGATATGTTCCCCACTTTCCTGAAGAAGCATCGGGGCTTTTCACCCCAACTCACTGCCATCATAACGATCATTGCCAACATTGGAGCCGTTGCCGGAGGAATTTGTTTCGGATTCCTTTCCGATCGGTTCGGGCGCAGGCGAAGCATGGGAATCGCGCTGTTTCTTGCGATATTGATAATACCTCTCTGGGCCTATTCCCCGATTACCGGTTTATTGGCTCTGGGCGCTTTCCTTATGCAGTTCATGGTTCAAGGGGCATGGGGCGTTATCCCGGCGCATATTACGGAATTATCTCCTGACAGCGTGCGTGGATTCTTCCCTGGATTTGCCTATCAATGCGGAGTCCTGATTGCGGGGAGTGTTGCATTTCTGGAAGCGCTGTTTGCGGAACACATGAACTATGCCAACGCCATGGCGGTGACTGCATTGACCGTTTTTGTCCTCGGCATTTTTGTTGTGCTGCTCGGCCGTGAAAAGAAGGGCATCGAATTCGGCCGGTAGCTCCCCACTCCTTCTGGAAAAAATCAACAGGAACAAACCATTGGGGAGTTTCAAGATTGCCTGGGCCGGCGGACACATCTCATAGGGAAGGTTCGGTGTGGATGACGACGCGGCCGAGTTCGGGAAATTCGAGCCGAAGTCGATTTTCCATTTCCTCGGCCATGTGGTGAACTTCGGCAATCGATACATCGGCATGGACCAGAAGGTGAAGTGAAAGATAGACGCCTCCATTCACTTCGTGCAGCTCGATCTGATGGCTTTCATCGCATCCTCGCAGTTCCCTGGCGACCGCCTTGATCCGCTGGATATACTGGTCTGCCTTTGCCGGATCCAGAGGCGTTCCGCGAGCGGATTCGTAGCTGAGCGGTTCTATGTGCACATTGATATCGGCAACGGGAGTGGTCATCGCCTCGCTGCTCAATTCCGAGCGCAGTCTGGTCTCAAATTCCGTTGCCAGATCATGCGCCCGTTCAAAACTGCAACCCGGATCGACCTCGAGGTCCAGATCGATCCACATGCCCTTGTCCGTCCAGTGCGCCGTCACATTGTGGATAGAAATGCGTTCACGGGCGGCCACCGCATGGATTGTTTCCAGGATGCCCTCACTGTCCGCGATTGGATCCGCGTGAATAACGACATCGGCGTTCGGGCAGATTCGACGCACGGCTTCCTCGGCCTGCTGCTCAAGCTGGTGGCTTCCCTCAAACGAGAAGCGTCTTGGCACCTCGATCGTCAAATCGACAAAAGTCCGGTTCCCCACGTCACGCACGCGTATCCGCGAAATGCGGCGGATTCCATTGATTTCGCTCACCACACGGAAGATTCGTTCCGCGTATCCTCTCGGAGCACGGTCCAGCAGGGCATCCACTGCCCGGCGTCCCAGTCTCAGGCTGACATAGATGACGATCGCGGCCACGATGAGAGCAGCAATGGCGTCTGCGCGCTCAAAATGCCTCCTATCGCCCCCGGTGTATTTACCAAACCTGACCAGCGCGAGTCCCGCAATTACTACCGCGGAACTCCAGATATCCGTGCTGAAATGGAGTGCGTCGGCCTCCAGTGCCTGGCTCTGATATTTCCTGGCAACGCGGGACAATGCCCTCGATCGCGAGAGATCGATCCCAATGGACACTCCCATAACCAGGAAGGCCCAAAAGCTTGGGTCCACGTTCACAGAAACAAAAAACAGCCGGTGTATCGCTTCATAGACAATCCAGATGCATGTAACCAGGAGGAGAATGGTCTCGAACAACGCGCTCAGATTTTCGACTTTCCCGTGTCCGTACAGGTGTGATGCGTCGGCGGGGCGGTCACTGATTCGAACCGCGAAAAAGGTAACGATGGCTGCAGCCAGATCAAGCGCGGAATGCGCCGCTTCGGCGAGGATGCCCAGGCTGCCTGTCATCAATCCGATAACGAGTTTGATGCCGGTAAGAAACACGGCTGCGCCCACGGAAGTCGCCGCGACAACTTTCTTTTCCCGGACCTGATTTCCCATCTTCATTCCCAGCAGGGCGCAGCGTGCGCCGATGGAATCTCCTTTTGGCTTCTATTGTATCCTGACCGGGGACTTGATTCGCTTGAATGCCTGAAACTCATAGGTCATGCCGAAGACAACGCCGGACTTCGCGTCATAGTGCATGAGCCCCGCGACGCCGCCCACATCCCAACGAATATTTCCGGTCTTGAATTGTATTCCGGCTCGCACCTGGGACTTATTCTCATTTCCGATCCGATGCGGTGGCCCTTGGCGTCCGTTGACTTCGGCGACAAAATTCACGCTGCGATGAACGGGAACGACAGCGGCCACTCCGTAGGTCAGGGAATCCGTCTGACTGGCCGCTTTCAACGGAGAACCCAGTATGGCCATTCCTATATCTCCCAGAACCTGCGCACGACCAAAGCTTTTTTTAAACAGAAGGCTTGAATAAAACTCGGTCTCATCATTCCCCAGGCCGCTGCCCTGGTTGGCATTGGGCAGTTCAACGGCGAATTTGAATGCCATGGCAGGTCGTTTTCCCTTTTCGCCCGCGAGTTTGAGCTTGGTTCCCAGTGTGAGATTGCCAAAATCGCTCGTCGAATCGCCTGAAATTTCCGGAGCGACAACCGGCTCTGTGCGGCCGGAGATCGACAAAAAATCCTGTATGACGCCGGATATCTGGAATTCGGCAAATTCGCCTGCACCCACGTGAACGGCCGCCACGCCCAGCCGGATTAAATTTCCCTGCAAACCGGAAAGCGAATAGCGCTGGTCCTGCAAAAATTCGATGCCGACTTCGGTGCGAACGCGCCCCGTATCGAGGATCTCCGCGTCATCCGTTTTGAGAGGCCTCTGCTGTCCATACGCGGCCACCGGAACGATCAGGCATGCCGTCAGCAGCACCCATTTCCAAATGTGCACGAATCCTCCTAAGGCTTCTGCCGTTTTCATGTTGAAAGCTGGCATTATAAACTTAAAGGCGCTGCCGCACCATTCAGGAAGTGCGCAAACTCGCTGTTGCAGGTTGCAGGTTCAAACCCAAAGTCGATCCCATGCGCCAGCAGCCTGAACCTGTAACTACGATGGATCGGCTAGAAGATTGATGTGATGCTGCACGATTGAAACTGCTGCAATCGCGGCGGTTTCGGCGCGTAAAATCCACGGGCCAAGGCTGAATATCTCGTATCCTGCGGTTTTTGCCTGCTCCACTTCGCCATCTTCCCATCCCCCTTCCGGCCCGATGCACAGCACCACACCGTTGGAAAGTGACTGCGGATCAGGATGCCAAGGTCTCGATTCTTTTTCGTACAACAGGAATCGGGCGCAAGACTGCAGACTGTCCATCGCCAGAAAATCCGTCAAGGACAGCGGCTCGTGAATCCCGGGCGAGGAAGATCGCCGGCACTGTTTCGAGGCTTCGGTGATGATTCGTTCCCAGCGCAGCAACCGGTCGGCAATTTTGCCTCGGGCAATTTCAATCTCACTGCGCCGAGTCTTCAACGGGAAGAATTCCTGGACTCCCAGTTCGGTGGCCTTCTGCAGGATCCATTCATATTTTGAAGACTTAATAAGCGCGGCGGCGAGAACCACCCTGATTCGCGATTCCTGAGTTGCGAGGCTCTTCAGTTCGCGAACAAAAATTCTTCCATCCTGCAAGTCAACCTGACCGGTGTACCCTCTGCCTTTGCCGTCAAAAATTTCCACGACATCGCCGGTTCGCAACCGCAGCACTTTACGTAAATGTCGGGCTTGGTCCGAGGGGAGGGAGGCCACTCCATCCCGGATGGATTCCGCGGGGACAAAGAACCGTCTTCGGTTCATAGGCAGGCTATCCGAATATGTCCTTTACTTTATCGAAGAGATTTCGTTCCTGGGTAAGTTCGTCATCCTTGCTGACTTTAGCCAGAGATTCAAAAACCTGGCGCTGTTCCTTCGAGAGCTTCGTGGGAATCACCACATTTACGGTCACAAACTGGTCTCCGCGCCCCCGCTCGCCAAGGCTGACAATTCCCTTATTGCGCAGCCGAAATACGGATCCGCCCTGGGTGCCTTCGGGAATTTTGAGTTTCTCTTCGCCTTCGAGTGTCGGAACTGTGATTTCGGCTCCAAGAACAGCCTGGGCGACACCGATCGGCACCTGGCAATAAATATTATTCCCCTGTCGCTGGAAGAAGGGATGCTCTTCAACATAAATCACGACGTAGAGGTCCCCCGAAGGACCATTGTGAAGCCCGGCCTCTCCTTCCCCCTGGATCCGCAGTCTCGCTCCGTTATCAACTCCCGCGGGGATCCGCACTTCCAGCACTTTTTCGCGGCGCACGCGGCCTCTCCCCTGACAGGTTTCGCACGGCTCGCTGATGACTTTTCCCGTTCCGTTGCACTGGCCGCAGGATCTGCTGATCGAAAAAAAACCCTGCTGGTAACGAACCTGGCCCGAGCCATGGCATGCGGGACAGCTGATCGGGCTTTTGCCCTTGGGTGTGCCACGCCCGTCGCAGGCTCCGCACGTATCCTGGCGCGGAATCTTGATTTTCGTCTTGAGGCCGAAGGCTGCTTCACGGAAAGAAATTTTCAGATCGTAGCGGAGATCCGCGCCCCGTTCCGGCCCTCCGCGCCGGCGCGATCCGCCGAAGATGTCGCCGAACCCAAAAAATTCGCCGAGTATGTCGCCGAAATCACCGAACGTGGCGGGATCGAAACCGCTGAATCCTCCCTGCAATCCGCTGTAGCCGTAGCGATCGTAGCGCGCGCGTTTGTCCGGATCACTGAGGATGCTATAGGCCTCGGCGGCTTCTTTGAATTTTTCCTCGGCAATTTTGTCATTCGGATTCTTATCAGGATGAAACTTCAGCGCCAGTTTCCTGTAGGCGCTCTTGATTTCCTGATCCGACGCATCGTGGGAAATCCCCAGTACTTCGTAGCAATCTCGTTTGTTGTTCAATACAGCATCCCCGCAATCAAAAGGCTATGTCTTGATATCTACATCCTTGAGGGCGGATTTTAGCAGCCGGTTCAATTGTGCTTCCGATTCGGCCGAAGTTTCTTCTCCGCTCCCCTCTGTCTGCAAATTGATATTGTCGGAGGCGTTGAACATGGCGGCCGACAGCTTTGCGGCTCCGTTTTCGAGTTGTGCCAGAAGGTCTTTTAGCACCGTTTCATCGCTTGCCTCTGCGGAGAGAGTTTTGGCCTTCTGGACTGTGTCCCGAATCATCTCCTGCTCGAGAGTATCCAGAAGGTAACCAAAAGCCGCATAACTCCGGGAGACTGCCCCCACCTGCGCTCTGATGCGGTTATGCAATTCAGCCAATTGTTTGGCCGCCCGGTCCCTATCAGCGAATTGTTTGGACTCCATGATCATCCGGTCAATTTCGTCCTTGCTCAATCCCGTAGACGGAGTAATCCGAATGGCCTGCTCTTTCCCTGACAGTTTGTCTTTTGCCGAAACACTCAGAATCCCGTTGGCATCCATATCGAAAGCAACGTCGATCTGAGCCGCCCCGCGAGGTCCGGCTGCGATGCCTACGAGATCGAACTTGGCCAGAGACCGGTTGAATTTCGCGAGTTCCCGTTCGCCCTGAAGAACATGAATTTCCACGACCGTCTGGTTGTCTGCGACCGTGGTAAAAACCAGGGTCTTTTTCAGCGGGATCGTGGAGTTATGCTCGATAATTCGGGTAAACAATCCGCCCTGAGTTTCGACTCCGAGCGAAAGCGGGAGCACGTCGAGCAGAACGATCTCTTTCAAATCGCCCTGCATCACTCCTCCTTGAAGAGCCGCTCCCACTGCCACAACCTCATCGGGATTGACTTCCAGCGATGGCTTTTGTCCAAAAATCTTTTCAACATGCCGTTGAACGGCGGGGGTGCGCGTCTGGCCTCCCACAAGGATTACTTTGCTGATATCAGTAGGCGTAAGTTTGGCGTCCGTCAGTGCCTTTTCGCAAAAGATGGTGGTTCTTTCAATCAGGTCCTTCACCAACGACTCAAAGCGCACGCGTGTCAGGATTTTGTCGAAGTGTTTCGGCGTTTTGGCGACGGTGGCGATGAAGGGCAGGCTGATGTGCGATTCTTCTGCGACGGAAAGTTCGCATTTCGCTTTTTCCGCCATTTCCTTGAGACGTTGGCGCGCCAGGATATCATCACTCAAGTTGATCCCGGTTTCGGTCTTAAACTCCTGAATCATCCAGTCCATGACGCATCGGTCGAAATCCTCACCCCCCAGGAGGCTGTCGCCGCAGGTGGAAACCACTTCAAAAACGCCGTTGTTCAATTCGAGTATGGATATATCGAAGGTGCCCCCGCCAAGATCGTAGATGGCAATCCGTTCCCGTTCTTTTTTGCCCAGACCGTAGGCAAGCGCCGCGGCCGTAGGTTCGTTGATGATTCTCCGGATTTCCAATCCTGCAATCCGTCCCGCATCTTTTGTAGCCTGGCGCTGCGAGTCGTCGAAATACGCGGGGACTGTAACGATCGCTTCCGTAACCGGTTCGTTGAGGAAATCTTCTGCAATGCCCTTCAGATACTGGAGCACCATGGCGGAGATTTCCGGAGGACTGTAGTCCCGTCCCCGAACCGAAATCCGAACATCTCCGTTCGACGAGGGCGTAATGCTGTAGGTCAGATATTCGCGAACCTTCTGGATTTCGGGAGCATCAAACCGGCGTCCCATAAGCCTTTTTACTGCGTAAATCGTGTTCGCCGAGTTTGCGACGGCTTGCCGCTTCGCTATCTGCCCGAGCAGTCGATCACCCTTCTCGGTAAACGCAACAACTGAAGGCGTAGTTCTGCCTCCTATGTTATTGGGGATGATCTGCACCGAAGGGCCTTCCAGAACAGCGACGCAGGAGTTCGTGGTGCCCAGGTCTATGCCGATTATTTTGCTCATTAGGACATTCAGTCTTTCGCAACGGGATGAAAGGCAACGATCACTTGCGCCGGCCGGAGCAGCTTGTCTTTGAACAGATAACCCCGGCGCAATTCTTTGACAATTGTGTTTTCTTCGAGCTCGAGGTTTTCCTCGCGCGATAAAGCTTCGTGCATATGCGGGTCAAACTGCTTCCCTTCAACCTCCATGGGAACCACGCCGATGCGGCCCATGGCATCGAGCAACTGCCGGTAGAGCAGCTGCACGCCTTCCTGATAATGCTGCAACCCGGCGGCTGCCTGCTGGACATCGTCGAAGATTTTCAAGGCCCGCTCGCATGCATCCAGAACAGGCAAAAACTCGATCAGCACCGAGCTTTTCGCTATTGTCAGGGCGTCCAATTTCTCTTTCTCAACCCTCTTCCGATAGTTTTCAAACTCAGCGGCTTTTCGCAAAAACCGATCCTGCCATTCTGCCACTTCTGACTTGGCCGCATCCAGATCCGCCTGCAGCTGTAATGCCGGATCCTCCTGCGTGGTCACCAGTTCCACACTATCCTGACTCTCGTCATCGCTGGAAATGAGTTCAATATCATCCGATTCCGACGGATTGGGGTCTATTATCAATGTCATTGTCTAGTTTCCTGTTTCAAGCACCCGCCCGAATAGCCTGGCAACATAATCCACAATGGAGATGGCCCGTGCATATTCCATTCGAGTGGGTCCCAGGATTCCCAGGGACCCGTGGGTTTTTTCGTCCACAACATAGGGTGAAGTAATCAGGGTACAGTCCTCAATACCCTGCAAAGCGTTTTCAGAACCGATCGTGATCCTGACCTCCTGCGTGTCTCCTTCAATACAGCGGGATATCAGCGCCGCCAGCCTGCTCTTTTGTTCGATAGTCTCGAACAGGAGCTTCATCCTGTTAATATCGGAAAACTCAGGGGTTTTGATAAGATTTGATGCACCATCCAGATACAATTCGGCATCGAGCTCGTTTTCGTTAGCAGGAAAGGCCTGCGTGCTCAGGGTGATGACCTGCTGCATGAATTTGTCGTATAGCGCTTGCTCCTGCTGAATCATCTTGAGAATCTGGCTTCTGATTTCAAACAGGGTCCGGTCCTTAAAATGCTCCACGACATAGCGCGCGGCCTGATCCAGTTCCGTCTGAGTAATTTCCTCCCTATAGTGGATTACCCGGTTCTGGACGATGCCGGATCGCGACACAAGGATTACCAAAATGCGATTGTCTACAAGCTTGACAAACTGCACGTGTTTCAGGGCAATCCGGCTGATGGGAGGCGAAACGACAATGCCGACATTCTTGGATATGCGCGACAGGACCTGGCTCGTGCGCACCATCAGGTGTTCCGGGCTGTCGTCAACTCTCAAGTCTCTGTTGATCAAGTCCTTATCTCGAGGCGACAGATTCCGCCTCTTCAGCAGGTAGTCTACATAGAAGCGATAGGCCTTGTCGGTGGGAATCCGGCCCGCAGAGGCATGCGGCTGCTGCAGATATCCCATTTGCTCAAGATCTGCCATGATGCTTCGAACGGTGGCAGCGCTCAACTGCTCTTTGCTTTGGCGAGCAATTTTGCGGGATCCTACGGGTCTGCCCGTTATGATAAACGTGGCGACTACCCAATGCAGAATCTCGCGATTCCGTTCATTGTGCAGGAATTCAATCGTGTCCGTCATTGCTCTTCAAATTCCTCTCGGTCCGCACTTTTGCTTGTATACAGCTCGAGCGTAAATAACTGCCGGGAAAGATTATAGTATCGCACTACTCAAAGTCAAACGAGGGGTGCAATTGACGATTGACGATTGAAGATTGACGATTTTAACCTGACTCACTGTTTGCCGCGGCGTTAACTATAGATTTGATTGCATTTGGTGATTTATGAGGGCCTTAATTGGCGCTGTCCGGGCACACTTGCAGGCAGCAAGAGATAACTTCTGCGTATGTTTCCGATCGTCAATCGTAAATCGTAAATCGTCAACTAGATCTGGTCTTTTAGCAGGTGCAGGAAGGCTCCGACGTCCGTGATGATTCCTACGGTCTGGGCCGACCCCCGGTCGGAAAGTTTCGTGACGACGGCAGGATTAATATCGACGCAAATCGTGCGCACCCAGGATGGGATCATGTTGCCAACTCCGATGCCGTGAAGCATCGTCCCCAGAATCATGACCATTTCGGCGCCTTTAAGCAACTCAGAATACTGTGCTTGCGCCTGGACCATGTCCGTGATCGTGTCCGGAAGCGGTCCGTCATCGCGGATGCTTCCGGCCAGGGCAAAGGGGATCTGGCGCTTAACCAATTCATACATGATGCCGGATCTTAATGCGTTTGCCTCGACCGCTTTCGCGATGCTGCCATAATGGTTGATCACGTTGATAGCGCGCATGTGATTCCGGTGCCCCTCATGCGCCGGCATTCCGGTTTCCAGATGCACTCCGAGCGACGTTTTGTATAACGCGTATTCGATATCGTGCACCGCAATGGCATTGCCGCCAAGAAAGGCACTCACATAGCCGCTGCGGATCAGCTTGCTCATTCCATCAACGCCGCCGGTGTGAACGACAACAGGCCCGCAAACGGCGACAATTTTTCCGCCGGCTTCGTGCGTCTGGCGAATCATCTGCGCCAACTGACGCACGACCACCTCAACCCGGCGCTCCGAAGAAACCTCACTGGCCATGAAGGTAAAGTCCCTGCGCTCCCGATCCTTAAACTCGCGGATGACCTTGAGACCCGCATGGCCCCGAACAACCATGTCTCCTTGTTTTATATCGCGCAGCTTGACGCACCGCGGTCCATCGGAATCCATCCGGATCACGGCATCCATTCGCTGATCCTTTACCAGGTTCCAGTCTCCCGAGATGCGGACAAAAGTGCGGTAGTTCGTCGTGGAATAGAAGTCGTCCGGCACTTGCCCCGGACCCGGGGCAGGTGCCAACGAAACGTCTTCTTCCTTTGCCAGATAGCAGCCCAGAGGGACCAGCACATCCAAGGTCTCTTTCAGGGAATTCTGGTCCGAAGATTGAATTTTGATGCGGGCAAACGACTCGTCCTCGTTTGTTTTCCCGACCGTGAACTCATCAATCTGAAAACTGCATTTACCCTCGATGATACGATCGAGAATGCGGGACATAATCCCTGAATCGATTAAATGTCCCCTCGCCTCGACAATCTGCTCGTAAGCTGCCATCACGGTCTCTTTCGTGTCGGTATGTACACCGGTTAAGGTTTAATGATGCTGGTATAGTTGGGTACCGAGACGATGTTGCGGTTTTCATCCTGACCGGCGATCCTCAGGAATTTCAAAACCACCGCCTCCCCGCTCTTCAGGTTTTTCACGATACCGAGCAGATCCTGCGGATTATTGACAGGCTTGCCGTTCGCGGCAACGACCACGTCTCCCCTGCCCCCTTCATCGGCTCCCACCAGGCCCGCGTCATCTGCAAGGCTCCCCGGCTTCACGGAAACGATATACGCTCCACCGGATATATTCATGGATTCGGCCAGTCCGCTTGGGATAGTGTCGAAGCTCAACCCGATTTCGGTCTTGGGCTTTTCTTCTTTTTCTTCAAAGCTGTACTGGGCCTTTTCCTGTTCCTCGAGCTTTCTTTCCGCGACAATCACGTCCAAAGGCATCTCCTTGCCTTGCCGGACGACCTTGATCACGACTTTCTTGCCGGGAGGCGTATCTGCAACCGCCATCCGGAAATCCTGGTTATTCGCGATCTTCTTCCCGTCGAACTCGATCACCACATCTTCCGGTTTGATTCCGGCTTTTGCGGCCGGCCCGGTATTCGCGGCCTTGCCCTTTTCATCGCTCAGCTGGGTGATTAAAACTCCGTAGCCCTGCTTGACTCCGAAAAATTTGGCCATGGCCGGCGTAAGCGGCTGACCATTCATGCCCACGCCGACCCAACCGCGAGAGACTTTGCCGGTCTGAAGGATCTGATTGTAGACTCTGACGAACAGATGCGAAGGAACTGCAAAGCCAACGCCTGCGCTCGCTCTGGAGGGGGTTGAGATGAAGCTGTTGATGCCAATGACTTCAGCATTCATATTGACCAGCGGACCACCACTATTCCCGGGATTGATGGACGCGTCGGTTTGCAGATAATCGTTGAATTGCGATCCTGCGGATGGGCCGCTTCCATCGGCAAAAGTGCGTCCGGTAGCGGAAATAATCCCGGCCGTCACCGATTGATCGAGCCCGAAAGGGCTTCCGATCGCAATGACCCAATCGCCGACTTTCGTGCTCTTCGAATTTCCAATCCTGGCGTATGGAAATTCCTTCGTCCCTGTGATTTTGATGACCGCGATGTCGGAAATAGGATCCGTGCCAATAACTTTGGCCGTATACTCAGCTCCGCTCGCGAGGCTGACCTTGATCTTGGTCGCATCTTCAACCACGTGGTTGTTCGTTATGATGTATCCCTTCGGGTCGACGATGACGCCGGACCCAAGACTGCGCCGCAATTGTTCCTCAGGCTCCTGCTGGAAGGGACGGCCGAAAAAACGCCGGTAAAGCTCGCCCATCGGATCCTCGGAATCATCCCCTTGCTGATTTGGTCGACGATTCGACACCACTTCTTGAGTGTTGATATTGACCACACACGGTTCGACCCGAGTCGCGGCTTCTTCGAACGCTTTCGAAAGGGCCAGAACCGGCCCCTCCGCCACGAGTTTTCCGTCCGATTGCATTTGCAGCTGGCTGTCGCCGGGGCCAGTCGCGCCCACGCGACTGCAGATCAGGGTTCCAATCCCGATCCCCAAGGCAAGGACAAAAAGCACCATGGCAAAGCTAAAGAGCCTCTTGCCGTTTCGATTGTTGTCATTCGGCTGCTTGCTCATTTCAAATCCCTCCGTACAATAAGATTGCACTCGCCTTCCCTTTTACGCAATTACTATCCACAGGTTTCAAAATATGAATAAATCGAGCCGGTAATAAGTATCCTCCGGTAGAGCCGGCGGCTTTAACGTATGCGCCGCTCAAAGCGGCTTAAGCAATATCATCGGGGTCGGTATCGGATTCGGGGTCGCTTGGGATTATCGTCTCCCGAATTCAACTGCGACCCCGATTCCGACGCCGACCCCTATCGAATTGGTGATGCCGGACTGGTTATTTCGCAGGGTTATACATAAGGTCGGAAAGGC
>Ga0335069_10007449_pt1 | contig 15807 bp, 14 predicted proteins | sample Lox_Sample_11_FD_206714 | JGI IMG/M metagenome (GOLD analysis project Ga0335069, IMG submission 206714) | Soil microbial communities from Loxahatchee National Wildlife Refuge, Florida, United States - Lox_Sample_1.1 | ecosystem: Environmental > Terrestrial > Soil > Wetlands | place: USA... | reverse complement strand
GCCGGCAATGGCTTACCCACTTTCTCTCCCAGGAATTCGCCGGAACTACCCCTCGCCAAGTCATTCTGTCGCATCCAACGAGATAACTTGAGAGCCGCACCCGGTTCTATGCCGCAGCCCATAGTTTTCACTGCTGCACCTTATACTAACGAGGAAAGAAGCTTGGCGCAGCATTACTCGATCCGAAGCGCAGCTGATCCCCCACCTCACAAGAGGAAGCGCATGCCCCGAACGAGGTCACGAAATAGGACGCCCGTAGCACCAAGACCGGAAGCGGTTTTTCGGCCAGTACCCGCGATTGAGATTCGTGAGCCGGCGAAGAAGGTCGAGCAAAGCCCTGCAGTTCTGTCCGACGCGGAGATTCTCACCCGCGCCCAGGCAGGCGACCATCAGGCTTTTGCGCATCTCTATTCCCTCCACAAGAGGCGAATTTACTCGCTCTGCCTGCGGATGGTAGGCAATGTGGCGGAAGCTGAAGACCTGGCGCAGGAAGCCTTCCTGCAGTTGCACCGGAAGATAGCGACGTTTCGCGGCGATTCGGCTTTCTCGACGTGGCTTCACCGCCTTTCGATCAACGTTGTGCTCATGCATCTTCGCAAGAAAGGTCTCCCGCTGACTTCGCTTGACGAGGCAATGGAACCGTCGTTCGACGACGGCCCGGGGCGGAGTTTCGGCGCCCCCGATCTTTCGCTGACCGGCTCGATCGACCGTCTCGCACTTGAGCGCGCAGTTGCCGCGCTTCCAGCAGGCTACCGTCTGATCTTTGTCCTTCACGACGTGGAAGGGTTCGAGCATAACGAGATAGCCGCCATGCTCGACTGCTCGGTAGGCAACAGCAAGTCACAACTGCATAAGGCCCGATTGAAACTTCGAGATGCGTTGCGCATTTCACTTCGACAAGGGGGGCGGTGATGGATCACGATCCCAAGTCGCTGAGTTGCCGGGAATTTCAGTCGCAACTGCCTGATCTGATCGGCTCCGGGGCAGACCTTGAGAACCACCCCCATCTTCAGAGCTGCAACCTTTGCCGGGCCCTTCTGAATGACCTTGAGACCATCGCCGAGGCGGCGCGGCAACTCTTTCCAATCCAGCAACCAAAAGACACCCTGTGGGATCGCATCGAGTCAGCCATCCGAGAAGAAGAGTCAAGCCAACCCGAGGCGGAGTAAAGGAACCCAATTCTGAGGGTACGGTCTTATCCCGGCGCCTGGCCGGAGTGGTTCAGGTTCAATTCTTAGGGAATTCAGTCGATAAGACAGTCGAGAACTCCGGTGCCGGCAGGTTCTTCGGGTTGCGCCGCAGGCCGGCTTTCATCGGAACCCCGTGGCGAAAGCCCTCGTATCATCAACATGTTGGTGATGCAGGCGTCGGCCACGGGCGGCAACGGACTTTCCTGCAACTTTTCTATGGCTTGCGCTGTCTAATGTAGGAAAGTTGATAAAAGGACACTCAATGGCAAATCAACCTTCCATTCTTCCTCCGGAGAACCACAACCACGATAGGGGTGGCTCGGGTCCGCGCCGGATTCCGGTGTTGCCGGTTCGGGATACCGTCTTGTTTCCCCACGCTGTTCTCCCGCTTACGGTTGGCCGGGAGAGTTCGATCCAGTTGATCGAATCGCTGGCCGAAGAGCGGTCAATCATCGTGACCGCTCAGCTCGATCCGCGTCAGGACGCCCCCAAGCCCACAGATCTTCATGACGTAGGCACGCTGGCGACGGTGCACAAGATCGTGCGCATGCCGAACCAGAGCCGGTTTGTATTTACGGAGGGCGTGGAACGGGTCCGCGTGCTTCGTTACGTCCAGACTGAGCCGTTCATGGTTGCCGAGGTTGAAACCCTTGAAGATACGGAGACCGAGGAGACGGCGAGCGTGGAGGCACTGGTTCGGAATGTTGTCGGCCAGTTCCAGCAGATCGTATCTGAATCTGCGACGCTGTCGGATGAGTTGCGGACGATTGCCGGCAACATTGAGGATCCGAGCAGGCTCGTGGACTTTGTGTCCTCGTCGCTGCCGTTTTTAACGACGGAAGAGAAGCAGCAGCTTCTGGAGACGCCGAGCGTTCCCGGGCGGCTCGAACTTCTCACCAAGTACCTTGCCAAGGAACTTGAGGTGCAGCAGTTGCGCAGCAAGATCCAGAGCGAGGTACAGGACCAGGTCCAGCAGTCGCAGCGCGACTACTATCTGCGCGAGCAGATGAAGGCGATTCAAAAGGAATTGGGCGAGCAGGACGAGGGCCAGCATGAAATCGAGGAGCTTCGCAAGAAGATCGAAGATGCGGGCATGCCCGAGGACGTGAAGAAAGAGGCGATGAAGGAGCTGACCCGCCTTTCGCGAATGTCTCCCATGGCGGCGGATTACTCGCTGACGCGGAACTACATTGAATGGCTGGCGGTGCTTCCGTGGTCGAAGAGTTCGGGCACAAAGATCGACATCGGCAGGGCGCGGGAGATTCTGGATGAGGATCACTACGAACTGAAGAAGGTCAAGGATCGGATTCTGGACTATCTGAGCGTGCTTGAATTGAAGCCGGACATGAAGGGGCCGATTCTCTGCTTCGTCGGGCCTCCCGGTGTAGGCAAAACAAGCCTTGGGCGGTCGATTGCGCGGGCCCTCGGGCGGAAGTTCCAGCGCATCTCTCTGGGCGGCATGCACGACGAGGCCGAGATTCGCGGCCACCGCAGGACGTACATCGGCGCGCTGCCGGGCCAAATTATCCAGAGCATTCGCCGTGCTGAGACAAACGATCCGGTGATCATGCTGGACGAGGTTGACAAGCTTGGGCGCGACTTCCGTGGCGATCCGGCTTCGGCTTTGCTCGAGACGCTCGATCCGGAGCAGAACAACACGTTCAGGGATAACTATCTTGACGTGCCGTTCGACCTGTCGAAGGTGCTGTTTATTTGCACCGCCAACATGCTGGACACTGTTCCTCCGCCGCTGCAGGACCGGATGGAGATCATTCCATTGCAGGGCTACAGCGAAGAGGAGAAGGTGCACATCGCGAAGCGGTATTTGATTCCCCGCCAGATCAAGGCGAACGGAATCACTTCGGAGCAGATTGAATTTCCAGAGGAAGCGATCCGGCACATCGTGCGGCACTATACGCGCGAAGCCGGAGTGCGGAAGCTCGAGCAGGTGATCGGGACAGTCTGCAGAAAAGAGGCGCGTCGTGTGGTCGAAGGCAAGACCGGAAAGCTCGAAGTCAATCGCGATGTCCTGAAGGACTTCCTGGGCAACATCCAGGTGCGCGTGGAAACGGAAGTTGCAGAGCGCGTGAAAAGGCCGGGTGTTGCGGTCGGACTGGCATGGACGCCGGCCGGCGGCGACATCCTCTTCATTGAGGCCAACAAGATGAAGGGCAAGGGCGGTTTTACGATGACCGGCCAAATCGGTGAGGTCATGCAGGAATCGATGCAGGCCGCCCTCACGTGGGTACGATCGAACTCCGCATTCCTGGGTCTGCCCGAGGACTTCAACAAGGAAATCGACCTGCACATTCACGTTCCAGCAGGCGCGATACCCAAAGATGGTCCATCGGCAGGCGTCACCATGGCAACAGTGCTCGCTTCATTGCTGACGGATACGCCGGTGCGCCCTCTCACCGCCATGACAGGTGAAATCACGCTCAGCGGCAATGTGCTTCCCGTGGGCGGCATCAAGGAGAAGTTCCTTGCAGCCCGGCGAGCAGGAGTGCAAACCATCATTCTGCCGGCTGACAATCGCCAGGATGTGGAAGAGGACCTGACGCCGGAGATGATCGAAGGAGTGTCGATACACTATGCCAGCCGCATTGAAGATGTGCTGGCGATCGCGCTGCCGCTCTTGAACGCACACCCGGAGGTGACAACGATCACTCCCGGGAAGAGCGCCGAGGCTGCGTAAGCCAGATCATCCTGCACACGAAGTCAAGGCCGGCGAAACTGCCGGTCTTTGCTTTTTGGGGCCGGGGAACGGATTTGACTGGCGACGATGGCCCGGCTCGGGGCGATTTTTGGCCTGATGCGTCTAACTCGCGGAGGGTATTCTGCTTCTACGATGCAGGTGCGAGTGCTTCCCTTTGGTGTCCTGAAGGAGTCGCTCGGCTCGGATGCGTTTCTCGTCGAGCTTGAGGGCGATTCCACCGTCGCGGATCTGTTGGCGCGCGTCGGACAACGTAGTCCTGCAGTGACGCTGCGCGGAATTGCAGTGAGTGTGAATGCGGAATACGCGAACTCAAACCGCGTGCTGCGCGACGACGATGAGGTAGGTCTGCTTCCGCCAGTTTCGGGCGGATCGGGGAGGGCGATGCGCGCGGTGAAGGCTTTGGACAAGAGCGCGAATGAGCCGGCAAACGTAGTCGCGCTGAGGCGCGAGCCGATTGAGGCGAAGCGACTGGTGGCGGCTGCCAAACAGGGCGAGGATGGAGCGGTCGTGGTGTTTGATGGCATCGTCCGCAACAACTCGCGCGGACGAAGAACGCTTTATCTGGACTACGAGGCGTACGAAGAGATGGCTGCGAAGCAGATGGAGGAACTGGCGCGCGAAGCTCGGAGACAATTCGGCGTGAGGCACGTGACGATTGTTCACCGGCTCGGACGGCTTCAGGTTGGCGAAACGAGCGTGCTGATTGTGGTGGCTTCGGCGCACCGCGCGCAGGCGTACGAAGCAAGCCGGTGGCTTATCGATATGCTGAAGAAGACTGTGCCTATCTGGAAGAAGGAGACGTTTGCGGACGGCGCAGTTTGGGCCGATGGCGAGCCGTTTCCAGACGGGTTCGCGGTGGAGGGCGCGAATGGCCCTTCGACGTAGGCAGTTGCGGCGGTGCAGGCTTCGGGTCGCGTTTGCGATGGGCGTTTGCCTGGCTGCGAGTGCGACGCTCCGACTGGCCTCGCAGGATGCTCCTTTACGCATAGACGTGAAGCTGGTCAATGTTTTCGTGAACGTAACAGATGCGAACGGAGCGATTGTCGGAGGTCTGACGCAAGAGGACTTCGCTGTCTCTGAGGACGGACGGGTGCAGAAGATTGCGGTGTTTGAACGCCAGTCGGAGCTGCCGCTGAACCTGACCCTGGCAATCGATACGAGCGGAAGCGTCTATAAGGACCGGACTCTGGAGACGGAAGCGGCCAGACGGTTTGTGCATGCCTTAATGCGCCAGCAGGATCAGGTGAGCCTGATCGAGTTTGCGACCTATGTACGCGAGGTGACGCCATTCACCAACAAGGTTGTGCAGATCGATCGCGGGCTCGAACGGCTCCGCGGGGATTCCGCGACAGCGCTCTACGATGCGATCTACCTCGGGGCAAAACAACTGCGCTTGAAGGAAGGCCGGAAGGTGCTGGTGCTGATCTCAGACGGCGGCGACACGGCAAAGGGAATGACGTACGACGAAGCGCTGGAGGAGGCGCTGCGCGACGAGGTGATGATCTACAGCATCATCGACGTGCCGATCGAGGCGAGCGCCGGCCGCGACATCGGCGGAGAGCACGCGCTGATTACCCTTGCCGAACAGACGGGCGGCAAGAGCTTCTATGCGAGCGAGGGCGGACTGGACAAGGCGTTTGCGCGGGTCAGTGAAGACCTGAGAACGCAGTACCTGCTTGCCTACTATCCGCATAATCAGGAACCGGGACGGAATTTCCACCGGCTCGAGGTGACCGTTCCGCGGGCGGGCGATTCATTCAATATCCGCCACCGGACGGGATACTTCGGGGATACTCCTTTGAAGGGAACAGGGAGTAGGGAATAGGGAACAAGGGAATATCGGCAACAAGCCGTCACGATCCAGGGTGACAAAGGCAGGGGCCCCCCATCTCCGAGGCCAAATTATTCATTCTAAATATGGTTAGCCATGGGGTATCGCGCCAAATTCCTCTTACCATTGGGCTTAGCCTCATAGTCTTCTAAAGAAAAAACTTAGATGACGACGCTTGTCAGTGGTTAGTGATCAGTGGTCAGTCGTCGGGGGTCAGAGCACCTATCTCAAGGATGCAGACTTCGGGAAAATGATCTGCAAAAGGCAGGGAACCGCAGATGTTTCGACTCGTCCTCCGGACTCGCTCAACATGACAAGTCGTTGAAGGGAGTGAGAGCTCAGGCGGGGAGCAGCGGCAGGACTGACAGTTCCTGGACGAGGCGGACGGTTCCCACCTTTGCTTCGCAAGAATGGGGCCCCGGCACCTCATGGATAGGTTTCTCCGCACGAGAAAAAAGTGTACGAAGTAACGAGGCACGCGGAAATCGATGGCTGGGCCGGCGTGGCATTGCATCTAAAATGGCACTATGGGTCCATCGAGTTCGCCGCGCCGCCATTCCAAGACTCCTCCACCGGGCGAAACCGGGCACGAGGCACTCTATTTGCGTTCGCTGAGCGAGCGCCAGGTCACCGTTTCCGTCAAGCTTCGCGGGGGCGAAGTTGTGCGCGGATGGATCGAGTACTTCGACGAGGGAATGCTCCGGCTGACGCGCGAGGGCAAGCCCAATCTGTTCATCTACAAGCACCAGATTGAAACGATCACCGAAGCGGGAAAGCGCCGCGAGCCGCGCGCATCGAAGGAAGCTTCGGGTGAGAGCGCGGGCGTCTCGTGAGCGAAGCGGGAAGGGCAGTCAATTTGGCAGACACAAAGTGGGTTTCAAAGGCTGCGGAGATTGCGCGGGAAGCGGGCGAGCGGCTACGCGAGTTTTTTGCGCAGGGCGTTGAGACTGAATACAAGGGCGACGTAGACCTGGTGACAGTTGCCGACCGGACCGTGGAGAAGCTTATTCGAGGCTGCCTGCGCGAGGTGTTTCCAGAGCACGGGATCTACGGCGAGGAGGGCACACGCGAAAGGCTGGATCAGGAGTATCGCTGGTATGTGGATCCGCTGGACGGAACGACGAATTTTGCGCATGGATTCCCGCACTTCTGCGTGTCACTGGGGATGGAACAGCGCGCGCCGGGACTGAAGCCGGATGAGGATGGGAAGCTGGCCGCAGCGGTCATTTTCGATCCGCTGCGCGATGACCTCTTCACGGCCGAGGCTGGAAAGGGCGCGCTGTTGAATGGCAAGGCGCTGCACGTCTCGCGGACCGGGGAGCTGGCCGAGTCGCTGGTCGCCACAGGGTTCCCGAGCCGCAAGCGGCATGGCAGCCCGAACATTCACTTCTACCAGGAGTTCACGCTGCGTTCACACGGGGTGCGGCGGGCTGGATCGGCCGCGCTGGATCTGGCGTATGTTGCGGCGGGGCGGCTGGAGGCTTTCTGGGAGTTCAATCTGAACCCGTGGGATACGGCGGCGGGAATTCTGCTGGTGGAGGAAGCCGGCGGGCGCGTGACGGATTTTGCGGGGAACCCGGTGCGGCTCGCGAGCGAAGAGGTGCTGGCGTCGAATGGACAGATCCATCAGGAACTGGTGGGGATGTTTCAGGACATGTTTGCGGGCCGGGACCTCTCTCCGATTCCAACCCCGAAAGAGTGGGCGGCACGGAGAGAAGAACGGATGGTTCGCTGAGAGTGGAAACGATCTGAATTGGATGAATTCCGACCAATCCAGTCCACGTCCCGTATCGCAAAACCCTGCGCGATGAGAGTGGCGTCAGTCGTCAGGGCCGTGTGCTACTATCAGCGTCGAGAAGACTTTACTTCCCTCGGAGATAGCCCAGATGGCATACGTGATTGCTGAACCCTGTATCGGCACCAAGGACACCGCCTGCGTGGACGCTTGTCCTGTCGATTGCATCCACCCCAAGAAGGACGAAGCAGGCTTCGCGGAGGCCGATCAGCTCTTCATCGATCCGGTGGAGTGCATCGACTGCGGCGCGTGCGTGCCGGCGTGCCCGGTGTCAGCGATTTTCGCGCAGGACGATGTGCCTGAGAAGTGGGCGCACTTCACGGCGAAGAATGCCACACACTTTGGACGTTAATCGGTTCGCACAAGCCCGATAGGTTGCATCTCCACGCGTCCGCTGCGGCACTGCCCGGCGGGCGTTTGTGTGTCAGGGGCAGAATGGAGCCCGCACTTGCCGTGGACAGACCACTCATTCGGCAAGCTCGAGCGGCCTAGCGCAGAGCAGACACCCGTGCCGCGCGAGGCCGCCTGGGCCACGAAAAGGGAAGTGGTGAGCGCGGATGCGGCAGGCAATCTGGACCTGAAGCGGAGCATCGACGCGTGGAGCCTGGTGCTGGTGAAGCAACTCCAGCGATAAGAGCGATTTCAGATGCGATGATGGAATCGAATGGGAGTGCTCACGTCAGAGGCGGTGGTGTTGCGCACGTGGCCGGTGCATGAAGCCGACCTGGTGGTGAGCTTTTTCACGCGCGACTACGGCAGGATGAGGGGCGTGGCGAAGTCGGCGCTGAAGTCGCGGAAGCGCTTTGGCGGTGCGCTGGAGCCGATGACCGTTGCGCGGGCGTTCTTTGTAGAGCGTCCGCGGCAGGAACTGGTGCGACTGGATCAACTCGAGATTGTGCGGTCGCCGCTGTCGGTGCCGGTGGACCAGGTGCGCATGACGGTGCTGAGTTTTTTCGCTGAGTTGCTGGAAGAGGCGCTGCCCGACCACGATCCGCAGGAGACGGTGTTCAGGCTGGTGCTGTCGGTGCTGGAGCAGACGACGGTTGAGCAGCCGTGGATGCCGCTCACGTATTTTCAGCTGTGGATGACGCGGTTGATGGGGCTGCTTCCGGATATTGCGCATTGCACCGCATGCGGCGAGGCGCTGGCGGCGGGGGCTACGAGCTTCAACAGCCATGCCGATGGGCTTTTCTGCGATGAGCACCGAAGCGGGAACGCGAGCGAACTGTCGGCGGACTCGTGGCAGATGGCGCTGCGGATGCTGAGGGCGCCAGTGGCGACCTTTGCCGATGAGCCGTGGCCGCGCAGGCGCGGACAGGACCTGCGGCAGTTTACGCTGCAGGCCCTGGAGAGGCACGTGGAGCGGAAGCTCAAGTCCGCGGAGGCGCTGGCGCGGCTGTGAGTCGTTCGTACTTTCCCACCCATGAGCGACGAGGCTGCTCATGGATGGGGCACTTACGACCTCGGAGGATCCCTCTGAATCGGACTCAGAAGCAGATCCTTCGCTCCGCTCAGGATGACAGAAGCCAGGGCGGTTCGCAGGATGATGGGCTTCCGAGCTGCAGTGGCGTACGCGGCGACTGATAAACTGGCAGGAGTTCCTTGGAAAGAGATTTTGCCAGTGTCTTCAACCCAGGCAGTACCCAAAACTAACAATTCAGCGCTGACGTTTCAGGAGTTGCTGTTCCGCCTGCAGGCATTCTGGGCGGAGCGGGGATGTGTGTTACAGCAGCCCTATGATGTCGAAGTCGGCGCGGGCACGATGGCGCCGGAGACCTTTCTGCGCGTGCTGGGGCCGAAGCCGTACCGGGTCGGTTATGCGCAGCCTTCGCGGAGGCCCGCCGATGGCAGGTATGGCGAGAATCCCAACCGCTTGTTTAAGCACACGCAGTTTCAGCTGATTCTGAAGCCGCCGCCAGTGAATGTGCAGGAGCTGTATCTCGAGTCGCTCGAGGCGATCGGGATCGACTTGAGCAAGCACGACATCAAGTTTGAAGAGGACAACTGGGAGTGGCCTGCGGGCGGCGCGTGGGGCGTGGGCTGGCAGGTGATGCTCGACGGGCTGGAGATCACGCAGTTCACCTACTTTCAGCAGTGCGGAGGGCTTGATCTCGATCCGATCTGCGCCGAACTGACGTATGGCATGGAGCGCATCGCGCAGTTTCTGCAGGACGTGGACTCGATCTATGACATCGTGTGGGCGCGCGATCCGGAGACCGGCGCGACGGTGAAGTACGGCGAGGTACGGTTTGCCGAGGAGCTCCAGTTTTCGGTGTACAACTTCGAAGACGCGGATGTGTCGAAGCTCTGGCAGCACTTCAATGAATACGAGGCTGAGGCGCAATCGCTGCTGGAAAAAGCCAACGCGCTGCTTGCCGACGAGAAGGCGAGCGCGACAGAGAAGCGGAGATTTCCGCTGTTGCCGACGTATGAGCTGGCGCTGAAGTGTTCGAACCTGTTCAACGTGCTGGATGCGCGTGGGGCGATCAGCGTGACTGAGCGCGTGGGCGTGATTGGGCGCATTCGGGCGTTGGCGGTGGGCGTGGCGAAGGCGTACGCGGTGCAAGAAGCAGCGTGATTCTGCGGTTTCCCACCCATGCGCGATGACACTGCTCATGGATGGGGCACCCGGCGTATGCGGTTGAGATCTGGAAAAGAAAGAGATTATGGCGGATTTTTTACTTGAGATTGGGCTGGAGGAAGTTCCGGCCCGCATGATTGCCGGGGCCGAGGCCGAGCTTGGGCGGCGGGTCAGCGAACTGCTGACGAGGGAACGCCTGCTTACGCCTGAGTCGAAGGTGACGACGTTTTCCACGCCGCGTCGGCTGGCGGTGCTGGTGGAGGGAATGGCCGCGGCACAGGCAGACACCGAGGAGCAGTTGACCGGTCCGTCGTGGAAGGTGGCGTTCAAAGATGGCGCGCCGACGGCTGCGGCCGAGGCCTTCGCGAAGAAGGCGGGCGTTGCGGTGTCCGCGCTTGGGAAGACGACGACGGCCAAGGGCGAGTATCTGGGAGCGACGGTAAAGCGCCGGGGGCGCCCCGCGACGGAGTTGCTGGCGAGCGAATTGCGGAAGGAAGTGCTTGCGATCTACTGGGCCAAGAACATGTACTGGCGCGCGGGAAAGCCGGAACGGTTTGTGCGTCCGGTACGGTGGGTCGTGGCGATGATGGACGCTGCGATTGTGCCGCTGGAGATTGCGGGGATCGCGGCGGGGAATACAAGCCGCGGGCATCGCGTGCTGAACGGCGAGCACGCCGTGGTATTGCCGAATGCGAAGGCATATGCCGACACGCTTCGCAAAGCGAGCGTGGTGGTGGATGTGGCGGAGCGAAGGCAGAAGATTCGCAAGGCGCTCGATGCGGCGACGCGTGCGGTCGCTGGGACGCGATGGCGCGAGGACGAACCGCTTGTTGAGACCGTTGTGCACCTGACGGAATGGCCGTCAGTGATCCTCGGCGAGTTTGAGCGCGAGTATCTCGCGTTGCCGGAGGAAGTGCTGGTCACGGTGATGCGCGATCACCAGAAGTATTTCGCGGTCGAAGACGCGGAATGCAAGCTGGCTCCCCACTTCCTGGCGGTGCTGAATACGCAGGCCGAGGAAGAGGGACAGGCGATTATCCGGCACGGGAATGCGCGGGTGCTGCGCGCGCGGTTCAAGGATGCGCGTTTTTTCTGGGACTTCGACCAGAAGGCGCCGCTGGCGGAGCGCGTGGAAGGCCTGAAGCATGTGACTTTTCAGAAGGAACTGGGCACCTACTACTGGAAGACAGAGGAGAACCTGCACGTGGCGAGGGAGCTTGCGGCGGCGGTGCCCAGCGCGGAATTTGCATTTGACGAGGCCGCGCTGATGAAGGCTGTCTGGCTGGCCAAGACGGACCTGACCACAGAGCTGGTGAAGGAGTTTACCGAACTGCAAGGCATCGTTGGGGGGCTGTACGCACGGGCGCAAGGGCTCGGCGAGCGCGTGGCGTTGGCGATCTACGACCAGTACACTCCGGCTGGGGCAGAAGACCCGATCCCGGTGTCAGTTGAGGGGCAGTTACTGGGGCTGGCAGATCGCATCCAGACGATTACAGCGATGTTTGGAATCGGCCTGGAGCCTACAGGATCGAAGGACCCGTTTGCGCTGCGGCGCGCGGCCAATGCGATTGTGAAGATCCTTGCAGAGTCTGGATTACCGCTGACATTGAGCGTCGTGGCTCGCGCGGCAAAGGGCGATGCAAAGGTCGCAGCGTTTCTGCGCGAGCGGCTGAACTTCTATCTGAAGGATGTGCGCGGTTTCTCTTACGACGTGGTCAACGCCGTGCTGGCGGCAGACGCAGATGATGTGCGCGATGCAATTGCGCGGGCAGAAGCGCTGACAACGGCGCGGAAGTCTGCGGACTTTGAAGCGATTTCGGCCGCATTCAAGCGGATCAAGAACATTCTTCGCCAGGCTGAGGAAAAGGGCTTCGAGGTGGGTTCGGCAAAGAGCGCAATGCTGGCCCCGGAGGCACAGACTCTCTTCGATGCTGCAGCAGCGCTGGCACCGCAAGTGGCAAAACTGCGCCAGCAAAGGGCGTATGGCGAGGCGCTTGGCTCGATTGCCACGCTGCGGCCGACGGTGGACGCATTCTTTGACAAGGTGATGGTGCTTGATCCGGACCCGACAACGCGCGGGGCGCATCTTGGTCTGATTGACGAAGTGCTGCGCGAGTTTTCGGGAATAGCGGATTTCAGCGAGATTGTAGTCGGTTAGTTGCCGGCCGCCAGTTCGGATGTGTGACTGCGCGGGTTCGTGGTTTCCCACCCATGCGCGATACGGCCGTGCATGGATGGAGCGCCAGGCGCTACGCTACTTCGTTCCCCAGGTGCGAAAGTCGGGACCGCGGGGGCACCGCCGGCCGTACCTGTTTCCGCATGCTGCGCGTCTACAATCTAGGCAGGATGTCTGACACGCTTTTCCTGAGTTTGTGGTATCCGAATCTGCGGCTTGCGGCGATGCCGGACAAGCTCGTTGCGGTTCTGAGCGCATTTGCGAGACATGGCGGCGCGGCGCGGGTGTATTCAGCGACCGTGTGGCCGGTGAGCTGGAGCGAAGCCCCGGTGTTCCAGATGGTGTATGGACGAGGAGAGCGCGGCCTTGAGCCAAAGCAGGCCGTCGAGGAAGCGACCGAGCTGCTGCACGACGATTATGCCTACGAATTTCAGATCGGCTGGAGCCTCTGGGAGGCGGAGGTGTCGGGAGCGGGATTAGACACGCGCTGGTCTCGCGAGGAGCGTCTCGTGCGGGTCACCGGCTTTGGACCCTTGTTTGAGGATGGGACATTCGAACAGGATGGGCACATCCGCATCGACTTTGGAAGTGACGCCGCCTTTCTGGATGAGGAGATCGAACTGGACACAACGGCTGCGCGACACGCGGAAGAGAATGTGCGGCAACTGGTTGAGTTGACGGGAGCTCTCGAGAAGGAGTCGGGAGCGACGGCGCGGCTGTTATGGAGCGAGCTGGGCGAGAGCCTTGCTCAAAAGCTAGCTGCGCGACTGGGGATGGAGAACTAGAGACGGCCATGGTCAAGGCCTCCCGCATGCGTCTCACTATCGAGCGGCTGCGCACGATCGTGCTCGCAGCGGGCGTGCTCGTGGTGGTTGCGCTCGGGGTATTTCTGTGGCTGGCGCGATTCAGAAATCCGTTCAACCGCAAAGACCTGCCGCAGAAGCTTGGCCTCAATATCGCGGAAGAGGCAAACGGATTTGTCTACACCCATGAGGTGCGCGGGCACACGCTGTACAAGATTCACGCCTCAAAGCAACTGCAGCTGAAGAAGGACGGCAAGCTGATGCTGCAGTTGCATGACGTCAAGATCGAGCTTTTCGCAGAAGACGGCAGCCGGGTTGACCGGATCGAAGGCTCGGAGTTCGAGTACGATCCCAAAGACGGTCTGGCAAGGGCGGCTGGTCCGGTGATGATCACGCTGACGAGGCCGCAGGTGGCCCCAGCAATCGCGCCCAAGGCGACGGCAGATCGCGCAATCAACGATGGGACGATGAACAGCACGTTGGCCGCCGCGGCGCAGACCGCTTCGGGCGGGGAGATTGAGGTAAGGACGAGCGGGCTTGTCTTCGACCAGAACAGCGGTGCGGCATCGACAAAGGAGAGGGTCGATTTTGCCGTAACGCAGGGCTCCGGCAGTGCAGTTGGCGCGTCCTATGACGCCCACGCCGGCAAGCTGGTGCTGGATCATGCCGTTGAGTTGACGACCAGGCGGGGGACGGAGCCTGTGACCCTGAGAGCGCAGCATGCGGAGTTCCTGCGCGCAGGCGCGGTGTGTTCGCTGCGTTCGGTCACCGTGAACTATCGGGATACGGTGGCGCGCTCTGAAGTGGCCCGCGCATTCTTCCGCGACGATGGTTCAGCGGAACGGCTGAACGCGGATGAAGGACTCTCGATCGTGACGGGAACCAGGGGACGAGTGGCCGCTCCGAAGGGAAGGCTGGAGTTTGACGCGAAAAACAGGCCTCAGGTCGGACACCTCGAGGATGGAGTCACGATCGATTCGCTTGAAGAGAACCGGAATATGCACGGGACCTCGCCGACGATGGACGTGTTGTTTTCTCCGAATGGCGATCTGAAGAGCGCGCACATGGAACGCGGCGTGCAGATTTCGAGTGAGGAGGAGACAAGCGCGAACGGTGAGAACGTTCGCACCGGGAGGTCGTGGGAGTCTCCGGTTGTTGATGTTGCATTCCGGAGTTCGGGCAAGGGAAAAGTTGTACCTGGCTCGATTCACGGTACGGGAGGAGTGGTCGTCACGGCGGCAACGCAACGGGGCACTGGACCAGTCTCACCGTCGCGGATGACCGCCGAGGAGGTGACAGGCACGTTCGACGCGAGGGGAGGACTGACCGCGATCGAAGGGAACGGGCACGCCGGCATACAGCAGACGACTGCGTCCGGTGTGCGCCAGACTACGAGTGGCGACAGGCTGGTGGCGCATCTGGCCGCAGCAGAAAGCATGGCAAAGGGAAGCAGGCGCGGACGGCCGGCCAACGGCATGGAAATTGAGTCGGCGACGGTAACCGGAAATGTCGTACTGCAGCAGGAGCCGCCCACGCGGGCTGGCGCTCCAGAAGAGCCAACGATGCGCGCGACGGCGGGGCAGGCGGTCTACGAGGGGTCTGGCGAGTGGCTTCATCTGACGCAGGGGCCGCACGTGACGGATGGCGCAATGCAGGTTGCGGCCGACAGAATTGACGTATCGCAGATGTCCGGCAATGCAGATGCGCACGGGAACGTAAAGGCGACCTGGTCCAGCAACGCACCGGGCGATGCAAGGGAGACGAGCGGGTCGAAGGAGACAGGGATGGCGACCGGCGCCGTTACTTTCGGCGCGCAGGGCCCTGCACACGCAGTTTCCTCTGAGGCAAGTCTGAACCGGGGGACGGGACAAGCGACGTTCCGAGGCAAGGCGCGGCTGTGGCAGCAAGGGAATTCCGTTGCGGCGCCGGTAATTGTGCTCGACCGGACAAAGCAGACACTGACCGCACACAGCGGCATGGCGGCGGAGCCGGTCCAGGTGACACTGGTCAGCAGCGCGCCGCTGGAGGGCAAGGACAGCGGGACCGGGGCAACGGGGCCTTCTGTCATCCGCGTGCGTGGGGGCGACCTGAAGTATTCAAGCGCCGAGCGCAAGGCAGTGATGCGCGGAGGCGCGGCAGGAAATGTCGTCGCGGCGACTGCCGATGCAAACACAACTTCCAGCGAACTTGAACTGATTCTTCTGCCGCCGGGGAACCATGCGGGAAAGGATGGGACAGCGGCACAGATCGACAGCATGACTTCGCGCGGCAACGTGGTCGTCGCGTCCCAGGGCCGCCGCGGAACGGGGGAGAAGCTCGTGTACTCGAGCGAGACGGGGAACTATGTCCTGACGGGAACCGCCGAGGCGCCGCCGAAGATCACTGACCCGGTGCGCGGCTCAGTCACGGGCGAGGCGCTGGTATTCAACAGCCGCGATGACAGCGTGACGGTCGAGGGCGGCGGACGCCAGACCACGACGATAACCTCGGTGCCGGATGCGCGTAAGGGCGCGTCGCGTTCAGCGGCCAACTGAATCTTGAACCGAGCGGGGACTTGAGCGGAGCGGGATTCGTGTGGGCCGGCCGCGAGGTTTCGGTGTAGGCGAATGGCAACTTCCGGATTGGCCACGATCCGACCGCAATCTTGTCAATGAGCGCATTGGCCTGATATGGAGTGACCCTGTCAACGCCGCGAATTCGGTGTAGTTGTCTTTG
>Ga0335069_10007447_pt1 | contig 15808 bp, 8 predicted proteins | sample Lox_Sample_11_FD_206714 | JGI IMG/M metagenome (GOLD analysis project Ga0335069, IMG submission 206714) | Soil microbial communities from Loxahatchee National Wildlife Refuge, Florida, United States - Lox_Sample_1.1 | ecosystem: Environmental > Terrestrial > Soil > Wetlands | place: USA: Florida... | reverse complement strand
ACAAAAAGCGATTTTGAGATGATCGTGCGCATTGCGGACGCGATGGGCTCTGATGTTCGGAAACTCGTTCCGTTCGGAGGCGGGACCCGAGCGGATATGGGCCAATCGCGCGGCGCGCAGTCGGGCGAAGCCGACCGGCACGCGGTCTGGCTTGAAAATCACGGGTTGGAGCCGAAACTGAGCCCGTTCGATCCCACTGCCATCCTGGATGAAATTCAGCGATTGGTACCTGGATACGATGTGTCGCGGGTCAACCTTATGGCTGGTAATAGCGAGCACACGAACCTGGCGAACAACGGCGGCGCGTCGTCCAAGACTGATTTGATTGCTCCGGCGAACGACAATTTATTCACGTCGGGGACGTTGGGGCGGTATTCGCGGGCGTTGCAGAGTGTGCTTGAGAGTCACGAATTGAAGCATTCGGAAGTAGCGGCAGACTAGGGTCGGCCTAAGGTCCTTGGTCTCTAGTCCCTGACCTGGAAGTTTTAGTTACAGGGATGAGTTTTGACCGGTGAGCTTTTCGGTGCGCTCGAACCGACACTCACTTCTGTTTAGAGAGGAAGATCTAACTTGCCATTTGGCGTTTACATTCTGGCCTCGGTGATTAAGTCGGCGATCATCTTGTTGGTGCTGCTCACGGCCGTTGCCTATACGGTGTGGCTGGAGCGCAAGGTGGTGGGCCACATGCAGAACCGCTGGGGACCCACGCGCGTGGGTCCATTCGGATTGCTGCAGCCAGCCGCGGACGGCTTGAAATTTCTCTTCAAAGAGGATCTGACGCCGCCGCACGTGTACAAGCCGCTTTTCCTGGCGGCACCGTTGATCGCGGTGATTTTTGCGCTGACTTCGATTGCGGTGATTCCGTTCGGCAACTCGATCCAACTGTTCGGTTACGACATACCTTTGCAGATCACGGATGTGAATACCGGTCTGCTGGTGATCCTGGGTGTGACCTCGATCGGCGTGTATGGGGTAGCGCTGGCGGGATGGTCGTCGAACAACAAATACTCGCTCCTCGGCGGCCTGCGGGCCAGCGCGCAGATGGTGAGCTACGAGGTTTCGCTCGGGCTTTCCCTGGTTGGCGTGCTGATCATGGCCGGCAGCTTCAGCCTGCGGGATATTGTGGCAGCGCAGCGCGGACACTTCTGGGGATTTATTCCCCACTGGAATGTGATCCCACAGTTCATCGGATTCTTTTGCTACATCATGGCCGCGTATGCAGAGACCAACCGAATTCCTTTTGATCTGCCCGAGGCAGAGACGGAACTGGTGGCGGGATATCACACCGAGTACAGCGCGATGAAGTTCGCCATGTTCTTTATGGCGGAATACGCGAACATGATTACGGTGGCATGCCTGGCGACACTGCTTTTCTTCGGCGGTTGGAATGGTCCTATCTTCGGGCCGCCGCTGCTGCAGGCGTTGCTGCCCGTGGTCTGGTTCGCGGCAAAGGTTTTCGTATTCCTTTTTTTGTATATATGGGTGCGCGGGACGTTACCGCGCTTCCGCTACGACCAGTTGATGGCCTTCGGCTGGAAGTTTTTACTGCCGCTGGCGCTCGTGAATTTGATCGGCACCGCGATCGCTATCGCCTGGTGAGAAAAGCAGGACTAGAGGTTAGGGGTTAGAGACTAGAGGAATCAGCCTCCCTAGTCTCTAGCCCCTAGACCCTGAAATTTCATGATCAGCATCCATCTCATTTTGTTTTTGATGTTCGGCGCTGTCGCAGTAGCTGGGGCGGTCAACCTGCTGGCGCAGACGCATCCGATCAACAGCGCATTGTCGCTGATTGCGGTGATGGCGGCCCTGGCAGGGGAGTACCTGCTGCTTGGCGCGGAATTTGTGGCCGCAGTGCAGGTGATCGTATACGCCGGCGCGATCATGGTGCTGTTTGTCTTCACCATCATGCTGCTTAACGCCGGCGAGGAAGAACGGACCAAGGGCAGCCGAGTAGCCGTACTGTTCGGGGTTCCCGGCATGCTACTCGGCAGTTTGCTGGTGGCGTGGGTAGTGCTGCGGCACTCGGGGACGGGTGCTGTGGCGGTCGGCGCTGAGCCTGGCGCTCCAAAGACGATCGGAGCGCTCTTGTTTCACGAATTTCTTTTGCCTTTTGAAATCACTTCCATCCTGATTCTGATCGCGATCATGGGAGCGGTAGTGCTGGCGAGCAAACCGACTCCGGCGGGCGGTGTACCGCAGAAAGTGCAAGGACCAAGGTGAACGAATAATGGTGCCGCTTTCCTATTACCTCTTGCTGAGCGGAATCCTGTTTGCGTGCGGAGTAACTGGATTTCTGATCAAGCGCAATATCATCACGATCTTCATGTCGATTGAGTTGATGCTCAATGGCGTGAATCTCTCGTTTGTCGCCTTTGCGGCGCACTGGCATGCGCTGGCCGGGCAGGTGTTCGTGTTCTTCGTGATGGTTGTGGCAGCGGCAGAAGCTGCGGTCGGACTGGCCATCATTATCGCCGTATACCGCACGCGCGAGACCCTCAACGTCGATCAAGTGAACCTGCTCAAACTATGAACCCGAATCTCAATCTCTGGCTCATCCCGGTATTGCCACTGGCGGGTGCGGCGATCAACGGGTTCCTGGGTAGGAAATCGTCGCGGACCGCAGTCAGCACCATCGGTCTGGTTTTCCCGGGCGCGGCCTTTCTTTGGGCCTTGACGGCGGCCTGGCGCGCGCTCTCCATGCAACTTCCCTACCAGGAATACCTGGCGCACTGGATTCGATCGGGAAGCTTTGCGGTCGACTTCGCCTTCTACCTCGATCATCTTTCGCTGGTCATGCTTCTAGTGGTAACCGGAGTTGGATTCCTGATCCACATTTACTCCGTGGGCTACATGTGGGATGACCCGAGCTACTACCGGTTCTTCACCTACCTGAACCTGTTCATGTTCTTCATGCTCACGCTGGTGCTGGCCAACAACTACCTGCTGATGTTTATCGGGTGGGAAGGCGTGGGACTGGCGTCGTATCTGCTGATCGGGTTCTGGTTCACAAAAGATTCGGCGGCCAGCGCGGGCAAGAAAGCTTTCATTGTTAACCGCATCGGCGATTTTGGATTTCTGATCGCGCTGTTTCTGATCATTCAGCACTTCCAGTCTCTAAATTTTGTGCAGGTGTTCGAGCGAGTCGGCCCCATGCCGACGGAAACAGCAGGCGCTGGATTGCTGACGGCAATCGGGATCCTGCTGATGGTGGGCGCGTGCGGCAAATCGGCGCAGATCCCGTTATATGTCTGGCTGCCGGATGCGATGGAAGGTCCGACGCCGGTTTCGGCGCTGATCCACGCCGCAACCATGGTTACGGCAGGCGTTTACATGGTGTCGCGTTCGCATTTGATCTTTGAACGTGCCCCGACCGCCCTCACGGTGGTTGCGATTATCGGCACTCTGACGGCGTTGTTTGCGGCGACGATCGGCATCACGCAGACCGACATCAAGAAGGTGCTCGCATACTCTACGGTTTCGCAGCTTGGCTACATGTTCATGGCCTGCGGCGTCGGGGCCTTTTCTGCCGGCATATTCCACCTGATGACCCATGCGTTCTTCAAAGGCCTGCTATTCCTCGGCGCTGGATCGGTGATCCACGCGGTTGGAGGCGAGCAAGATATGAGGAAGATGGGCGGACTGAGAACTTACATTCCGGTCACGTTCGCAGTCATGTTCATTGCCACGCTGGCGATCGCCGGAATTCCGCCACTGGCGGGCTTCTGGAGCAAAGACGAAATTCTCTGGAAAGCCTACCAGGCAAGCCCCGTTTATTGGGTGATTGGGGCCATCACCGCGCTGATCACTTCGTTTTACATGTTCCGGCTCCTGTTCATGACGTTCTGGGGCGATTACAAGGGTATCCAAGTGGACGACCATGGGCATGCGCACGCGGCGCACGGCCATGATGAGCACGGACATGGCGAACCGCATGAGAGTCCATGGGTGATGCTCGGGCCGTTGGTGGTGCTCGCGATCCTATCGGTGGTTGGCGGTTTGGTGGGCATTCACAACGCATTCGAACATTTTCTAGAACCGGTGTTCGGTTCGGAGTTTCCCAAAGCGATTGCCGAAGCTGGGAATACCGAGTGGCTTTTGATGGGAATTTCGGTTCTGTTCTCGCTTACAGGCCTGGTCCTTGCTTATGTGCTCTACGTCAGCAAACCTTACCTGCCGGGGAAGATTGCGGCTTCACTTGGCGCCTTCTACAACGCCGTGCTGAACAAATACTACGTCGATGAAATTTATGCGAAGCTCTTCGTCAAGCCGTTGATCGATGGATCAACCACAGTCCTGTGGCAAGGTGTGGATCGCAAGATGATCGACAACTCGATCAATGATGCGGCCGATGGCGCGCGGCACGTCTCTGATAATGTGCGGCACATGCAGTCGGGGAACTTGCGATCGTACGCAGGCTGGATAGCCTGCGGGGCGGCGATTGTCATTGCCTACATGGTGTGGCTGGGGGTGGGACGATGAGCATCGACCACCTCAGCCCGTACATACTCACTCTGGTCACGTTCGCACCGCTTGCCGGCGCCGTGCTTCTGATATTTTTGCCGCGCCGAGACCGCGACATTCGCATTTTCTCCCTGGTGATTTCCCTACTGACCTTTGTGCTGTCGCTGCACTTGCCGGTTCACTTCCGGCGCGGCCACGACGGGTTCCAATTCGCTGTCGATAAAGCGTGGATCTCCAGCCCGAACATTCACTACCACATGGGGATCGATGGCATCTCTCTCTGGCTGGTAGTGCTGACCACTTTCCTGACTCCTCTGTGCGTGCTGATTTCGTGGAAGTCGGTACACGACCGGGTCAAGGAATTCTTCATCCTGCTGCTGATTCTGGAAACGGCGCTAATCGGTGTATTCACCTCGCTCGATCTTTTCCTCTTCTATTTCTTCTGGGAAGCCACGCTGATTCCAATGGCGTTGCTCATCGGCGTATTCGGCCACGAGCGCAAGGTATACGCGGCGGTGAAGTTCTTCATGTACACGATGATCGCATCGGTGTTCATGCTGGCTGCGATCCTATGGCTGTATGCGCATACCGGCAGCTTCGATTTCGTGTACATCCGTGAGCATATCGGATCGATCCCGCAGTTCCCTGCTGCGGCGCAGTGGTTGTTCCTTGGATTCTTCATCGCCTTCGCTGTGAAGGTTCCGCTGTTCCCATTCCACACCTGGCTGCCCGATGCGCACGTGGAAGCGCCGACCGCAGGCTCGGTGCTACTGGCCGGCGTACTTTTGAAGATGGGCACTTACGGGATGCTCCGCTTTAACCTGGGACTGTTCCCGGAACAATCGCGGCACAATGCCCCGTGGATCATGATCCTGGCGCTGATCGGGATCATCTACGGCGCGCTGGTTGCGATGGTGCAGCCCAACATGAAGAAGCTGATTGCTTACTCTTCTGTCAGCCATCTTGGATTCGTTGTGCTCGGAATTTTCAGTTTCACGCAAGCGGGCCTAAACGGCGCGATGTTCGTCATGTTGGCCCACGGAATTTCGACCGGCGGTCTGTTCATGCTGGCCGGCATCCTGCACGAGCGAAGGCACACGTACGAGATATCCGAGTTCGGCGGGCTGGCTTCGCCCATGCCCGTATATGCAGCGTCCTACCTGTTCATTGTGCTGGCGTCCGTGGGCTTGCCGCTGCTGAACGGGTTTGTGGGCGAGTTCCTGGTATTGAGTGGAGCGTTTCAGGCGCGGGCGGTCTACGGCATTCTTGGAGCGACCGGCGTGATCTGGAGCGCCGGATACCTGCTGTGGATGTATCAGCGAGTCTTCTATGGCAAGGTGACCCACGCCAAAAACAATTCATTGGCCGATATCAGCGGATTTGAGATGGCCGCGGTTTGGCCCTGCGCGGCGGCGGCACTCGTGATGGGCGTGGCACCAATCTTGTGGCTGGGAGCCATCGATCCAGCCACACAAGCGGCATTAGCGCCGTTCACGCAGATGGTCAGCAAGGCGGTGGGCCAATGAGTCCGCACTTTTTCGCTTTCCTGCAAGCGATCCCTCAAGGCGTGGACTATGTGCGCATTCTCCCAGAGTTGATCCTCTCGGTGTTCGGCATTGCAGTCATGGTGCTGGACCCGCTGGTCGACGAGGAGAAAAGCCAGAAATTACTGAGCGGGATTGCGCTGGTCGGAACCATTGCGGCGTTGCTGGGCACGTGGTACATGGCACAGTCTCCCGGACTGGCTTTCTCAAACATGGTGCGGGTTGACACCTTTTCGGTGTTCTTCCATTACCTGGTGATAGCGATTGGCGCGGTCGTCATCCTGAGTTCATTCGAGTACATGGCCGTACAGCGCATTCGAGCGGGCGAGTATTACGCGCTCATTCTCTTTGGGCTGGTCGGGATGGCCTTGATGTCGTCGGCGATGGAGTTGGTGCTGATCTTCATCGGCCTGGAGATATCTTCGATCTCGACCTACATCCTGGCTGGCTTCCGGCGTCAGGCGGCCTCAAGCAGCGAATCTTCACTGAAATACTTCCTTTTGGGGTCGTTCGCGACGGCGTTTTTCCTTTACGGCGTTGCGCTGATGTTCGGGGCGACAGGATCGACGAACATCGAAGTTATAAGCGACCGACTGCAGGCGGCGCCGGTGCAGGTGCTGGTCTACGTCGCCATGTCGCTGATGTTTGTGGGATTGGGCTTCAAGGTGGCGGCGGCACCGTTCCATGTCTGGACTCCGGATGTGTACGAAGGGGCTCCGGCGCCGGTCGTGGGACTCATGTCCACCGCTCCCAAGGCAGCCGCGTTTGCTGTACTACTGAGGGTCGTCTACTCCATCAATGCGCCGGGACGTTTTTGGCTTCTTTGGATTGCGGCAGCGCTTTCGATGACCCTGGGCAACGTGGGCGCGCTGGTGCAAACCAACATCAAGCGCTTGCTGGCGTATTCGTCGATCGCACATGCCGGGTACGTGCTGGTTGCGTTTGCGATGACGACTCCGGAGAATTCTCGCATTGGAATCTCCGCGGCCATGTTCTATACGGCTGCATACGCCGCCATGAACGTGGGCGCTTTCGCGGTAGTAAGCCATTTCGCCAACGCCGGCGAGCGTTATATCACTTTGGAGGATTACGAGGGACTGGGGCGGTCGTCACCATTGCTGGCCGCTACGTTGACCATCTTCCTGCTCTCGCTTATTGGAATTCCGATGACGGGCGGATTCTTTGCCAAGTTCTACGTCTTCAGCGCGGCGTTAAAGGCGAACTTGGTCTGGTTGACGCTGATCGGAGTCGTGAACAGCGCTATCGGAGCGTATTACTACCTGCGGATCATTGTTGTTATGTATATGCGGGAGGCACGGAAAGAGGTGCCGGTTACCCCTATCTCTTTCGGACTGGGACTGGCGCTGGCCATAACTGTTCTGGCAACCCTCTATCTCGGCATTCTTCCCGACCGAACCCTGCAATACTCGCAGCAATCGGCGCAGGATTTGCTGCCCCAGGCGGCATCTCCGGCCAGCCCAAATACCGCGGAAAATCGACAATCTGGGCCGGTTTCCAAGCCCTGAGGGTACCTCAGAAAAAAGTAGTAACTGGATTGACAAGGCTAGCGGGCCCCGTGCATCATGTTGAGCACCAAGTTCAAGATCAGTCCTTCCCTCTCGAGGATTGACAGGGGGCCTGGAGGAGAGAACATGTCGAAATTGATGCGGGCGCTTTGGTCGGAAGACGCAGGTCAGGATATCGCAGAATACGCCGTGATGCTGGCAGTGATTCTGGTCCTGGTGGTGGGCACGGTACGCTTGATCGGTTCGAATGCCAACAATGCATTCTCAAGCGTAGCGAGTTCCCTGCAGTAATCCGGCTGTTCACGGCAACATACGGCCACTTTGTTGAGTACGAGAGATTCACTGATTATGACGCGATTTACTCCAACCCGCTGGTATCCCGCTTATTACCGATTTACCGGGGAAGCGGCTGCGGCGCGGCTTGGAGTGGGGGCGGGCAAGTAAGCCACCTGACAAGTTAAAAGCGCGAGCCGCGATCCAGAGGATCGCGGTTTTTGTTTTTTTCGGAGAAACCGAGGAGACCAGCCAATGATCGTAAACATGTCGGACAAAGCTACGGAGCAGGAAATCAACCATGTAATTGAGAGAATTCGCGAGGCCGGGTACCAACCCCACGTCACGCGGGGTACAGAGAGGACCATCGTTGCCGCGGTCGGAAGCGGCCGCAGGCACGAGATCGAGGCTCTACAGGTGGCACCGGGCGTGGATAACGTTGTGGCAATCGCACAACCCTTCAAGCTCGTCAGCCGCCAGGTAAAGCCGGAGCGATCGATGGTGAATGTGGGTGGAGTGGAGATTGGTGGTCCCGACGTGGTTGTGATCGCGGGACCCTGCTCCGTAGAGTCCAGGGAGCAGCTACTCGACACCGCGCACGCGGTGAAGAAGGCCGGGGCCGCAATGTTGCGCGGGGGCGCCTATAAACCCAGAACTTCTCCTTATGACTTTCAGGGGCTTGGGCTGGAAGCGCTGCGGATTTTGAGAGAGGCGCGGGAGGAAACCGGACTCCCAGTCGTGACAGAGGTGATGAGTACGGAGGACATCGACATCATCTGCGAACACGTCGATATGCTTCAGGTAGGCGCCCGGAATATGCAGAATTTCGCGCTGCTGCGGCGTCTGGCAGGCGTGAACAAGCCTGTCCTGCTTAAACGGGGACCATCGGCGACCGTCAAGGAGTGGCTGCTGGCTGCGGAGTACCTGCTGGCGGGCGGGAACCGCCAGGTTGTGCTCTGCGAGCGTGGCATTAAGACGTTCGAGACGGAAATGCGGAATACGTTCGATCTTGCGGCCGTGGCACTCGCCCGCGATTTATCGCACTTGCCCGTGGTTGCCGATCCGTCACACGGAACCGGCAAACAAAGCCTGATTGCGGCATGTTCCCGGGCGGCAGTGGCAGTGGGAGCCGATGGATTGATCATCGAGGTGCATCCCTGCCCGGAGCGAGCGCTTTCCGACGGACCACAGTCTCTGGATTTTGCCGGGTTCGGCAAAGTGATGCGTGGGCTGTCAGAGCCACTGAGGCGGACTGCAAGCGCTCCCGCAGTGGCGGAAGCGGCTTCGTAGAGCCCTGAGCGGCGCGCCTGAATTAGTGAGTCGGCGTTCCCGATGCGGGTTGCTTGACACGCATGGCGGGATCTCCGAACAGAACGTAGGTGCGACGTACGCCGGGATCTCCGATAGCGGATTTCGCCTTCAGTATCGATTCACCGAGAGTTGGTCGGCTGGCGCTCAGAACGTCTTGAATGACGAGCGCATCGAGTCTCACTTGCGGTTCCGGCTGATTCAGGCCGGTTGATGCGAGCACCGCCACCGCACCGCCATTTGGAGCGAGCAACAGCGAGACTCCGAGCGGCTGCGAATAAACATCCTGGAAGAATCCGTTCAGGCAATCCATGATCAGGAACACCGGGAGCTCGGAAGAATTGGTGAGCGAACCGACGGAGTTCGTGTCGAAGATGCTCGTTCCTGACCATTGCTCTTCGGATCCGTGTCCGAGATAGTTCACCAAGAGCTGGCCGGAATTGATTCCGTTCACGATGTCCTGCTGGGCTGCGCTGGTTCCTACCGTGCTGGTAAAGACATCCGTGACCTGCATGTTCGAGGGCAGCTGGGCCTGAACCTTCTGACTATCCGCACTGAAGCTGACGGTGTCATCCTTGTCGGCGACGATCAGCGCGTTCGAGGTCCATGGACCATTCGTGGAACTTCCTTCATAGGCGACGATTTTGCTCACGACGGTTGCGGCCTCGTCGGCGGAACTGACGGGTAACCGCCCAGTCGGGATGGTCGGCATACCGGAATCGCTGAAGTCAGAGAACCAGTCGTCGGACGCGGTCATCAGGCCGGAGGTGGGAAGAATCCTTGTTGGCACCAGGTCGAGGTGACCGAAGCCAAGATAGTTCCTCGGGTCCTCAGAGGCTCTCCCGTTCAGCAAGAGATAGGCTGGCGCTTTCTTCCAATTCTGCAAAGCCGCTTGCAGGAACTGGCGAATCGCGAACGGTGTTCGCTCACCGAAATTGAATTCGTCGTACAGATCGTTGATGGGAATGATCGCAGAAGACTTCCCTTCCGCCTGATGTGCGCTGACCAGCGGCGCTAACGCACTGGCGAAATCCTCATAGGTAACAATCGCGATGTCTGCGCCAGCTTGCGCGCTGTGCCAATGCGAGGGATGGTTCGGCCGGACGGCAGCTGCCGCCGAGATGCGATCGTTCGCGACAGCCAGCAATGTGTGGCGCGCAGGGTTCGAGGTGTTCGTGGTCGTCCACGGCACCTGTAAGGCAACAGAGTAAGAACCGTTGCTCAGGGTGCTGCGACCGCCGACCTGAACGGGACGACCGGGATCAGTAATGTCGAGGATCGTTGGCACAGAGGTGAACCCTGTGAGATTCAGTTCATCTCCCGCACGGCCGGAGAATTTCAAAGTATCGGAGTCAGCCTCGTACGTGTGCGGATACGTAATGCGGATGGATTGAACCAGGCTGGTGTCGTAGTCACCGTTCTGCGATGTCAGCGTGATCGTGTTCGACCAATTGTGCAGCAAGCCTGGGGGAACTGAGATGTTGAGCCGCCCTTTATCCTGGCCGCTGAATGTAATGTTCGCAACGTTCGTTCCGTTGAGCGCAACCTGAACATCATGAGGGAAAGCCACGATGATGCCCTGCAGCACAATTTCCAGCCGGGCAGGTTGCGAGGAATTGACGTCAAAATGAGGTGTAGCCAATACCTGGTCCACCGGCGCAGGTGAGACAAATGCACCGAAGAAGTTATCCCCGTCCGCGGTCAAGAGCGCCGGGAAGTACGTCGTGTGCTGCCGAAGCTCGACCGTCGCGGGGTAGCTGGACGGAGGCATATTGGAGCCCGAAGAAGCGGGCAATCGCGGGATGCGAGCACCGCGCGAATCGCCGGCTACAAGCCAATAGACGCGTGTCCCCGAGAAGATTGTGTCGATCCCAGTGCCGTAGAAATTGATGGCCGCCTGCGGGCCAAAGCCGCCCGGGTCGGCAGTCGCTCCGGTAACTTGCAGGGGCTGTTCGTTTGCTTCGGCAAACAAGCGCAGCGTGGAGGGATCCACATTGGCGTCGAGTCCGGCTTTCACCAGGTCTGGTTGCGTCACGCGATACCAGCCTTCGTGCCGAATAAGAATCTTCACAGCCGGATGCGCGGCGAGAGCAAATTGCCTTTGTTGCTGAGCAGGAGTGGGGGACGACGCCACGCCGCCCAGTGTCTCGACAAAATGACTCTGGTTGTCCGTTGTAGACGGAGGTTGCGCCTGGTTGATCTGGCTGAACATCCGGGTGGCGGATATGGGTACGTCGCGGCTCGCAACGGAACTCAACGAGACCGGGCCATGCGTGGTGTGCGCGCCATTTACGTCAACGTCTTCCAGCCAATACGCCGAACCGTTCGAGGGAGCGGATGGATCAAGGAAAGCGTAGCTCTTTCCCGAGTGCCTGGGCAGCGCACCATTCATCCTCAGCGCCGAACCTGCGATCAACGAAGGATTAATGCGAACGCGGTTTCCATTGATCTCTCGATATACGTTGAATCCGAGATTGCGAGACTCGCCGTTTGTCTTCCACACGATTACGGCGCGGCTGGCTCCATTCTTATCCACACTAGTCTGAGCGACCAGTGACTGTAACCGGACGCTCGTGGGGGACGTGACGGTTTCGCTCCAGGTGGAGCTATTGTTCGACTGATTGGAATCGGTCTGGTCCGCCGCGACAGTCGCCGTGTTCGAGATCTGCCCCGCTGTGCCCGGGATGGTGAGAATGGTGACTGTTGCCGTACCAGCATTTGCCATGGTTCCGAGCAGGCATGTCACTGTGCCGCCCGCCTCGGAACAGGAACCTTGCGTCGTATTCGACGAGAGATAGGTAACGCTGGTTGGCAGCGTATCGGCAACGGTGACGTTCGTTGCGGAGGCCGGTCCGTTGTTCGTGACCGCCAATGTATATGTGAGCGGCGTGCCCTGAGTAACCGGGTTGGGCGACCCCGTCTTAACAATCGCTACATCGGCGCTGGTCGCAGCAGCGACGATCACCGTCGCGCTCGCAGTGTTCGTTGTCAGACTTGGAACGATGTTGGTCGCGGTGGCGGTGTCAGTCTCCGTGATACTGGTTCCCGATGGCGTGCCCGAGTTGACCTGCAGCACCAGCGTGAAATTCACAGTGCTGGTGGCCGCGAGGCTAACGGCGGTGCAAGTAATGGTTCCGGTTCCGCCAACGGGAGGCTGCGTTCCGCACGTCCACCCTGCTGGGGGCGTAATGGATTGGAAGGTGGTATTCGGTGGCGTCACCTGCGTGAAACTCGGAGCACTCGCAGCCGCCGGACCATTGTTCGTGATGCTCTGGGTATAAGTGACATTGCTGCCCGCCGCAACCGAGGTCGAGGACGGCGAGTTGGTGACGACCAGGTCAGCTTGCGCTGCGGTGGCGACTACATCTGCGGCTGTCGCAGTGTTGTTCGCCGAATTTGGATCTGCCACCGCGGAACTGGCCGTCGCCGTATCGTTTATGGCGGTGCCAGCCGCAGTGCCCGCATTAACTTTCAGCACGACGGTGAAACTCGCCGAGCCCGGAGCGAAACTCGGGTTGCTGCAGGTGATCGTGCCTGTGCCATTGACCGCCGGGGTCGAGCAGGACCATCCGGCAGCCGGAGTGATTGACTGGAACGTCGTGTTGGGCGGAGTTGTCTCCGTCATGGTCGCCGTCGTCGCTGCGCTAGGACCGGCGTTGGTGACGACCTGGGTATAAGTGATGTTGTTGTTCGCTAAGACCGGCACTGGGCTGGCTGCATTGGTGACCGAGAGATCCGCGGAATCGGCAACGTAGTTTGTAGCTGTAGCGCTGTTATTGGCGCCGTTGGGGTCGCCCGTCGTGGACGAGACAGTCGCGGTCTGGGTAATAGTCGATCCGCTGGCAACGTTGTTGTTGACCTTCACGACAAAAGTGAAGCTGGCGCTGGTGCCCGAATTCATGTTGGCATTGGCGGTGCAAGTAAGCGTGGCGGGGTTGCAGGTCCAGGCACCGGAAGTGGTCAGGGAAACAAGGGTTGTATTGGCAGGAAGAGTTTCGACCAGTTTGGGGATCGTGGCGTTTGCCGGGCCGCCGTTGGTCACAGTTTGGGTATAAGTGATGTTGTTCCCAGCCGTCACCAGCGTAGGGCTGCCGGAGTCTGTGACCCGCAGGTCAGCAACTCCGCCAGCCGCAACGGCGATGCTGACCGCAGCTGAATTATTTGTGGCGCCGGAATCGTGCGAGGTCGTGGTAACGGTATCAGTATCGTTGATGATGGTTCCGGAAGCCGTGCCGTTGGGGACGTGGTAAATAGCGGTTATGGTCGCCGTCGAGCCGGGTGGAACGGTTGGGGCGGTACACGAAACCGGGCCCGTGTTCGGACAAGTCCAGGTCACGCCACCTGCATTGACTACCGCCACCGATACAAAAGTAGTGTTGTTTGGATTGGCTTCGCTGAAGGTCGAACTACTACAACTGCTGGGCCCGTTGTTGGTGATGGTTTGCGTGTACGTGATGTTGGCATTCGCCGCGACGGGGTTGGGGGTTCCACTATTCGTCACCGCCAGATCGCATTGGACCGTTACCGGCGTCACGACGCTGGTGCTGTTGTTCGCGGATGTTGGATCGCTGGTGGTGGCGGCCACCGACGAACTCGCCGTGATATTTCCGGCCGCAACGGTAGCAGGAATATTGACCGCTACCACGATGTCGGCCGTGGCACCGGAAGCGAGAGCGCTCGTGTCACTGCACGTGATGGTGCCCGTCGCACCCACGGCGGGAGAGGTGCACGTCCATCCGACGGGCGCAGTGACCGATTCGAAGGTTGTGTTGGTGGGCGTTGCCTGGGTAAACACAACGCCGGTTGATGACGCAGGTCCGTTATTCGTAACCGTCTGCGTATAGGTGATGTTGTTGCCAGCGTAAACGCTGGCGGGCGAAGCAGCGGTGCTCAGGGAAACGTCGGCCTGTGAACCGCTTGCGACAACATCAGTGGCTGTGGCCGAACTTGCGCCAAAAGCCTGATTGCTGGCATTCACCGTCACCGTGTCGGTGATGTTGGTTCCGCTGGTCGTAGTGCCCACCACGTTATAAACAACAGTGAAGGTTCCGCTGGCGCCACTAGCCAGGCTCGCAATGGTGCAGGTCGGAGGAAATGCGGAGCAGGTCCAGCCTGCAGGCGGAGTGATCGAGACGAACGTCGTATTGGCCGGAGTGGCTTCGGTGAACGTCGCGGTGGTTGCAGATGATGCGCCGGTATTGGTGACAACCTGCGTGTACGTGATGTTGTTCCCGGCAACCACCGGATTGGGCGAAGCAATGTTGGTAACTGTAACCTCAGCCGCAGATGTGGATCCGATTACCGTGCTGGCACGGGCAGTGTTGTTCGCGGAATTTGGATCGGCTGTCGATGAAGCGGCGGAAACCGTGTCGACAATGACTGTACCGTTGGTTGTGCTTGCGTTGACTCGTGCAATCAGAGTGAAAGTAGCCGCGGTTCCACCCGCCATGTTGACGTTGGAACAAACAACGTTGCCCGTAGCTCCGGGTGCAGGCGTTGAGCACGTCCACCCTGCCGGAGCCGCCATTGAAACAAAAGTCGTGTTGGGTGGCGTGGGGGCGATAAGCGTGGCGTTGTCCGCTGCGCTCGGGCCATTATTGGTCAGCACTTGCGTGTAGGTAATGTCGTTGCCCGCCGATGTGACGCCGGGCGAGGCACTGTCGGTCATGCTCAAATCCGCAGTTGAGCCCACATTGGCAACGTCGGTCGCCGAGTCGTTCAGTAAATTGGCTTCTCCACCTCCGGCTACTGTCGCCGTGTTGGTGAGAGTTGCAGGAGCGGATTGCGACACGCTAGCGGTAAGAGAAATCGATGGATAGGCGCTTGCCGCAGCCAGACTGTCGGAACGAGTGCAACTCACGGTCTGGCCGGAGATCGAGCAACTCCATCCAGTGCCCGTCGCGGTTATAGGGGTGATTCCAACGGGCAAGGTGTCATTGATAGTGACCAGTCCATTCGTGGGGCCGTAAGGGCTGGCGTTGGAAACCGGAATCGTATAAACGGCGCTCGTGCCGCGGGTAAAGTTCCCCACATGGGTCTTTCCCAACGTCATATCCGGTGTACACAGGGACGCTGATTGAATGCCCGTGACCTGGGATAACGCGGCCGTGGTTGCGCTGATACCAGCATTACCTGGAGTCGATCCATACGGGACCCCAGGATTGAGCGTCAAGCCATTGGCGCCACCGTTCACGCTGACGCTGGCAGGAGTTCCTGAAACGAGGATGACCCCTCCGCCACCCCCGCCGCCGGGACCGTGACGGTTGGCCAAGGTATAAGCCTGAGAGGACCACGCATTCCCGCCTGTGCCACCGTTAGCCTGGAGAGTCAGGCCTCCTTCACCGCCGTTAGCGGAGAGGACGACGATGGTGCCTCCGGCTCCGCCGCCTCCTCCAGAATCATTTGCGGTCAAGTTGTGAGCGTTCGCACCATTGGCTGTCAGAGTCGCGCTGCCGGTGAGGCTGAAGGCACGGATGAAGATGATTCCGCCACCGGCCGCACCGCTGCTGGCCAGGTTATCGCCATCGGAATTGTTTCTGGTTCCAGCGCCTCCGCCACCGCCCATCGCAATGCGATCGATGGTTGCCGGAAAGTTCGCTCCACCCTCTCCACCATCACTCAGGTTCGTATTCCACGAGTTGCCGCCAAATCCGCCGGAGCCTCCATTGGCTCCGCCTCCTCCGCCCGCGTTCTGAT
>Ga0335069_10007445_pt1 | contig 15813 bp, 13 predicted proteins | sample Lox_Sample_11_FD_206714 | JGI IMG/M metagenome (GOLD analysis project Ga0335069, IMG submission 206714) | Soil microbial communities from Loxahatchee National Wildlife Refuge, Florida, United States - Lox_Sample_1.1 | ecosystem: Environmental > Terrestrial > Soil > Wetlands | place: USA... | reverse complement strand
GCGCCGATTCGCCAGGTAATCCTCCAGCACCACCAGAACTGACGCCGACGACAAATTCCCTACTCTTCGCAGACATTCCCACGAGGCTTCCAACTCGCCGTTCTTGAACTCCAGCGAGTTGGCAACGGCTTCAAGCACCTTCGGGCCGCCGGTGTGAATGATCCAACTCGCAATGTCAGACCGCTTCATGCCGTGATCCGCCAGAAATCCGTCCACATCGCCACGCAGGTTCTTCTCGATGACATCGGGGACCTCGGGCGACAGCACGATCTTGAATCCGTGCTCCGACACATCCCAGCCCATAACACGTTCTGTATGCGGATAGAACGTTGAGCGCGTCGCGATCACCTCAGGTCCAGACAACCCGCTCTCGGCTCCACCGATCACTACTGCCGCCGCGCCATCGGCGAACAATCCGCTCGAGATCAGGTTCGCGACCGAAATATCATCCCGCTGCCACGTCAGGGAACAAACTTCGACCGACAGCAACACCGCTATGTGATCCGGAAACGCTCGTACATAGTCCGACGCCCGCGCTACACCGGCGACGCCAGCCACGCACCCCAACCCGAATATCGGATTTCGTTTGATCCGCGGCGAAAGGCCCATGCGGTTCACCAGCCGCGCATCAATCGATGGACTGCATACACCGGTCACCGTTACGAAGAAGAGCGCATCAATGTCTTTGGGAGTCAGACCAAGCGGGGTGATCGCCCGGCAAATCGCAGTGGAACCAAGTTCCTGTGCCGCTTCAATCCATACGTCATTGCTCTTACCCCAGGTATCGAGCGGGAGATATCCCTCCAGCGGCAACACCAGGTTGCGAGTATCCACACCGGTGTTGCGGTGCAGGCGTTCGAGCAGTTCGGGGCGCGGCAACTTCTCGCCCCATACGGTTTGCAACGCGTTGGCAATCGTTGTCTGGTCGTAGCGATGATTAGGAAAGGCACTTGCGGCCGCGGCTATTCTCATTCTGATGGTTTGCCCTGGTGCGGATTCTTAAACCCTTCAGACTAAAATAAGTTTCGACGGTTTACTGTCTTTTTGCGAGAGGAAAGTAGAGTTTACTGCGATCCAAAATTGCCCGGCGTTCGCAGCTTCGCCAGTTCCGACGCATAAAGCCGGTTATGCGGATATTCGCGCGACAGTCCTTCCAGTAACCCGCGCGCCTGGTCGGTTTGCTTGTCCCTTAAAGCTGCCACTGCCAGTAACATCCGTGCGTAGGGCATTAGATAGTGCCCCTTGGCAGCCGTAATTCGAAGCTTTTGCAGTCCCGTATCTTTGTCGGTTTGCGCACCCGTCATGTGCAACAGCCAGCGCACCGGCGCCGGTTTCAAACTTAGCAGATAGTTTTCCACCCCGACCGCAAGGTAAGCGTCGTAACAAGTTGGATCGAGGCTTAGCAAGCGCTCGGCCAGCGCCCGTCCTTGCTTGACGTAAGAAAGACCCTTCAGATCGCGTTTCTCGATCAGTGCCGTGTAATCGCCGATCAACCCGAACTCCATCACCTTCGCGAACAACGCCTGTGGGTCGTTCGGATTCTTCGCCAGCGCTGTCTCGATCAGCGCGGATGCCGCCTGCATCTGCGCATCAAACGCCTGTTTCGCCTTCGGATCGGGATCCTGCTTCGCGCGATTCTCAAACTTGTCATCGCTTACGAAGAGCTCCGACTCCAGCACGTGCAGCCGGTCAAACTCGGCGAATAGGTATGCCGCAGCGTCCGAAACGGGAATCATGGGATCGTTTGGGCGCTGTCTCTCTGCATCGGCGAATGTCCTATGCGCAGCGTCGAAGTCCAGGTTGTACATCTGCCGGAAGCCGGTCTCGATCGGCGTGGGAGCCTGCGGATAAGTCGGCAACTGCGCCACGGCAGCACTGGCCATGGCAAGAACGACGAACACCGGAAGCCGCCAGCGACGCATCATACGTTCACCACACGTCGCGCCAGTCCGATCGCATCCGCCCAGAACGAACCGGAAGTATGAATGAGTTCCACCACTTCCCGCATCGAGCGTACGAACTGGTCTACCTGCTCTTCCGCAACCGTTAATGGTGGCGCCACCTTCAGAACCATGAAGTTATTACCGCACATCTGCGTCAGAATATTCTTCTCGCGGAACATCCGCATCACCACCATCTGCCCGAACATTCCCGGATGGATGCGCTTGAACGTCTCAAACGCAATTCTCAGCTTCACTTGCTTTGGTGCCACGAATTCAATGCCGTTCAGCAATCCACGGCCGCGGATATCCTTGATCATCTCGTAGCCGGAGAGTTCCTCGCGCAGGCGCCGTCTCACATACTCGCCCATCTCCAGCGAGCGTTGTGTCAGATTCTCGTCACGCAAAACGTCGAGAGTTGCCATGCCTGCGCGCATGGCCAACCCATTCTCGGTGTAGGTGGATGTGTGTACGATCGATCGCTTCAGTGAATTGTAAACCGAGCGGTACACTGCGTCAGTCATCAGCACCGCGCCGATCGGGACCAGGCCTCCACTCAGTGCCTTCGCGAGGATCACGATATCCGCTTCAACCCCATCATAATGATGCGCCGCAAGGAACTTCCCGGTACGCCCCAACCCCGTCTGCACTTCATCAAGCACGAACAACGTTCCGAACTTGGAGCACAAGGCTTGTGCCGCCTTCAAATACTCGGCATCGGCAATCCTTATTCCCGCCTCCGACTGGATCGGCTCCAGAAACAGCGCCGCGTATCTCTTCGACGCCAGTTTCCGCTCCAGCGACCCAATGTCGCCAAACGGAATCTCGTCAGCGTCCGACAGCATCGGCCCGAAGCCCTCGCGCCAGAAGTCGTCGCCCATCATCGACAGTGCACCGCAAGTCAGACCATGGAATGCACCGTCGGCGTAGAGAAGGCCTGTCCGTCCGCTGTACGCCCGGGCATACTTGATCGCCGCCTCTACGCCCTCGCTTCCCGAACTGCAGAAGAAGACCTTGCTTAGTCCTCCGCCCGCGCCCGCACACAGTCGCTCCGCCAACTCGCCCGCAAGATCCGGTACATGGCTCTGAACCATCGCCGGACCTTGCGCGCTCAACTCCTCACGCAGCGCTTCGACAACACAGGGGTGATTATGGCCGGTGTTGTGAACACAATAGCCAGAGAGGAAATCAAGGATGCGTCGCCCATCCTCGGTGTAAAGCCACGGGCCCGACGCGCGTATGTAGCGCACGTTCATGTCGAGCGCGTTGAGCAGGCGAACCCACTGCGGGTTCACGAACTTCTCGTATTTTTGCAGTCGTTCGGCGGCGCTGGTTTCTGACGGACTTGTAGCTAAGGCTTGCTCCGGTGACATTGACTGTTCGAACCCTCTTTCAGCTCCGATGTTGCGCGGTTACCACAACCTGACAAACCTGTTACCTCGTCATCAGGTACTCCACTTCTTCCTCAATCTCGGATATTTTTACTGGCGCCAGGCCGACCTTTGTGAGTTCCTGGTTCAGCCCCAACAACTCTCCATTCTTCAGGCCCTGCCACTCTGCCAGGCGCGCCTGCAGGGCTTCGTTGCATTGTCTGAATAGTTCCAGTGTTTGCGCCGGAACTTCACGGTCCCCGCCTTCAACCACTTTCAACGCTGCGGCGATACCGCCACTTGCTGCCTCCAGTCCGAGTTTCTGACTGTCTCCCTTTACCACCTTCTGCACCGCAGCTTCCACACTTTTCACTTTTGGCAGCAGCTCCGCCTTTGCCATTGCCTGCGCTTCTATCTTCGATAAGTCCGCCTGTACCGACTTCACTTCGGCCAATCCCTGTCGTCCGTGCCACGCCTGCGCAAACATCTCCTGGCCCAACTGGAACTGCTTCGTCAACTCCTGTGTGGTTGCATGTGACCGCGGATCCATTTTGACCTGCAGCGACTGCGTGAGGGACGCGCCTTTGACGGTCAGCCTGACGGAATAAGCTCCCGGCGGCACGCGCGGCCCCCTTGGGGGAGTCGATTCGTCGGTCGACTCCTCGGCGTCGCTCGCCCCTGAACTGTTCGAGCGCAGATCCCAGACGAAGCGATGCATTCCTGCCGTCTTCTCAAGCTTGATTGGTACCGGAAACCATTGCTCAGCGATCGGCAACGTCATCCGTTTTGCCGGCCGGTCCTCGCTCGAAAACCGGCGGACCAGGTGCCCTGCGGTATCGGATATCTCCATCGTTACATCGCTGGCATCCGACTTCAGGTAGTAATCAATCATCGCCCCATCCGGCGGGTTCTTCGACTGCGGCTCCTCTGGCGGCAACGGCGTTCCCAGGAACAAATCGTTGTCTACGCGATAGCTCGCAGCCGGATGAAACAACCAGGAAGTGGCGGCAATTGCCTTCTCGTCCAGTTCTCGGAGCGGAGCTATATCATCCATGATCCACATCGAGCGCCCGTGCGTGCCGATCACCAGATCGTCTTCATGGATGCTAATGTCCTGCACCGAACTCACCGGCAAATTGAGCTGCAGCGGTTGCCAATACTCGCCATCATCGAAAGAAACGTACATCCCCAATTCCGTGCCAGCGAACAACAGATTTCTCCTGCGGATATCCTCCCGAACCACGCGCAGAAACGACGATTCACCGATGCCGTTTATCACCGCCCGCCATGTCTTTCCAAAGTTACGCGTGCGGTACAAATACGGCCGCTGATCGTCGAGGCGATGCCGATCCACGGCTGCAAACGCCTCACCCGGCTCAAAGTGTGAAGCCTCGATCGTTGAAATCTTGCTCCAGGCGCTCAAACCAGGTGGCGTGACGTCTTTCCACGTTTTGCCGCCATCCGTCGTCAGGTGAATCAGGCCCGTGTCGCTGCCCGCCCATATCACGTTTGCGTTAAGGGGGGATGGCGCAATGGTAAACACCACGCCATACCCCAGCGCCCTCGAGTTCTCCACCGTGGGTTTCGGCAACTCGCCCGCCGCCAGCTTCGGTTGCGCCCCTGTCAGATCCGGGCTGATCTGCTGCCAGTGCAATCCCTGGTCGGTGGTCTTCATCACGAACTGCGTTCCCATGTATAGCGTTTTCTTATCCACCGGTGAAAACACCAACGGTGGCGTCCATGGCGCGCGATACTTACGGCTGACAATCTCGGTATTCCATGTCGGCATCTGCCACGGCGAGACGTCCTGGCTGAGTGATGTGCGCCGATCATACCGAATCACTGGCCCGTATTGTGCAGTCGCATAAATGATGTTCGAGTCGTTGGGATCTACCGCCAGCGTAGCGCTTTCGCCGCCTCCAATCGGAGGCATATCTTGCGCCGAAATCACGCCGTGATCGCTGCGGCTCGCCACGGCGATGCTGCCGGAATCCTGCTGCGATCCCATCACCCAGTAAGGAAAACTATTGTCGGTCGTAACACGATACATCTGCGCCGTCGGCTGGTTGTACCACGAACTCCAAGTCTCGCCGCGGTCGAGCGAAATGTTGGTTCCCTGGTCGCTTCCCAGCACCAGGTGCGCCGGGTTCTTCGGATCCACCCATAGGATGTGATAATCGTCACCTCCCGGTTCGCCCTTCACGATCGTGATCGTTTTCCCGCCGTCCTCCGAGCGAATGACCGCCACATTGGGAACATAGACCACGTCGGGATTCGAAGGATCCACCGTCACGAAATCGAAATACCATCCGCGACTCGTCAGCCGCTTGTCATCGTTCATCAACTTCCATGTATCGCCGGCATCGTCGGAGCGATACAGGCCGCCGCCCGGCTTCACATCAATCACCGCGTAGACACGTCTTCCGTCCGGCGCGACCGCCACTCCGGCGCGTCCCCACTCCCCGCCCGGCAGGCCGTCTCCCTTCAGTTCCGTCCAGGTCGCGCCTGCATCCACGCTGCGATAAAGTCCGCTTCCCGGTCCGCCCAGGGGAGCGTACGCACTCCATGGCGGACGTTTCGTCTTCCATAGTGTTGCAAACAAAATCTGCGAGTTTTCCTCCGCCATCGCCACATCCGACGCACCTATATCTGGACCTTTGTCCAGCACTCGTTTCCATGTCGCTCCGCCATCGCTCGACTTGAACACGCCCCGCTCGTCGTTGGGCCCATACGCATGTCCCAGCGCAGCGACGTAGACGACATGAGCATTTTGCGGATCCACTACGATCTTGCTGATCTGCCGCGTATCTCGCAATCCGATATGCTTCCAGGTCCTTCCCGCATCTTCCGACTTATAAACGCCATCGCCCGACGACAGCGCCGAACGAATATCCGACTCGCCGGTTCCCACGTAAATGACGTCTGGGTCAGATGGTGCAACGGCGATTGCGCCAATCGAAGCGATCGGCTGCGAATCGAAAATCGGCGTCCACGTCAGGCCGGCGTTTGTCGTCTTCCACACTCCGCCGCCGACGCTCCCGAAATAGGCGGTCTTGGGATCTCCCGGCACTCCCGCAGTCGCCACCACGCGCCCGCCGCGATAGGGCCCGATCAGCCGCCACTGCAGCGCGCCCAGGTACTCATGCGGAACCTGCGCCATCGCTGACACAGCCAATAGAAACACGCCAAGAGCCCCACGAAAAACCTGGTTTGTCCTCACCCTGAAATGTCCTCGTAGAAGAAATGCGTTAGAGACTCTGTTTGCCGTTCCAAGAGCAGCGGGGAATCCCTACCCGCTCTAGTGCGCCTTCCCCAATGTTGCCTCGTGCAAGATCAAGTCGACGAATGCCTTCGCCGACCGCGGCAATGTGCGGTTGCTCTGGTACACCACGCCCAGTTCGCGCCACAAATCCTGGTCCTCGATTTCCACCAGTTTCGCGGTCCCCGCCTTTACCTCGTCCTGCGCATATCGCGAGCTGATCAGCGACACTCCTAACCCTGCCGTGACAAAGCTCTTGATCATCCCCACGCTGGGCAGCTCCATCCTGATTCTCAACTGGCTCTGGTAAGGGCGGAACAAGCGCTCCAATAGTTGTCGCGTGTACCCCGTTTTCGGATAAAGCTGTGGCTGCTCTGATGCCACCGCTACTGAAACCGACTTCAGTTTCGCCAGCGGATTCTTCGCGTCCACCATCAGCATCAGCCGGTCGCGGTGGATTGCCCGCACTTTCAAACCCGGCGATTTTATCGGCAACGTTACAACCCCTACGTCGATCGAGCCGTCGTTGACCCGCTCCAGGATCTTGCGGCTGAAGTTGCGGTAAATGCTGATCTGCACGTCCGGATACAACTTCGAATATTTCGCAAACACGTCCGGCAGCACGTACAGGCAAGTCGCTTCGTTCGCCCCGATCGCCAGCACCCCGCGCGGCGTGTTCCCCTGGTCGGCCACCGCCCGCTTCGACTCCGAATACAGGGTCATCATGCGCTGCACGTACTCGAAGAACACCTCGCCCGCCGGTGTCAGGCGCACGGTTTTCCCGGAGCGGTCGAGCAGCCGCTCTCCATATTCCTCTTCAATCTGCCGGATTTGCGCGCTCACCGCGGATTGCGAGCGCAGAACTTTCTGCCCTGCACGCGAAAAATTGCCGAGCTTTACGACTTCGAGAAAGGTTACAAGTTGATCGAAGTCCATTGTGGAGTCGCGAGGATTATAGCTGAATAACGATTTCTGTCTGTGATAACCTGCACGCGGATTTTAACTATGAGTACGAACACAGTCGGTGTGCTCGTTCTTATCCCGCTGATCCCCGCTATTCCCGTCCTCGTAACTTGGTTTCTTCCATGGGAGAAGTGGCTTTGGGAGAAAATCCCAAAAACTATCCTCGGCCCGTACCTACTGTATGGCGCTTTTGCGGCAGCTTACTTCAAGATGCCTTGGTGGTGGGTAGGATTGCTGATAGTCATGGGAGTCGTTACCTGCACGTTTGCTTGGCGCGAATCAGGGACGAATCAAAAGATTAGCTGAACACCAACTCCTTCGCCCGGTGCGCCGCCTTCACCACCGCCTTGATTAGCGTCACCCGCAGCTTTCCTTCTTCCAGTTCCAGGATGCCGTCAATCGTGCACCCAGCCGGTGTCGTCACCGCGTCCTTCAACAGCGCCGGATGATGTCCCGTCTCCAGCACCATGCGCGAAGCGCCCAGCGCCGTCTGCGCCGCCAACTGCGTTGCCAGATCTCGCGGCAATCCGACCTTTACTCCCGCTTCCGCCAGCGATTCGAGAATGATGTAGATGAACGCCGGACCGCTGGCCGACAGTCCCGTGATCGCGTCCATGTGTTTCTCATCCACGACCACCGTCCGCCCAACGGTCTCGAACAGCGCTCGCGCCAGTTCGATGTCTTCCGCCGAGGCGTGTTTCCCGCCGCAAATTGCTGTCATGCCCGCGCCCAGCATCGCCGGCGTATTCGGCATCGCGCGAATGATCGGCACCTCTTTTGTCAGCCGTTTTTCCATGTAATCGGTCGGAACCGATGCCGCCACTGAAATCACGACTTTATCCGGAGTCGCGACCGGAGCGATCTCTTCCAACACCTGCGCCACGGTCTGTGGTTTCACGCACACCAGCACGATCTGAGCCTCGCGCACAGCCTCAGCGTTATCTGTGCCAACCTCGATTCCCAACTCATGGTTCAGCGCTTCGGCTTTCTCGCCGTGCTGCACCGTCGCATGAATCAGTGCCTTCGACAGCAAGCCCTTTTGCAGCATCGCCTGCATCAGGATGGTGCCGATCTTTCCCGCCCCCAGGATTGCAACTCTCGCGTTAGATAGTTTCTTGGCTTTCGCCTTCTCGTTCTTCATCGCTCTTCACTGGTCGTAAGGATGGAGGAACTATAAATGATGTGGAAGCAGGGTGGTCTGAAATTACGAAATTACAAATTACCCAATTACCAAATTCTTTACCACGATCGGCTTTCCCACCACGCTCTCCAGCAGATGCCGTGCCGCCGCAATCCGCTCCGCCGGGCGTGTGCGTTCGTGCACTCCAGCCGCGGTAATCACGATGTGGCCGTTTTGCGATGCGAAGGAAACTTCCCGCGACGCCAGGTCCCGTTGGCGCTCCACCGCGTCCGCAAGCCTGATCACGCCCGCAAGGCGATCCACCACCGCGCGCGCGGTCTTGCGCAGCCCAGCATAACTTTTCTGCGCTACGTTCGGCGGTGCGCCGCGATGGTATCTCGCTACCAGCCCCGCGATTTGCAGGTGCAGCGGCGTCCAGCCTGGAGGCACATCCAGCTTGGTAAAGACCTTCACCACTGTCTTGTGGTGCGCACCTTTCTTCTGCCGACCCGCTTCGTGACCCAGCACCGCCGCCGCCAGAAGATCCCGCTGCGCCACCCCTTGAATCTCCGACCCCTTCAGCAACCGTTCCCTTTCGAGGAAATCAAACAGTTGCAGGCTCAGTTCCAGTACCGCCTCGGTGTGCAGGCGGTCCTCATCTCGCAACGCCGACCACGTCTCAAACTTCTTCATAATCGCCTGCCGCAGCGTTTCTCCCGACGGCAATCCCTCGCGCCACTTCTGCCACAGCGAATCTCTTCCCACCATCTTCGAGCGATACCAGGCCAACCGCTTCGTCCGCTCGGGCAGGATGATGTTCCTCCACTTCGTTCGTTGTTCTGCACTCTCGTAAACGCCAAGCGCACGCGCGGTTTCCGTCAGCACGTCGAGATCGTGAATTTCCCCCAACTCGTCCTGCGACTGCTTCATTTCCTTGATCCAGGCATCGTGAAGCTCCGGCAGGAAGTTCTCCACGATGTACCGGAATTTCTTGATCCCGATTCGCACCTGGTGCAGCGCCACCTTGCCGCGATTCCGCATCGCAATCCGATGCAGTTCCCGCGCTGCCATCCAGCGCTCCAGCGCAATAACCTGGAATACTTCTCCACCCAGGGGAAGCTGTTGTGCTCGGTTACCCAGGAGAGTCGCCCAGTCGAGCCATTGCCTGGTGTCAAAGCTGCTGACCGCCGTTGCTGCTGTCTGCTTGAGTTCTGCTTCGCGTTGCTGGAAATGCGCTGCCAGCTTCGCTGCAACCGGGTCGCCGTCCGGGCTGAGTTTCTTCAACCATTCCATCTGCACTTGTACATCGCGCAAATCACCCAGCGCGGAAAATACCGCCTTTCCCGCCTTGCGCATCTTGTTCCAAGCCGGCTCGGGATCGAGCATACGGAACCCGTCCGCCATCGAACGGCACCGGCGAATCGCAACCCGCAAGTCGTGCACAGGGTCGGCCTCAAAGCCGTTCCGCACCCGATCCGCCTCGCTCACCACTCGCTCCATCCAATACTGGAGCCCCCGCTCTACTTTTTCTTCCTGGGTCATTTTTCCGTGTGAAATATTGTAGAACCAAGGATGGATGAATTTCGCAGAAAACTGAGACGCCCACTCGAAGCAGGTTCGACCGTGAGATCGCCAGATCGAGGAATCACAAGATGATCTGATCTTCAGCTATTCAGATACTCAGGTCCTTCCGCCGCTGGATGTGCTCCACCGCTCGATCGACGACTCTCGTGATCTCTGACGCATACTTGCGCTTGCGGTTCTCGCCGAGGCGCCGCTTCGCTTTGGCGGGATCGAACCACGTCGGATCGCGGTGGGTTTCTTCCGGACTCACCTGGCTTACCACTTCGCACAGATGTGCGTCCACCAGGTGCTCGTCGAAGTGAAAACTCATCTGCTTGCTGTGCAGGTATTGGCAGATCGGATGGGATTCCACGCGCCCAAAAACGCCGGCTTCTTCAAACGCCTCGCGGGCTGCCGCGGCGGCGCGGCTGGGATCGCCCTCCACTCGGCCCTTGGGGAAGGTCCATCTGCCGGTGCGCGTCCGCACCAGCAGCAATTCAACGCCGTCGTTCTGCACGCGGTAGCACACTGCCGCCACATGGTTACGAGGCGCCGTGGTTCTTTTCGATCGCGGAATGAACCGGCCGCTGGTTCGACGAGACTGGGACCGTTGGACGACAGGCACTGGCAACTCCCGCAACAGGCGCACGAACCGAAATAGGGCCCGTTTGGGCCAGATCTTCCCGGTCGCGGCCTGATACTACCTATCGTTCATGGTACTGCACTATTATTGATGCAATGTTTCCGGTTCGTTAAAATTCGGTTAATGCCCGGCCACTACCGTTCCTGCACTCGAGTCCAAATGGGACACGCAATGATCACCAGGCGTTGCGGCGCACACCAACTCCGCCTCGCGTCCAAGGAACACGATGTGCTGGCTCCGAATCTCCACTTCAATCTCGTCGCCGTTCTTAGTTAGATGACGCCAACGTTCCGGCGATACCGAGGAATGGCGGTGCATAACGACCGCTTGCAGGAACTTTGGAATCTCCTGGGGCGGGCGTATATCCAGCACCGTCAAGGCTAGAAACTCGTCCTGGGTATAGCCGTAACTCTTCAGTGAAGGTTCATTAACCGCCAGGATCTTCAGCGTTTGCCGGTCGAAGATCCACATTGGCTCCGCGCTGGCGGCCAGTTGCACCAACAGCTCTTCGTCAGTTGATATCCGTTTCCAGGGGTGTAGGTTCACAACCGGTTCATCGGCAGATAATGAAGTTGCCCTTAGTTCAAAAATGCCTTGAGAGAGATTTTTCCCGGCGTTATCGCTCCGACACCACGCGGTTCCGCTCCAGCAGCACGTCTTGTGAACTGATTCGTGGCACGCCCTTTGCCACCAACTTTCTTGTGTACGTGCCGTCCGGTTTCATCTCCCGCGCCTTTACATTGTCCTCCAGGTAAACGTCGAGAACCTCGTCACGCAAGAATCGCACCACCCGCTTTTCCTCGATCGGAAACAGCACCTCGACCCGCCGATTCAGATTGCGTGGCATAAGATCGGCGCTCCCGGCATACACCTCGTCGTCGCCGTTGTTGCGGAAGTAATAAATACGGCTGTGTTCCAGGAAACGACCTACGATGCTGATCACCCGGACGTTTTCGCTCACGCCGGGAACTCCCGGCCGCAGGCAGCAGATGCCGCGCACCAGCAGGTCCACCTTCACCCCCGCCACTGACGCGCGATAGAGGGAACGGATCATCTCCGCGTCCACCAGCGCGTTCATCTTCAGGATCATGTGGCCGCCGCCGTGTTTCTTGTGATGCTCGATTTCGCGCTCGATTAATTCGAGGAATCGTTGCCGCAGGTTGATCGGCGCCACCAGCAGCTTGCGGAAGTCGTTTTTCGCCGAATATCCCGTCAGGTAATTGAACAAGTCCGTGGCATCGGCGCCAATCTCTTCGTCAGTCGTGAACAGCCCCAAGTCTGTGTACAGGTGCGCCGTTACCGAGTTGTAATTCCCGGTCCCCAGGTGCACGTACCGCCGGATCTCCTCGCCTTCCTTGCGAATCACCAGCGCGATCTTCGAATGCACCTTCAAGCCGATCAAGCCGTACACCACGTGCACGCCCTGACGTTCCAGCGCTTTCGCCCACTCGATGTTGCTGCCCTCGTCGAACCGTGCCTTCAGTTCCACCAGCGCCGCCACTTGCTTCTCGTTCTCCATCGCATCGAGCAAGGCTTTGACAACCGGAGAATTCCGCCCGACGCGGTACAACGTCATCTTGATCGTCAAAACGTCGTCGTCTTCCGCCGCCCCTTTCAGGAAATCGATCACCGGCTGGAAGGAATTAAAGGGATGGTGCAACAGCACGTCGCGGCGTCTTATGGCGGTGAAGATGTTCTCGTCTTCCGGATCGAACTCCAGCGCCTTCGGCACGCTCGGCACGAACGGAGCGTATTTCAGCTCCGCTCTTTCCACGTTCGCCAGCTTCATCAGGCGGCTGATCTTCAGCGGCCCGCGAATCCGGTAGACGTCGCTGCGCGTCACTTCCAGGTTATTGATCAGGATCCGCAGCATCGAGGGCGGCATCTCCTGATCCACCTGCAGGCGCACCACGTCGCCGAACCGTCGTTGCCGCAGACCTTCTTCGGTCGTCTCGAGCAGGTCACCCGCTTCCAGTTCCTGGATCTCGATGTCGGCATCGCGCGTGACGTGAAACGGATGCGCCTCTACCACCCGCATGCCCGGAAACAATGCCTCCAGGTTGGCGCAAATCAGATCTTCGAGCCACACGAAGGTTTGTGCTGTCGTCTTGCGGCGGGGTCCTGCTTGCGCGTCTACGCGGATCAGTTGCGGCAATCCTTCCGGCACCTTCACACGCGCGAAATGCTGTTCCCCCGCCGCATCGCGGATGATCACCGCCAGGTTCACGGATAAGTTCGAAATATGCGGAAAGGGTCGCCCCGGGTCGAATGCCAGCGGCGTCAGAACCGGAAATACCGAGCTCTCGAAGTACTTAGTGGCGCGATGTTTCTGCGCCTCGCTCAACGAACCGAAGGTTCGGATGTAAATCCCGGCTTGTTCCAGCGTCGGTATCAGTTGTCGCCGGAAGCAGCGCGAAGCGTTCGTGATCAGCGTGTTGACTTCCGCCCGGATCGCTTCCAATTGGTCCGCCGGCGACATCCCGTCCGGACCCACTTCCACGCTGCCAGCTTCCACTTGTCGTTTCAGGCCGGCCACTCGCACCATGAAGAATTCGTCGAGATTCGAACCTACAATTGCCAGGAACTTAACCCGTTCCAGCAAAGGATTGCTCTCGTCCTGCGCCTCTTCGAGCACGCGTCGCTGGAACGCCAGCAGGCTCAACTCGCGATTGATATAGAGACCAGGGTCCTTAAGGTCCACCGCACGCGCGGGTTGCCCATTACTTGGCATCTTCTGTGATCCGTTTCCTGCCGCCTTTTGAGCGGACGCATGCCCCGGCGCACGACGGCTAGGATGTGAAGTTATCGTCCCCATCTGGCTAAGTTAGTGTATTCGTTCGGACGATTCCGCGCATTATCTCGGCGTTTCGTTGTCCTAATGTTAATATTGTGTTAAAAAATCGGTTATTTTCCCGATTTTTCACAGCAATTGCCGCTAAAAACCTTGCGTCCCGGCCCTCAGATGTTAGCCTATTATGGACAGGGAAACATATGACAACCAGCCAAGATGTGCGTCTTTGGTTAGTACCACAGCGATTTTGGGCAGTGACACGCAACATGGACAAGCTTCAGGCTGACTCGCTCATGGAAAAGGTCATGGAATTGGCCGAAAAGCGCGACGTTGAAGCCCTCCGCCAATATGACTTCGTGGTAATCGACGCTAATCGCCGCAGTATCGCCTGAATTTTGCCCAAAAGTGCTTCATTTCCGCACCGTAGGGCCCTCTTTTCCTACGCGCGGCGTTTTGCAGTCACTGCACGAAGAAATACACCACCAGGAACGCCGCTTCCGTTACAACGCACGACACCCACAGAGCCTCGCGAATATGAGCGCGACGGATGTCTTTCTTCATCTGCTGTGTAACCAAACGCAGCTCCGGTAGCATTTCCGGAATCTCATACGCAGGCTCCACATTCAACGGTCCCAGGTTAAAGCCACCCGTCCTCGGGTCTCGCGGAACACTCGGATCGTAGATTTTTCGGCCTTCCAGAAGCGTTGACCATAAAGGCGTAAACAGTTCCGTCGAAGCTTCCAGCGGATGCACCGGCGGCGACGACAAGTGCAGCGCCGGCAGCCTTTCCGGGGCCACATTGTCAGCCAGGTTTCGCAGCAGCGACACCCACCACCCACGCTGTAGTTCGTCTCCGATCAACTCCCCGACGTCAACGGGCACGGACTCCAATTGCAGCGGCGGCAGCTCCTCGGGCGACAACACATCGCCGATGTTGCGGAATATCGTCCGGAACCAGGGCTCCATGATGCGATCGCCCAGCAACTTGCCAACCTCCACCGGACGAGACGTCAACCGCAATGGCGGCAAGCTCTCCGGCGCAAACCGGTCGCGCATGTTCGTGATCAGCGACCGAAACAACCCCATCGTCAGCCCCGGCGGTGGCGCTAGATCCAACTCTTCGCCTTGATTCCACCAAATTCCCATCGTTTCCTATTCTATGCTGTTCGGTTGCGGTTTAGCTTCACTTAGCGTAAAAACGTGCCCCTCTAAGCATTTTGATAAACAGATATTCAGATAACTGATATTCAGATTCTATGGATGTTTCCACACTCCAACGCCGCTTCGCCATCGAAGGTTTAGCCAACATCGTTGAAGGCCAAGGCGGCCTTCCCTCGGTTCGCATCACCACGCAGGCTTGCGACGGCGAAGTTTACCTTCTCGGCGGCCAGGTCACCCGATGGAAACCCGCTGATAGCGACGAAGTTCTCTGGCTCAGCCAACATTCCCTTTACCGGGTCGGCAAGGCCATCCGTGGCGGAATCCCCATTTGCTTCCCCTGGTTCGGAGCGAGGGCCGGCGATCCCAAAGCTCCCTCGCACGGCTTCGTCCGTACTCGCGAATGGGAACTCGAATCCATCACTGCCAACGACTCCATCACTGTGACCCTGCTCACCCGCAGCGACGATTCAACCAAGCAACTTTGGCCGGCCGATTTCGAACTAGGCCTCCGCGCTACCTTCGGAGCTCAACTAACACTTCAACTCGAGTTTCGAAATACCGGCAAACAAAGCGCCCACTTTGAAGAAGCCTTACACGCCTACTTCACCGTTGGCGACGTCCGTCAAGCCGGGGTCTCCGGCCTCGCATCCACCGACTACCTCGATAAGACAGATAGCAACGCTCGCAAGTCGCAATCCGGAGATGTCCACATTTCGTCGGAAACCGATCGCGTCTTCCTCGACACCACGCGCGACGTCGAAATCCACGACCCCAATATCCATCGCATCATCCGTATTCAAAAACAGAATTCCCGCAACACCGTCGTCTGGAATCCCTGGATCGAAAAAGCGCGCTCCCTCTCCGATTTCGGTGACGCCGAATGGCCGTCGGTGGTTTGCGTCGAACCCTCGAACGTCGGGGCCAATTCGATCGAAGTAGCTCCTGGCCAGCAACACACCATGCAACTCACGATTTCTTGTTCTTCCCTGTGATTCCCTGTTTT
>Ga0335069_10007444_pt1 | contig 15813 bp, 12 predicted proteins | sample Lox_Sample_11_FD_206714 | JGI IMG/M metagenome (GOLD analysis project Ga0335069, IMG submission 206714) | Soil microbial communities from Loxahatchee National Wildlife Refuge, Florida, United States - Lox_Sample_1.1 | ecosystem: Environmental > Terrestrial > Soil > Wetlands | place: USA... | reverse complement strand
ATACGGTAAAGCTCCGGACTGACCAGCCCGAGTTTTTGTACCAGGGCGAGTGAGAGAGTGTACATCAGAAAATCCTTTGTGCAATTTGCGGCTCGCAGGGAGCCGTAGGCGACCGGAGAGCTGCAAATTGCGGCGCGATCGCCAACGGAGCTGGCGGCCGATAGCCCAGCGCCGAGTGCGGTCTCCGCGTGTTGTACTTCACCCGCCACTGCTCGATCACGATCTGCGCCTCCTTCAACGAATAGAAAATCTCTCCGTTCAAACACTCATCCCGGAGTTTCCCGTTGAAGCTTTCACAGTAGCCGTTCTCCCAGGGGCTTCCTGGCTCGATGTAAAGCACTCCCGTGCCCACCTTCGCTAGCCACTTCTGCAAGTCCTGGGCGATGAACTCCGGGCCGTTGTCCGAGCGAATGTGCTCCGGAATCCCGCGCCACAACATTACCTCGGCCAGTGTTTCGATCACTTCCAGACTCCCGAGCCGCCGCGCCACGCGGATCGCCAGGCATTCTCGCGTGTATTCGTCGAGCAGCACCAACAGCCGTAGCGCACGCCCATCGTGGGTCATGGCTTTCACGAAATCGTAGGCCCAGACGTGATTCGGCCGTTCCGGCCGCAGCCGCACGCAGGACCCATCGTTCAACCACAACCGTCCTCGTGGCTTTTGTTTTTGCGGCACTTTCAACCCTTCCCTCCGCCAGATCCGTTGCACCCGATCCTTGCCCACCGGCCAACCCGCCTTGTTCACTTCGATCGTGATTCGCCGATAGCCATAGCGACCATACTCGCTGGCCAAGGCGATGATCGCTCGCGTTAACTCATCTTCGTCGGCTCGCAACAGCCCCTGGTAGCGTTGTGTCCCGCGCCACTGCCCCAGCAGCCGGCAGGCATGCCGCTCCGAGATTCGGTAGAACTCCCGGGCATGCCGGACCGCGCCACGTCGCCGCTCAGGGCTTAGAAGTTTCCCTCGGCCACATCCTTCAGGATTTGCTTCTCCAGAGACAGCTCCGCCACCAGCCGCTTCAGCTTGCTGTTTTCCCTCTCCAGATCCTTCAGTCGTTTGGCTTGGTCCAGCTTCAGTCCGCCGTATTCCTTCCGCCAGCGGTAGAACGTCTGCACCGTGATCTGCGCATCCCGGCAGGCTTGTGGGGTGGTCTTACCGTTGGCCATCTCCACTTCAATTTGCCGCAGCAGCGTCACGATCTGTTCTGGCTTGTACCGTTTTATGGGCATACCAGCTTCCTCCAGAGTGAAATTCTCTCTCACTCCCGCTGGTACAAAAAACCCCGGTCAGGTCAGCAGTCGACAATGTCGGCGGCAAGCTGCTGCCGGAGGTGATCGATACCTTGGGCGAGTTGGGCAGGGTCAGTCTGGTGGGAGAACTCGCAGGTCCAGTACCCAATTTCAACACGGGCACGCTCTTCTCTCGTCGCGTGCGGATTGGCGCAATGGCGTTGGGCTACTACACACCGGAGGAAACACACGCCGCCTGGCAGGAGGTCCTGCTCCAACTGGCACGGTCGGGAGCACGGCCGTTAGTGGATCGCGTATTTCCGTTCGATCAATTGCCGCAAGCCCTTCAGCATTTGGCGGAGGGGCCGATGGGCAAAGTACTGCTCAATACAAAGCTCTGAAACGGCGAAATCATCCCCGCTCGAAACGCTAGCGATGCAAGCCTTAGCTCACAGTGCGCGTTGTCGCCGCACCGATTCGCACCCGTGCCCTCGTCAAGGTGGAAACAGTGTTCTTCCGAAGAACGCTCCTGGCAAGAGAAATCCGGGGCTCACCCGAGACCGTAAGATAATAAGGAGAACTGCCATGTAATCCTTTTCGATCGACTCCGGCAACGTGCGAGGAATTTGGCTTCTTGCCTGTTAACCGAAGGGCTTGGCGAGTTCAACTGTGCACAAACTGTGCAAGAATTCAACGTTTTCATTCCATTCGGGTTACTTTTGAGCGAAAAGCAGAGTCCCCGATTTGTTGGAAACGTTAGTATTTAGGAGATATGGATGGAGTCGTTGGAGTCGGATCGTCCGCGCCCAAGGCAGACGTACTGCATGGAATTCTAGGTACTGTATGGAATGCATGGAAGGGAACCGCCTGCCTCATAAGCAGGTGCTCTGGAACAGGCCATTTTAATGTACCGGCGAGTGTAGCATTCCTCCTAGTTTTGCCTAGTCGGCACGTGCCTACTTTTTCTTTGAGTTTTGAAGAACCGCTTGCAGGCGGGAAGCGAGCTTGGCGCGCTGGGCGGAGCTGAGCTTGTCGAGATTGTCCTGCCTCCAGCGGACTGCGGGCAGGCCAGCGGCGCCCGGCAAGGCGAGCAGAGGCCAATTGGGCTTTCCCTGTTCGAAGGAGAGCAGAAAACGCCGGTGCGGGTCGGGCATTTGGCGAACGGCAACAGCGATCAGAGCTTCCCGCGCATCGATGAGAGCCTTGAGGGGCACGGGTTCGGGAGTCATTCCGAGAAAGCCTCGTCGAAACTCGGCCTGTAAGGACTTTATCCGTGGTGAGAGCACTTCGAATAGAGGCCGGTTGTGGCTAAGCAGGTACACGAGGAAGGCGCGGCGCAAGGGTTCACTGATTCCTTCGTTGGCCAGAAGGCCGGATGTCGAAAAAGTCGCGGGGGTGCTGCCGGTCAAGACCGGCCCCCATTTTTCCGGCATAAAGGTCCGCGAGCGAAACGACGCGCGCTTCGGCGAATCCAAACGCCTCCTCGACGGAGGGCGAAACCGCGCGTAATTCCTGGGTCGTACACGCAGCCGCGAAGGACGGGGGTAACTTCAATCTTGACCTGGACTCCGCCGGCGCGAGCTAGCAATTTGTACACCGCGTTTTCGGGCAGGAGGGCAGTTTGCGCCACCTGTGCGCCGGGGATGCTCGTGCGGATGCGGTCGGCGATTCTCCTCAAAGCCGCATCGATGGCCGCGAGGGATTCGGCACGCGGGTGAACCGGGAGGTAGCTGAGATCGATGTCGACCGACAACCGCGGCATGTCGCGGACGAACAGATTGATGGCCGTCCCGCCTTTCAGTGCGAAGCAGGCTTCCTCCGCGATGGACGGGAGAACACGGATCAGCAGTTGGACCTGTCTTCGATAGATCTCACGGAAGGCCAACGAGATCCTCCGGAACGGTAATCTGATAGGTGGGATCGAGCTTGCCGCCTTTCGCAAGCATCCTTTTTCCTTTCCCCAAGTCGATGTTTTCTTTTCGTGTGCGCTTGGCCCATGCATGGCGTTGCAAGACAGCTTCCGGAATCCGTCGGCCGCCCTGCTCGTGGAATAGGCGGTTCGATAGGAGTGAGAGATTTCGTTGCGGAATCATTTAGGTGTTCGCGACGGCGCGAAGCTCCTCGGGCGAAACGTTGACGCGGACTCACCAGCGCGCCTGATACGGCCCTTCAGGCGGCAAGCTATTGTCGAGCGGTTCGTAGGTAGATGTGAGGCGGGACTGGAGCGCGCTAACGCTTTCAGGTGTTTCGAGGCTGCACGTTTCGAGCAGGAAGCCTAGCCTGCTGATTACGGCACCGATGTTGAGTCTAAGGGCATAGTCGACCATGTGCTTGACGTCCAAATCCTTGCGGCGCAGAAAGACCGCGCGCGCGATTTCGGTGACTCCGCCGACGCACTGCGGGTGCCGCAAGCCGTCGACAATAGTGCGCTCGGGATCGCTCACGACCACTGACTGTTGCTTATCGATCTAGTGGGTGGTTAGTCCGAAGAAAAATTTCGGGCGGACGACGAGGAAGCGATATTCATACCCGTGGATGGTGCGCGGGCGCATGGATTTGGCGCAGCTGACCATGATCGTTAGCTGCGGCTGCGTAACCATATGATGGAGTTCCATCGCGGAACGGTGTGAAAGAAAGTAGTCGTCGCCGTGCATGAGGCTTTTGGCGATGAGGTAGGGATCGACGACATACTCCCGGGTGTTGCCGAGTTCAAAGGGGATGAGAGTGTAGAGGCCCGGCTGAAGCCGGGTCAGCAGGCCGCGTTTTGCAGCTTTGTGAACGAGCGTGCGGGCAGACGTACCCCTCAGCCCGGTGATGGCTTCGACATCGGCAAGCGTGAACGTTGTTTTGCTCTGTTCATAGAGATGAGTGAACAGAAGCGCCGTTTTCGGCCCTAAGGTCTTCGGAATCGCGTTATGGACCATTGGCAATGTGTTCCCTATGGGGGAACGTTTGACTACGGAACAATCATCCCAATTGTAGCCATTCACTCGAGGCGTCCAGCGCTTCCTTCGTGGAAAGAGAGAGAACGATGGCCATCGCCCAACACTGCGTTTTCTACGCCGCCACTACTTTGTAGACAAATTGAACTACCATGGAGCCGTTGAAGCTCATGGAAGGGAAGCGCCTGCGTCGTCGGTAGTCGGTGTAGTGGAATCTAAACCCGCACCCTTCGCGACGGCGAAGGGTGCGAGTGAGAATTCATATGGCGGCGCGCGAACAAGTGCGAGCTTTGTTATTTTTCGGTGTCCATGTCCAGTTCTTCACCGGGGAAGGCTGGGGGCAGCGCTGCCCACTTTTGAATTTGGCCGAAGGCTTGTTGCATGAAGAGTGGCGGCTGGCCCTGCGCGAAGAGTTCCTGGGTGCGGGCCTGAAGCTTGGCGACGATGTCGGGATGCTGCGCGGCTAGATTGTCTTTTTCGCCTGGGTCTGCGGCGATGTTGAAGAGCTCGACCTTGTTGGGCAGAGCGATTTTCCAGACGAGCTTCCAATCGCCCTGACGAACGGCGGCACGATAGGGCTCGATGTTGTAAACGACTTCGGTGCGGGGAGAAGTTTTTCCGGAGCTGACGGTCTCCCACATGTTCATGCCGTCGAGCGGCTTGCTCTTAGCGGTTGAGCCGCCGGCGAGGCTGACGAGTGTTGTGTACCAATCCACGGCGTGCATGACCTCATTGTTCACGCCGGGCTTGACATGACCAGGCCAACTGGCGAACGCAACGACCCGCGTACCGCCTTCGTAATTCATTCCTTTGCCCTCACGATACGGGCCGTTGTCGCAAGGAATTTTCACTTTGGAGACGTCGGCGATGGCGCCGGAGAACATCGGGTTGCGGGTGCCGCCGTTGTCGCTCATGAAAACGATGAGCGTGTTATCGAGCATTTTCTTTTTGGAGAGGGCATCGACGACGCGGCCGATCTGGTCGTCCATGGCCGTGATGCTGGCGGCGTAGGCGCGGCGCGAAGGATCGGCGATGTTCTTATACCTATCGAGATATTCCTGCGGTGCTTGATAAGGAGTGTGCGGCGCGTTGAAGGTGAGGTAGAGATACATCGGCTGAGCGACGTTGTGCAGACCGATGTATTTCACGGCGTCATTGCCGAGGAGCGTGGTGGAGTAGCCCTCTTCCTTGACGACTTCGTTGTCGCGGTACCAGTCGACGACGCCTTCGGCTTCGTGCGTGAAGTAGTCGATCTCGCCAATCAGAGGGCCGTACTGATAGTCAAAGCCGCGCTGACGAGGCCAATATTTCTGGTCGGCGTGGCCGAGATGCCATTTGCCGATGATGGCAGTGGAGTAGCCGGCGTCTTTCAGGGCTTGTGGCGCGGTGTATTCGTCGGTGGCCATTCCGTAGGTTCCGGCGGCCGGGATGACCATGGTTTGCAGGCCGTAGCGGAAGGGATAGCGGCCGGTCATGAGCGCGGCGCGGGTGGGCGTGCACATCGGGAGAGAATAGAACTGCTCCATGCGAGCGCCTTGCGAGGCGAGGTGATCGATGTTCGGAGTTTTGATGTCCGAGCCGTGATAGCCGACGTCTTTCCAGCCGAGGTCATCGGCGACAATGAAGAGAATGTTTGGCTTTTGATTTGGTGATGGTGCGGGAGCTGCGGGGAGCGGGGAAGCAAAGGAAACGAGAGATAAACACAGAACGGCAATAAGGCCGAGGATTTTCAAGGGCGGGATCTCCTGGAACTTAGTCTTGGACATTTCCATGGGGGAACTGCTCAGCAATCGCATCAGGCTTCAAACGCGCCGGGAACCGCGTGCGCAAGTTTGCAATTGCTCAGTAAGGATGGAAAAGCCTTCAAACAAAATTACTGGCGTTCGAATCGACTGTCAACTGATAGGCACGCGGGACTATATACTGCGGAGCGGGAGTTGCAGCGATGACAAGGTACTTTGGAATTCTGTCGGTGGCGGGAGTTTGCGGGGTGTGGATGATGAAGAGTGTAAAGGGAGGCAGACGTACTGTATGGAATTCATGGAAGGGAAGCGCCTGAGTCGTGAGCCAGTGTTGTAGGTGTGCAATCAGGTGCCTTTGCTTATTTACTTAAGGTCACCATCGGTGGAAAACAATTCATGGCAATTCTCACACCAGACCGCTCCTACTTCCCAGGCCTGCCGAAGTACCTCTCGTTCGTCGACGATCCGGGCACTCCCGCGACCCAATGGACACACTAGGTTAGCCGTGTGCGGCGTTGGGCTCGATTCCCACCGCCCCTACCAACTATCTTTCTGATAGAGGGACATTTAACAAAAACACGCGGGGGCAAAAAGGGGCAGATTAGGCCAATGATCCGGTTCCGTGTATCTTTCAGCGGCACGGGTGACAACCCGACACGTCGACTTCGACCGTCAATCGATATTTCCTCGAATCCCATTTTTCGGGCAACTCTTGAGCACACATGCAGCCTTCAGGTACCGTAGCGCTGGGCAGCACGTATTTGTGGCAGCACAAGTTGCAGATTTACTTACAAAGGATTAATGACACTTACCAAACCAAACTGCGGCGGCAACTGTTTTTACGACAGCGAGCCCGTTGTGTTCGTAAGGATGCTCGAACAGACGTTCTCATCGATCCGGTGAATACCTGGAGTCCAGCAAACGTGACCCATCCGTGTTGTCGTCGGTCTGCGAATGCGCTGCGCCTTTCAAAAGTGAACCATGGGTGGCTCCCGGGATCAGAGCGTCATGCTCGAATTCACCGTTTTGGGCGTCCGTCAGGAAAATGTGATTTTCTTCCAGTGTGCGTCCGATGGCTCGAGCGAAGTTCGCTTTGGCTTCGGCCAAGTCGGCGAGAGCACGGAGCTCCGTCCCTTGGGCGGCGACCAAATCGCGCTGCGTCAGGATCACGTTGTAAACCGTCGATGCGCCGAGCCGATACTTTTTTTGCTCAGCGTTGAAGGTTTCCGTCTGCAACTCGCGCGCCTTGGTTGCAGCCTCCAAGCTGGCCCGGCCCTGTTGCAGTGCGATATAGGCGTTCCGCACCTCGAGCAACGCGGTGTTCTGAAGCTGCTGCAATTGGGCGTCGATCTGGCGTTGCTGGAGCACGGCGCGCTGGTTTGTCGCTTGGGCCGAGCGGTTGCGGATGGGGATACTAATGTTCAGCGAAAGAGAATAGTCAGGAAATTGATTGTGAAAGATTTGGTCCTGTGCAGTGCCGAACCCTTGATAGATCGTTGCGCCACTGCTATTCAACGAGTTGCCTGCGAGTCCTTGGCTGCCATACTGCGCAGTGAAGCTTGCGGTGGGTCGCAAGGCAATTGCAGTTGCTCGCGCCTCGATGTCAGCGTTTTTCACATTGTATTCCATTTCTTGCAGGTCGGGCCGGCTGATCATTGCGACCTTCACTGCCTCTTCGAAAGGGGGCTCCTCTGCCGTATTCGGGAGGCCAGGATGATCGGTGGGGATAATCTCGACGCCGACGAAGTTCCCTGCGCGAGCGTTTTTGCTGATGGCGTTCTTCAGAGTTTGTTCATTCTGGAGCTCGGTGGTTCGAGCCACGATCAGGCTCTGCCGGTTGGTCGCCAATTGGGATGCCGCGCGGGTTACGTCGAGCGGTGCCATCGTGCCGATTTCCAGTTGCTTTTTGTTGTCGCTATAGAGTTTCTCCGAAACGGCCACTGCCTGCTCCTGAACCTTGACATTTTCGCGGGCATAGGAAAGCTCCCAGTAAGCATTGATTGCGCTGGTAATCGCGTTTATGGCTTGCTGGAGAAACGCAAGGTCGGCGATTTTCTTGTTGTTGTTCGCGATCAAAATCTGCCTGCGATTTGCGAACCGACCGAAACCATTGAGAAGTTGCTGGGTGAAGGATGCTGTCAGGCCCGACTGCACGTAGGGGTTAAAGAAATTTGACGGCGAGGTGGAAGAAGCCCGCGTGTTGCTCCAGGAGACGTTAAATGTCGCACCGGTCGCGAAGCCTTGGGAGTATTGCGTGAAGTACTGCGCGGAATGGCTGGTTAGGCTCGAGGTGGTAACCGTCGACCCGGTGCCCGAGGTGAACGGGTTATTCACCGGACTGGTGAGGTCATCAAACGCCACCGATGCAGTGACGGTCGGATCAAAGTTCACTGATGGAATGTTGGCCGAAGAGCCGCCAATCAGCGCCCCGGAGGTGCCTTGGGGGTGTCCTCCGGATTTTGCTTGCAAGATATCCGTCTCAGCCATCCACACGTTGTAGCGTTGAACGGTGATGTCCATGTTGTTTTCGAGGGCAAGCTCAACGGCTTCCTCGAGACTCAGTTCAAGTTTTCCATCATGAATCAATTGGTCGAGTCGAGGAGAATTGGTCAGGGTTGGCCTAGGGATGAAAATGGACCTGTAGGGCACGGCCAAATTTGGAACTGCCCTCGGCGCTCTCGAGTAATCGTAACTGCTGATGATAAGCGAGGTTGGCGGAGGAGTGCTCGGGACGGAAGATGGTTCCGGCGGCCTCTGTGCCGCGATGGCTGAACCGCAAGCGAGAACACAGAGCAGGACCCACCCCAGGTGTAAGTGTTTCCTGAAGGCTGTGAAGCGTGGCGTTTGTTTCATGGGAGTTCATTCGCCTCTGCGAAGTGGATTGATGTTGCTGACTCAGATGACGAAACTGCTCCGTGCCTTTGCGTTTAGATTGGTGAGTAATTGTCAAGGTACGGATGAGGGGATCGTTCGCGGGGCGGCCAGAGTGCTGGAGTTCACTGCGGAACAGGGGAGACGTAATTGCCACGCTCAATGCGGCGGCGGAGATCTGGAGAACGTGCTTATGAAACGGAAGGAGAACCTTCGAGCCCACGCTTCAGAGCTCGGAAGTAAATCCGGGTTCCACATTGGACGTTGCTACCCCGGTAGTTGATAACAAATCCTTACGAATTTATTCCAATTGTCACCGGGTTCGGCTGCATAAGGGTGGTGTGTCTGTAGAAACGGTTTTGTGACAACCGCTTCGACATCCGTGTGCGTTCAACGTCCCTAATGGTGAGGTTGCAGATGAGAGTCGCTCTCGCGAGAGTGGTGCGAGGAAATAGCGGGGAAGAAGATTTTGGAGAGAGGAGCGTGGCGCACTGGATTGGTGTCATGGCTCGCAGGACTGCGGGAGACGCCCGGAGGCTTTTCGGTGTGATTGTGACGGTTGCTTGGATTGCCGGATGCTTCGGCGGGAGTTCGTCGAAATCGGCGGTGACCGTTGTTGTTTCGCCGTCAAGCGCACAGGTTTACGTCGGGCTTACAGCTCGATTCACGGCCACCGTGACGGGCGCCTCGGACACATCCGTGACATGGGAAGTAAACGGCAAGGAGGGAGGCAATTCGACAAATGGCACGATTACGACCACCGGTGTGTATACAGCGCCAAGTGCTGTTCCGAGCGGCAGCGTCACCATCACCGCTGTATCCGAAGCCGACAGCAAAGCCTCGGGCAGTGCAGCGATAACGGTGCTGCCTACTGCCGTCGTTACTGTTTCTCCTGCGGCGACAAGCGTAGCCACAGGCGCGTCTCAACAATTCTCTGCGACAGTCAACGGTGCGTCGAGCGACTTGGTGGATTGGTCGGTGAACGGAATATCGGGAGGAAACGGCACGTTAGGTACGATTGACTCGAACGGTCTGTATACTGCGCCATTCAGCCCTCCCCCGTCCGGCACGGTCACGATTACGGTCACCTCGACGTCCGATCCGAGCCAGTCGGCTACCGCAACTGTTGCTATTCCGTTTGGCGTCGGCGCTTTAAAAGGGCAATACGCGTTTCTCACTCGCGGAAAGTTGTCCGGGGGTTTGATCGGGCGTGCCGGTTCCATTATTGCAGATGGTGAAGGGAACATAACGGGGGGCATTGAAGACGTAAATTCGAGCACTGGGGCGACGACGGCGGTACTGAACAGCGGAACTTACACGATCACCGCGGATGGACGGGGTTCGCTGACGCTCACAAACAATACAACCGGGAGCATCACATTCTATTTCGTCATGGTTTCTCACGACTTGGCCAATCTTGTGGAGTCGGACAGCAGCGTTACTTCCGCGGGCGGGTTCATGCGCATTCAGGACTCGAGCAAGTTTTCGGCTTCCTCTTTAGCGGGGGGTTACGTGTTTGATGTCGCTGGTGTTGACGTGAAGGGATACCCGATTTCCATGATTGGTCGGGTAACGAGCGATGGTAGCGGGCATTTGACAAACGGCCTGATCGACACCAATGACAATTCGACTTCATCCGGAGCAACGTCCTTCAGTGGCTCGTCGTACCAGATCGACTCCACTTACGGAGTCACCTATGGCCGAGGCGTCGCGAGCATCGATGGTCTGAGTTTCGTATTTTACATCGTGAACGGCAATCGGTGGGAACTCCTCGAAAGCGACAACTCTCTGGTGGCAACCGGCGAAGCGATTTATCAGGTCTCACCGCCCACTGATGTTTCGCAGTTGAATGGTTCCTTTTGTTTCGTGGGATCCGGCAACGCCAAGTCTTCCAGTTCTTCGAGCGGTAAGCCAGTCGTGCGAGGTGGGCGTTTCACTACGGACGGGAAAGGAAACGTGAGTAGTGCGCTGTTGATTCACAACAGCGATGGAACCGCGGCTCAGATTCCTTCGAGCGGAACTGATTCAGGCACGTACACCATCGATTCGGTCGGCAGTGGCCGCGGAACGGCCACTTTTAGCGGCTCGAGCGGAGGCGCCATCGAATTGGTGTTTTATTTCGCCTCCGGAACGCAGGCTGTGTTTCAAGATCTGACCGGGAGTCTAATTGTCGATGGAGAGATGGACGCCCAGACGACGACTGCCACCACCGGCGCAGAGCTGGCTGGCAGCCACGCATTTTTTTGGAGTGGGGACAACAACGGCAGAATGGATTACTCGGGACAATTCACCGTCACTTCGGCCAGCTCGAGCAACGTGAGTGGCACGATCGACTACAACCAAGCCGGGAACGCGGGATCCAACGATACCTTCAGCGGCACCTTCACGCTAAACGGAGATGGCACGAGCCGGAATAAGCTTTCTCTGAATGCCACGAACCCGTCCGGGTCTTTCAATTTTGCCGCCTTTATCGTCGACGCAGACAACGTTTTTCTCGTGAGCACCGATTCGAATGACGTCGTGGCAGGTAAAACTTCCCGGCAATACTGATGGGTGCATCGATATGACCTTGTAAGGTCTCGTCAAGAATTGAAGCTGCAGCAATCTTCGCAAGATTCGTATACGTCGAATGATGCATGCAGATAAATCTCAAGTGTTGGGCAGCTTCGACAGCAAAGCGGCTTTGGACCTCTGGTGTCATCTTGTGTATCGCGATGTTGCAGTGGGGATGTCCCAAAAGAGAGAATCCCGTCGCGTCGGCGACGATGGCAGAAACGGTGCAGGATTTTGATCTGGCCGTCAACTACTACGAGCAAGCCTTGGAACTCCGTCCCAATGATTCACATATTCGGTTGCGGCTGATCAACACGCGCTTTGAAGCAAGCAGCGCTCACCTTCGGTCGGGTAGACTCCTGTTGGAACACCATCAACTGGAAAGCGCCATAGGCGAGTTTCGGAGAGCGGTTGCGCTCGATCCATCAAACGAATCGGCCATGCAGTCTCTAACTGCGGCACTCGAATTACTGTCGCAATCTTCAGGAGCGAAGGTTCCGGCGACAAAAGAAAGCCCGGACTACGCCGACCGCCCACCAGAGCTGAAGTTCATGCAGATTTCACCCATCAACTTAAAGATGGTCAACGATTCCCGCATCATCTACGAAACAATCGCGAAATTGGCGGGTGTAAACGCGATCTTCGATCCGGACTATTCTTCGAGAAGAATCTCGGTCGAGTTGACCGATGTTTCGTTGAGCGAAGCGCTCGATACGGTGGGGATTCAGAGTAAATCGTTCTGGAAGCCTCTTTCGGCAAACACGTTCGCGGTGTTCCCGGACCAGCAGCAAAAACATCGCGATTTCGACGACCAGATGATCCAGACATTCTACCTGGCGAACACGGCGCAGCCGCAGGATTTGACGGAAATCGCCACCGGACTTCGTCAGATGTTGGATCTCAAGAGGGTTCAGCAATTGAACGCGCAAAACGCCTTGGTGATTCGAGACACGCCAGCGAAATTGGCGGCGGCGAAGAAAGTCATTGAAGACGCAGATCGCGGCAAGCCCGAGGTGATCGTACAAGTGGAGGTGCTACAGGCACGCACCGATCTTGTTCGAAAGCTCGGAATTACGCCCAGTACGTCGGCGTCGATTGCATTCAACGATTGCGCGAGTTCCACAAGTAGCGATTGCTCGTCGAGTAGCTCCAGTTCGAGTTCTAGTTCGTCGAGTAGTAACGCCGTGACGCTGAAAAATCTGTCTCATTTGAATTCTAACGATGTCACTGTGACTCTGCCGGGCGCCACAGCGACCGCGCTGCTCACTGACTCGAAGACACAGTTGATTCAGAACCCCGAATTGCGGTCGGTCGATGGCCAGGCCGCCAAGTTGCGGGTAGGAGACCGCGTGCCTGTGGCGACAGGCAGCTATCAGACGGGCGCGACGGCCACAACGAGTTCCGTGAATGCTCTGGTCAGCACCCAGTATCAATACATCGACGTGGGCGTGAACGTTGACATTACGCCGCACGTGCATCCGAATCGCGATGTCAGCATGAAGCTGGCGATCGAAGTCTCTTCGGTCTCTGGCTATTCCACCATCGGTAGCTTACAGGAGCCGATCATCAGTCAACGCAAAATCGAGCATGAGATCCGCCTCAAAGAAGGCGAGGTCAGCATTTTGGGCGGCCTGTTTGAGCGCTCGAACACAAAATCAAAATCAGGTTGGCCCGGAATTTCCCGCATTCCGTTTCTAGGGTATTTTACTTCCGAGAACGATTCGGAGGTGCAGAACAACGAAATCTTAATCGTTTTGATTCCTCGCGTTGTCCGCTATCCTCAATTCACACCGGGGAACCAAAGGGCTTTGTACACGGGCTCAGAAACGAATTTCCAATTGAAGCTTGAGGCAGGCAAGGACGACAAATCCGCATCGGGGGCCGTGGCTGTCTCACGGCCGGCTGAAACGGTGAAAAGAGAAACTGCTCCGGCACCAGCTTCCCCGATCCCGGGCTCGCAGACCACCCTCGTATTTGAGCCCCGCGATTTGACGCTGCACGCGGGGCAATCGGGGACCTTGCTCGTGACCGTTCGACAAGCCTCCGATCTTGCGTCTTTGGCGGCACTTGTTGAGTACGATCCGAAGGTCGTGAACATCGAAGAAGTACACCACGGAACGTTCTTTTCCGAACCAGGACGGGAGATGGCCGTGGTTCAACAGATCAACAACGAACAGGGTGTAGCGGTGATATCCGTGCAGCGCCCCGTCAACTCTCGGGGCATTAACGGTGACGGGCCGATACTGGAGATCAAATTGCGAGGAGCGACCCAAGGCGCAGGGCAAATCCGGATTCGAAATATCGTAGGTAGGGATTCGCAGGGACAGAAGATCGCACTCATGACAACCGACGTCACCGTACGAGTCGCAGACTGAAGAAGTGAAACGACGATTTCAAGACTGAACACGCTCGAGAGTTGTCGCAGGGACTCGAGGATAAAGAGGAAGGCGGATCTCCACATCCAGCCCACCTTCTGGCCGGTTCTGTGCGTGAATTACGCCGCCGCTGAATCGGACAGCGCGCGCGGCAATCGCCAGACCCAGTCCAACTCCACCGCTCTCGCGGTCCCGCGCGAGATGTACACGATAGAAGGGCTCGAAGATTTTCTCCAAATGGGTCGAGGGAACTCCTGGGCCTTGGTCTTTCACGTGAATGATGGCAAATCGCTGCCATGCCGCTCGGTCAAACTCAAACATACATTCTAGTGCCACGGTCGAAGACTCGGGTGTGTATCGCAATGCATTTCGGATGACATTTTCAATAGCGCTGCGCAATAGGTTGAAATTTGTTTCCACGTAAAACGGTTCAACGGAAGGAAACACAACTTGACATTTCTTGGCTTCAGCTTCAAAGGCCGCGTCGGCGCTGAGGTCGGCGAGGAGTGCGGCAACGTCAATGGGTTCCCGCTCGAACTGATTCGCTCCTGCGTCGAGGCGAGCGAGTATCAACAGTTGCGTCAGCATCTGATCGATTCGGGCGGCCTCTGCGTCAACGCGATCTAACAGGGGGTCGGTAGAGGGGGAGATCGTCTCTTTCGCAAGATTGGAGGCAATGGACAGGCGCGAAAGAGGTGACCGGATTTCGTGGGAAATCGCGTGCAGCAATTGGCGCTGTGATTCTAGCAGGGATTGAATTTGGCCAGCCATGGAATTGAAATCGCTGGCCAGATCGGCAAACTCATCGTCTCGATGGCCGAACTGAGGAACGACTCGGGCTTCGAGATCCCCACTTGCGATTCGGCGGGCGGCGTTCTGCAAGTGCAGAATCGGCGCGGTCAGATAATGCGTCAGCACCCAGCAGACCAGCGCGACCGAAAGTACCACCGCGGAGACCCGAAGCACCTGGGCTTTGAGATCAGCGTCTATGAACTGAAAATACGGCGGTGGGCCGTGCTGGACTAACAAAAAGTATTGGTTTCCACTCGGGCCCTCCATCGAGCGAACAAGGACACCGCGTCCGAGGTCTTTAGCCTCATAAACTGTGCCGTCCTGGGCAGACAGGAGTACCGAGGGCGGGAGATCAGGTGGCAGCGAGTTTCCTAGGAGATTGACACCCTTTGCATCGTAGATTGTCGAATGCGTTCGGTCATCGATTCCGAGGTCAGCCAAGTAGTGCGCCGCTCCAGCAGGTCCCTGGTGCTCATACACCTCGGCGGAGTATCTCGCCAGCAGCGCCATAAAGCTTTTTTCGACTCTGCGAAAGCGTTCTTCGTCATTCTGAGAACGTGTCGCGAGTATGGAAGCGATGATCGCGAAGTCGACCACGACCATTGCGAGCCAAAACCACAGGAAGATTCGCCAGAAGAGCTTGGGCATGTGAATCAATTAGCGACAAGATCTGCCGCAGTGCGCGCAAAGAGATAGCCAACGCTACGGACGGCGCGAATCCTCTCTGTGCCGTCAGGTGAGCAACCCAGTTTTCTGCGCAGGTTGCTCACGTGGACATCAATACTGCGATCGAAGGGCGACCACCGGCGACCGAGAATGCTTTTCAACAGTTCTTTCCGGTGAATGATCCGCCCACTTCGGCGCATGAAGTAGGCCAGGAGGTCGAACTCAGCGGTAGTCAGTTCGAGAATCTGGCCCTCTCGGCGGCAGATTCGTGTTCCCTCGTCCAATTCCAGATCGCCGAACTCGAGGCGTTGCGGCTGACGACAATATTCGGACTCATCGCTGGGATTGAGTCGACGGACGAGAGCGCGAACGCGAGCCATAAGTTCCCGCGGAGTGCACGGCTTTGTCAGGTAATCGTCTGCGCCGTAGTCCAATCCGACAATTCGATCGATCTCTTCTCCGCGGGCGGTTAGCATGAGCACGCCCATCGAAGAAGTGGCTCTGAGTTCTTTGAGGATCTGCAGTCCCGTCAGTTCGGGAAGCATGACATCCAGAATGGCCAAATCGTAATCACCGGACAGCGCCATATTCAAACCGGTTCGCCCGTCGTGAGCGACCTCCACATTGAGTCCTTCGCGAACA